>Ga0209541_10001951_pt1 | contig 39950 bp, 38 predicted proteins | sample RifCSPlowO2_01_FD_184027 | JGI IMG/M metagenome (GOLD analysis project Ga0209541, IMG submission 184027) | Groundwater microbial communities from Rifle, Colorado - Rifle CSP2_plank lowO2_0.1 (SPAdes) (version 2) | ecosystem: Environmental > Aquatic > Deep subsurface > Groundwater | place...
TTGCATGGCACTCGTTCCGATCGCCGCATCCGCCTGGTCATCCTCGAAAATAACCGTTAACCGTTTACCATTGATCCCGCCATCGGAGTTGATTTCACTCTTGGCCAATTCAATCGCGTTCTTGATTTCGATCCCATAAACCGCATTTTTGCCGGACAGAGGCAACAACGCTCCGATTTGGATTGTGTCACCACCCGGCGAAAAGGTCAAAAAACCCGTTAGGTCAGGCCATAGGCCCAAAACGACTAACGCTACCGCCAGTAACACCAATGTCGCCACGAGCGAACGAGAAACCAAAAAAATCCCCCTTGAGCGAATCAAAATCGCCTATACATACCGGTGATAGTCTTATATTTATCAAATTGTAGTCTTATTTAAGATGACAAAAATGAACGAATTAGAAGTGCTGATCGAACTCGGGTTGTCTCCCGTTGAAGCGCGGGTATATTTGACGCTCTTACAGACCGGCTCGACGCGGGTGGGCGCCGTGATCCGAAAAACGGGCTTTCACCGTGGCACCACTTACCAAGTACTGCACCGATTGGCCGAAAAAGGCCTAGTGTCCTCGGTAGTGAAAGGAAAAAAACAGTTCTTTGAAGCCGCAAATCCGGATCGATTAGGCGATATGCTCAAGGAAAAAGAAGCCCAACTGGACGAAATCTTACCGGGACTCAAAGCAAAAGCGGGAGTCGCCGGCGAAAAACAAGAAGTCGCCGTCTATTACGGAACCGCGGGCATCAAAAGCGTCTTGGACAAAATGCTTTTTGAACTTGGACAAGGCGGAAAATACTGCGACTTTGGGGTGTCAGGGCTGTTTAAAAAAATGCTTCCCGCGTACTGGTCGCTTTGGCAAAAGCGTAAAAAACGCTTGCATATCTCATCAAACGTGATTTTTAACGAAGACGTCCGGTTTGAACATCCCGGACTACTGGCAGAATATGTCGGGAAGCGGCGGTTTCACCCCAAGGAGTTCGCAAGCCTCACCGATACCATGATTTACCGCGACACAGTGATCCTGTTCATCTGGACCGCATTACCCCCAATTGCGATCATCATCAAGAACAAGGAAAACGCCAAAAGCTACCAAAACCAATTCGAACTTATGTGGAAAAACGCAAAGCGCTAAACCGCTTTAGTTTCCTTCATACAAAACGAATTTCCCGTTTCGCACGGTTTTCAGCACATACGGGATATGAACATCCCCGTTGTCGTCGAAATCGACTGCCCCCAAAACGCCTTCGAACCCGCTCAACCGATCCAGTTTCCCCTTAACGCAAGCACCGGAATCCGATTCGTTCGCATCGCATTTTCGAAGAACGGTGGCGGCCACCCACAACGCGTCATAGGCCCGGGCGATGTTGGTTTCGGGTTCTTTTCCAAGCAATCGCTTCACTTTTTCAACGAAATCCAATCCTTTCGGAGTCGATAAACCTGCCTTGAAAAAACGGATTCCTTCCGCGTCTCTTCCCGCATTTTTAAGGAACTCTGCGTTTTCAATTGGTTCGGCGGCAAAAACCGGAAGAAGAATCCCAAACTCCGTCCGCTGCTTGAGAATCAATTCGGCGTCCGGTGCATAAGAAATCAAAAGCAACGCTTCTGAATCCGCCTGAACTACTTTGCTTAATTCTGACCGAAAATCCCGCTGTTCGGGGGCATAGGTTTCTTGGATCAAAATAATTCCACCCCGTTCCAAAAACCGTTTTCGAAAGGCTGGAAAATAACCCAAACCATAATCATTGTTAATTTGTAACACTGCGACGGAATCCACTCCGATGGAAACCAAATAATCCGCCATTTCGGCGCCTTCGAACGCATTCGAGGAAACGATCCGATACGAATAATCATCGGGACTCGAATATGATGCCGTCGAACAATCAGTCGCCAACAAGACGGTTTGATCCGCATCGGCAGAAGCGGACAATGCCATGCAAATGTTGCTTAACCCCGAGATCACCAATGGAGCGTTCGATTCAAGCCGGATTTTTTGCCACGCGCTTAACGCCTGTTTGGGATCCGCGGCGCTGTCTTCAAAATCTACGCCCAACGGTTTTCCATTGATACCGCCGCCGGCGTTGATCTCAGACAACGCCAGTTCCAATCCCTGACGCTCCAGTTCCCCGTACCGGGCGTTTTTCCCCGACAACGGCAAGATCGCTCCGACGTGAACTGAGGCATCGGCGTCCGAATCAAGCCCCCAAAAACCGGCCAATCCCGGACCCACGGCCGCCGCCAGCACAATCACAACCGCGATGAGAATTCCTAACAGAACCCATTTAGCATCCAACCAAAGCCCCCGAGCAGGTGTTCATAAACATTGGGCCAAGGGACCTACAAATAATTTTGTTGCGTGAAAGCTCACAACAATAAATTTAAATGCTTGTCGTTCGATTTTCGGTGCAATGAACGCAAGTACGCTGATGCAGCTTGGATTAAGCGAAACCGAAGCGCGGATCTATTTATCGCTTTTGCGCCGCGGAGCCATGCAGGCAGGAGCCATCAGCAAGGAAGCCCAGGTAAACCGCACCACGACGTATGATTGCCTCGAACGATTGATCGCGGACGGAATCGTCACGTACTCCATCGAAGCCAACCGCAAGGTGTTTCACCCCGCACCACCAAATCGTTTTCTGGATCTGATCAAGGAACAGGAAAAAACGGCCGTGGAACTCCTGCCGGAACTCGAGCGCCAATACAAGGCCCGCAAGGAAACCGAAGAAACCAACATTTACAAGGGAAAAAAAGGCATCCGTTCTATCCTCCAAGAAATCCTGAAATATCCCAACTACGAGGCATTCGGCTCGGGCGGACGCTTTTTGGAAATCATGGAACACGATTTTTTGGCGTTCCAAAAACGAAAAGAAGCGAAAAAAATAAAATCCCGCATTGTGGTCAATCAGTCCGCTCGAAAAACACAGGGAATCCGCGAAGCGTTCGGATCGTTTCGATTCGTTTCGGACGAATTCACGGGCGGACCCGTCACCACATTCATTTTCGGAAACAACGTGGCGATCGTAGTATGGGCCGAAACCCCGTTTGCCACCGTGATCTCAAGCCCCGAAGCCGCCAAGAGCTTCAAAAACCACTTCGAACTGCTCTGGAAAACCGCGCGGCCCTGATTAGTTTTCCAAATAGGAAACGAATTTTCCATTCTTGACTTGTTTTATGAACACGGGTTTTTGGGCATTTCCGTTTTCGTCAAAAGAAAAACACCCGGATTCGCCGCAATACGACCTGGTTTCGTTTAAGCTTTTCTGAAGTCCAACCGGAGTAACCGGGTTTTCGTTTGAATTCATCACGGCGTTTGCGATAATGAACAATCCGTCATAGGCTTCCGGCGACCAGCGTTTCGGGTTTTCATTAAACTTCGCTTTTATCTTGTAACCATAGGAATCCTTGGGAAACCCGGAAAACGTCACGAATACCACGCCCTCCGCGGTGTCCTTTGCGCCATCCAGCACTTCCTGCGTTTCAATCGAGCCGTTTACGAGTAAAAACGAAGATACTCCCAGCTCCCGGACTTGCTGTAACGTCGGAATATTTTCATTGGTGAGCTGGGCGACAAAGAGAACGTCGGGATTCGTTGATTTGATTTTGGACAATTGGGTCCGAAAATCCGTTTCCCCTTTTCCCGTGCTTTCCACCGCCGTTGTTTCTCCGTCTAATTCACCAAACCTAGACACAAACGCGTCTTTTTGGTTCACGGTGGTCTCGTTGTAATTCGCATAAAGCACCGCCGCCGTTTTTGCGCCGCGGTCTTTGGCCAACTCAGCGGCTTTTTGTCCAAGCAAAGAAGACTCGCCTTCGTTTCGAAAAACAAATTCACCCGCGCTTTCAAGGTCTTTCGTCTGAGACGCCATGGCATACAACACGATTTGGTTCGTTTGCGCGAGCGGCGAGACCGCCACGGCGTGCTGGGAAGGACCCGTGATCAGGGCAATCGGTTTTTCCGTGGAAATGAGCCGTTGAACAGCCGAAACCGTTTCTTTGACCTCCCCGTGATTGTCTTCAAACACCAATTGAATCGAAAACGGATACGAGGCATTGATTTCCGACGCCGCCAATTCAAGGCCTTGACGGATGCCTTCTCCGTAGGGAGCTTGGCTTCCGGAAAGCGGAATCACCACACCAATCGAATACGTGGGTTTGGAGACGGGTGGGGTGGAAAGTCCGAAAAAACCGCTTGCGACAAACGGGCCGATGAACACGACGGCTCCCACCAACACCAGAATAAACAGACCGATCAGCGCCTTATTATCCGGTTGAAATGCACCCAAATTCATATTCTCTATATAACTGCTGTAAGTGAACTTAATATTTTTTTGTTGTTTTTTTTAAAACAACAATACATATTTTTTTATTGGAATAGTCCCCTGTTTTCTTCATGAACACCGAGATATTGCGCAACATTGGACTAAGCGACAATGAAATTCGCGTGTATCTGGACCTGCTCAAACACTCTGATTCCTTGGCCAGTGACATTGGAAAACGAACCAGCATCAATCGAACCGTGGTGTACCAAAGTCTGGCCGAACTCATTTCCAAAGGCCTGATCGCCTATGTCATCAAGAATAATACTAAATATTTCAAAGCGGCGCCCCCCGCCAAACTCGTGGATTACTTAAAAGAAAAAGAAACCAACCTGCAATCACTCCTGCCGGAATTGATATCGATCAAAAAAACCAATTCAAAACCCTATTCGGTGGAACTATACGAGGGAAAAGAAGGACTCAAAACAATCCTGAATGACATCTTAAAGGACAGTGACCGAAAAATATGGGACTGGACTAGCGGATATGCCAATATCATTCTTCCGAAATTATACATTGAAAAATGGCATCAAAAACGCATTCAAAAAAAAATCTTTGCGCATTTTCTCGTTAACAACACGCCGCTTGGCCGAATCCGCGGAGAAGAACTCGCCAAAAAAGGGCTTTCCGACGTCCGATACACCCCTGCGGGATTAACCTCGCCCGCCCACATATTCATTTACGCCCAAAAAGTCGCCATCCTCTTGTACGTGGAAGAATATCCCTTCGGAATCCTCATCGAAAACAACGACATATGTGACAAGTTTCGCGAATTCTTCGAATGGATCTGGAAACTCTCCAGCGAAAAACCGTGAGGGGTCATTTCACCCAGCGATTGCCGTCAAAATGCAATACGTACGATGGACGCTGGATCACGCCGTTGGCATCGAACCGGATTTTTCCATCCAATCCCTCGAATTCCTGCGAAAGCAACGCGTTTTGCACGCATACGGAAAACGGTTCCTTGTCCTTGCAAGAAGAAGCCGCCTGATGCAAAATGAACACATCTTCGTAACCGTACACTGCATCCGCGATCGCCGTGGCGCCAAACCGCGAACGATACCGCTCCAGAAACGCTTTTACCTTCGGATTTTCTTCCCCGAGATAAAAATCGGTTCCGATCGCGTTCTGCAACACGTCCGAAAACTCCGACACTCCTTCAAAATCGCACGCGACCGCTCCGACCGTGGGACACACGATTTGCACCGGACCGAAATCGATCTCGCGCAGCTGGCGAAGAATGTTTTCGGTCTCGATCGTGTTGGTTCGGATCAACAGGAACTCCGGGTGAATCGCTTTGAGTTTCGAAAGCGAAGTGCGGTAATCAGTCTCGCCTTTCTGAAAAAACTCAACCGGGAACGAAAAACCCGTCGCTTTGAATTCCGCCAAGCACAGATGCGTCGAATCATGATTGGCCATGAACCCCGCGCCTTTTTTCCCCTGCAGGAGATGCGCGAGGATTTTGCAATCGGCTGCCACGCTCGTGTGATTCTTGAATACAAAGGAATATTTTTCGGCCGGTGGGTCCACGGCGGAGCCATACAGCAGAACCGATTTTTCCGATTCCACGACAGGAGAAAGGGCGTTGCTGGAAGCCGAAAGCCAGGTCACGAAAAGCTGGACGCGATTCACGGACCGAAGCTTTTGCATTGCGCTCAAGGCCGTCTTGGCGTCGTTTTGCGAATCATCGAACAAGAGTTCGACTTCCGAATGGAGGTCTTCCAATGCCAGGAGCATTCCGTTCCGGGCGGCTTCACCGGTACGCGAGCCACTGCCCGAAAGCGGAAGAATCGCTCCGATACGGGTTCCGTTTGATTCTTCAATGGCCGAAAACTCTGAAAATCCGGTGATTTGGGGCCAAAAAGCCAACATTCCGAGGGTAATGGCTCCAATGACGATGCAAAGAACAAAAAAGAGGCGCATATGTAACTTAGCACAGTTAAAAAATATATTGGATGTTAGTAATATTAACTACTACAATAATCTTTGAATGGGATGACATGACGACACAGGCATTAGAAAAACTGGGATTGTCGCGAAACGAATCCTTGATCTACCGGACCTTGCTTCGCAACGGAAACCAAAACAGCGCGGAACTCGCCCGTGAAAGCGGCGTGCATCGCATCAATGTCTACGACGTCTTAAACAGCCTCATCGCCAAAGGATTGGTCTCGTATGTGGTCGAAGAAGGAAAACGCGTGTTCAAAGCCGAAGACCCTCACAAACTTGAAGAACTCTTATCCCAAAAAAGCGCGATCCTATCCGGAATCCTGCCGGAACTATTTTCCCAATTCAACGCCAAAAAAGAAGCGCTTGACATCTCGATCCTGCGCGGGGTCGAAGGCAAACGATCCCAATTCGAAGAAGAACTTCGAAACGCCAAAGACTCGTTTCACTATACATTCATTCCGCATGGTCTGATGACGATGGATCAGCCGCCCTACAACACGATGATCGTCAAGTTTTTCATCCGGCTCGCCAAGCAAGGAAACCAATCCCGATTACTCGTACTGGATTCCCCCGAAGCCCACGAACGCGCACGGCGCTTTGACAACGTCCCCAAGCTAGAGATCCGATTCTCCAAAGAAATCACGTTCACCACGGTTTCGTGGACCGTTTGCGGCGACGTACTTTTCCTCACGTTTTTCATCGAACCCTACCTTGTGATTCGAATTCGATCCAAAGAAATCGCCGCCGCTTTCAAGAACAACTTTGACCTCATGTGGAAAAACGCGAAAAAATAACACTAAAAAACGAACATTTCTAACATTTGAATGCGCGTATTCATTCTCTTCGACCTCGAAGGCGTTACCGGCTACGGTTGCACTAATATTTCGGGAAGCACCAAAGAATTCGCGTACTCCGACGTGAACGCGGCGATTCGCGGCGCCAAAAAAGGCGGTGCAACGGACATTATCGTCGGCGACTGGCACGCCTACGGGGGCAATTTGAACCCGAAAAAACTAGTTCAGCCGGTTCGATTGGAACAATATGCCGATCGGTTCGAAATCCAAAACCAGCAAATCGACCGGTGTTTTTTCCTCGGATGCCACGCCATGGCGGGAACTCCCAACACGGTGGATCCCCATACTGAAGAATATTACATTCAAAACGCTTTTGTGGATAATCAAAAAATCGGTGAAGTAGGCTTGATCGCATATTACTTTTCGGCAATGAAGATACCCGTGGTTTTGTTCGAAGGATCCGCCGAAGCAATGATGGAAGTTCGGGAAATCATGCCGGACGCGGTTTGCGTCGCGGTCAAAAGGGGATTTGAAAGTCTGTCGCCCGAAGAAAGCGCCAAACAAATCGAGGACAGCGCCATGCTGGCGATACAAACAAAACCAAAACTCGTTTACCCGAAAAAACAAGAATTACGAGTCGAATTTACGGATGGAACGCAAAAAACATATCGTGAAAAAAACTTCCAGCGGATTTATGATCAATTCACCATCGATCTGACCGAGACGTAAAAACCAAAAAACTTATTCCAATTTGACTTTCCCCAAAAAACCCTTCGGCTTGTACAAGAGAATCAACAGCAAAATCAGCGCGTACAAAATCTGGCGCATCGGACCCACCACGGAGGATTCGAAACCGATGAATCGCAAGGGTTCCGGCAACAACACCAATACCACTGCGGCGGCGATCGTTCCCGGAATCGACGCCAACCCTCCGATGATCACGATCGCGATAATCGGAATCACAGCCAAAAGCGTAAACGACGACGGATCGATAAACGTAATGTAATGCGCGTACAAACTTCCAGCGATGCCCGCAAAAAACGCGCTCACGCCAAGCGACACCGATTTCATTTTGAACGCGTTTTTTCCCAGCACCCGCGCCGCCAATTCGTTGTCGCGGATCGCACCCAAAACGCGTCCAAACGGCGAAGATGCCAACCGCCAGATAACAGCAACCGAAACAGCCGTGACGATCAGCGAAAAAACCAGAAACGAAAAATTATCCGACAACACGAACCCGAAGAACTCGGGGCGTGGAATCCCCGGAATCCCCAGCGGTCCCCTTGTAACATCGGTCCAATTCAAGGCCACGGCATACACGACAAACGAAAAACCCATGGTGGCCAAGGCCAAGTAATCGCCGGACAACTTGTTCGTCGGAATCGACAAGACCAAGCCGAACAAACAACCGACCAGCCCCGCGGCCACAAGGCAGACCCAGTACGGAAAACCGGCCATTGCAAGCAACGCAGAAGTATACGCGCCCACCGCAAAAAACGCCACGTGACCCAGGTTAAGCAAGCCTGTAAAACCCATGGCCAACTGCAGGGAAACCGCCAAAATCACGTAAATACAAATCAAAATCAACAGGTGAATCAGATATGCTTCGATCATTTCTGCAACTCCTTGTTGACGCCGAGGATTCCCTGCGGTCGAAACAATAAAAACGCGAACAGAATGACGAACGCGATCGCGTCTTTGTAACCCGACGGCAAATACCAGATTCCGAAATTCTCCGCGAATCCCAGCAAAAACGAACCCAGTACCGATCCCGGAACCGAATTCACGCCGCCGATAATCGCACCCGTAAACCCCTTGATGATCAGGTTTGTTCCCATGGTTGGCTCGAGGTTTTGCTCAAGCCCCACCAGGATTCCGGCAACTCCCGCGATGGCGGACCCGATGGCAAAACTATAATCGAACATTTTTTGCGACGAAATCCCGACGACTTCCGCCATCTCGCGGTTATCCGACACCGCGCGCAACGCCTTGCCGGTTTTGGTGAATTTCATAAACCAAAACAGGCCCCCCAACAATACAAGCGATGTTACCACGATGACAATTTGAAGCGGCGTGATAATCGCTCCGGCAATTTCAAGGCCTTTTGAAACCGGAATAAAATCAATGGTCTTGACTTCCGCGCCGAATACCAACAAGAGAACGGATTCAAATAGAATCAACAATGCAAAACTTCCCAACAGCAGGATTACCGAACTGGCTTTGCGATGGCGAAGCGGCGCATACACGAACCGGTTCAGCAAAATGCCGAGCAACGCCGAAAAAGCCACCGTCAACAAGACGGAAAGAAAAAAATCAAGATGAAACGTTGAAAACAAAACGAATAAAAAATACGCCGACACCGCGACGGTTCCGCCATGCGCAAAATGCACGAAGCGATTGGTGGAATAAATCAGCGAAAAACCGCTGGCGACCAAGGCGTAAATCGCGCCCGCGATCAAACCATTCACCAGCAGTTGCGTGAAAACCATTTTTATCTGAAAATATCTGGAAAAAGGGCTTTATAATCATTTTCACACGGTTTCGGGTTTTGATCAGCGGAATTCGAACGGACCCACGTCGAATCGAGCGGATCCGTCTTTGTCCCCGTCCAATGGTCGCGCGACACCCGTGAAATCATTTGTGATCGATAACCCGCGCCTTGGTCGACCGCCGGACTTTGGGCTTGGATGAAATCGCATTCGAAATATTTCAGGAAAAAAACCGAAGAAACCTTTTTTTGTGAAAAAACAACAGCGGCTTCGGGCGAAAAAGATTCCATTAAAGGAATACAAAAAGGCCCAATATACACGTATGTCATTTAGCGAATTTTACCTTTGTTTCTTCACTTTTGGATCCGCGCCAAACCATGATGCGCCCGCAAGTCGATTTTGTCGCCGTTTTGAATGATCTTGGTTCCCACTTTGGTGCCGACAATACACGGAATTCCAAGTTCCCGCGAAATAATCGCGGCGTGACACGTGATCCCCCCGTCATCCGTAATGATTCCCACGGTTTTTTTTAGCATGGGAACGAATTCGGGAGACGTCATTCCCGTGACCAGAATCTCGCCTGGTTGCAATTGTCCCAAATCCCGCGCGGATCGAATCACCCGTGCGATTCCGGAAACGGTTCCCGGTGATGCGCATAACCCCGCGACTTCGTTTTGCGTTACCACGCTTTTTTGCCACAATTTTTCCTCGGCCAAAACCGCTTCTTTTCCCGTCAGCACTTGAAACGGATAAACATTGTAATTTACAAAACAATGTTCTCGACGCGCTTCTAATGTTTGTCGGGAAATTTTTCCTTGTGCAAAATCGGTCAATTCGAAAGAAAAAAGATATTTGGCCACATCCGAATCGATTCCGCGTCTACGCGCGAGTTCTTTAAGCAATCGTCCCACTGAAAAAAATCCTTTCATCTGGGTTTTTTTTCGATCGTCGTACAGGATCGAAACTTTTTTTGCCAACTCGAAAAAAAACAGGGCTTTGGAGGAAAAAAGGTATTTTGAAATCAACCGATTTTGTTCGGCTTGCGATTCTTTTTTTTGTTTTTCAATCGCACGAAGTCTTTCGGTCGGATTTTCTTTTGCATTCAAAGCGGATTCGATCAGTGATTCCAGATTATTCCAACCCAATCCCGAAAAAGAAAAGTAATTACAAGGCGTCCAATAAAATTTTTCGAGATGCGCTTCCATCAACGGTCTGATTTGCGCGTCTTTTCGCCAATTCTTATTTGGGGTTTGTCGATTCGCGATGACCGCGCTGATTTGAAGAACGCTTTTTTCCGCCGCGCGGGAAAAAGAATCGTCTGTGGGCATGGAAAGCGCGGAAATAATCGTCGAAATTTCTTTCGATGGGATTTTTTGCGCGGAAAGATCCTCGGAGAGAAGTCCCGGAAGCGAAAAATCAATCAACTCGCCAAACGGTCCGAGATCCCACAACGGCTGGTAAACATTGAAAAATTTTCGGATTGATTCGATAATTTCTTGCGTTGAAAGAAGACCCACACGTTTTGGCAGCAGGGAATCGCAATAATCCTCGTTCAATTTGCAAATATATCGGAATAATTCGAAAAGCGAATTCGCGTATTGCGGGTTTTTTTCCAGTCGATCCGCCAACATCCGTCCCGCCGCAATCAATTCATCCTCGTCAAACAGCCAACGGATCTCGTCGTGACTGCACGCGAGTTTGTTCAAGCCATAGCCTTTCGGAACAAACCGCCTAAGTCCGTGATCCAGGTCGTCTCCGATGTTAAGGGTGGAATGAAACGCGAAAAACAAAGCGCCTTGGCGGCGCTGCTCGATCAAACGCATAGGTAGTTATGTCGCATTAGTATTAAAATATTTTGCATTTACTGCAAAATTTATATTTGTTGATTGTGGGACTTTAAACGGCGAACAACGCCTTTTCGAGCATGGGAAGCGAATAGTCCCTCGAAAACGCCGGTTCCAGTCGAGGCATCAGTTTTCCCTTTTCTATTATAAGAAGAATCAGTATTAAAGCATTGGGAGCACGATGCGATCCGAACAATGGATAAAATACTTGGCGGGAAACCAAAGCATGTTCCTTTGCACGTTACTTGGAAAAGTGTTCACGCAAACGCTCAAAACCGAATTCGGAGCCGGACCCAAACGAATCCGTTTTTTCTTTCACACAGGATTGACCACGGGCTTTGTGGTCCAAAAAGAAATGATTTCATTCGGAAAACTCTTGTCCCGAAAAATCGAAAAAAATCCGCGCCAAATAACCCGATGGACGCGGCAATTATCCCGACAAATCGATTTCTTGCGAAAACAACTGCTGTCATTCCACGGGAAAAGAATGACTAAGGCGGAATTTGAAAAAATTTGCCTTGAAACCGAACAATTCTACGCGCATCTCGTGCCCGTGATGCAAGTCGCGGATTACTTGCCGTCATCCACCCTGAAAAAAATGCTTCCAAAACTCGAAAAAGCCCGAAAATATTCGGAATCGGTTCAAAGCGAAATCGAAGGGTTTTTCGAGCACTGGGCTGAAAAAGAAAACAAATACAGTCACTTTCCCACGGCTTTTTTTTTGAGTCAAACCGAAAAAGAACTCTTACAATATTTCAAAACTCATCGGTTTTTGTCCCGCTTGAAACTCGAACACCGGTGTTCTTGCAGCGCGCTGGATTTTTCCAACGGAAAATACGTATTGTTTCCCAAAACCTACGCCGAAAAACTCGAAGAAAAAACACGTTTATCTCGATCCGACTCGTTTGTCATCGGACAAACCGCTTACCCGGGAAAAGTCATCGGAACCTGCCGACGCGTACTCCATCCCGCGGACTCCACCCGCTTTGACGAAGGGGATATTTTGGTCACGCAAATGACCAAACCCGAATACTTGCCGATGATTCGAAAAGCAGGCGCGATCGTGACCGACGCCGGCGGATTATTGTCGCACGCCGGAATCATTTGCCGAGAACTCAAAAAACCATCCGTCATCGGAACCGACAAAGCCACCTTGGTGTTTAAAACCGGCGAAAAACTGCACGTGGACGCGACCAAAGGAATCGTTCGAAAAATTTTATGAAAAAATACGGACGATTCCGTGATTTGTACGAAGCTCGATGAGCGTACCGTCCTTAATCACTTGGGTTGCAATCCGAGTGCCGATAATGCACGGAATATTAAGCTCGCGGCTAATAATGGCCGCGTGACTCGTGATTCCTCCTTCGTTGGTCACTATTCCACGGGCTTTTTTCATTAATGGCACAAACTCTGGGCGCGTCATGCTTGTCACTAATATTTCTCCTTCATTGAAAGGGTCCGATGGTTTTTTGACGACCCGGGCAATTCCTTTGGCTTCACCGGCGCAAGCAGTAATACCTTGCAGAGACTGAATGTTTTCCAAATTAGCTTTGGGCATTAGACGTTCCCGCAATTGCTCGTAGACGCTTCCGCTCAGGGTCCAGAATCGTTGGTCCTTATTGCCAATCTGAACGCAACCTTTCATGCGCTGACGCCATTCTTCGATTGGAACACTTTTGCCGTCCAGCAGGTCTAATAGTTCGGAAGGAGTTGTGAATTGCAGGATCTCAAATTTAATACCTGTTTTTTCACTCGTTTTATGCAAGAAGAGATTGAGATAATGGCACGCGATAAGTGTCGCACGTTTGCGTTGATCATGCCAATATCCGATCAATGAAATCCAATGGAGAAGCTTTTGAGAATCTGGATCGAGTTTTAAATTCAGTTCCTCGCGTTTTTGCTTAAGCATTTTTTCCTGATGCAAAAGAGCAAAAATTTCTTTTTCTATTTCTTCGATTGTTCGTTTAGATTCGATTCGGGCATTTTCGAAAAAAACGGTTAATTGAATCGGTTCGGTATATTTGTAATTGTTTTGAATCCAAAAAAAATTCTTTTGATGCTCAACTACTAAACGGTAAATTGAGGGATTTTCTTTCTGCAGCTCTTGAAGCGTTTTGGGATTACTGCTCTTAAGCTGCCGAGCGATCAGTAACAGGCTCAATTTTTCTTCGCCCAAAAACGTCCCGTACATGGGTGCCATGGCTTCTCGAATTTGTGTCTGTAGTAAAGGGTATTTTTCGAGCAAAAGTGAAACCATATATTCTGTGCCGGTATAGAAATATTCGACCAATAATGAGGGGGTGAACAGCGACAGGTATACATCCGTGAATTCTTCATAGTCTTTTTTCAGGTCCGTTATTGCACGCGAAGAAAAACTGTTCACATACGCATAATATTCTTTTTGGCGTTTTTGCCACAAAGCATACATGCGCTCCAGAATTGAATAATCCGCCAAAATGCGCTTGTATTGCCTTTCGGCAAAATGCTCCGGCAGTATCCAGTCGCTCTCGTCCCCATTTTTCGAGTAAAATGTTGTATATATTTCAAATCCAAATCCAGGACAAATCTTCTCGAGTTCGAAACTGGCTCCTGCAATCGAAAAATAGTTCAGATGTGGCACAATTGTGGCTGAATACACGCCCCACTTCTCTGAAGGTGAGATTAATTCCCAAAATGAATCATCAGTCAAGGAATCCCCGTCATTTCAAAGTCGTAATCGGCCGCGCCTGCAAAATATACACTTTATCATCAATGGCCCATTCGATATCCATGGGCTGACCGTAATGCGATTCGATATTCAAGGCTTCCTTGGCCAGCGCTTTCCACTCCGAATCCGACAACGCCGCGGAATTCGCTTCTTCTTCCCCGATCTCGATTTCCTTGTTTTGCCCGAATTCGTCCCGAATAATCGCGATTCGCTTTCCACCGATAGTATGCGATACCACGGACAAATCTTTTTTCTTTAGAATCAAGGTATCCGGGGTTACCATTCCGGAAACAACGCTTTCACCCAAACCAAACGCGGCTTCGATAATCATTTCGTCGCGCGCGTTCGTCACCGGATTCGCAGTGAATAAGACGCCCGCTTTTTTGGAATTCACCATTTCCTGGATTACGACCGAAATCAACACCATTTCGTGCTTGAAACCTTTGGATTCGCGGTAAAAAATCGCGCGCGGAGAATACAACGACGCCCAGCACTTCTTGACCGCTTCCAAAATGCCGTCATCGCCTTTCACGTTCAAAAAAGTGGCTTGCTGTCCGGCAAAACTCGCGTCCGGCAAGTCTTCCGCCGTCGCGCTGGATCGCACCGCAACGAATCCTTTTCCAAGTTTTTTGTAATCCGCCAAAATGTCATCGCAAATTGATTGGGGGATTTGCGCGTTTAGGATCAGCAATTCGATCTGGTTGGCGGTTTTTTCCAACTGCTCGGAATCATCCACGTTCGTCTTGTTCAGCAAATCATGAATTTTCTTATGAATCTTGTTTTCATCCACGAACTGCTTAAAGACGTGAATCGTAATGCAAAAACCATTCGGAATCGGAAACTTCGAAAACATTTCCCCCAGGTTTGCGCCTTTTCCGCCAACCAACGGAATATCTTTTTTTTTGATTTCCGAAAACCACGCGATGTTTTTTTCTAAAGGCATATGATTCATATCATCCTTTTCCCATTTAAATAGTAACGAAAAACGGTTTCGGCCGTTATGAAGCGGGATACCTTTAAATATCAAAAAGTAAGTAGGTCTTCATTGGAGGCATTTTTTCATGGCACCACGACCATTGCTTGGAAGATTCGGAAAAAAACCCGGGAAAACAGGTTCGCCGAAAACACCTGAACAGTCCAGTCAATCCGGTGTTGCAGCAAAATATGTTGGAAAGATTCCTGTCGGAACCGTTCGAAGCTATTTGGGCCGGCATCAAATAAAACAAAAAGGCACTCCAACAGGTTTATCTCCCGAAGGAGAAGGCCGTGCAAGTGAAGCGCTTTTGCCTGGATTAAAAAGCGGACGCCAATATCGGGTCACTACTTCCACGAATGATCGCGCCTTCCATACCGGTCGATTGGGTGCGGAAGCGTACCGACGCCTCGGGGGACGCGCCAACACCGGGGCCGTGCTAAATGACCGTCGAGTGGCAAAACGCGTCGATCACATCGTCAAAGGCAAGCCAACGCGTGGACGCGTCCTTAAATCCATGAGCGCGGATCATGTTTTACCCGAACCTCAACTCACGGAATACATGAACATCATCGAAGAACTGAAAGCTCAAGACAAACGACTAAATGACACCACTGCCGAGGAAAAACTCCTCGTAGATTGGGCTATGCATGGAAAATACGCGCGTCGCATCGGAGATCCGATCAAAATCACTGATAATATCATCCTGGATACATTGCAGCTGGGAAAAGAAGTCAGCAAGCGCGGCGGGCAAAACATCGAACTGCGAAACGTGTCTCACAGCGGTTTCGTTGAAATGGTTTTCATGCGTTTAACCGGACGAGATTACCGTGAAACCGGAAAAGGCATGGTTGAACCCGGAGAAGGACTTCTCGTTCATTTTCTTCCCGAAGGAAAAGCCGTGCTTGAATATCGCGACAAACAATTCGACGTAACCAAAAAATTAAACCAGATCATTAAGAGCGCCCGCAGCAAGTATCGCTAACGGCACTCCTTTTTTTTTATTTTTTATTAATTATTGTCCCTACTCCGTAACTCATATATTTTTTGGAGAATATTATCCAAATGCTCATGCACCAATGTCTGATCTCGCACAATCGCTTTTACACTTTCCGGAACTACAAATCCTTTTCGAACATCGCTTCGCAATGCCTTTTGGAACGCAAGGGTCATGTCTTCTATTCGACTACGGGCATTTTCTAGATATCGAATAGCAGGATCTTTTTTTTTCCACTCTGTCGGAATCGATGAAGAATGAAGACGCCGGAGAATCTCAGCCTCAATAACACGCATATTCCGTTGGATTTCTTGCATTGGATAATCTCGTTCGACCGCGCTATGAACCCGCGTCATAATTTCTCTTCGCCTGTCAGCTACCTTTTCACGCAACTGAGGTCGACGCATCGGTTTTCTGGACTTCATTTAACCACCGGTGTATTTTAGGTTTATAATCTTACTTGTCTCCAACAACACCTTTATTTCTTTTCGATGACTGTTATAGAACCGTGATTCGCTTTTACTTGAACGATCCAACCATCTTTAAGCACCCGCGTCGCGTTTTTGGTGCCGATCACGCACGGAATTCCCAATTCGCGGGAAATGATTGCCGCGTGACTCGTAATTCCCCCTTCATCGGTTACAATCGCAATCGCTTTTTTCATCGCCGGAACAAATTCTGGTCTTGTCATGCTGGTCACCAAAACCTCGCCTTCTTTTAATTCCGCGATGGAATCCAGCGTCCGAAGAATCCGAACGGGCCCCGTGGCGATTCCCAAGGAAGCGCAGGTTCCGTTTAATACCTCCACTTCGTCCAAACGGGTTTTAAACCGTTGTTGATACTCCAAAAAATCCGAATGATCAAAAATCATTACGCCTTGGGAATGCTCGATTCCGATGAACCCTTTTTTTCGCCTTTGGCCCAAGGATTCGAGTTCACGGTTTTTCAATCCTTTTAGCGAAACTTCTTCGCCGGTCAGATACTGGATAGCCACCGGATCGACTCCAAACCGCCTCGCCAATTCGTTGACGATCAACTGGCAACCAAACACCCCGCGAAAAATGTTTTTCTTTCGCTCGTCCTGCCATTGCGTGACAAAATCCGTCCATTCCACCCATTGACGCTGCGCATCGGAAAAGCCGTACCGAGCCATTAACGCCTCTTTTTTGTGCCGAATCTCTGAAAGATCCGGTTTTGAAAACGATTCAAGCCCATCCGCCATTTTTTCCACATCGGACTCGGACAAAACCTCGCTTCCCGCATACGAGGTTTCCGACCAAAAAAAATCCTTCAAAAACCGCTGAATCAACGCTTTTTTTTCCTTGGCGCCTGCGTTTTTGATTTGCCAGAGCAATTCTTCTTTTTGAGATACAAAGGAGTGCGACAAGGGTGTTGTGAGAGCGGAAAAATCCTCATTTGACTGTGTGCCGGTGACGCCCTTGAAGAGTTCGTGGCGCATTCGATGCTCTAACGCCAAGGCCAGACTTTCGATCACATGCGATGATCCGACGGTTACTCCGCGGCTAACCCAATGACGCTTGGAAAGATCTATCAACGCGTCATCAGGTAATTTGGTCAAATCGCTTTCCGCCGCCGCAAAAACGGGTTCTTGATCCGCGACTTGCCGGTCGTAAACGCGCCGAAGCGCCTGCAAATACGATGGGTCCTTTTTCAATTCGGAAAAAATCCGATTCGCAATCGCATCCAAATCTTTTTGCGGGTACTTCCATTCACAATAATCCTCTTCATACGTGGCCAAAATCGCATGGTAGGAATACCCCATGGTTTTTTGCATGACCGGCAATCCACCCACCCCAATCATGAAAATCGGGCGTCCCGGACAGCTTTGGGTATACCATTCTTGGGACAAATATTTTTTCAGTACCGGGTTCATACAAATTCCCTTTTCTCGATCACGTTGGAGTTATTTTCGTCGGCGATCATGGCTACGACTTTTCTCTGAATCCGATATTCTGCCATGAGAGATACCTGTCTTTCCCGCTGCATATAACGTCATACGAGTTACCCTTCGGTCTTTTCGGTTCTGATTCTGCCAAAGGTTGAACGAGGTCGTCTAGGCATTGAATTTACCCCTTTTCTCCAATACCACGATTTGTCCGTGATTCGCTTTTACTTGAACGATCCAACCATCTTTAAGAACTTTAGTAGCGCTCTTGGTCCCGATCACACAAGGTATTCCGAGTTCTCTTGAAACAATGGCCGCATGGCTTGTGATCCCGCCTTCGTCAGTGACGATCGCAACGGCTTTTCGCATCGCAGGAACGAATTCCGGTCGCGTCATCGATGTAACCAATACTTCGCCGTCTTTCATCGAACCAATCGACGACACCGTGGTGAGTACCCGAACCGGTCCTGTCGCAGTTCCCAAAGACGCGCATTGCCCATAAAGCGTTTCCAGATCATCATGCTTGGAATGAAATTGCTGGTCAAAAAACTCGGCATCGGCTTGGTCCAGGAACGTCGTTTGGTTGCCCAGTTTCACATAAAGACATTTTTTTTGGCGTTTTTTTGATTTTTTCTGAAGAGAACCGTTTCGAATCGATTGAAGAGAAATTTCCCAGGGCAACACGTAATCCAGATCTCTTTTCGGAATCGAATACCTGCGTGCCAACTCGTCTTGGAATTTGGCAAGCAAGCACACACCTCTTAAAATTTCCCGTTTTCGCTGATCCTGCCAATCCGTCAAAAAATCAATCCATTCGACGATATTTCGTTGCTTAACCGAAAAATCCAGTTTCGTCATGACCTTGGTTTTTTCGGTTTGAATTTTTTTCGCATCCGGTGTTTTTACTTCGGGAATTTTTTCGGCGGTGGACAAAATCTCTTCTTTGGTCCATTGTTTGGGACCCGCGTATCCTCCGTCCGCCCAGAAAAACGTCTTCAGAAACCGGTCTACCCGCTCCGAACGCTTTTTTCCCTTGGAGATCCGAATGTCAAACAACGCTTGGTCTCGCAGCAAGGCAAAAGAAGGTTTGGTGGGGGTTGTCAGATTCACAAAATAAAGATTCACGTTTTCCGGAACGGTTTTTTCTTTGATGCCGTGTCGCAAATCGCGCTCAAGACGGATTGAGATGCTCTCGATTAAATGCGCAATTCCGATCACGGCATTGATATGGCGGCCCACGAACTCCAACCGATCGAATAATTCTTCTTCGGAAAATTTTGACAAGTCTTTTTCAAGCAGGCCATTCGAAAAAAACCATCTCACTTCGGCAGCCCATTTTTTTCTTTGTTTTTCCAGGTATTTCGGATCCTTTGTCAGTTCTTTTTCGATCCGATCGGAATTGCGCTCGAGGTCAGCTAATCCATAATTGGCTTCCACGTAATCAATTTTGAAAAAAAAGAAGAAATCGGTATAGGTGAACCCCAGACCGTTTTTCATGTGATCGAACGGCTCTTCAATGTATCCGAACGGAACGATGAAAAACGGTTTTCCTGGAGTGGCCCCGGTGTACCACTTACGTGCCAGCATGCGATTAATGATTGGATTCAACGATCGTCCCCCACCTTGCGGATAATTCCGTGATTCGCGTTCACTTCGATCAAATCGCCCGTCTGAATCGCCTTGGTGGCGTTTCCCGTGCCGATAACACACGGTTTTCCGAGTTCTCGCGAAATAATCGCGGCGTGACACGTGATCCCTCCCAGTTCGGTAACGATCGCGCCCGCTTTTTTCATCGCGGGAACAAATTCAACCGAAGTCATCGTCGTGATCAATACTTCGCCGGCTTTGAAAAGAGAAATTTCCCTCGAATTTAAGAGCACCCGCGCGCGACCAACAAAAATCCCCGGTGACGCCGCGGTTCCTTTCATCACCTGATGCTCAAAATCTGTTTTTTTCGATATTTTTTTTTCAAGATCCGCGATTTCGCTTTCCGAAAGAAAACGATACGCTCCGTTTTCCACAATAAACGCGCTTTTTTCGATTCGCTTGGACAACTCCGCGGCTTTCGGCCCGTCTCCGCGAATAATGTTTTGCAGTTCCGAAACCGTCGCGTAATGCAGTTCCCGTTCAGAAATGTTTCGCCGCTTTCCGATTTCTTCAAGCAAACGGCCAAATCCGACATTCGCGATCGAAATCCGCTCTTTTTTCAAGTCGCCATACAAAAAAGCGATTTGCCGGATATTTTCAAAAAGAATCTCCAATTCAAGCGGAAGATTCGTCCGATTTTGGATTTCGCGCAGCCGTTTCGACGCGTTTTCCTCCAGATGCTCAAAGTCAAAAATCCGTTTTTTTCGCTCCGAAACCGGAATCGCCTGCAAGCAGTCCAATTCTTCGTGCACCATTTTTTCGTCCAGAATGGGGCCGTAGTAATCATAGGTTAGAAAATAAAACCGTTTGGCGTGAAGCCGAATCGCTTCTTTTTTTCGATCCTCTTCTTTGATCAACGAAATCGCCAAAAGGCTTTCTTCGGCGCGCGCGACAAAACTTTTATGAACCGGGTTGGCCAAGACCGAAAAAATTTCCGCGATTTCCGATTTCTTGAAATTCTTGTTTTCTTTGGCCAAAAAAACGGCTAAACGGTCCTGTACCAACTGGTGTCCGCGAATCTCCAGCGAAAAATTCGCGGGTTCCGTCCAATACTCGGACTCGATGTAAATCCGAACTGCTTCGTTGAAAAGCGTTTCCAAATCCGCGTCCGAAAAATTTTCCAAGCGTTCATTCAATACCGCGGGATCGATCAGTTCCAGCAATTGTTTTGCGTTTCGTAAAAAGTTGTTGCGCAACGGCTCAATGATTCCTCTTTGATGGGACAATCGCTCGACAACTGCGTTGGCCACGGTTTCCATTTGGTCCGGCAGCCAATACCACGTGCTCTGCCCGTTTTCAATCAAACAAAAAAAACCCGAAAACGCCATGGGGACGCCAAGCGAACGATCCATCGTCTGGTTGTAGGATGACGCCATGACTCCCGTTGGAAAAGGCGGCGCGGAACTCGAATACACTTTGACAAGATTCTCCATGACTAGTTCGCCTTAACCTTGCGCACGTACCCGTGATTCGCGTTGACCTCAACCAAGTCCCCGTCTTGAAAAGTTTTGGTCGCGACTTGCGTTCCGATGATGCATGGAATTCCCAGTTCGCGGCTTACGATCGCGGCGTGGCTGGTGATGCCGCCTTCGTCGGTCACGATTGCGGAGGCTTTTTTCATCAAGGGGACGAATTCGGGTCTTGTCATTCCCGTCATCAAAACGTCGCCTTCGCGAAACTTCGAAAACGCGTTGATGTTAAGAATAATCTTCGCGGGTCCCGTTGCTTTTCCAAGCGACGCCACGGCGCCATACACGGTTTCTTGCCCCGAAAACGACCGCTCGATCCGATCGAACAATTCGGCGGCTTGGTTGGTTTCCACCAAATAATCGCCGGGTTGATCGAGCTCGATCAGCCAAACGCCTTGTTTCACCCGCATTTTCAAGGTCTCCAAAAGGTTTGGATCGCCTTCGACAAAGGCTTTGTATTCCAAAAAAGGAATCACGAAATCGCTTTCAAACATCGGGATGCCTTTTTTTTCGGCAATGCCGTGAAAAAAACCAATGACCCCCCAATTGGCGATGTTGGTGAATTTTTTGCGAACATCGCGAAAAAACGCCAGGTCCGCGAATTGCTGAATCCGCGCACGCGTTTGTTCGTCAAAACCGTATTTTTCAATAATCTTTTTTTTCTTGTCTTTCAATTCTTTCCAAAACGCGTTTTGGTGTTTTTCGGATAGCCGGGCAAAGAAAAAATCTTCTCCAAGCACCGTTGCGGTCTGGTAATTGTTTTCGATCCACCAGAAATTTTTCTGATGCGCCGAAAGCATTTCCGAAACTGCGTCCGAAAGTTGCTTTCCGTCTTTTTCAAATTGCTGCTGGATTTTTTCAAACGATTTTTGTTCTTCCCACAAAAAAGTCGTGTCCGGCAACAGCAAGGTCTGCAGATCCGCCGCGCTCACTTCGGACAACCGATTTCCGAAGATGTACTTTAGAATTTCTTTTTCGAACGGATCGAACAAATCAATGAAAAGCGAACACGCCCAGCGTTTGAATTCCTGATCGAGAAATTTTCCGAATTCGTCCACGCATTTTTGCTGGGTTTTTTCGGAAAAATTCTTTCCAAGTTCAGCGACTCCAAAAGACCGTTCTTCCAGTCCTTTCCCAAACCCGTTGTGACGCTTGAGTTGTTGTTTTACCCACGAAGGGTTTTTGGTCATTTTTTCCAGCAACTGCAGTACCAGTCGCTTGCCATGGTCAATGGGCCAATACATGAACGCGGATTGGATCGGGCTTACGTATACCGCTGTGTTAAGCAGCCAGATTCCGTCCGAAAGATCCGAATACCTAGGCAAAGACAAGGTGGCTGCCGGCAGCATGATCGTAATGGTCAACGAAGGCGCGCTTTGCTTGTAGTAGGAACGGCGGGCGATTTTCTCCAATTCAGGATTCATTTGGTTCACTATCAAGCAATCCGTTTTGAATTTATATTTCTATTTCCTGCCCCGGTTTTAAGGGTTTGCATGCGATTCCCAATTTTTCAAGCCGGGATTTGAAATCGTTTTCGTCCGCATTAATCATCGGAAACGTATTGAAATGAATCGGAATCACGAGTTTTGGAGAAAGCGCTTGGGCCGCATGAACGGCTTCTTCGATTCCCATGGTGAAACGATCGCCGATCGGCAAAAAAGCGACATCGATCGAAAAACGCTCGCCGAGATTTTTCATTCCGGAAAAAAACGAGGTGTCGCCGGCGTGATACACGGTTTTCCCGTTTTTTCGCAGGATGAAACCCGACGGATTGCTCGACGCCGAGTGAAAGGCCTTGGTCATGAAAATCGACCAGTCTTTGACCGAAATCTGGCCGCCCACGTTCATCATCTCGACTTTGGTTCCTTTGGCGGCGTATTGTACCGCCAGCTCAAAACCCGTAACAACCGTTGCGTCGTTTTCTTTCGCGAGCGCTTCCGCGCCCAAATGATGATCGAGGTGATCATGGCTGATGCAAATCAGGTTTGTTTTGCGGTCCGCAGCAGTGAAGACATGCGAATTCTTAAGTCCCATTCCCGGCATTTCGTCGGTCCACGGATCCACGATCAAATCGTCTATTTTGACACTGGCGTGGCCCAGATATTTGAGTAACACTGAAATTCCCCCATTCACCCGACTGCGGGCTATACAGATATCCGCGCCCAAGGAATAAAAGACTGGTCCGCTATATGACGGAATTGGATGCGGGTGACGCGTCCCTCTGAACCTCCTCACTTATTATGTATATAATCCATCGTCGCCCGATATTTTGGCGCGTCCGAAATCGGCTGATCCTGATATTCCAACAGGCCCCAAGAACCATATTTGGTTGGGAAATAAACGTTCTCAAACATCACCATCAAGCCACCGCCATTCGCAAACCACACACTAAAATATTCCTGGTATTGCGTATACATTCTCGCGTCCTCGTTGGCGGCAATCAGTTTGTCAGTCAGAGTCTGGTTGTTGAGGTAAGTAAAATTGGCCGGGACCAAACTCTGGCCGCCTTGATCAGCAATTAAAGCCAGATTATATCTGTCAGCGACCTGCTTATTGGCGATGATCCACGACGTAACCTCCCCAGTAATTGAAGCTTCGGCGCGGTCTAATATTTCAGGGACCGTAATGGTCGAAATTTCGTTGTTTTTGCCAATTTGATCAGCCACGGCTGCGCCAAAATAAGGCGCGATCGATAAAGCGTCGGCCGAAATATTGTATGGATTAATCGTCGGATTATAAAATGATTTAAGAATAAATGTGGCCACGTAACTATTTCCGGCTTGGCTCGCCAACACCTTGACGAGCCGAGAGTCACCGCCAAATTCGTCCTCGAATATTTTAAATATCTCGGCTGACCGCTTCGCTTGGTAAACCAGTCCCGACGCCCAGATATCGCCAGCATCACTAACACCGTCGGTGCAATTATTATCCAGATGTAAGGAACAGCCCATTCGATCAACGTAAGCAGTCTGGTAGAAAACCGTATTCCATAATTCCGTCGAATATTCGATGTATATTTTTCGATCGGGGTTTAGCTGTTCATGAATCATGTTGGCTAAATTTTTCACATAATTGTCATCGGCCATCGCGGGAATGTTTACCCACATGTCGGCATTAAGCAAGTTGGAAATACTAATCAGGTCTTCCATCGCCGCTCCGGTCGACATTTTTATGGTAAAGTCTCCATTCGAGGCTTCGTTAAACGAAGTCTCACTATACAACGGAGGACGAACCAAATTATTATAGTCAAAATTAAACGTATAATCGTCAATCACTTGAACCATCAGATTCGAAAGGTTAAAAGACTTAGCAATCGTCTCCCCCGAAGCGTCCTTCAAAGTCGTGGAAGCATCAGATCCAGAAATCGTAACGAGTTGTCCCGTAATCAGATGGTGCGGCGAAAGCGTTTTCACCTGCGCGGTATAATTCGAGGCAAAAAAAGATTTATCTAGAACCTTTTTTATCGAACTGATTGGACCGGTTCGAATAATCAGTTTATTTTGCGTATAATACCCTGGTTTTGTCCGGTCTTCCCAACGAGCCATGTTGGTATTAACGGTCAACATCGCGTCCACATATCGAATAACCGAAAATCCGTTCAATCGTTGCAAGAAAGTCGGATAGAACACATTTTGACTGTAATTATTTTCAAATCCTGGCAGAATCATCCGAATATTTCGCACATGATTTGCAGGATTTGACCGAGTAATCTGTAGGTGGATTCCTCCGTTCGTCGGAGTAACGTTGAGAAGAATTTTCCCCGGCGTTGATGAAATTACTTCGGTATCGCCAATAAACTTCAAGTCCCCGTCTCCATCATAAAAAACCGTATAGGTGCCGGCAGGATATTTTCCTTTGATTGAATCAAAAAGCAAAGTCTCGACAACCGTCGGATACGCCTCACCTGGAACTTGATACGGCAGTTCCAAAGGATACCCCGCCTCATCCGAAGGCAGTTCCGCTTCCAGACCGGTATCCCAAATGGTCCAATCGATCAGGCGGGTTTGGGTATTCCATTTTCGGGTAATCCATGGTCTAGTCAACTTGAAAACGTTCGTATAGGGTATTTGTCCATCATAATCATTAAACCACGCCAGATTATTTCCGATTAATTTGTTGTTACCTATACAACCTAAACTGTTCAAGTCTTGACAATTTGCTTGGCAGGTTAATGTTCCTCCTGTATACCCTTTGGTTTGGCAGGTTTGCCCGTTCAAATCGGTTTTGTCACAAACTTCGGACCCTTCGCGCAAACCATTCCCGCAAGTTTGAGTCAAAGTGGATCCACAAGCAGAAAAGTTGAAATCCGTACAATTAGAAAGGCAAAAAAGAACTCCAGATGAAAACCCCTTGGAAATACACGTTTGATTATTCAAGTCCGATCCGTCGCAGGTTTCGGTTCCTTCTCGTAGATTGTTGCCGCAGGTTTGAACCAAAGTTACTGGACAAACACCACAATCGGTTGGACAACTGGAACAAGTTTCGGTCGCGTTACAGGAACCGTCGCCGCAAACCTGAGTCGAAGAGTCGGGGGGTAATGGGTCTTGGCCGTCATCCGATCCATCGCCGCTTTCGAACGTACAATCGTTTGGGCAGTTAAACGGCGTTTCCCGCAAATCGCAATTTCCGTTGTTATTGCATACCCCCGCACAATCGCTTGGACACGATGAAACGGTTTCGCCGATGAGAACATTGCAAAAACCATCTGTCACACATCGGCCGGTTGAAGCCGGACAATCCTTTTTACACGAAACCGAATTCTCGCCGATGTCGGGTTCACAAGAACCGTTTTCATTGCACGCAAAACAATCCACCAAACACGTATTCGCGGATTCGCCGGGTTCACACACTTTGTTTCCGCAACGCGGAATAGAAAAATTTGTTCCCGGATTCGACGTAACGACATTCGAAATTCGGTCCGCAATCTTATTGATATCTCCCGCATTATCCATTGCCGACCCGACGCGATCCGGTCCGACCAACGGCGAAACAAAAACCAAGAAAAAAATACTCGAACCAAGCCCTACAAAAACAATGAATGTAAGTATTTGGTTCAAAGACAATTTTGTAAGTGCCGGAAAAAGACTTCCAAACCCCATGTAGTTAAAAAATAGTATCTGAGTATTTAAGTGTTTCTTAAAGATTTACACTTAAATCCAAAAAAAGAATGCTTCAAAAGAAACGGTCAGGTTTCTTGCGCGATTTGGTGCATCAGTTGGTTTTCGGTTCTGCGCAAATGGTCTTTCAAAGTCGTGTACGGAACCCCGATTTTTTTGGCCAAGGATTCAAGCGAAATTTTGCGCGGATACTCGTAATACCCTTCGTCAAGCGCCCGGTGCCACCAATCCAAATCCTGCGCGTCCACCTGTGGAACGCTTGAAAAAGAAACAAACCCCGTCTTGCGATTCTTGATCGAAACCAGTTCCGCGGTCGCGTAAATTTTTTGTTTCTGGATTTTTTCAAGCAATCGGGTTAAATTTTCTTTCTTGTTGCTTCCGACTTTCCACCACTGAAACCCTTTTTCCTCAAGCACGGGGCCAAGAAAAAAAACCGTCTTGTCCGCCACCAGCGTGTGAAAACTCCGGATCGCTTTTTGCGCGAAAAAAACCACGTCTCCTTCCCGATGAATCACGTCCGAATCGGGGTGATTCAGCAATTCCGAAATCGCTTTTTCCTTGTCCACGCCCCAAAACTTCGCCAACCGCATCAATTTGGGCTGGCCGTTTTCCTCAAACGTGTTTAAGTACTGCGAAAACATATGCACGTCATATTTTTCGGACAACGGCAGCAATGGAGAACCCTTGTGCCACACTTTAAACTCCGCGATCCACACTTCAAAACACCATCCTTGAAACGACGATTTCATTTATCCATTCCATCAACCCTCTTCGAGTCAAAAAAAATTCTTTTACAAACGCCCGTGTCCGGCGGCGACCAATTTTTTCAACCAGCCTGGTCGCTGCGTTCTCAAATGCATGCACTTTATTTTCCCACGCCAATGAACCTGACAAAATATATTCCATCCGATCAAATGATTTTCTCGCCAGTTTTTTTTCCTCAAAAGAAAGCCCCGTTCGATCCGCGGAATACGAAAACGCCATGCGATCCGCCACGTTTTGCAGCCGGGAAATCATTTTCGCCGAAGGCGGTAGCCTCCATCGCATCTGACCCGAACGAACCCCGTCAAGAAAAACCTCCAAACTCGCGCCCTTCAACCGAACTTTGGGATCCGGCGAACGTTTCAATGCCGCGATTTCTGCTTCGAATTCCCGCGCTTGTTCGGTTGTTTCATCGCGATAGAGCAATTCCCGAATACGTTCATTCAGACTTATCATCGCTTTTTTGGAAGGGCCTTTCATTCCCCGCCATCTGCGTTTGACATTCGAACGCATCGTTCGAACCTTCGAACGCACCCGACCCGCCAACGGTTTCAACGGTTTCATCAATACGTCATCCGACAAAGATGCATTTATTTGTTTTGGGAACAAAACCCATTTATTACCGCTGTTCCAGGTTCCTATATGCAAACCATTCAATGGCAACCGTTCTTTGAAGAAGCGTTTAAAAAAGCCAAAACCGAAAACAAACCGATTCTCTTGTCGATCAGCGCCAGCTGGTGTCATTGGTGCCATCGCATGGACCACGATTCGTTCGAAAAAACCGCGGTGGTCGAACAAGTCAACCGCGATTTCATTCCGATCCGGGTTGACAGCAACGAGCGCCCGGACATCAACGCGCGCTACAACGCCGGCGGATGGCCCACGGTCGTTATCATGGATCCAAACGGGATTCCGTTTCGCGAAACCCTGTACCTAAACGAATCCGATTTCAAAAAATTCTTATCCGACGGCCACGCGGATTATGCAAATCCTGATCCGAATTCTTCCGCGATTCCGATCGAAACAAAACAAGCACCTCCTTTTTCACAACTTGAATCAACACCCGACGAACACCGAACGGTTGAAATCGAAGTGATCCAAAAAATAAAATCCTTGTTCGATCCCCAATACGGCGGATTCGGAATCCAACCCAAATTCCCGCAACCGGAAATCCTGCGTTTTTTACTTTTTAAAACCGAAAAAAACAAGGATCCTGACCTGGAAAAAATATTGTTGACGACATTGGACGCGCTGCAATCCCGCGGATTGTTCGACAAAGAAGAAGGCGGTTTTTTTCGCTACTGCACCACGCGCGAGTGGAGTATTCCGCATTCCGAAAAAATGCTTGAAGACAACGCCCAACTCGTTGAAATCTTTGGCCGCGCCGGAAACCGGTTCAAAAAACCCGATTACATCAAAACCGCCCAAAAAACAATGGATTACCTTGAAAAAAACCTCAAAGACCCCGTTTCGGGTCTCTTTAACGGATCTCAAACCGCCGACGAAAAGTATTATTCCCTTTCGTTATCCGAACGCCAACAAAAAACCCCTCCAACGAGCCAGGAAACCCAGTTTCTCGGAGGAAACGCGTTCATGGTGCGTGCGTTTCTTGGTTTGGGAAAAAACGAGGACGCACGAGTATTGCTCCAAAAAATAACCGCGATTTTTTATCGTGAAAACCACGTGCGACACAGCACCACACCCGGCTCGAACCTGTTTTGGCTCGAAGACGCCGCGCTTCTTTTGGACGCCATTCTAAACTATGAAGAAACAAATCCGGGTCAAAACAGCGACGAGGCTCCGATTCTTGCCGGCCTCATCATCAGAAAATTTTTCTCAGCCGATCAACACGCGTTTGCCGACATTCCGGATTCCTCAGGACACCTTGGACTCCTCGCCGAACCGCTGTACCCGATTTTTGGAAACAGCCTCATGATCCGAAACCTGAACCGGGTCAGCCGGCTCACCGGTAACCCCGAATGGAACGCGTATGCCAAAAAAACCTTTGCCTCGTTTTATTCCGATTACAAAAAACACGGAATTTTCGCGGCGACATACGCGTTGGCGGCATCTGAACTCAAAAACGCTTAGCGTTTAAATGATCCGGTTCTGTTTTTTTCCCCGTTGGAACGCGACGATGTTCGACAAGGTTTCGTCCAAAATCCGCTGTAACGCCTCTTTGGAATTAAACGCGTTGTGCGGCGTGATAATCACGTTCGGACGGTTTAACATCCGGTACTCGAGCAGCAACGAATCTTTCTGCGTCTGGGACAAGTGCTGAAAAAACACCTGGGTTTCTTCCTTGACCAGGTTTTCGTTTTCAAGCACGTCAAGACCCGCTCCCGCGATCAACTTGCGGTCCAACGCCCAGCTTAAAGCCGCGGTATCCACGATTCCGCCGCGCGCCGTATTGATCAGGATCGCGTTTTTTTTCATCGACCGGATATTTTTCTTGTTGATCAAATGAAAAGTCGACGGAAGCAAGGGACAATGCAGGCTCACCACATCCGAAGTTCTAAGCAATTCCTCCAATGAAACGAACTGGCAGTTAAACTCCTTGACCCATTCTTGTTCCACGGTGGGATTATTCGCGATAATATTCATGCCAAACCCCTTGGCGATACGCGCCACGTGCCAACCGATACGCCCCGCCCCCACGATTCCGATGGTTTTTCCCTTCAAATCCCACCCCGTGAGACCCTTCGTGGAAAAATTCCCCCGCGTCGTGCGCTCGAACGCCAAATGCACTTTTCGAGAAAGATTCAGAATCAAGGCAAACGAGTGTTCGGCCACGGTGTTTTCACCATATGCCGGAACATTTGCCACCGCGATTTTTCGTCGACGGCATTCTTCAAGATCCACATTGTCAAAACCCGTGCTCATGCAACAAATCAGTTTCAGTTTCGGCAACCGATCCAATAACGATTTGTTCAATTTCGAATTCACGAACACGGTCAGGATTTCCGAATTCTCATGACGCTTGATATTTCCCTTGGTCAAGACCGAAGAATAACCAATGCCGGTCATTTTCGGAAGGGTTTTTTTAAACAATTCTTTTGCTTCCGGAACAAGGCTATAGAAAGACAATTGATTCGAAAAAACGGTTTTGGTCACGGTTCGGGAGCTGGACTTTTCCATGAATATACCTCATTACCCAACTATTAAAATACTATAACTCCTCTATGATATATACCACGCTTCTTTAAAAACTTTTGAAACAAAACCATCGGAAGGAAAAAAATGCAACTATCAGCAACGGTTCCAAGAACCATTGAAAAAGAACCGATTTGGGATCTCGTCATTGTCGGATACGGCGTTACGGGTCTTGCTGCCGCTATGTACGCGGGGCGGCTCGAAATGAAAACGCTTCTGGTCGGGGAAAATCCTGGCGGCGTCATCACGTGGACCGACATCGTTGAAAATTATCCTGGTTTTATCAAGCTCACGGGACAAGAACTCGTCGACAAACTCAAAGTGCACGCCCAACAATACAACGTTCCGATGGAATACGACCGCATCGAAACCATCGAGAAAAACAATAACGGTTCGTTTCGACTTGTCGGAGTGGATAAAACCTATCACGCAAAAGCTGTGCTGATTGCCACCGGAACCAAAGTCAAAAAACTCGAAGTACCCGGACTGGAAAAATTCGACATGCGCGGAGTCCAGTATTGCGCATTATGCGACGGCGCGTTGTTTAAAGGACGAAACATCGCGGTGATCGGCGGAAGCGATTCCGCTGCCAAAGAAGCCATTGTACTATCTCGATTCGCTCGCCAAGTCTACATGATTTATCGCGGAGACGCCATCCGAGCCGAACCCTCAAACCGCGACCGCATCAAACTGATTCCCAACATTGAAATCATCACGAACACCAACGTGACCGAATTCTTGGGGACCAAATTCCTTGAAAAAATAAAAATCGACCGTCCCTACAACGGAAAAACCGAATTGCCCCTGGACGCGGTGTTCGTTGCCATCGGTCACATTCCCTTATCCGAAATCGTCAAAGAACTTGGCGTCAAAACCAACAACCACGGAGAAATCATCATCGACCGGGAATCCAAAACCAACGTTGCGGGAATATTCGCCGCAGGCGACGTCGTGGACACCAAATTCAAACAAGCCATCGTTGGCGTGGGCGAGGCAGTCGTCGCCGTGTATTCCGCTTTTCAGTTCGTTTCCGAGAAAAAATAATTCCCTATTTTTCGATCTTCAAAAAAATACCCGAAACGATTTTCGGATCCGCTTTGTCAAAAAAAATCGTTTTCACGATCGAACACCCGTTGACCACGAGCGGCAAGTCCACCAAAAAAACCTCGTCCGCTTCCGTCATTTCACCCAGAAAACTTTTTTTTCCGCCGATCGACTCCGCGATCCGAAACGAAAGCAAACCAACGCCGCCAATTCCAAGTGCTTCGGTTATTTTTTGAACCATGTCCTTTGAAAAACCGACTTCATGCAGGGCCCGAAAAGAAAAAATCACGTTGCACTCGCGCGGAAACGGGATCCTCCACGCGTCGCCTTCCAAAAAAACATCCGAGTGATTTTTCTTTGGGACCACCAGATCGATTCCGATGGTCTCGACTTTTTTACCGAACTTTTCCTTTAATTCAAACAAAGCCCGGGCTTTTCCGCATCCGATTTCAAGCACCCGGACCGGAACCGGTTCCAAAAACCGCTCCGAAACAAAGTCTTCGATCGTCAACGGCTCCCCCATGTTTTTCAAAAAACCGTTGTATTGGGAAAGCGAGTTATCCTGGTCCAAAATACCCAGGGAATACTTTTCGGACAAACGGGCCATTTTTTTTTTTCGGTCAGTCATATGGACTATGTATAACACCGGCCAAAAACCCATTAAAAAACCTTTTGATTCTTTTCTTTTGTTGAATGAAAATATACACCAAAACCGGCGATGACGGTTCCACGCGCCTGGGCAGCGGACAAGTGCTCAAAAAATCCAGCCAGCGCATTGAAGCCTACGGTCAAATCGATGAACTTACTTCCTGGATTGGCGCCGCATTGGCATTCATGAGCAAAGAAGAACACGTCGAAGTACTCCGGGAAATCCAAAACGACTTGCACAAAATGATGGCGGAACTCTCGCAAAGCGAAAAAAAATTCGAAGGAATCGGCGAAAAAGACATTTCCGTCATCGAAGCCCTCATTGACGATTACGTGGAACAAATGCCGCCGCTCACCGCGTTCATTTTGCCCGGCGGCAGTAAAACCGCGGCGCTCATCCATTTGTGCCGCACCAGTTGCCGAAAAGCCGAACGCGAAGTCGTCAAACTCGGCCAGGAAGAATTCGTCAACCCGGTTCTGATCAAATATTTAAACCGGCTGAGCGACTTGTTGTTCGTTTTGGCCCGAAAACTCAACCATGAAGCCGGTGTCGTGGAAAGCAATCCCGAATACTAGTTTTTTTTTCATTGTTCCCATTCTTTTTTATTCCGCTGGCATCCTATAGTATACATGGTGGATCACCCTCCAGCGATTTTTGTGGTTTTCGGCGCAACCGGCGACTTGTTCAATCGAAAGCTGGCGCCGGCGTTCTTTAAAATGTACCAAAGCGGCTGGCTCTCCGACGCATTCGCCGTTGTTGGAATCGCGAGAAAACCCAAAGCAAACGAAGAATTCCGCGAACAAGTCAAACACGCGGTTCAAACCCACAGCCGCGGCATCAGTGCCACCAAACTCGAATCGTTTTTACCGCATCTTTTTTATCACCAAACCCATTTTGACGAAGACGAAGGATTCGAAACCCTGAGAGAACTGATCCTGTTCCTGGACAAAGAGTTTCACACCCAACAAAACCTGGTGTTTTACCTTGCCACCTTGCCGCACCAGTTCCATTCTATTTCATCCAAACTCAAAAAACACGGATTGGACAAAACCAACGGTTTTTGCCGCGTCATCATTGAAAAACCATTCGGAAAAGACCTGCAAAGCGCCGCGTTGCTTAACCGCCAACTATCCGATGTTTTTTCCGAAGAACAAATTTTTCGAATCGACCATTACCTGGGCAAAGAACTGGTTCAAAACTTACTCATCACGCGGTTTGCCAACGACATTTTTCAGCATCCCTGGAACAACAAATTCGTGGACAGCGTCCAAATCATGGTCGCGGAACAAACCGGAATCCAAAACCGCGGAACATATTACGAAAAAGCCGGCGTATTAAACGACATGGTGCAAAACCACATTCTGCAACTGGTCGCGCTCACGGCCATGGACGCGCCCAAAAGTCTTGATGCAAAAGACATTGTCACGGAAAAAATAAAAGTGCTTAAACAACTGCATTCCTCGAACCGAAAAGGAAACAACGTCGTGGTCTTGGGACAATACCGGCAAGGAACTGTCGATGACAAACCCGTCGTGGGCTACCGCGAAGAAAAAGACGTGGACCCCTACTCGAACGTTCCGACGTTTGCCGCGCTTCGGCTTGAAATCAACAACAAAACCTGGAAAGGCGTTCCATTTTACATCCGGACCGGAAAACGCATGCCGAAAAATTCCGCGCGCATCTGGCTTGATTTTAAAAGCAAAACAAAACCGTTATTCCAAAATCTCAGTCAAAAAATTCACTCCAATCACCTCGAATTTCGCATCCAACCCGACGAAGGCATCGCGCTTTTCTTCAATGTCAAAGTTCCCGGACGAAAACTCGAAATAAAACCGTATCACCTGGACTTTTGCCACGAATGCGAATTCGCGTTAAACACGCCCGAAGCTTACGAACGCTTGCTCTCTGACTGCTTGCATAACGACAAAACGCTTTTCACGAGCTGGGAAGAAACTCGCTACGCGTGGAAAGTCCTCGAACCCATCAAGCACATCTGCGAACACACCGTCACGGAATGCCCGACGTATCTCGCGGGAACCTGGGGTCCCAAAGAAGCCGACGAACTCATCGAAAAAGACGGCCGAACCTGGCATGCGCCAAAAGACTACACTGGAGGGAAAAACGGTGCCTATTAAAATCATCGATATCTCCATGCCGATCACAAACGAAATGTCCGTGTACAAAAACAAACCAGACAAAAAACCGTTGATTTCAATCGAACAAACCATCGAACACGGCGCGCAAGAAACCCGCCTGGACATGAATCTTCACACCGGAACCCATTTTGACGGACCTAATCACATGATCAAAGACGCGTTTTCGGCGGACCAACAACTCGGAACCCAATTCGTGTTTGCCGCGCAAGTACTCGACGTATCGGACGCGCTGGAGGCAATCGACGCCACGGTTCTTGAAACCAAAACCATTAGCCCCGGCAAATTCATTCTCTTAAAAACCACAAACTCTTCCGACGAAACATTCGACCCCCGATTTGTTTATTTGGAAAAAACCGGTGCCCAAAAACTGGTCCAAGCCCATGTTGCCGGTGTCGGAATCGACGCGCTGGGAATCGAACGAGACCAACCCGAACACGAAACCCACCGGATGTTGATGCAAAACAACGTGCGGATCCTTGAAGGATTGCGATTGGCCCACGTTCCCGAAGGAAATTACACCTTGGTGGTGGCACCGCTTTCAATTCCGGGTTCGGACGCAACACCGGTACGCGCTTTTTTGATTTCCGAGGGGGACTAAATCATGCGGATTGGCTTTATCGGACTCGGACGCATGGGCAAAAACATGGTCCTGCGGCTTCTAAGCAAAAAACATTCCGTCGTGGCATGGAACCGATCCATCGAACCGCTCCAAGAAGTGGAATCCCACGGCGCCATTGGTGCCACCGACTTTAAAAATCTTGTATCCCAATTGCCGTCTCCGCGCATCATTTGGACCATGCTTCCGGCCGGCGATGTCACGGAAAAAACTTTGGCGGAACTATTGGAGTTGCTTTCGAAGGGGGATATTGTGATTGATGGCGCCAATTCAAATTATGTAGACACTGTGCGTCGTGGCGAACAGTTCAGGGAACGCGGAATCCATTTTTTCGACGCGGGAGTTTCCGGCGGAATCGTAGGCGCTCAAATCGGATACTGCATCATGATCGGAGGCCCCCAAGCGGCATTTAAAACCATCGAACCCCTTTTTTCCGATTTAACCCAACCCGAAGGCTACCGGTACCTCGGACCCAGCGGCGCCGGACACTTTGTCAAAATGGTCCACAACGGAATCGAATACGCCATGATGCAAGGCATGGCCGAAGGCTTTAACCTCCTCAAAAACGGGCCGTATCCCCACCTCGATTTGAACGCAACCGCCACACTCTGGCAACACGGAAGCATTATCCAGTCCTTTTTGCTCGAACAAACCCAAAAAGGCCTTGAAAAAGACCCTGGATTATCCTCTTTTTCGGGTCACGTGGAAGATTCCGGCGAAGGCCAATGGACGATTGAAACCGCCTTGAAATACAAAATCCCGGTTGAAACGATTGCCGCCGCGCTTTTTTCGCGTTATCATTCGCGAAAACGCGGCGAATTCGGACACAAAACATTGTCTTTGCAACGATCGCAATTCGGCGGCCACCCGGAAAAAAAATAATTCATTTCAAAACAAACGGGTTCTATTCCTTCAAATCTAAAGCCTTTTTTCCGCAGAGATTAATAACCCATCGGACTTTTCTTCGATATGAACTTTTTCCGGCTCCTCCACGACAACGACATCATTCGACGCTACATCGTCATGAATTCGTTCGACGGAACCCTCACCAGTCTTGGAATCCTCATCGCGATGAAACTCTCCAACATCACCGACGTCAAATTGATCGTGATTTCAGCCATCGGAGTGATCTTTGCAACCGGCATCAGCGGCGTTTGGGGTGCGTACCTCGTTGAAAAAGCCGAACGAAAACACGAACTCGCGGAATTACACCGGCTTTCCCCCAAAGAAGACCTCGAAGAACGCCGACGTGAATTCAAACAACTGACAATCCTGATGGGAATCGCGAATGGCGCAAGCTCGGCGTTGATCGGACTGGTCATCATCAGTCCGTTTTTTATGGCGAGCATCGGAACACTCTCGGTTTCGAACGCGTTCAATTATTCTTTTTTCCTGGTTTTTTTGGCGCTTATCCTCATTGGAAGTTTTACCGCGCGCATCGCGCGAGAACCGGTTGTAAAACACGCCATCATGACGATTTTGGCCGGATTATTCGTCGGCGCCGTCATCTATTTGTTCGAATTATTGAAATTTATCTGAACCGAATCCCGGTTGCACATTTGCACCAGCAGACAAACGAATTAATCCTTTTCGCAAATAGAATTATGCATGAACGACCGGGCCAGAAGTTTTTTTGCGGTCAATTTTTCTTTGGACGTGCAAGACGAAATCACCCGGACATTGGTTTCGAAAATTCCTTCCGATGGATTCGGACGAACCCGCGTAGAAAACCTTCACCTGACTCTTTTTTTCCTCGGAAACATTTCCAAAGAACAAGTCGAACAATTAAAAGAAAAAACCCTTTCGTTGACCCAAACCAACCCGTTCGAAATCGAATTAAACGGAATCGGCCACTTCAAAAACAACATCATCTGGCTTGGAACCGGCAAAGGAACACCCGAAATCCAAGCGCTTGCAACAAACCTGGGAGACGCCATCGGAATCAAACCCGCGGATTTTCACGCGCACATTACGCTTGCGCGAACCAAAAGCGCGTCCCCTCGAAGTGTTCGAGAAACCGTTGAAAAACTTCGATCCGAAAAATACTCCAAAAAAATCTTCGTACGAGGATTCGATTTGATGCAATCCACCTTGACCCACCAAGGACCCCGCTACAAGGTCCTTTTTTCGATTTGTTTTGAAGAACCCCGCTGACCCGTTAATTCAAGCGAAAGCGAATCATCAAACCGGCCGAAAAAATACCGGTACGTTGGAGACAACACTTTTTTCCATTTAAACCCCTTTTTTTTCATGACATCAAACAAACGAATATCCAAAAAATCTCCGACAAAACCACCCGCGTCCAAAAAACGTCGGCGTTTTCCGAACAAGATGCCAAGAACGCATTCGATTTTGGAAACCGGAATCGTTTTTTTCGGATGAAAATAATCCGCCACCCGCAACACCTGTTTTTTTTCCGGTGAAACCACGATGAACGAACCCAGCACAAAATCAAGCGACGGATCCGCGTTCAAAACCCCTACAAGAGTTGACACGTGATCGGGAAGCAATTCATCATCCGAATCCACAAACCCCACGTATTCCGAACGACAATGTTCAAGCCCCCAATTGAGGGTTTCGGCTTGACCGTGATGGCCCAATTTGAAGTATTTCACGCGCGCATCCACAAGAAAAGGACGGACCCTGTGTTCGGTTTCATCCGTGCTGCCATCGTCCAAAATCCAATACTCAAAATCCCGGTTCGATTGCTTTAGAACCGACGAAATCGTCTGGGAAATCGAGTGACTCCGATTATACGTCGCGGTAAAAATCGTGGTTTGAACCATAGTATCTGGTGGTTGCGAAAAGAATAAACGTCAATTGGGAAGTGTCAAAACCCGGTTTGTGCGAAGAATCTGGTATTTGGTGGCTTTCACTGAAAAATTGAAATCCATGCTTCGAAACGATTGAATAGACCGGTTAAAATCAAGCCCGATGTTCATGTCCACGGAACGATTGGCATCCGACCACGCGCGAAACCTTGGACCGAACGCCAAGGTGACTCCTTTGGAATGACAATTTGGCCCGCTGCAAGTCAAAAAAACATTGAAATCCGCAGTCGTGGCATAATGACCTGACACCAGCGTCTGACTCAATGTGCATTTTTGACACGAGTCCACCAGAAAATTCACCGAAAAAAACGGCAGCGGATTCGCGGGGTTAAAACTGTCCGTCGGGCACGAAGAACCGTTGCAGCGCAAAAAATTAAAATCCGCGGAAGGGTCTTTCACCAAAATATTGATGTCCGTTCGCCGGATCGAATTGGGGTCAAACATTGACGAACACGCCTGGGAACCGCCCCCGTCCACGGTCGACTGTGCAAGGGAAAGCTGGTAGCGCGCGCACACGGGCTCGAGCAAAAACGACGGCGAATCCAGAATCGATCCCCAATTCAAATCCGTCGCCGCGTTCATGTCGATCAAAATTTCCGTGCGATTCAAATCGTCGTGCAATCCAAGATAAAAAACACGGTACCCCTGAACCGAATCAAAGTACCCTGAAAACACCTGTTGATTTAACGGCAGTTCCTGCGACAAAATAATCCGGTGGGGATTGATCAAAATATACGAAAACGGAAGCCCTTGTTCCACGATTTTTTTTCTCCCTCCGTTCAAATCCAACTGAACCAGCGAACGTTCGATATCGCGATACACTTTTCCAAGCTCCCGAAGCCTTGTTAATTCAGGCTGCGGTTCCAAATCCCGCGTAGACGACCGGATTTCCGAATTCAAGGTCAAGATCGCCAAAACGAACAGCAACGCGATCAACGTAAACAAGATTCCCCGCTGGTTCACGAAACCACCCTTTTTTTCCAAACCCACAAATCCATATCGTAAAAAACGTTCAATTGAGATTGACAATCGATCCGAATCGCATTGTTGTTGGGGCACTCCCGAACGGCTCTATCGCCGTTAATGACCGCAAACAACGTTCCTCCAATCCCGGAATCACGATCGAGGAGCAATTCGAAAAAATCCGTGCAAAGCGGTTGTTTTTCCCCGCACGAAAACGCGCTCACTGAAAAAGTTTTGACCACCGAACCCGAAATCGTTTCCCTTCGGATCTGAATCGTGCTTTCGGGAGAACCCAAATATCCCGCGTTAATCGCGTTCAAGTCAAGCAACGCGCCGCCGCTTGTACTGGGACGCGCGCCGATGACCGCCAAGGTCAAATCCCGGTACCGCAACGTGATCGAAACGTTGGCGTCCCACGGAAAACCCGTCTGCAGGTTTTCGTCTTTATCCAAAAAATCCAGAAAGGTTCCCGGTTGGGGCACGACCCTGTTTTCATCCGAACACGAATACGACGAATTGCAGTCAAACGAAAACGTATACGAGCCATACCAAACTTTGCGAGTATTATTCAAATCCCCGATGTGATAATAAATGTAATTCTGATCCGATCCTTCGATGAAAACCCCCGTGTTCAGGTCCTTGACCGTTGTTCCATATGGAATCGGCACCGTGAGGTTGACGTCCGAAACCCGGTTCGTCGTGTACGCCGACGCGATATCCCCGATTTCCTGGGCGATGATTTCATACAATGCGATCAACGCGTTCTGATCCCACGCCACATACGATTTTCCCCCCGTAATATCGGCCACGTTGGTCAGTTCGGCTTGATCCGCATCCAATCCGAACGCGACCGTAAAAATCATGACATTATTGTCGCGTGCTACCAAGGCGGCGGCGCCGCTGTCACCCGAATTGGACTGCCCGTCCGACATCAACACAACGAACTTTAACGCAAGCGGGTTCTGCGAACTTGGCACGTACCGGATTTCCACCATCATGTCTCCCGATTGGCTTGAAGACTGCTGAAACGCGTTTCCATTAATATAATTGTTCGCCGAATTGCGTCCCCACGCATAATAATTTCCAGTGGACTGTCCGGTCGTGGAAAGCACGATATAATACGTGACTCCGGAAGAAAGCGAAACCGGCGACGGAAACGACACCGAATGCCAGTTGTAACCGGAAGAACTGATTTCGCTTGCCGGAATCGTGGCGGTCGCCCAATCCGATCCACTGATCGAATTTCGAAGCCGAACCGTCACCGGCCCCGAAGGATCACCGGTTTTTTGAAGAAAAACATTGACTCCCGAAATCTGGTCGCCTTGCAGTTGTCGAAACGACTGGCCCGCGGTGGATTCGGAAGAACTGTATCCGAATCGCAATTGCGAATTCCGAATATTTGTGGTCAAAAAACCGTCTTTTAACACAACTGTGCCCAAATCCACTCCGGATTGGATATCCGTTCCGCCGTTCGCCGTCAAAGCATACAATGCCGAATTCACGTCGTCAAAAACAGCCGTCAATTCCTGGTTTTGCGTGGCCACAGTGTTAAACGAACTCAACCCGATCTGATCCT
>Ga0209541_10001953_pt1 | contig 39932 bp, 32 predicted proteins | sample RifCSPlowO2_01_FD_184027 | JGI IMG/M metagenome (GOLD analysis project Ga0209541, IMG submission 184027) | Groundwater microbial communities from Rifle, Colorado - Rifle CSP2_plank lowO2_0.1 (SPAdes) (version 2) | ecosystem: Environmental > Aquatic > Deep subsurface > Groundwater | place...
CCTTTGACAATTAAAAATAATCCAAGAATTAAAAGCAATCCCTTTCCAATATCAAAAACTCCGAACAGCCAGAACAGAATTCCAACAGCAATATCCAAAGCCCCTAAAACTTTTACTATCATTTTTTAAATAAACCTGTCTTCAATCAGCCACTATCTTTTTAAAAATCTTTTTATTTCTTCAACATCAACATTAACTGTTCCTTTTTTTCCAACAACAGTTGCAGCAGCAGAATTTGCCAGTTTAACCAAATCAAGAATTGTTAAGTCAGAATTATGAGAATTTTTATGTCCAAATCCCAACGCAAGAGTGGCTGAAAAAACATCTCCTGCTCCAGTCACATCAACTTTTTCTTGGGTTTCTGAAAAAATCATTCCACTATTTTGGCAGTTATCTCTGTCATAAACATAAGCTCCTTCTTCTCCGCAAGTAATTATAGCATACTTAGAATCAACTATTCTCTGAATTTTTAAACTTAGAGAGCATAAATCATTTAAGTTAAGATTATGTTGTCCACCGACAATTTCTTCTGCTTCTTTTAAATTTGGGCAAACAACAGTGCATCCTCTGAAAAAATTTATGTTTTTTGGTTTAGGATCAACTATAAGAGGAATATTTTCAGAATTAGCTAATCTAATTATTCTTTGTGCAAATTCTTCAGTAAAAATTCTTTTGTCATAATCAGGCAAAACAAAAACATCATACCCTTTAACTCTTCCCTCTAATTCTCTAAAAATTTTGTTTTGAGTTTCAGAGGATATTTTTTTCTGCCCCTCGCTATAATCAACTCTTTCTCTGTATTTTTCAGGTTCTCCATTATCTCTCACATCATAATGTCTCTCTTTAACAATTGTTTTTCCATCGTGAACAAAAAAATAATTAATTCCAGATTGCCTGCACATTTTTTCTAATTCTTTTCCGTATAAATCATCTCCAACAACTCCATACAAATCAGATTTTGCACCAAGAGAAACAGCAATTCTTGCAACATATGCAGCAGCGCCAGTATAAAGAGTTTCTACGCCATTAAACATGGGAATATCTTTGTTTTCTGGATTTTCTCTTTTAGACTTTGTTTTTACAACGTATCTATCAAACATAATATCTCCAACAACTGCAACCCTCAGTTTTTTAAACCTTTCCAAAACATCTTTAATTCTTTCATCCATTTTTACTTACATCTTTTTCTGGCTTTATAAAATTAATTGCAGTAAAAATATAGTATTTTAAATTTTTTGTAACTGTCCAATCAATGAAAATAAGCAGGCATAATTTTGCTGACTTAAAAATTATTATATATCATAAAATACTGTTAGTGTAAATAAGATAGCCGTGTTAATCTATTAACCTATAGTGAAAGACATAAGTCTTTCCCTAAACACAAGAAAAATATTTTGATTTTTGGAGCCGTAAAAATCTTTTAAAGATTTTTCCGGTAATCAACGACGAACTGGGGAAATGTCAAAAACCATACTGGGTTTTTGAGCACGAGAAAATTGTCTGTCAATTTTCTGTGCAGAAAAAACAAAAGGGCATAAAAGTTTTTTCTTGCACCCCAAAAATCAAAAGATTTTTGATGTACTAAAGTCGTTGACTATAAGAGATATTTTTTGAAAGCAAAATATTAAATATGCAAAACATTAATTGAAGTTATGCTCCTGTAGCTCAGTTTGGATTAGAGCACAAGGTTCCTAACCTTGGGGTCGAAGGTTCAAGTCCTTCCAGGGGCGTTAATTTTTAGGATTAAATTAGCTACATAAACCGAATAACCGGAGAGTAATTTGGTGCAACGCTGCGAAGGAGAGTGTAACTAAAAGGTTTAACTCTTGGGAGAAGAGTTAAACTACAAAAATTATTATAAGAACTTGTTTATTTCTTCTGCTTTTTCCCAACAATCTAAAAAATAGCCATTCATAGATTTCGCAAAGGATTCATCAAGAATCTGAATATTGAATTTATCCATTAAAGTTTTGTCTTTAAGAGTAATTTTGCATTCTTTAGAATCTAATATAAAAATTGAAAAGTTGTCTAGGGGTAAATATTTTATCTTTATACCTTCATCAATATAATCTCTGATTACTTCCCATTTTTTAGTAGTTGAACCTATTAAAATAATTCTAACATCTATCTTTTTCTGGATAAGTTTCCTAAACTTTTTTAATAAATCATATTTATCACCTATTTTTTCTATTCTCCATCCAAGAATATAGAATGATTTTTTAGCTTTAGGAAATGATTCTAAATAAACTTCTTTTGAGATTTCTTTGCCATGTGTAATACTTAATATTTGCTTATTAGCGATATTTCGTTTATTGTTCTTTAACGAGTCTGCATAATTTATAATTTCTTCTTTCAAATCAGAAAATTCTTTTTCTTTTAATTTAATAAGAGAATTTATTGATATCCTTGGATCAACTGCTTCAAATATAGAAGGATCACCTTTTAACTGATGAACCAATTGTTTATTTATTAATGATTTAAGATTAGGATAAACAGCAGTAATTGGGACTCTAGAATGATCTGATAATTCAATAGCATTAGATCTTCCTTTTTCTAAAAGAGAATTATAAACTGCTCTTTCATATTTTGTTAAACCTAATTTTTTTAATGCTTCCATTAATAATTTATAATTAATAATAATTTATAAGTGTTACTATTACGCTCTCCATTTATGAAAATAGGTTTAGACTTTGATGGAGTAATATCTGATTGTGGAAGATTGAAAAGTGATGGAGCAAAAAGACTTTATGGAGTTGAAATTCCACCAGAAAAATTTAAGACTGAGATAGTCGTAGGGCAAGGATTTTTGACTTTGGAGCAATATAGAAGTTTACAAAAACAAATTTATGGAACAAGAGAAATAGGTTTGTTAATGAAAGAAGTTGATGGAGTAATTGATTATACTCAAAGACTTATATCTGAAGGACACGATTTAACAATAATAACTTCAAGAGGAATTCAAGAATCTGAAATTGCTAGAGAATGGATGAGGATGGTTAAATTAAATTTGCCATTAAATGGAATTGGAGGGGGAGTTAAGAAAACAGATGCATGCCGAGGTCTGGATGTATATATTGATGATGATTTAGATAAATTAGAACCTCTTGTAGGAATTGTTCCAAATAGATTTTTATTTTCTTGGGGATACAATCAACATATAGATGTTCCACCCTCAACAGCAAAAAGAGTAGACTCATGGCAACAATTTTATCAAGAAATAAGAGGATTGAATAGTCATTAATTTATAGTGTTATTGAGGAAAAAGTTGAGGAGTCAATCCTTAGGATTAACTTATCGTAGTGGCGTTATATTTATATAATCCTGTTTTATGCTTTTTTATGGTAAAAATAACTCTCGATGATGTTTATGAATCTACATCTTATAATTGGCAGTCTGGAAGAGAAATAAGAAACAAACTAAAAATTCATCTTGGGGTAAATAATTTAAATCTTGTTCAAAAAATAAATTTTTTATTTCATCTTCAGTATTGGGATATTTCTCTTGCAGAATTTTATTCTAAATTAAGTTCTTTAGAAGATAGAGGATTAGTTGAAAAAAGAGGTGTTTTTTATCTTAGAGAAAACATTGAAGTTACAGAATATCAATATAGAAGATTAATCACGGGAAAAAGAATTTTAAATTACGATGAATTAGAAGGTTTAGAACTTGTATTTTCACCAGTCTAGTTCATAATTCAACAACATTTAAAAATGCATTAAAACTACTAAATTTATGCGTGGGTAGTTAAGTGGTATAATCCCTCGCTTCCAACGAGGAGTCCGGGGTTCAATTCCCCGCCCGCGCATAATAATCAGAAACAAAATGGAACAAGAATCAGAAACAAAATCAAAGGACTGGTATGACAGATACTACAAAACCTTATTGATAATTCCATTATTAATTTTGATTTTTTGTCTGGCTTATTTAGGTTTTTTTTATTCTCAGCACAATGATTTTATATTAAAAGATTCTTCACTTGCAGGAGGAACAGCCATAACTCTTAATGGAGAAATTAATTCTGAAAATATAGAATCATCTTTGAAAACTAAATTTTCAGATATTACAATAAGAAAACTGACAGATATAAGAACAGGAAAAACTCTTGCAACAATAATAGAAACTTCTGCAGATTCAGAAGAAGTTAAATCAGAACTAGAAGATTTATTAGGATATAGTTTAACAGAAGAAAATTCAAGCATAGAATTTACAGGCTCTTCTTTAAGCCAGAGTTTTTATAAACAGCTTATTCTTGCGTTAATTATTTCATTTATACTGATGTCCTGTGTAGTGTTTATTTTATTCAGAACTTTTATTCCAAGCATTGCAGTTATATTTGCTGCTTTTTCAGATATAGTAATGCCTCTTGCTGTTGTTGACTATCTTGGAATAAAACTCTCTGCTGCAGGAATTTCTGCATTTTTAATGTTGATTGGTTACTCAGTTGATACTGATATTCTTTTGACAACAAGAGCTCTTAAGAACAGGGAGTCAACACTTAATAAAAGAATTTTCAGAGCATTTAAAACAGGAATATTAATGACAGGAACTGCATTATTGGCAGTTCTTCCAGCTTTTTTTGTAGTCTCAGGAATTCCAGATTCATTCAGGCAGATTTTTTTTATCTTATCTATTGGACTTTTTGCAGATATTATCAACACCTGGCTTACTAATGCTGGCATAATTAAATGGTATTGTGACAAAAAAGGAATAAAATGAAAAACTTTCAATTTTTTAAATATATGACCCTAAATTGTAAGGAGGAAATTTCCAAAGTTTTTTTAGCATAAAACTGGATTTTTTAAAAATGAAATTTTCATGGAGAATCTGGCTTCTTGTAATCGTGTTATCTTTGTCATTGCTGGTTTTAGCGCCGAATTTTGAAAAAGGAGTATTAATAAAAAGTGTTGAACAAAACTCAACAGCGTCTGAAAGCGGATTAACTGCTGGAGAAATTATAACCTCAATTAATGGAGAAAAAGTTGAAACAATTGAAGATTATACTCGATTGGTAAGTTCAATTCTTCCTTCAGAAAATCCAGTAAAATTATTAATTGGAACAAAAACCCAGGAAACATTATTATTCACAAACAGCACCCCTGAAATTACTGTAAGCAATTTGCCAAAAACAAAAATTAAAACCGGGCTTGATTTATCAGGAGGAGCAAGAGCTTTAGTTGATGCAGAAGAAAAAGAACTTACAACTTCAGAGTTAAATGATTTGATTGCAGTTACAAGCGAAAGATTAAATGTTTATGGATTAAAAGATGTTCAGATAAAACCTGTTTCAGATTTGTCAGGAAAAAATTATATGCTCGTCGAAATTGCAGGTTCAACTCCAAAAGAACTTGAAAGTCTTATTGGACAGCAGGGAAAATTTGAAGCAAAAATAGGAAATGAAACGGTTTTTGAAGGAGGAAATAGGGATATAACTTATGTTGCAAGGACAGGACAAGAATCAGGAATTTATTCTTGCACTCCTTATCAAGATGGAGAAGTCTGCAATTTTAGATTTGCAATTTCTCTAAGTGAAGAAGCAGCTCAAAAGCATGCAAAAATAACAAGCGAACTAGGGACTGATCCTGAAAATCCTCAGTATCTTGATAAAAAACTGGATTTGTACCTCGATGATAGACTAGTTGATTCTTTATATATTGGAAAAGATTTGAAAGGCTCGTCGACAACTCAAATTTCTATATCTGGCTCAGGAACAGGTGCAACAAGAGAGGAAGCTTATAAAACTGCAGAAGCAGATATGAAACAACTTCAAACAGTTTTAATTTCAGGAAGCCTTCCATTCAAATTGAAAATTGAAAAGCTTGACACTATTTCCCCTGTTCTTGGAAAAGAATTCACTAAAAATATGATTATAATTGCATTGACAGTTTTTTTAATAATTTCAGTGGTTCTTTTTATAAAATACAGAAGAATAAAATTAACTTTGGCAGTAATACTGACAATGTTTTCAGAAGCTTTTATAACTCTTGCAATTGCTGCTCTGATAAGATGGAATCTTGATGCTCCGAGCATTGCAGGAATAATTGCAGGCATTGGAACAGGAGTCAATGACCAGATTGTGATAATCGACGAGGCAGTTTCAAATGAATTTCAGAGTATTAAACAGAGAATTAAAAATGCTTTGTTTATAATCATAGGAGCATTTTTTACAATAATCGCTGCAATGCTTCCTCTGTTCTGGGCAGGAGCAGGAATGTTAAAAGGTTTTGCATTAACAACAATAATCGGTGTCAGCGTCGGTATTTTAATAACACGTCCTGCGTTTTCAGATATTGTTAAAAATATAATAAAAGAGTAAAAAGAGAAAATGTTGCCAAAATATCATATAGTCTTTGGAGCAATTGTAACTGTAGCAATCTACTTCATATTTCCTATAACAATACTCCAATCAGCAATAATTTTTCTAACATCCTTTCTTATAGATGTTGACCACTATCTTTATTACATTTTTGTAAAAAAAGATTTCAGTTCGAAAAATGCGGTAAAGTGGTTCACAGAGAAAAGAAACATATGGATGACCTTAAATTATGAACAAAGAAAATATTACAAATATACTCCAATAATTTTTCATGGAATAGAATTTTGGTTTATTATAATCATTCTAGCTCAGATTTATAACATCTTCTATTTTATCTTAGCTGGCATAGCTATTCATATGCTATTAGATTATATAGAATTTATTTTCATAACAAAAACCCCCCTTTACCCAAAAACCTCCCAAATTATGGTTCTTTTAAAAAATAAAAGAAAAAAGGTATTTAACCCTCTGCACTCTTCTTAATCAACTCAGACGATGACTACATTCTCTCACAAAAACCATCAAAATCTCAATTCCTAATTCTCTGCAAATCAGAACCTAGAATTTTTTATTTCAGAAGGCTCTGGAAAATGAGAGCATAATCTAAAACGAGGCTCGAGACGATGGTCAGCGCAGACATAAACATTTCCGTCAGCACATACCTGTATCATCAGCGACGATGAAACACAGTTGTTAAAAGTATGTGAAACCCTGAAATTAGGATTATATTTGTGTATAACTGTAAAAACCCTGAAATTTTCATCTAGTTTTCTTATAAAAGACTCTTTAAAAAGTTTACTAAAATTTATCCCTTCAAATAATCTACAACTTTTTCAGCAGAATATCTTATTCCGTCAAGAGTTCCATATCTGAAAATAAGTTCTGAATTATATTCGCTGACTTTTGAAGCAAGTTCAAGAGATTTTTCCAAAGCTCCTTGAGGATTATCTTCAATAACAGCACCTAATCTAAATTTTTTAATTCCTCTTTCATTAAAAATCATTTCAGGATCGTCTGCATTTTGATAAGCAGGAGTGATAAAACCTTTTTCTGCCATATGAGAAAGCCAGACACTGCTCCATCCTGCACGCGCATATTGCGCAACAATATTTGGATTATTTATCTTGCTTGGTTTTAATTCAATTGCTTTTTCTTTAACTGCATCAGGCAAACTTCCAATAGCAAATTTCGGAGCATAAATTTGCATTCCTAATTCAGCAACAGCGTCGTACATTCCGCTTTCCCTGACTCCGTCAATTCCTGTTGCTGTTAAATAAATTCCTTTTCCAGGAAGTTCAGTGTTATCAGGTTTTGGAAAATGTATAAAGCATGGAGTTAAAACCTCATTATCTTTTAATTTTCTTGAACTAACATAAGAAAAAACTCCAGGTTCATTTGAAAAAATTATTCTCTGATTTTCAATCATTCTTCTTGCGACAGGCAGAGCGTCTTTCATGGATTTTCTATCTAAGCTAATTTCAGAATCAGCAATAGCTCTTTCTAATAATTCATCAAAAGGCCCTGCTCCTCCTGCAGTATAAAACTGATTTGCAATTCCAGTTTGCATTCGATTATTTAATCCTAACTGAAAAGAGCAGTCTCTTAAATCTATTTCTTCAACTCTGCAATCCAAAGTTTCAACTTTTCTTTTTCCGTCCAAATGTTTTTGCATAGCATCTTCAACAGAAAAATAATCTCTCGCTAATCCTCTTAAATTTTCAGCATAATCTTTTCCCTTAAACATTAAAGCATTAAGCAGTTCTCCTTGCCTTCTATCCAATAAAATTTCATCAGGATGTTTTTTTAAAAAATTAGGAGAAACATTTGTTTCAATTTCTTCTTTCATAATTCTTTCCTGCCTCCCAGGATAAACTAAAGGAACAACAACCTGCAGGCGGGAAAATCCTTTTTCTTCCCGAACATTATTCACTTCAATAGCCCATTCAACGCATCTTGAAAACGGCCCGTTGCCATGAGCAAATGTTGTGTTTATGTAAGACATCAAAAACCAATTATAATTAATTTTATAAACATTATTATATCTCAAAATATACTTAAAAGAAAATGAAAATCCTCCTTATTATTCCAAGATACAGCCTGACAAATAAAAAAGATTATCAGTATGTTTTTCCTCTTGGCATGGGATATATTTCTTCAACACTAAAAAAATCTTGTCAACATCTTTTAAAGCCTCTATAATTATTTGTCGTCTATAATCAACTAATCAATTCTATGTTTTTTAGTGAAGATAAATTTAAAAACCTACCATTATAATTGCTATGATGGAAGAAAAAGAAGATGGAATAAATGATGTGAATGATTTAATTGAAGATAATAGGGATAGTGGAAGAAGGGGGTTTGTTGAAATAGAAAAAAGGGACATAAGTAGTATTGAGGCTCCTAAGCATGGTATCAAAATTATTCCTCCCATGGTAAAAAGCGAAGAAGAACTTATAAGAGAAAGAAAAGAAAAGATATTTAACTTCTTGAAGTATAAACCGGTTTGGGTTTTAGCAATTTTAATTATTGCAGTAATTCTTGGTGTATATATTAGAGTGCAGCCTATGACTGACCACGGAGGCAATCCAGGATTATGGGACATAACCACAAATACATGGACCTTAGGTCCTGATTTAGACCCTTGGCTTTTTGAGAGATATGCAGAACTAATAGTTAAAGAGGGGAGTCTTCCAAGAATTGACTATATGAGAAATGTTCCATTAGGTTTTGATACAAGAATTGAATCTATGTTATTGCCTTATATGATTGATTGGACATATCATATCTTGAATCTATTTGGAGATTATGAAGTTATCTTTGCTGCTGCTATTCTGCCTGTTATAATGTTTGGTTTGACTATCATTTCTTTTTTCTTGTTTGTCAGAGAGGTGTTTGTTAGAAAGACAAACAAAAGTATTCTAAGAGCAAATATTATTGCTCTTATCTCAACTTTTTTAATGATTGTAGTTCCTACTTTTTTGTCAAGAACTGTTGCAGGAATTCCTGAAAAAGAATCTGCCGCTTTCTTTTTTATTTTTCTTTCATTCTACCTTTTTTTAAAAGGTTGGAAGTCTGAAAATTTGAAAGGTGCAATTATTTTTGGGTTATTAGCTGGAATTTCAACTGTATTGACTGCTTTAATATGGGGGGGATTTAGTTATATTTTTATTACAATAGCTTGTGCTTGTTTAATAGCATTTATCTTAAATAAAATCCATAAAAAGGAATTCATACTTTATGGTTTGTGGGTTTTAATTTCTATACTATTAATCCCGATATTTTCAAACAGATATTCTTTTGAATCAATGTTTACCTCTCTTGTTTCAGGGCCTGCTTTTTTTGTGTTTTTAATGTTAATAATCCATTATTTATTATGGAATACAAAATTATCTAAAACCAGTTTTTTAAGAAAGTCAAAAATACCTAAGACAATTATGACTCTTATTATTTCCATCTTAATATTATCAATCGCGAGTTTAATTTTTTTTGGACCTTCTTTTATCACAGAAAGATTAAAATTAGTTCATCAGTTGGCTTTCAAACCAACCACCGGAAGATGGAATATTACTGTTGCTGAGAATAGACAACCTTATTTTAAAGAGTGGATAGGGGATTTAGGCCCTTTTATAAAAAATATTCCTATTTTATTCTGGTTATTTTTTATTGGTTCTGTTATTCTGTTTAAAAAAATGCTGAATAAAATAAGGCAGAAAGATGCCTGGATTTTAACAGGACTTTATATCATGCTCCTTCTTGGATTGATATTTTCAAGATATTCAGGAGACAGCATATTCAACGGGGAAAATTTTATCAGCAAGTTTTTCTATTATTCTTCAATTTTACTATTTCTGGGGTATTTTATCTATTATTATATTCAATATTACAAAAGAGGGGATGATAGCTTTGAAAAAATTAGGTTTGAATATCTGCTTTTACTCATTTTGTTGCTTTTAGTATTATTTAGCGTTAGGGGGGCTGTTAGATTAATCATGGTTTTGGGGCCTATTGCACCTATTTTTGTAGGTTTCTTGATTGTTGAGTCTATTGAAAGATTTCAGATAACCAAGGATGAAACTTTTAAAATTATCCTAGGAGTTATTGTTATTTTAATTTTAGTATCAAGTATTTTTACTTTTTGGACTTTTTATAAATCTATTAAAGCTCAAGCATATAGTTTTGTACCTTCAGCTTATAATCAGCAGTGGCAAAAATCAATGCAATGGGTCAGAGAAAACACACAAGAAGACGCTGTCTTCGGACACTGGTGGGATTATGGTTATTGGGTTCAAAGCATTGGAAATAGAGCAACTGTTTTAGATGGAGGAAATGCAATAGGTTTTTGGAACTATTGGATGGGAAGATATGTTTTAACAGGAGATAATCAACAAGATGCCTTAGAATTTTTATATAGTCATAACACCACCCATCTTTTAATAGATTCTTCAGATATAGGAAAATATGGAGCGTTTTCAAGTATTGGAAGTGACAAGGACTTTGACAGATATTCTTGGTTTGGAACTTTCTTGCAAGATGAATCAAAAACTCAAGAAACTAATAATTTAACCCTTATGGTTTATCCTGGGGGGATTGCTTTAGATGAAGATTTAATTATTGAAGAAGATGGAAAAGAAATTTTACTTCCAAGACAAGGTGCAGGAGTCGGAGCAATTGTTGTCCCTAGAGAAGATGTTGTAAATGGAACAAGATTTGCACAACCCTATATAATTGTAGTTTATCAGGGAATACAACATAAAATATATTTAAGATATTTGCATATTGGCGGGAGATTTTATGATTTTAAGGAAGGTATTGAATCTGCCGCTTATATTTTCCCAAGATTAGATCAGCAAGGACAAGGGCTTAGTAAAAATGATTTTGGAGCAGCCTTATTTATCTCCCCACGATTATTTAGAGGGATGCTATCTCAAATATATATCTTAGGAGATCCTTTAGATAGATTTCCAAACTTTAAAGTAGCCCATGTAGAAAGCGCTTTATTTGTAGATAGTTTAAGAAGCCAAGGACTTAATCTTCCTGAGTTTGTTTATTATCAAGGAATTCAGGGCCCCCTCACTATATGGGAAATCGAATACACTGGAGAAGAAACAATCCAAGAAAAATATTTGGACAGAGATGCTTCAAAATATCTTGATTGGAAGTTGTAAAGAATAAAGTTTAAAAAACCTAAATTTATATTAGCCTATGGAATTTTTATTATTCGCATCAATTTTTATAAGTTTCATAATAATTTTATATGCTCTGCCAAAATGGATTAAAAAATGCAGGCAAGTTGGATTTTTATGGAAAGATATGAATAAATATGATCAAATTAAAGATGTAGCTGCTTCTGGAGGAGTAATAGTAGTCATGTCCTTTGTTTTAGGAGTTCTATCATATATTGCTATAAGAACTTTCATCATTGATGGAAATGGTATAAGTTTAAAGATATTTGCCTTATTAAGTGTAATTTTGATATTAGCTATTGTAGGTTTTGTAGATGATGTTTTAGGATGGACATATAAAGGTTTATCAACAAGGTTTAGATTATTTTTAGCATTCATCGCTTCGATCCCTCTTGTAGTAATTAATGCGGGCGTTTCCAAAGTAGGAATACCATTTTTAGGAACAGTTGAACTAGGAATACTATATCCATTAATTTTAATTCCCGTAGGAGTAGCAGGTGCTACAACAACTTATAATTTTCTAGCAGGTTTTAATGGGCTAGAAGCAGGACAAGGAATTATAATCTTATCTTTTTTATCCTTTATAGCCTATATTACTGGCTCCTCTTGGTTAGCCGTTATTGGACTCTGCATGACTGCAAGTCTTTTAGTATTTTTCTGTTATAATAAGTATCCTGCTAGAGTATTTCCTGGTGATGTTCTAACTTATTCAGTCGGAGCATTAATTGCTGGAATGGCAATTTTAGGAAATTTTGAAAGGATTGCAGTCTTTATTTTTATTCCATATATTTTAGAAACTATTTTAAAACTTAGAGGAAAATTAGAAAAACAATCTTTTGGCATCCCAAATAAAGACAGAAGTTTAGAAATGCCCTATGATAAAATCTACGGTTTAACTCATTTATCAATTTTCATCTTAAAAAAATTTAAAAAAAGAGTTTATGAAAAAGAAGTCGTTTATCTGATTTTTATGTTTCAGATAATTATTTGTTTGCTTTCTTTAATTATCTTTCAAAAACGTTTATTTATCTAATTTTTCAACGATACTGTCAATTTAACATCACTTAGCTTTTAAGAACATTTTATCATTAGTCTCAAATTTATTTTAAGGCTCCTCCTGCTCGCCTTCTTCCGCCGGTAAGATATAAAAATTATTAATAAGCAAGTAAGTCATTTATTATAATCAAAAAAAGAAATTCAAGAGATGACTATTAGTTGACAGTATCTTTTTTAACAATCTAAAATCTATAAACAACAAGAACTGGCTGCTGCTGATTAGCATCAGCAAAATAAGCATTTACAGCAACAAGATTATTTTCTTGAGGATACGAGTACATCCATTGTTCATGAGGCTCGTGTATAGAAATTACAAAATATTTTATATTTGGATTAGATGATATAAGGTTTTCAAATTCTTCTTTATCTCTTGGAGTGGCAATTACTTCTCTTTCAGAATAAACTTTTATCTGATGTGGGCTTAATGATAAGATTATATCAGAAGGTTCTGAATTTTCCTTTAACCATAATCCTGCTTCCTTTAACTCTATATATGAAGATATCTTACTTTTAATTAAATTATCTGTATGTTTATATTGCAAGAACATAACAAAGCCCAATAAGGAAATTAATAAGACTATTGCAATTAATTTATTTCTTTTTTTAATAAAACTATAAACGTTAAAAATTGCAGCTCCTGATATAATCAATATAGCTGGATAAGCATTCATAACATATCTATTCTCTACGCCTCCAAGAGCAGTACTTGTGATAGCAAAAGGGACTATAAATAACAAAAGCAGAAAAAAATCTCTTTTTAATTTATAATCTTCTCCTTTAATAAGTATGTCTAATCCTAAGAGCAATTTATACATTAAAATTAAGCCAAAATAAAAAAATATTAAAAGAGGCCATGTTAAATTAAATTCAAAAAGAGAAGAATAAGATATCATATTATTAAATCCACTCACAAACATATTTCCTTCAGGAGCATTTAACTTTCCAGATTCTGTAATCACAAAAGCATCAAACTGAACATAACCCCAAATAATATAAGGGGTTAGCACTAAGATAAAAATAATCCCTGCAATCCAATACTCTTTTCTCTTTAAAATATTTAATTTCTCAGTTATTAAAACAAAAATAAAAAATACAAATAAAAAAGTAGCCGCAGTTATTCTAAATAAAGTTCCTAACCCGATTATTATTGCTCCATAATATATCATTTTATTGTCCCGCGTTCTAAGATATCTAAAAAAGAAAAATGCAGAGAAAATAAAAAAAGTTATTGAAGGGATTTCAACCATAACTCTGTAAGTAAAGAATAAAGTTAAAGAAAAAATAGACATTAGAAAAGCGGATATTAATCCAACTTGCTTATTATAAATCTCTTTTCCAAGAAGATACATTCCCCATACAGAGATTACTGATAATGAAAAAACGAATACTCTTATTAAAAACTCCCCGCTCTCCATCCTATAAAATAAAGAGGCTATTAAAGAAAATAAAACAGGCCTTACTGGATTAAACTCATATTCCAAGCCAAATGCCCATGCCCTTGCCATATTCATATATTCTGCTTCGTCCCACCACATTGCCTGTCCCTTTGTTAAATAGTAATAATATATTCTTATTGAAAAAGCTAGAATTAAAATTAAAGTTAGAATTAAATTATTCGGCTCTTTCAACCAATCAACTACTCTTTCTTTTCTTTTTGTTAAAACCTCTTCAGGATTTTTTATCATATCCTCTAATTTTTGTGATTCAGTTTCTGGCCCCATTATTAAGTTTAGGAAAAAAGGTTTTTATGTGTTTTCATAAAACTTTTTTACTGTATTAGCAACATAACAAATTTGTTTTTCTGTTAGTTCTGGATAAATTGGTAGTGATAGTATCTCTTTAGCAAACTTTTCTGCAACAGGATAACTTCCTTCACCATATCCCAACTCCTTATAAGCTTCCTGAAGATGAATTGGCTTAGGATAGTGTATTCCAGTATCAATGCCTCTTGACTTAAGAAATTCCGCTAATTTCTCTCTTTTTTTAACGCGTATAACATAGAGATGATAAACATGCTTAGCATAATCTACTTTTCTAGGAATATCAACAACTCCTTTTAACAATCTATTGTAAATTTCTGCGTTCCTTACTCTCTGTTCAGTCCAGGTATCAAGATATTTTAATTTAGTATTAACAATTGCTCCTTGAATCCCATCCATTCTATAATTATGCCCTACTACAGAATGAGTATTCTTAGGATATTCTCCATGAGCTCTAAGTAACATACATTTTCTAACAACCTCATCATCATCAGTAACAATTATCCCTCCTTCTCCATAAGCCCCTAAATTTTTCCCAGGATAAAAACTAAAACATCCAATATCTGATATTGGAACTTTTACCTCATTATATTTAGCTCCATGCGCTTGACAACAGTCCTCTATAATAATAAGATTATGCTTTTTAGCAATCTCTATTATTGGATCCATATTTGCAGGTTGTCCAAATAAATGAACAGGAATAATCGCCCGAGTCCTGCCATTTATCTTTTCTTCAATTTTTAGAACGTCTATATTATAAGTTTCATCAATATCAACAAATACAGGATTAGCTCCTGTATAAGATATTGCTTCTGCCGTTGCTATGAACGTATTTGGGACAGTTATAACCTCATCTCCTTTTCCAATCCCTTTAACTAGTAATGCTAAATGCAAAGCAGAAGTTCCTGAGTTAACTGCAATAGCATATTTTTTTCCACAAAATAAAGCAAAGTTATCTTCTAAATCCTTAACTTTCTGCCCTAAAATAAATGATGTATTATCAAGAACCCAGTTTATCTCTTTTTGAATATCCTCTTTTATCTGATTATATTGAGATTTTAAATCTAAAAAAGGAACTCTCATTTCAGGCTCCTGCAAAAGTTCACTAATTTTTATAAAATCTACATTACACTCTGCAGCCACTTTTTCATCTTTCAAACTATCCCCAATATATAAAACTTCTGAATGATTTATTTCATCAAATCTATTCAGAATCATCTTTAGCCCATCACTATCTGGTTTATAATTGACAACGTCCTCTTTAGAGATAATAGATTTAAAAGAATCAGATATTCCAATATTTTTTAATATTCTTAATATAGTATTTCTTAGATTATCACTAAATATGCAGTGAATTTTATCATTTAAAGAATTTATAATTTTTAATGTATTTTCAATAACTTTATACTGAGCTCGACTTTCATAATGATCTATTATCTGAAAAGCTTGTTTTTTTAATCCGCAATTTGATAGAATTGTTAAAATATTATTAAGCCTAGTTTCATTCTTACAATCCAAATTATGTGCATCACATAAATCTAAAATATCTTTTTTTAGATTATTCCAATCAATATCTAAATTAACAATAGTACCATCAAAGTCCCAGATTATGACTTTTTTCTTATCAATTATTTTATTAAATTTTTCCATGAGCTAATCTCCTCCCCATTTATAAAAACTTCATCCCAAAATCTAACCATTTTTAAATCATAATTCAATTTAATTCCAGATTTTATTTCCTCAGCAGTTTTACCCTTAAATAAATCTAAAATATGTTTAATTGAATTTAATCCTGCTTTTATTGTAAGAGCGTGCGTTCCTGCAAACCTTGGATTAATCTCAGTAAAAAATACTTTTCCTTCTTTGGAAATAAACCCCTGAATATTATATACTCCGGGCAGCCCCAGCTCGGTACTAATTCTCTCAATAAACCTCTCAATTTCAGCCACGTTATCTTTATCTATTAATCTTCCTTTGACAGATAGCCCTCCTTTCGTTTCTATCCTATTTCTGATAGCAGATGCAATAAATTTTTTCCCGTCTAAACTATTTAAACAATCTGCAGTAAACTCTTTTCCGTCAATAAAATCTTGGATTACATAATTGTCATTATCCTTGGTATAAAACCTGAATTCGTCATAAGAATCTATTTTGTGTACATCTATTGTAGCTCTTCCCCCAAATCTGGGTTTAATTATCAATGGAAATTTTAAGGGAGTCTTAGAACTATCAATATTAATCATAGTTTCAGGAGTAGGAACATTATTTTCCTTAAAAAACTCATAAGTTTTATACTTATCTGCACAAATACCTATTGAATCATAATCTGCAATCATAATATAAACCCCCTGATTTTTAAAAAGCGATTTATTTTTTGATAAACTTTCAAAACCATAATCCATTATGGGAATATATATGTCAATTTTTTCCTTTTCACAAATATTTAATACATGATTTACATAATTTTCATCTTTAGAAGAAATTGTTTTGTAAAATTTATGAGCAAAATATCTTCCTGCAACAAAATCATCCATATCTGATGCCACTACATAATATTCATGGTCTTTTTGTTCAATTAAACCTTTTAAAACCGAGATGCATGTAGCTGTTCCTGCACCTTCTATAAAAATCCGAATCTTTTTATTACTATCTATCCCATCACTCTTTAATTGCTCAAACTTTTCAATAAGCCATTCATTAGTAATATGGCCATGAATTTTCTTTTCATAATAAGATTCAGCATCAGGAAAATCAGAATGACAAAATTCCGAATTCTTATCTTTTAAAAATTCAGAAAACTCTTTAACAAGATATTGCATTAATTCTATGTCTGAAATTCCTAGAGTATCTTTAACATTAAAGTACATATCCCTTATTTTCATTCTTTCTTTAAAATCATGAGTAGTAAATAATCTATATGCTACTGCATTGAGTCTCAAACATTCCAACATATCCTTTCTGGGCATACTTGGCGTTTCATAAACAAAGTGAGAACTATCTCTACCGTCAATTGTTAAATTTTCTTTTTTAGATATTTCCACTAAATCTGTTCCTGGAAGAATCCTTAAATGAGCTAGACTTAGGTTATTTGTTCCATATCTCATTTTTTCAATTATAAATTCTAATGTTTTAAAATAACTCTCCTTGGTTTCTAAAGGTAGGCCTAATATTATATCTGACTTAATTATAATCTCTTCTTTTTGTAATAAATCAAACGCCTTCTCAAAACAACGAATAGGAATCTGCCTTCTAATAACTTTTAAAGCCTCTTGATTAATTGTCTGGATTCCCATACCAATTCTAAGTCTGTTCTCTGGTGATATTCTTCTATATTCTCCAAAAAGATGAGCAATTTCCTCATCCAAAAACTGAGGCAGTATTTCAAAAAAAAGAGACATCTTAATCCTGTGTTCAATCAAACCCCGAATTATTTTCTTTGCGAATTCTTTGTCAGAAAGAAAATTAGCGTCTACAATTCTTCCAATTTTAATCCCTTTTTTATAAGCAAAATCAATTTCATTAATAACTACTTCTGGATTTCTATATCTTATCCTTGGAAAATTCTTATGATAAAAACAATAAGCACATTTAAAATTACAGCCTCGCTGAGTTTCAATATTAACGCGAATGTTTGGTCTTAAAAGAATATCATCAGAAACACAGCCTTCTAGATATGGAGAGGGCGTATCTTCTAAATTATCAATAAAATCAGATTCATTATTACAAAAAAATAAACCATCCTCTTTATAAGAGAGCCCCTTTATATCCTCTATCCCTGCACTCTCCAAACCAATTTGAAATTTTAACAAAGCTAATAAAGGTTTTTCAGCTTCCCCAAAAATAAAAAAATCTGAACTAAAATCTTTAAGTTTTCCAGATACAATATCCTCTCTTGTTATTTCAGGACCTCCCAATATAATTTTTATATCTTTAAATTTTTGTTTTAGATTATTTGAAATAATTTTAACGGCATCTATATTCCATACATAGCATGAAAATCCTACTATGTCTGGATTTAGTTTTTCTATGTCGTCAAGGATTTCCAAAGTTTTTTTTTTGAGGTTTTCAGGCGAAATATGATAATACTGCCTTAAAATAATATCCAAATTATTTTTTATCTCAATATCCTTATAGACAAAACATTTTAGTGTATGCAATGATAAAAGAAAATCATTTGAAGTTCCAGCTATCCCTACCAATACCATTTTCTTCTTTTGATTAGTCATCATTCTATAAAATAGTTCTAAATCTTTAGATTAGAGTAATCTCTTTTGCATTGTTTCTCAATGACTCGTCAATTTTTTCCAATACTTTTACAACCCTTAATCCAGATTCTCCATCACTCTGAGGCTTTTTATTATTGATTATACAATCAACAAAATGCCTGCACATAGTATTGAGAGACTCTACGTCTTTAATATTATAAGAAATTGTATCTCCATATTTATAATGCAGTTTTACATTTCTTATGTCATCCACTTTAATTATCTTAACGCTCTTATCATATACTCTTACTGATTCTTCTTTATTAATCAGATCAAAAACAAGTAATTTTTTACTTCCAACTATGGTCATTGTTCTTGTTTTTTTAGGTTCAAGCCATCCCGTAGTTATATATGCAGAGACTCCATTTTCAAAGTTAATGTTTATGTGTGCAATTTCTGGAATATCTTCTCTTATATACCCCTTTGCATGAGCATTAAGAGATTCTGGTTTTAAACCAGTAACATAACCTATTATAGAAATTATATGAGGAGCTAAATCCCAGACAACATGAACATCGGGTTGTAATAATCCAAGATTAAGCCATTCCGCTCTTATATAATAAATATCTCCAAGATCCCCTGAGTCAACAATTTCTTTTATTTTTTTTATTGGTTCAGAATATTCAAAAGTATGATCAACCATAAGCACTTTATTTTTTTCTCTTGCAATTTCTATGAGTTCCTTTGCTTGTTCAGAATTAGAAGTCATAGGTTTTTCAACTAATACATGTTTATTATGTAGTAGAGCATCTTTAGCAATTGGATAGTGTAAAAATACAGGCAAGGCAACTAAAACTGCATCAACGTCAGGATCTTTCAAGATTTCTTTATAGTCTTTAGTTGTTTTTACTTTAGGATAATTATCTTTTATCGAGGACAGTTTCATTTCATCAATATCACAAATATAAAGAATCTCTGCCTCACCAATGTTATTAAAGTTCCTAATTAAATTAGGCCCCCAATATCCGCAGCCAATAACCCCAATTTTTATTTTTCCCTGTTCCATGTAATTTTTTATTTAAAAGAAACTATTTAAAGATTTTTACAGTCCAATATAATTTAATTAATTCTAAAGACACCTGCCATAAATGCTTTAAAGTTGTCCCCTTTGATTCTCCATAAATACGGTTATAATAAGGTGCAGAAATCTCCATTATTCTAGCATTTCTTTTTTTAGCCTTTGCCAAAATTTCAGTGTTTATTAATACACTTTTTGATTTTAAATCTAATTCCTTCAGCGTCCACTTTTTATACATCTTAACCCAGTTAATGTCTTTAATATTTAAATTAAAGAAAATTCTTAATACTAATCTGTGCATGTTGGATATAAAACTCCTGAAAAGATTATAGTCTGGTTTTTTAGAACGATAAACACAGATTATATCTGATTGATTTACATAAGGCAATACTCTCGAGAAATCAGCAGGATCAAACTGCTGATCAGCAGGACATGAGAGAATAATATCTTTTGTAGAGTTCTCATATGCTATCTTTAATGTTTCTCCATTTCCCAGATTTTTTCTATTGTGAATAACCTTCAAATGTTTATCCTTCTCAGCCAAAGAATCTAATATCTTTCCAGTATTATCTGTGCTACCATCATCAACAATTAAAATACCAAAATCTTTAGTCTGATTTTTTAACCAACTTAAACATTTTTTAATAACTATCTCAATATTTTTCTCTTCATTATATGTGGGGATTAAAATTTCTATACTTTGAGGAATCATTTTGTGCTCTCTACTCTTTCCCAATCATCTTTATGGTAGTCTTTTTTTATGTAAACTAAATTAAAAACCTTATACCACATATACAATCTTGCAAATAAAAGTTGAAACGACCATAAAAATTCTTTTAATGAACGAGGATAGGTGAATAAAGAAATTATTCCCTTAGCTTCGTTAAAAAAAGTTTTTGTTCTAGGTATAGAACCCGTATCTACATATTTATCCATTTTTTCATGAGCTCTGGAGGTTCTTATTTTTTGACTTATCCATTCTTTCCAATTATCAACATTTTTAACGTAGACTTCAGCGGAATCTACGTAATCTATCTTATAACCTTCTTCAAAAAACAAGTAAGGTACAATTGCGTCTTCTGCTACGTCTGTTGGAAAACCATTGATGATATTATTTCTAAATGCCCAAAGATAGCCCGAGCATTCAATAAAATAACCTTTCTTTTTCAAACTAGTTCTTAATTTATGTGCAGAATCAAATAAAAAATTTGCCCAATAACCATATTTTGTTTCTTTACTCTCAATTGGAACAGGCCTTCCAGTAACACAACCAATTCGTTTATCCTTAAAACCATCAAGTATTTGGTTTATAGAATTTCCTGAAACATAAACATCACCATCAGTTAAGATAATTATATCACCACTAACTTTTTTAAGAAGTGAATTAAGAGCATAACCTTTCCCTTTTCCAGGGTCTTTATATAATTTAATCCTATGATTTTTGTCTGCATTTTTCTTTGCAACTAAAAGTGTTTCCTTATCTGGAGCTGCTACAATTAATTCATAATCTTCTCTAATCTTTTGCATAGTAATTGATTTTATTGCCCTTTCTATTGTCTTTGGTTCTTGAAATGCAGTTATTACAATAGATATCATCAATAATGGACAATAATAATACTTTTAAAGTTAATTGCAAAATAATAATCATGAGGTATCCACTAGATGAATTATTAGATAAAAGGTCTATAATTCGATTAAAAATAGAGAGAATTGATGATGAGAGTGATAAAGAGAGATTGAAAAAAGAGTTTGCAGACTATACAAAAGCTATTGAAGAATATATTGAAGAGGAGTTTTGTACTAGGGGGCAGATTGATGAATGGTATAAAGAGCTCTATGATGCCAATAGCCGAACCTGGGATTTAGAAACCAATATTAGAAAAGGACAAACCAAGGATATAGGTTTAGATGAAATTGGAAAGACTGCAATTGAAATAAGAGAAAGCAATGGAGTTAGAGTCAGAGTTAAAAGTAAAATTGTCGAGACAGTTGGAATTGGCTATAAAGACATTAAAATAAATCATGCCTCACAGATGATAAAGTTTTTATTTATAATAAAACCGTTTTTTATTGAACCCTTAGGAGTAATGTATATTTCCTCTGTAATAAAAAATGCAGGACATCAGACAGAGCTGATAACTAGTGCAGAGGATATTTATGCAAAAATAAAAGAGTATAAGCCAGATTTTGTTTTTTATAGCATTATGACCGGAGATCAAAATTTCTTTGATAATATTAACAAAGAACTAAAAGAAGAATTCAAGTTTTTCTCAATTGCTGGAGGGCCTCACTTAACTTTTTTCCCAGAGATGTTAGAAGAGTCTAGTTTTGATGCTATCTTTGTTGGAGAAGGAGAAAACTCAATAAAAAAACTTTTGTCAAACCCCCAATCTAAATCAGTCCCCAATTTTTGGTTTAAAGGATCAGACAGAATAATTAAAAACCCGGTTCAGCCGTTAATAGAAAATCTAGATGATATTACTTTTCCAGATAGGGAGCTTGTTTTCAAATATCCTGAAATTAAGAATGGGCCTATAAAACATTTTATTGCTTCACGAGGCTGTCCATATAACTGCACTTATTGTTTTAATGAATCTTATTCCAAGATTTATGAGGGCAAGGGAAAAAGGGTCAGATTTCGTTCAGTTGATAATTTAATAAAAGAGATTAAAGAGGTTATTGAATCCTCACCCGCTAAATTTGTTTATTTTCAGGACGATACTTTTATTTTATTCCCAGGATGGATAAAAGAATTCGCAGAAAAATATCTTGAAAAAATAGGATTACCTTTTCACTGCCATACAAGGGCCAATCTAGTTACAGAAGAAATTGTAAGAGACTTGAAAAGGGCAGGATGTTATAGTGTGCATGTTGCTGCAGAATCTGGGAATGAAAAGGTTAGGAAAGAGATTTTGAACAGACAGATGAGCAACGAACAGATTATTAATGCAGTTAATCTATGCAAGAAATATAATATTAAAGTAATGCTTCAAAATATTCTTGGATTACCTTCCACAACATTAAGAAACGATTTTGAGACACTTGAGTTAAATATCAAATGTCAGCCAGATTATGCTTGGGTAAGTATTTTCCAGCCTTATCCTAAAACTGCATTAGGTCAAAAGTGTGTTGATGAAGGAATTTATCACGGAGATTTTTCAGACATGGAAAGTAATTTCTTTGATAGCTCTGTAATTGATATTGAAAATAAAAATGAAATCATCAATCTACAAAAATTATTTGCAGTTGCAATAAAAAACCCAGACCTATATTATTCTGGAACCTTGCAAAAATTAATTGAACTGCCAAATGAAGTTGTGAAGGAAAAGTTTACCGAGATATATAAAAGCTATAGAAGACAAGCAGATAAAATATTATATGGGTTTGAATTATAGGAATGTTTAAAAAGAATTTATCATCATTATACAAACATGATAAAAAGTATCAGTATGCTGCTGAAAAAGTAGTGGATTATATGGCACAGTAAACAAATACTTAAAAATCATTCTAATTTTTTACTATCTAAGATGTGCCAAACATTAAAGAGTGTTATTGGAATATGGAAAAAAGAAGGCCCGAGGTCTGTTATAAAAAGGGCTATTACATATACTCAATGGATTATATATTATCCCTATTGTTTTTTAAAAATAGGAAAACTAAATAATCCAGATAAAGCCTTTAGATTCGCATTTGAAAAATGCAAAGGGTTAATTGAGCCAGCCCAAGTACAGACTGAAATCTCACAAATATTAGAAATTTTAAAAAAAGAAAAGCCAAAATATGTTATGGAAATAGGAACTGGTAATGGCGGGAACTTGCTTTTATTTTCTAGAACAGCATCAGATGATGCAAAGATTATCAGTCTTGACCTGCGCGGAGGTGGATTTGGAGGAGGATATGCTTTTTGGAGAATTCCCTTATATAAATCCTTTGCCCTCCGTAACCAAAAGATTCATTTAGTTAATGGAGATTCTCATAAAAAAGAAACATTGGAGAAAATAAAAAAAATACTAAATGGAAAAAAACTCGACTTCTTATTCATCGACGGAGACCACACTTATGAAGGAGCTAAAAAAGATTTTGAAATGTACAAGGAGATAGTTAAAGAAAAAGGAACAATTGCGCTTCACGACATAGCTAAAAGCAAAGTTAAACAATCTAATGTTGATAAACTTTGGAAAGAAATAAAACAAAAATATAATGGTATAGAATTTATTGAAGATAAAGACCAGGGGTGGGGCGGAATTGGAGTGATAAAAAAGAACTAAAATTAAAGGATGTAATTCATCAAAATAATCTTTATAAATATCTATATTTTGATTAAAGAACTAAGGAAGGAAAAATGGATTTTAGAGAATTTTTCAACGGGAAAATAGTTTTAGTTACTGGACATACAGGTTTTAAAGGAGCTTGGTTAAGTCTATGGTTAAATGATATGGGAGCCAAAGTTATAGGATATGCTTTAAACCCTGAGTATGAAGATAGCCTTTTTAAACTAACAAATTTAAAAGATAAGATAGTTGACATAAGAGCCGACATCAGAGACTTAAATAAGCTCGATGAAATCTTTAGAGAACATAAACCCGACATTGTTATCCATCTTGCTGCTCAAGCAATCGTTAGAGTATCTTATGATATTCCAGTTGATACATTCACCACTAATATAATCGGAACAGTAAATGTGCTTGAATGTTTAAAAAAATATCAAACAAAATCTGCTGTTTTAATTACAAGTGATAAATGTTATAAAAATATAGAACAAGAAGAAGGCTATAAAGAAACAGATGCATTTAGTGATAAAGATCCTTATAGTTGCAGCAAGGGTTGCGCAGAAATGGTTACACAATCCTATAGAAATTCTTTTGGCATTAAAGTAGCAACTACAAGAGCAGGAAATGTAATAGGCGGGGGAGATTGGGCAGTTAATAGGATTGTTCCAGACATAATAAAATCAATAAAAAAAAATGAAAAAATAATTATCCGAAATCCAAAATCAACAAGACCATGGCAATTTATTCTTGAACCTTTAAGAGGATATTTAATGATAGCTAAAAAACTATATGAAAAAGAAGAATTAAACGAGGGATTTAATTTTGGACCTAATAAAGAATCCATCATTCCGGTAATCAACTTAGCTCAATTAATAATCAAAAAATGGGGCTCTGGAGAAATAGAAATACAAAAAGATGATTCAAATAAACATGAAGCCGGGCTCCTCTATTTAGATAGTACGAAAATAAGAGAAAAGATTGGCTGGAAGGCAGAGTTAGATATAAATCAAGTAGCAGATTATATTGTAGATTGGTATAAAAACTACGAGTCTGAAGATGTTTATCAGCTTTCTATTAATCAGATACATAAATATGAAACAGAAATTGACAAAACCAACAAATCCCCCAAGTGTCGGTTTTGTGGTAATGAATTAAAACACGAATTTATAGATTTAGTTAATTCTCCTCCATCAAATTCATACCTAACAAGGGAGGAGTTAACTCAGCCTGAAAAATTTTACCCCCTAAAAATATATGTTTGTGAAAAGTGTTTTTTAGTTCAAATAGATGAATATAAAAAATCAAGGGATATATTCAACAAAGATTATGCCTATTTTTCTTCTTATTCAAAAGATTGGGTAAAACACGCAAAAGAATATGTTAATATGATGACTGAAAGATTTGGATTTAACAAAAACTCATTCATAATTGAGATAGGTTCAAACGACGGATATCTTTTACAATTTTTTAAAGAAAAAGAAATTCCATGTCTTGGTATAGAACCTGCTTCTAACACTGCAAAAGCAGCAAGGGAAAAAGGAATAGAAACTATTGAAAAGTTTTTTGATGTAGATTTTGCAAAAAAATTTATTGCTGAAAAAGGCAAACCCGATTTAATTTTGGGAATCAATATGCTAGCCCATAATCCAAATATAAATAATTTTATCAAGAGCCTGAAAATTGCCCTTAAAGATACAGGAATAGTAACAATGGAATTCCCGCATCTTATAGAACTCGTGTCAAACAATCAATTTGATACTATTTATCATGAACATTATTCATACTTTTCTTTCTCAGTCATAAAAAAAATCTTTGAACAGCAAGGTTTTGAAATTTTTGATGTTGAAGAATTTCCAGAACTAGGAGGTCTTATAAGAATATATGTCAAGCATAGAGAGGATCATACAAAAAATATTTCAGAAAGAGTTCAAAAACTCCTAGACAGAGAAAAGAGTCTGGGAATGGATACTCTCGACTACTACAAAACTTTCAAGCAAAAAGTAGATAAAGTAAAATACGATTTATTGCAATTTCTAATTGAGCAAAAACAAGCAGATAAAACTGTTGTTGCCTATGGTGCTGCAGCTAAAGGAAACACTCTCTTGAATTATTGCGGAATAAAAAAAGATTTGATTAATTTTGTTGTTGATAAGTCTCCCCATAAGCAGGGGAAGTTTCTGCCTGGTAGCCATATCCCAATTGTAAACGAGGATTTGATTAAAAAAGAAAAACCAGATTATGTCCTAATTCTACCTTGGAATTTAAAAAAGGAGATTATGGAACAATTAAACTATATCAGAGATTGGGGGGCAAGGTTTGTAATTCCAATTCCATCTTTAGAAATAGCATGAAAAGAGTCTTAGTTACTGGCGCCACAGGATTTATTGGAAACTATGTTATAAACGAATTATTAAAAAGAGATTTCCAAGTCATTGCCACTTCAATACTAAGTTATGAAGAAACCAAAAAATTCAATTGGATTGATAAGGTGAAATATATCCAATGGGATTTAAATAATCTCAACCAAAATTTCTTTGAATTCTTCAAACAACCGGATTTATTAATTCATCTTTCTTGGGAAGGAATGTCAGATTTAAAAAATCCTGTACACATAACCAATAATCTTTTTTCAAGTTATTTTTTTATTCAAAACATAATTGAGAATGGATTAAAAGATTTAGTTGTAATCGGCACTTGTCTTGAATACGGAATAAAAAACAGATGTTTAGATGAAGATATGAAATCTGAACCAATTATTTCTTATTCTCTAGCCAAGGATGTTCTTAGAAAATTTATAAATGAATTAAAAAAGAAACACGAATTTAACTTTAAATGGATTCGGTTATTTTATATATATGGCAAAGGACAAAGCCCTAATTCTATATTATCTCAACTTGATAAAGCTCTTGAAAATAATCGAGAAACATTTAATATGTCTGGCGGAGAACAAATAAGAGACTATCTTCCAGTTGAAAAGGTAGCAGAATATATTGTTAAGATTTCTATACAAAAAGAAATCAATGGAATAATAAACTGCTGTAGTGGAAAACCAATATCTATTAAGGATTTAGTTGAAAACCATTTAAAAAAGAAAAACAGGCAAATAAAATTAAATCTAGGTTATTATCCTTATCCAGATTATGAACCTATGGAATTTTGGGGGGATTGTAAAAAACTAAATAAAATATTATTTAATCAAGAGAGTTCCTGGAAACCTTAGCAATCAATTCTTCTAAATATTGTTTATAACCCATGCTTAATTCTTCTGGAGCCCAAGATGCACATCTTTTATATTCTTCATGATTTTGATGATTATCCATATAAAGCTCGCATAAAACTGTATCAGGTTTTAAGACAACTACTGTATGAAAGATTCTGGAAGGGATTTCTAAATACGAGATTTCGTCAGGATTAAGTATCATATGTTTGGTTATATTGCCTTGCTCATCAAAAATTATTGCAATCATCTTTCCTTTTATTGCAATTAAAATTTGCTTTCCTTTTTCAGAAGGGTGCATGTGCGGATGAATATATGTCTCTGGTTGAAGAACACTAAACATAATCGAAGGCAAACCCTCATCCTTAAAACTCCGGACTATATGAACCGCCCTTTTTTTTGGCTTGATTTTTGACTCTTCAATTAACCGCTCTATCACCTTCTTATCTACATTAACCAATTCCATATCGAGTTCGAGAAACTAATCTTTATAAAGATTGCTTTAGTGCGTCAAACATATAAATCCTTTTAAGGAACTTTCATATTTACAACTAATGGAAGTGTCATTTGTCATTGCAAATTATAACGGAAAAGATGTTATTGAGGAATGCATCGAATCCATACTAAATCAAGATTATCCAAAAAAAGATTATGAAATAATTGTTACAGATAATAATTCTCCAGATGAAAGCTGGAAACTCGTTCAAAAATATAAAAAAGTCAAGTTAATTAGAAACAAAGAAAATTATGGTTTTATAAAAAGTAATAACATTGCAACAAGAGCTAGTTCTGGAGAATTCTTAGTTTTCATGAACAACGACGTTACAATAGAAAAAGATTGGCTAAAGAAAATGATTTCTAGAATAAAGAAAGATGAAAAACTCGGCGGAATAGGATGCAAGATTTTATATTCCAGATCAAAAAAAACTTGGTATGGTGGAGGAAAAGTTTATTTTCCTGGATTTGGAAGGCATTTAGATTTAAAAAAAGAGGATTATGTTGATTACCTTGGATTAGCAGCAGGAATTATTAGAAGAAGTACGGGAGAAATATATTTTGATGATAACTTAGGAATGTATGGAGAAGATGCAGATATATGTAAAAGGATAAGGAGAAAAGGATATAAATTACTTTATTATCCAGAAGCCATAGCATATCACCATATAGACGAATCAAGAATTTCAGAAAACGAAGAATACTATATTCAAAAGAACAGAGGATACTATTACACCAAGTTCTATAATCTCTTTGGAAAAATCCTTTACCTAGCAGGAGATATTATATTTTTCTTCCAATTATTCACAGCTTATAGAATAATTAGAAATCCTAAAAGAATCATATTCTGGAAAAAAATATTAAAAGCTAGAATAGATTCAATAAAATTAATATTAAAATGAAAACCAAGAATAATAATAAAAAAATAAAAGTAATTCAAATTGCACACGCCTCTCACTCTTTTTTCTTAAGTAATGAAGAAAAAGATTTAAAAAAACTTATATTAAGTGATTGGTACTTTAGAACATCTCAACAACTAAAAAAATATTATCCTGAAATTAAAGTAGAGTGTTGGTGTCCTGAAAGACTATATAAGAATGAGGTAAGTTTCGTTGAGTCAGGAATTAAACTTAGAATATTTCCAACGACTTTTTCTCCAAGATATGGTCTTGATTTTTCTATAAAAATGTTAAAAGAAATTAAAAAAGAGATAAAAAAAGCTGAAGAAGAAAAAACTAATTTGGTAATTCATCTTCATGAATACCATAATTTGCACGGACTTTTAATCTCAACAATTTTTAAAAAACAAAAGATTATAGGACAACATCATGGTGGAAGTTGGCCAATAAGGCATCTAAAACAAACTAAGTCTTATAGGCCCTTCCTTCCATTTTTTATTCTCGGACAAATATGGGAGAACAGAGTTTTGAAAAATATCAACAGTTTTTATGCCTTAAGTCAAGATGAAATAAATTACCTAAAAAGAAAAAAATTAAATTCAAAAATAATATTCCAGACAATGGGTATTGAAGATATTTATTTCAATAAACTAGATAAAAACAAAGCAAGAAAGAAATTAAATCTTAGCCCCAAAAAGAAAATTCTACTTTATGTTGGAAGAATTAACAAAGAAAAAGGAGTAAAATATCTTCTTGATGCAATGAAAAAATTACAAGATTCTAAAAACTCAGAAATTGAATTAAAGATAATTGGTTTTGGCCCTCAAGAAAAAGAGTTTCAAGATTATTCTAAAAAATTAAACCTAAGGAACACTGAATTCTTAGGAAGTATATTTGGAGAAAAAAAATTAGTTTATCTCAGCGCTGCAGACGCACTAATCCTGCCATCATCTAAAGAAGGAGCGCCAGTTATTATTATGGAAGCTATGGCAAGAAACCTTCCAATAGTTTCAACCAATGTTGGAGGAACTCCTTTAATGATAAAAAACAATAAAAATGGAATTATAATAAAACAAAAATCAAGCCAGGACTTAGCCAAGGGAATAAAAGAAGTTTTAGCCTGGAAAAATAAAAATATACGAGAGCACGCAAAAGTATATAAATGGAAAAAAATTATTGAAGATACTGTAGCAGATTATGAGGATTATCAAACAAAAAATGAAAAAAAAAGAAGATAATAATGAAACTAAAGAAGGTTTTATAGGCGAAGATGAAGAGATTTTAAGTAAAGAAGAAGAAGACCAATTAAAAGAGAAATTAAAATATTATGGATATATATGAAACCAAATATAATTATGATTATAATTGATGCCTTAAGACCTAAGGATCTTAGTCTATATGGTTATTCTAAAGAAACCGATAAAAATATAAAACAAATTGCTAAAGAATCTATAACTTTTAAGCAGAACTTTGCAGCATCAAACGCCTCATATAATTCTTTAACAGCTATTTTTTCTGGACAATATCCAACAACAAACGGATTTATTCATCAAATGCCAAGAACAGAAAAAGAAGAGTTTGATAAATTAAGAAAAAATAAGTTTTGGCTTCCGCTTTATCTCCAAAAGAACAGATACACAACAATTTCAACAACCCCGCAAATACTCTGGTTTAGAAAAGGTTTTGATTTTTATGTTGAAGAAAAAGTAGAAGGCAAAAGAAAATTTCTAAGCTCATATAAACTTAAAAGATTATTACTAAAACTTCCAAACTGGATGTACAGACTTGGAAAAAGATTAGTAAAAGCTAGAGCATCCCCGCTGTTTAACTCTGCAGAAAAAGTTATAGACTTGTCAATTTCAAAAATAGAATCAACTAATCAACCTTTTTTTCTATTTATGCATTTATTAGATACCCATTGCCCTTATGCAGCAGTAAAAACAAAAGAAATCAAAAGTAAAAATACAATCAAAAAGATTTTAAAACAAATAAAAACCTCCTCTCAAAAAGAATACATCAAAAAAAGATTTTTTGATTGTTCTGCAAATTCCTTAGAGCAAATAAAACAAAAACTTGATGATTCAATCATAAGTGTTGACAAACAAATAGGAAAACTATCTAACTATCTAAAAGAAAAAGGATTATGGGAAAACACCATTCTTATAATCTTATCAGACCATGGTGATACTCTAGGAGAGCACAAAAACTATTTTTGCCGAGGAGGTTTATATGATGTTTCAATTCATGTTCCTTTAATCATGCATCTCCCAAAAACAAAACCAAATATAATCAACCAACTAACATCAAGCATAGACATTGCACCTACAATCTTAGATTTCATAAATAAAGAAAAAATAAAAGCAGATGGAAAATCTCTACTTCCCCTAATAAAAACTAATAAACCAATTAGAAACAACATAATCTCTGTTGATGGTTTTTGCAAAGATAGAACTGCAATAAGAACAAAAAATATAAAATTAATAATATCAAATAATCCTAAATGTTATCTTTGTGGAGATGACCACACATATAATCAACAAGATAAAAAAGAAGAATATGATTTAGAAAAAGATCCTGAAGAACTTAACAATATCTACAAGGGAAAAAATAAACTTGAAGAATTCTTAATCTCCTCCAAACATTTATAAGTTTGATTAATTATACATAACTATGAAACATCCAAAAGAATTTAAAACAGAGTATGGAACAATCTCCATACCAATGCCATTAATAGATTTGATTAAGAAAAATATTAAAGGAACAGGCATGCAATCTGTTTCTGCTTATGTGACATTTATTTTAAGACAAGTTCTATCTTCACCTGCAAAACAAGGAGAAGTCTTAGATAAAGAAGCTGAAAAAGATATTAAAGAAAGACTTGAGCATTTAGGGTATCTTTGATTCTAGGAACTCATAATCCAATTCTATATACTCCTTCTACATAATCTTTAAATAGTAATTATGTATAATTATACATAATTAAAAGATTGATAAAACCAAAGAGGAAAATGAGAGAAAATAAAATTGTTTATGCTGCAATGGCTGCAGATCTTATTCATCCAGGGCACCTAAATATAATAAATGAGGCAAGGAAATTAGGAGAGGTCATTATAGGAGTAATAACCGACAAAGCAGCAGCAAGTTACAAAAGACTTCCTTATCTTTCTTATGAGCAAAGAAAAATCATTGTTGAAAATATAAAAGGTGTGAAACAAGTCATCCCCCAAGAAACACTAGATTATGTTCCGAATTTAATAAAAATAAAACCAGATTTTGTTGTTCATGGAGATGATTGGAGAATAGGAGTCCAAGCAGAAACAAGAAAAAGAGTCATTGAAGTTTTAAAAGAATGGGGTGGAGAATTAATCGAAGTTCCATATACAGAAGGAATCTCTTCAACAAAATTAAACAATGCTCTGAGAGAAATAGGAATAACCCCTGAAATTAGAATGAAGAGATTTAGGAGACTAATAAATAGTAAACCAATCATCAGAATTTTAGAGACTCATAACGGACTAACAGGTTTAATTGTTGAAAAAACAAATATAGAGAACAATGGAGTAAAAAAAGAATTTGACGGAGCATGGATTAGTAGTTTAACAGATTCTGTGTCAAAAGGAAAACCAGATACAGGATTTGTAGATTTCACATCAAGAATTAATACAATAGAGCAAGTCTTAGAATCAACTACAAAACCAATTATATTAGACGGAGACAGCGGAGGGCATGTTGAACATTTCACATCAATGATTAAAACTCTTGAGAGATTAGGAGTCTCTGCAGTTATAATAGAAGATAAAACTGGCTTTAAAAAAAATTCTTTATTTGGAACAGAAGTTGAACAAACTCAAGAAGAAGTATCAGTATTTGCAGATAAAATAAGAAAAGGAAAAGAAGTTCAAGTAACAGATGATTTTATGATTATTGCAAGAATAGAAAGTTTAATTTTAGGAAAAGGAGTTTATGACGCTCTTCTAAGAGCTAAAGCATATATTCAAGCAGGAACAGATGCTATAATGATACACAGTAAAAACAAAGACACAACAGAACTCTTTGAATTCCTAAAAGAATATAATAATTTTGAGAAAAGAGTTCCGATAGCTGTAGCTCCTTCTGCATTCAGTCATATAACTGAAAAAGAGCTTCAACAAGCAGGCGTTAAAATAGTCATTTATGCTAACCATCTTTTAAGAAGTGCTTATCCCGCTATGATAAAAACTGCGCAAACAATTCTTCAAAATGAACGAGCTCACGAAGTAGAGCCTTTTTGCATGTCAATTAAAGATATTTTAGAATTAATTCCAGGAGGGAAATGAAATGATTCCCTGCCAAAACCTCTTCAACATCTTTGAAAAAAACAATCTAACATTTTTCACAGGAGTTCCTGACTCAACGTTTAAAGACTGGATGAAATTTTTAAATGATGAACATGGAAATCAGTTAACAAATATAATTGCAGTTAATGAATGCGAAGCAGCTGCTATTGCATCAGGCTATCATCTTGCAACAAAAAAACTCGGAGTTGTTTATATGCAAAACGCAGGCTTTGGAAAAGTAGTTAACCCCCACACGTCCTTACTTTCAAAAGAGGTTTATTCTATTCCTTGTATTTATATGATTGGATGGAGAGGAGAACCAGGTAAAAAAGACGAGCCTCAACATAAAATGATGGGAAGAATTACATTATCAATATTAGATACTTTAGAAATTCCTTATCAAATCCTTCCAGACAATTTAGAACAAGCAGAAGAAATAATAAAAGAACTAAAAGAAAAAGCAGAACAAAAAAGCTCTCCAGTTGCATTAATAATTAAAAAAGATATTCTTGAGAAATATCAGGCTAAAAAAGAATCAAAAACAGATTATGAAATGAATAGAGAAAAAGCAATAAAAACAATCATAGATAATCTAGATGGTGATGAAGCAATTATCTCAACAACAGGAAAAGCTTCAAGAGAACTATTTGAACATAGACTAAATAACCAAGAAATACCTAAGGACTTTTACACTGTTGGAAGCATGGGCTGTGCAAGTTCAATTGCATTAGGAATAGCAATTCAAAAACCAGATAAAAAAGTATTTGTGTTTGATGGAGATGGTGCTGCTTTAATGCAAATGGGAAGTTTAGCAACTATAGGACATTACAAACCCAAAAATCTTTGCCATATTATTCTTGATAACAATTCTCACGATTCCACAGGAGGCCAACCCACAGTTTCTAAAACAGTTAATTTTAAACAGATTGCTCTTAATTGTGGTTATGAAAATGTTGAGCAAGTCCAAACAAAAGAAGATCTAGCAGAATCAATAATTAGAACAAAAAACAGAGAAGGTCCAAATCTTATTGTAGTTAAAATTAATAAAGGAGCAAGAAAAGATTTAGGCAGACCAACGACAACTCCTATTGAAAACAAACAAGAGTTTATGAAGTCTTTAGAGAACCAAGGTCTCCTCGAAGGCCCAACAGATTATCAAACAGAAGAAAAAACAAAACAATTCAAAATACTTTTAATACACGCAAACTCAACACTAGATACTATGATCCCCCCAAACTTAGCAATTATGAATGCTTTTTTAAAAAGAGCAGGCATCCAGACAAAATTATTTGACACAACTTTTTACAAAACAAGAGAAAAAACAGGCGATGATGCAAGAGTAAACACACTCCAAGTAAAAGAAACAAATTTTGAAGACTTGGGAATTAACTTAAATAAAACAAACATGTATGATGATTTCATAAACACAGTAAAAGAATATGAACCCGACTTAATAGGATTATCTGCAGTTTCTTTAACTTATACATTGGGAATAGAATTTTTAAAAAGACTTAGAAAAGAAAACATTTTAATACCAACAATTGTCGGAGGAGTTCATGCAACTGTTACACCAAATGAAGTGATAAAAGAAGACTGTGTAGATTATATCTGCGTTTGCGAAGGTGAACAAGCATTAGTAGAGTTATGCAATGCTTTGAGGGATAATAAAGATACAACAAATATAAAAAATATTTGGGCAAAGAAAAATAACCAGATATTCAAAAATGAAATAAGGCTTCCAATAGATATCAATGATTTACCATTTCAAGACTGGAGTATTTTTGACAAAAGAAGAATTTACAAACCAATGGGTGGTAAGATCCGAAGAGTCGGCACATTTGAATTAGACAGGGGCTGCCCTTTTTCTTGCAGTTATTGTTCTAATCATTTTTGGAACACTACTTACCAGGGAAAATACTACAGAAAAAAAGATATTAAGAAATTTATTCAAGAAGTAAAATTCATGAAAGAGAAATATAATTTAGAATATGTTTATCTTGCATCAGAAACTTTCCTAGCTTCGAGCGATGAACGTTTTAATGAATTTGTCAAGTTATGGAAAGAAGAAATTAATCTTCCTTTTTGGTGCCAAACAAGACCTGAAACAGTAACAGAAGATAGAGTAAGAATGCTAAAAGATTTAGGTATGCATTCAATAGGAATCGGGCTTGAAAGCGGCTCTCCAGAAATAAGAAGAATCTTAAACAGACATATGACTAATGGACAAATAATAAAAGCTTTTGAGATATTTATAAGATTAGATGTAAGGGCTGGTGTGAACAATATCATAGGAATCCCTGGGGAAACAAGAACAAATATTTTTGAAACAATAGAACTTAATCGAATAATTAATGCAAAAAATATAATGACTCATATCTTCAATGCTTATCAAGGAACCCCACTTTATGAAGAATGTGTTCAAAAAGGTTATCTATCTCCTGGAAAAGCAGGAGGAGATTACCGGCAAGATTATGCATTAAATTTACCAAACTTAACAAAAGAAGATGTTTTAGGGTTACAACGAACTTTTGCATTATATGTCAAAATGCCCAAAGACAGATGGCCAGAAATCCAAAGAGCTGAAAAACTAGATTTTGAAGGAAATGCAACTTTTGAAAAATTAAAACAAGAATATACAGAAAAATATCTTAATTAACATGGAACAGAAAGAATATTTTGGATTGGGTTCTATAAGAAATTTAAGACAAATACTCAAGGATGAAAAATCAGAAAATGTTTTTCTAGTTACAGGAAGAAAATCTTATGAACTATCTGGAGCAAAAGAAGAATTAGAAAGAATCTTTTCAGAAACAAACATTCAATATTCAAAATTCTCCAATTTCTCTCCAAATCCAAAAATTGAAGAAGTTGAAAAAGGAGTAGAATCTTTTCAAAGAAATAACTATAATGCAATTGTTGCAGTAGGAGGTGGAAGTGCAATAGATGTTGCAAAAGCAATAAAAAAACTTGATAATGAAGAACATAAAGAAAATCCAAAACACATCCCATTAATTGCAATTCCAACAACGGCAGGAAGTGGAAGCGAGGCAACTCATTTTATTGTATACTACGTTGGCAAAGAAAAACAGTCAAAAGGAGATCCTAATTTAACTATGCCGAATTATAGTATTTCTGATTCTCAACTAACTCTTTCATTGCCAAAACATATTACTGCTGCATCAGGCATGGATGCCTTAAGTCAAGCAGTAGAGTCTTATTGGTGCGTGAATTCAACTCCAAAATCAAAAGAACTTGCAGAAAAAGCAATAACTCTTTTGCTAACCAATCTTGAACAAGCAGTTAACAAACCTAATCAAACTAATAAAGAAAATGTCATGAGGGGTGCAAATCTTGCAGGAAAAGCAATTAATATAACTAGTACAACTGCTTGCCATGCTATCTCTTATCCAATCACAGCTTATTTTCAAGTTCAACATGGCCATGCAGTAGGATTAACCCTTGGAGAAATCTTAGTCCATAATTCTCAGGTTACTAAAGACGATTGTCTAGACCTGAGAGGAGAAAAATATGTAAAAGAAACTATCAATAAAATAAATAAGCTTTTCAAATCTACAACTCCTCAACAAACAAAACACAAAATTCAAACCATAATGCAAAACATTGGTCTTGAAACAAAACTTTCAGGACTAGGATTAACAAAAGAAGATCTGAATATAATCCTTCAAAAAGGATTTAATCCCGGGAGAATCAAAAATAATCCTAGATTTTTAACTGAATATAATCTTAAAAAGTTACTATTAAATATATATTAAAATGAAAAAAGTGTTTGTATTTGGAATAGACGGTGCAATGCCTGAAATGATATTTGGGGAATGGTTAGATGAAATACCAAATATAAAAAAACTAATGCAGCAAGGATGTTATGCAAAACTAAACAGCACAATCCCTCCAGTATCAGGTTCTGCTTGGATAGGCATGCTTACTGGAAAATCTCCAGCAGATCATGGCATCTTTGAATATATCTATCGGAGAAATTATTCTTACCATGACATACATGTAACCACTTCTTACAACATAAAAGAAAAACTAATCTGGCAAATATTAGGTGAAAAAAACAAAGAATCTATTATAAGTTTTATTCCTGTAACTTACCCCCCAAGACCTTTAAAAGGAATTTTAATAACAGGCCCTATGACTCCTCAAACAGAGGATGTAGAATGCACATATCCCAAGGAATTAAAACAAGAAATAAACAATATCTTAGGAGAACCTTTAACAGCAGATGTTCCAGACTTTACAAATTTTAGGAATTCTCCAAAACCCGAAATAATAAAAGAAATCTACAGACTTTCCAAAATGCATATTAAAACAATGGACTACCTTATTAAAAATAAATCTTGGGATCTTTTCTTTACAGTGATTAATGGAAGTGATAGATTAAACCATATGTTCTGGAGATATATGGATAAACAACATAGAAAATATGAACCAAATTCAGAATTCGAAGACGTCCTGAAAGATTATTATAAATTTGTCGACCAAGAACTAGGAAAGTTGTTAAGAGAATTAAATGAAGACACTACAATTATTGTAGTATCAGATCATGGAATTACAAGAATGCATAATAGAGTTAATCTTACAGACTGGTTAATCAAACAAGGCTATCTAGTTTTAAAAGAACCAATCACAGAGAAAACCAGATTTAATTTTGATTTAGTTGACTGGGAGAAAACAAAAGTTTTTGCTATCGGTGCATATGATGCCCAAATATTTATTAATTTAAAAGGAAGAGAACCAGAAGGCATTGTTGATATCGAAGAATACAGCCAATTAGTAAGAGAATTAGAAGATAAACTAAAAAAAATTCCTGGTGATGATGAAAAAGAACTCAACACAAAAGTTTATATTAAAAAAAGAGACTATGATGGAAGGTCCATAGAAGAAGCTCCAGATATGATTGTTTATTTTGATAATTTGCAATATGGTTGTAATACTAGTCTTATCGGAAATAAAACCTTATGGAGCCCATCAACAGCCCAGGGAAGTGATGATGCAGCACACTCCAGACAAGGAATCTTTATAATGAAAAACAATAAAGCAAAAGGTAATTTAGGAGAAATAAGTTATTTAGATATTACTCCAACAATATTAAATGAATTAGGCATAAAAATTCCAGAAGATATGAAGGGCAAAATTATTTGTTAGTATATAAATCTTTAAAAAAATCTAAATCCATAAACTCAACTTTTCTTTTCATAAATCTTCTCGGACACATAACACCGCGTATCATACACTCATTTATAGGTTCAATAGTCCTTATAATTGGTTTCCCAATGGTTTTTTCAACTGCATTTTTTCTGAAACATAATTTAAAAGTTTATTCTTCATTTTCATTATTTCCTTTCATTTTATCTTTATCTTTTTCAAACTCTTTATCCTTATTAACTCTAAAAAATAAGAAACTACAATGCAATAAATTACTCAAATTTTTATCATACCTTATTCCTTTTTGAATGATACCATCAAATCCATAATCTTCTAATAGTTTAATGAATTTGGATAAAGGAGTGTTATTCATGTAACCAAATCCATATTCAATTTTAACAAAATCAACTTCTCTTAATCTATTTCCAAATCCTTCTAATATTTCATAGTCAGAGTTTTGGGCAAATATTTTCAGAAAACATGGTCTTTCTATCTTTATATCTAATTCGTCAAATCTACAAGATATCACTTTAATTGTTTCATAATTATTTATTCCAAAATTAGAAAAAAAAGTATTTTCTTTAGGAATATAAAGTGATGACCATCCTTTGTCCCCTTTATTGATATAAAATCTCCTCTCACTTTTTTGATTAGATAGTGCTAGATTAAAAAATTTGATATTATTTCCCCTTATTAAAAAAACATCTTTAAGAGGGTCAAAAGTATAAACCTTCATATTGGGAAATAGATTTAGTCCTGCTTTTGTAAAATCTCCTTTATAACAGCCAATATCTATTAAAGTTTTAATTTCTCCAAGAACTTCCCTTGCAATTAAAAGAGGAATTGTTTGATTAGGGTTTATGCCTTTTAAGTAATCGAGCATGAAAAATGGATTGTCTGCTATTTTTTGTATTTTTGTTTTAATTGGCATTTTAAAATTTAAGTCTTCTTTCAAAAACCATTCAATTTCTCTATTTTTTGTTTTTTAGGTTCGAAAGACTTCATCCAAATATTGCATAGAAAAATCTATGTAATGGTTATATATAAATACATCGGTTTTTCTGCATGATATTCTCAATAAAGATAGTGGCGTGTATCTACAATATAACTTGTTTGTTAATGAGAAAGGAGGAGAATTATGCTTTTATGTATAAAGAGATTGGATTAAGTCATGAAACACTTCAAACAGCATTAAGATTTCTTCTTAGAGCTAAACTTATCAAAAGAGTTGATAGAGGTCATAAAAAGAGTTATTATGAAATTACTGAAAAGGGCAGAAGATATTTTTTGCTAATGAAAGAATTAAGAGAATTATCGTAAAATCTTAATTAAATAAAGTAAAAAGATATGAAAGGAAAGGTTATTAGGTAGTAATTAGTTTTGATTATATAAATCTTTAAAAATCTGTTTAAATAAAAAAGCCTATGAATAACCTTAATCAAAATAGGGACGATAATTATACATTTAGACATACATGCAGAGTCTGTGGTTCAGACAATTTAACACCCTTGTTTTCAATAGGAAATCTTTATATTTCAACTTTTGTCAAATCTCCTGTTGAAAACATTGGAAGGTCTCCTTTAGAATTAGTCTGGTGCAATAACTGCACTCTAGTTCAATTAAGACATACTGCTCCTCAAGAGTTATTATATTCTGGACATTATTGGTATCATTCAGGATTAAATCAGGTGATTATAGATGATTTGGAAGAGATAAGCAGAGTTTCAATGAGTCTTGTTGATTTAGAAGACGGCGATATTATTTTAGATATAGGGGCTAATGATGGAACTCTGCTGAGTTTTTATCCTTCAAGATACACTAGAGTAGGATGCGAGCCTGCGACTAACTTAATAAGAGAGCTTGAAGAAAATTGCGAAATAGTTATCCCTGATTTTTGGGAATACAATAAATATCTTGAAAATGTTGGAGGGAAAAAAGCCAAGATAATAACTGCAATTGGAATGTTTTATGAT
>Ga0209541_10001954_pt1 | contig 39927 bp, 34 predicted proteins | sample RifCSPlowO2_01_FD_184027 | JGI IMG/M metagenome (GOLD analysis project Ga0209541, IMG submission 184027) | Groundwater microbial communities from Rifle, Colorado - Rifle CSP2_plank lowO2_0.1 (SPAdes) (version 2) | ecosystem: Environmental > Aquatic > Deep subsurface > Groundwater | place...
GTCAAACCATTTACTATTTTAATAATATTAATTCTATGGCCAACCCCTTTCGTGAGCTTCGAGAGCTGTTGAAGTTAAACTTCAACAAGAGGTTGGCGTGGCCCTCTACATGGCCCCCACAACAGCCTATCGTAAAGATACTTGCGTTTTCACTTGTTGAGAATCACTATCATCTGCAACTGAAAGAAGAAAAGGAAGGAGGGGTTACCACCTTTATGCGCAGGGTTAATACGAGTATAGCAAAATACTTCAATACGAAATACAAAGAGGAAGGAAGACTGTTCCAAGGATCATTTGGGGCGCGGAAGGTGCGAAACGACGAAGATCTCGCTTATTTAAGCGTTTATATTCAAGTGAAAAATATACTAGAGTTGTACCCTGGTGGTCTCGCAGCTGCTAAGAAAAACTTTAACCGCGCCTTCCAATGGGCAGTAGAATATCCATACGGGAGTTTGGGTGACTATGCAGGCACTCGCAATTCACCTATTATTGATAAGGAGGTGCTCGGAAAGATATTTCCTACAAAAGAAGGCTATCTAAAGTTTGCAAAGGAGTGTTTTTTGGGGATGAATCTAAAGAATAAACTTGGGGGTCTTGTATTTGAAGATTAGAGATGCGCGTTTTGTTGAAGATAATCTTCAACAAGTCGAAAAATATGAGGGTAGTTTTATACAGTACAATCTTCCTTATACTGCTGGCGTTCTCGCCCTGGGGGTCGGAACCTTTTGAACTTACGAAGCTCATGCTTTTTGTGGCGATTCCCGCAATAGTTCTTTTCTTCTGGTTTGCAATACAAGTTCTAAAAGGAGAAGTCACATTCTGGAGAACGCCTTTGGACCTCCCCTTGCTGTTGCTTCTCTTGGTTACTGGCGCGAGCTTCTTCTTCTCCCAAGACACGCCCGGTTCGCTTTTTGGAACGCAGGGAAGGTTCCATGATGGAATATTCGGAACTATTGGGTTTATAGCGCTGTATTTTTTCGCAACGCAGGCACGAGTTTCGTGGAAAAACGCCATGAGGGTTCTTGTGGGAGTAGGGGTTGTTCTTGCAGTGCTTTCATACCTCGCGTTCTTCGGAGTAGAGCAGGCAGGAGTGTTCCCGCTTAGTATGGTGACGCTGCTCTTCGCGGTCCTCGCTGTATTCCTGATTGGTAGAGGAGGAGCTGTATTTGGCTTTATTCCGGATTTCTTGCTTTTGGCAATGTTCGTGGGGCTGCTCTTTCTCGCAAACTCCTTTGGAGCGTGGTTTCTTTTGCTCTCAGGCCTTTGCGCGAGTCTGTTCTTGGGGGTATGGAACAGGGTGAGGTTGAAAGAAGCTTTTTCTTTGCGAAAACTTTGGCTGCCTTTACTGTTAGCGGTTGTTTCATTGGTTATGCTCCTTGCGTTCGTCCCGAACAACTCCCTAGGGCTTTCTTTGGACGCGCCAGCAGATTCCTTGAGACAGCTCGTTATAGGTTCAGGGCCTGGCACGTTGCGGGTTGTTGAAGATCATGCTTCGCAAGTTCTTCTAAACACAGGAGTTCTGGGAGGTCTTGCGTGGCTTTTGGTATTCTTTTCGTTTTTGCTCTTTGCGTTTTTTCTGCGCAGCCCCTTTTTAGCAGCAGGCTTTGCTTTACTTGTCAGCCAGTTTTTCTACCCCTCAAGCACGCTCATGCTGTTCGTTTCATCTCTTATTCTGGGCGTTGGAGCCAGCACTTTTGAGAAGGTGAATTATCCCTTGAAACTTTCTCTGAAGAAATTCTTTGAGGTACGGGTTGCTTTCTTTGCCGCTCTTATCCTCTTTGGGGGAGCTTTGGCGTTTTTGAGCCCCTGGGCGTTCAAATGGTACAGAGCAGACATGCTGTACGCAAAGAGCGTTGAAACCAGAGACGCGAGCTTTGTTTTGAAGGCGCAAGAACTCGTTCCCATGCATACGGATTACAAACTCCTGGCGGGCAACCTCTTGTTCCAAAAGGTGTTGTCCCGCTACGCGGGATCTCGCGAAGCGAGACAGACCGTAGACGAAGAAGAGCAGGATGCAAGCACACTTTCATTACGGGTGCAGCAAGCCCTTGTGCTGGTTAAGAACGCGAGCGAGCTTTCTCCGAACAGGGCAGATGTATGGGAAGCTTTGGGAACGCTGTATGCCGAGATCTCTTTTGCTCCGGGAGCTTTGGATTGGGCTATTCAATCTTTTGACAAAGCCATTTCGCTTGAGCCCAAAAATTATTCGTTGTATACTAAACAATCGGCTCTTTTGAGGAAAAAGGAAAAGCTTGGCGACGCAAGGAAGGCATTGGACATGGCGCTTTCTTTGCAATTCAATTCAAGAGCGGCACAACTCGAGAATATTTTGCTTCTGGAAGCAGAAGGAAAGAAGGAGGAAGCGTTGAGGGTGGCAAAAGAACTGAGCCTGCGTTTTCCAAGCGATGCCAAGGTTCTTTTTGAACTTGGCAGGATGTATTTCAACAACGAGGAATGGAAAAGCGCCAGCGAAAAGTTCGAGCTCGTTCTTGAGCAGCAGCCCAATAACTCAGACGCTCGCTACAGTTTAGCCCTTGCCTTGGAAAAGCAGGGAAACAAGACGCGAGCCATACAGGAGCTAGAGCGGGTTCTGGAGCTCAACCCGGGCAAGGAAGAGGTTTTGCAAAAGCTTGAGCAGCTTCAAAAGAAGTAGTAGAATAACATACTAACTAATACATATATATATATGAAGAGCATTGTGTTGTTCGAGACGGTTTCCAAATGGTCGCTGTACCTCCTGGTGTTTTTGATCCCTCTCTGGTTCCTGCCCTTCACGCAGGACATATTGAACTTCCAGAAGCAGGTGCTGCTCGCGGTATTGGTATTCTTGGCGTTAATCGCATTCCTGGCTCGGACCGTGAACGCGGGGGAGCTCGGCATACGATTGACTTGGCTGCACGTTCCTGTTCTGGGAGTAGTTCTTGTCATGGGCATTTCCACGTTGTTCTCGCAATGGAAGTACGGAAGCTTCTGGGGCTGGCCCTTGGACGTTACCGACAACTTCTTAACCGTATTCTTGTTTGCCTTGGTATACTTCCTCGTGTCATTTACTATTGAGAACAGTTCTCAGTTGTTCCGCCTTGCTTTGATACTCCTGGTTTCAGCGGGACTTGCCGCGGTGTTCGCGCTCTTGCAGCTCTATGGAGTGTTTCTGCTTCCGTTCCTGGCTTTGGCGAAGAGCCCCACGTTCAACACCGTGGGAACAGCGAACAGCATTGCGGTGCTGTCTGCCGTGTTGCTTCCTTTGGCACTTATCATGAGTTCAGCGGCTAAAAAGGTATTGCGTATCGTGCTTTGGGCGGTAGCCTTGGCATTACTCGCAGCAGTTGTGTTCATCAACTTCTTTGACGCATGGGTAGTGCTTATCTCCGGGCTCTTGGTCATGTTGGCATTCGGTGCTTGGAGCTTGAAGAACAGGGGAGAGTTTTCCTGGGTGTCGCTTCCTATGGCTCTCCTGGTGCTCTCTTTATTCTTTTTGGTGTTCCGCGTAACGCTTCCGGGAGCTCCAGGAGCTCCGATTGAGGTTTCGCCTTCCGTACAAGGCGAGTTCAGTATTCTGCAGAGCGTATTGAAAGAGAATCCAATAACAGGTTCGGGTCCTGGCACCTTTGTGTTTGACTACACCAAATACCACAGCCCAACCCTGAACCAAACCATTTTCTGGGGAACGAGGTTTGGTTCCGGAGCATCTGAATTGCTTGATTGGACCATAACCAAAGGAGTTTTGGGCGGCTTGGCTTTACTCTCGCTCCTGGGAGCGCTCCTGTACTTTGGAGTAAAGAACCTCGCGAAGGGACAGGGAGGAACATCTGGCATGCTGGGCTTGGGCATATTCGCCTCTTTGGCAGCTTTGGTTGTGGCATTCGTCATGTATCCTTCAAACTTCACCCTTTGGTTCGTGTTCTGGGTATTGCTGGGAGGTTTTGTGTTGACCTTGGCAGGAGAGCAAAAGCGCATTTCCTTGGCTCCTCCTTCATTCTTGGCAGTAGTGTCTTCGTTTACGTTCTTGCTCGTGCTCATCTTCGGACTCGGATTGGTGTTCGTGGGAGGCCAGAAATACATTGCTGAAGCAAAGTACGTGTCTGCGGTGCGATTGGTCAACAATGGCAACCTCCAAGAGGGAATAGACCGGCTGCTTTCCGCAGTGCGATTGAATCCGTCTGTTGACATCTACTGGAGAGATTTGTCGCAGTTGTATCTCAACCAAGTAAATCAGATTTCCCAAGACCAAAACTTAAAGCAGGAAGAGCGGACGCAGCAAGTGCAAACCGCCATAACCAACGCGGTGGGCGCGGCAAGGCAGGCAGTAGCGGTAAGCCCTGGCAACATCGCGAACTGGAACGTGCAGGGATTTGTGTACCGCAACCTGCTCGCGGTCCCGGGAGCTGATCAGGTGGTGTTCTCGAGCTACGAAAAAGCGATTGAACTTGATCCTGCGAGTCCTTTCTCTTGGACAGAGTTAGCTCGAGCATATATCGTGCAGGCGCAGACCTTGCAGAACCAGCAAGACGCCGCGGAGAAGCGAGCAGGCGCGCTAAACAAAGGACTTGAGAATCTCGCAAAAGCAATTGAACTGAAAGCAGATTATGCTCCAGCCCACTTCTTAACAGCAGTTATTCTCGACCAGCAGGGAAAGACCAAAGAAGCCATTGCAAAGCTTGTTGAAACAAAGGCAGTTGCTCCTAACGACTTGGGAGTGGCATTCCAGCTGGGTGTCATGTATTGGCAGGATGAGCAGCTTCTCAATGCTCAGAAAGAGTTTGAAGCGATTCTCGCGAGAGAAGCGAATCACGCCAACGCCATGTACATGCTGGGCCAGGTGTATGACAGGCAGGGGAACCGGGCAAAAGCAAAGGAGGTGTTCCAGAAAGTTGCAGATTTGAATCCTGACAACGAGGACTTGAAGAAGATTCTGGATAACCTCAACAGGAACAGACCTGCTTTGGAAGGAGTTACCCCAAGCCAGCCACCCGTGGAGGAAACTCCGCCTGAAATAGGGAGTTAGGAGGATTGACATAGTATTCCTCGGTGGTACACTAAAAAGTACAATGCCGCGCAAGCAAACAACACAACTTACTCTCAAAGAAATTGAAAAATTGCTGGATAGGCAAACTGCCGCTATCGTATCTGCGCTTGATCCCTATTTTGCCGCAATACAAAAAGATTTCGACGTTGTATCTACGCGCTTCGATAAAGTGGATATGAGGTTCGATAAGATCGAGAAACTCATACTCGCAGATTATAAGCGCCGAATTGAAAAACTTGAAATAGAGGTGAAAGATGTGCGAGATTTGCTTGCGATAAGGTAAAAGACAAAATGCTCTTGACAGGGTTTCTTGCCTTGTGGTATGTTAAGCTTTGATTTGGTTTTGGACTTGACGTAGGAGAGAAATTCATTCATTCCTCTTTTTGGCGCGCCTTATGCATCAAACCATAAAACACTTTGGGAAGTCTCGTTTGTCTCTCGAGTTTCCCTTCCTTTTGAGTGTTGCTCTGGAGAGCTGGCAGCAGTTTTGGGCAAGATTGTTTCCCGAATTGCTCACCGAGATCTCTCCCATTCGCGATTACACCAAGAAGGAGTTTGAGCTTTGGTTCGAAGGGTACAAGCTTGGAGAACCCAACTACAAGTCAGACTTGGAGGCAAAGCTCAACGACGACTCCTACGAGGTTCCTCTCAGGGTAAAGGCAAAACTCGTGAACCTCAAGACAAAAGAGGTGAAAGAGCAGGAAATATTCCTTGCTGATTTTCCTTTGATGACGGAGCGAGGCACGTTCATTATTAACGGAGTTGAGCGCGTCGCCATTTCCCAGCTCATCCGGAGCCCCGGAGCCTTCTTTACCGCGCAGAGTTCGCAGGGAAGGAGGTTTTTTGGCGCGAAAATAATCCCGAACAGAGGAGCGTGGCTCGAGTTCCAGGTAGAGAGTTCGGGCATGATAGCTGTTCGCATTGACAGAAAAAGAAAAGCTCCCGCAACCACGTTGCTCAAGGCTTTTGGAGCGGGAGACGACGAGCAGATACAGAAACTCTTCCAGGACGTGGATACCGGAGAGAAAAAGTTCTTGGTTGAGACTCTGAAGAAAGACACGGCAAAAGACCAGGGAGAGGGATTGGTTGAGATATATAGAAGGCTGAGGCCGGGCGACTATGTCACGCCAGACACCGCAAAAGAACTCATTTGGAACATGTTCTTCAACTTCGAGCGGTATGACCTCTCGAGAGTCGGAAGATGGAAAACACTGCAGCGCCTGCCTGCGCTCGAGAAAAAAGGAGCTGCTCCCAAGAAAAAAGGAGAAGACATTCCTTTGGAAGATAGAGTACTGAAGCTGGAAGACGTGGTGGAAGTATTGAGAGAAGTTATCCGGCTCCAGAACAATCCCGCGGCGATTCCTGACCAGATAGACCACTTGGGAAACAGGAGGGTGAGAACGTTCTCGGAGTTTTTGCAGAACAGATTGCGCGTGGGATTCATGCGAATGGAGAGAATCGTCAAAGACCGCATGTCTACCCTGGAACCCTCCACCATCACTCCTTCGCAGCTCATCAACCCTCGGCCTGTCATGGCCATTGTGAAGGAGTTTTTCACGTCTTCGCAAATAACCCAGTTCATGGACAATGAGAATCCCTTGGCGGAACTTGAGCACAAGAGACGGGTTTCAGCCACGGGCCCCGGAGGATTGACGAGAGAGCGCGCGGGATTCGAAGTGAGAGACGTTCAGCCGTCCCACTATGGAAGAATATGCCCCATTCAGACGCCTGAAGGCCCGAACATTGGTTTGGTGGGCCACTTGGCGTCTTTTGCTCGCATTAACGAGTATGGGTTCATCGAAACCCCGTACTTCAAGGTGAACAAAGGGAAAATAGACATTAAGGATCTGCAGTATCTCACCGCGTATGAAGAAGAGCGTTTTGTCATCGCGCACGCGGGAGTGAATATTGACGAAAACGGGAACATTCTGGACGCAAAACTTCCCGCCCGTATCCAGGGAGAAGCAGGAGAAGCGGAGCGCGCCCAGATAGACTACATTGATGTCTCCCCTGAGCAGTCCATTTCCATCGCGACCGCGCTGATTCCTTTTTTGCAGCATGACGACGCGAACAGAGCTCTCATGGGTTCCAACATGCAGCGCCAGGCAGTTCCTCTCTTGAGGCCCCAGCCGCCTTTGGTTGGCACGGGCTTGGAAGAGCGGGTTGCCCTGGATTCAGGTTTGGTGGTTGTGTCTGAAGACGAAGGAGAAGTGAGCGAGGTTGACGGTTCTCACATCACGATAAAATCCAAGGGTCCTAAGGTAAAAGTTAAAAACTATCAGCTGAAAACGTTCGTGCGAACGAATCAGTACACCTCGTTCCACCAAAAACCCATTGTGCAAAAGGGAGAAAAGGTGAAAAAGGGACAGGTCATAGCAGACGGAGGAGCGATTGAGCACGGCAGATTGGCTTTGGGCCAAAACCTGTTGGTGGCGTTCATGTCATGGAGAGGAGGAAACTACGAAGACGCCATCATCATTTCTGAGCGCCTTTTGAAGAAAGATTCTTTCACTTCTATACACATTGAAGACTTCGTGTGCGATGTTCGGGAAACAAAGCTGGGCCCTGAAGTCACTACCGCGGACATCCCGAACGTGGGAGAAGAGAAATTAAAAGACCTCGACGAAGAAGGAGTTGTTCGCATTGGAGCTACGGTGGGGCCTGGCGACATTCTTGTTGGGAAGATCTCTCCCAAAGGAGAAGCAGACCTTACCGCTGAAGAGCGTTTGCTTCGAGCTATTTTTGGAGAAAAGGCGCGGGACGTGAAAGATTCTTCCCTTTCTTTGCCTCATGGAAAGCGGGGAAGAGTGGTGAACGTGCGGGTATTTTCGAGAGAAGAAGGCCACGCGCTGGAGCCCGGAGTCATTAAGAGAATCCACGTGGATGTCGCTGAGCTGAGAAAAGTGCAGCCAGGAGACAAGCTGGCAGGACGCCACGGAAACAAAGGAGTCATTTCCTTCGTGCTTCCCGAAGAAGACATGCCGTTCATGGAAGACGGAACCCCGGTTGACATTATTCTCAACCCCTTAGGCGTTGCTTCGCGTATGAACATTGGGCAGATTTTGGAAACCCATTTGGGCTGGGCAGCGGAAAAGCTCGGGTATTCGGCAGTTACCCCCGGATTAACCGGAGCTACTGCAGAAGACATCAAGCAGGAACTGAGAGCAGCAGGCCTTCCTGAAGACGGAAAAGTGACTTTGTATGACGGCATGACCGGCGGGGCGTTCCGCGAAAAGATCACCGTGGGCCAGATCTATATTATGAAGCTCATACACATGGTGGAAGACAAGATACACATGCGGTCCATTGGCCCTTATTCGCTCATTACCCAGCAGCCCTTGGGAGGAAAAGCCCAGTTCGGAGGCCAGCGGTTCGGGGAAATGGAGGTATGGGCTTTGGAAGGATACGGAGCAGCCCACACCTTGCAGGAAATGCTTACCATAAAATCTGACGACGTGCCGGGAAGAGCGGCAACCTATGAGAGTATTTTGCGGGGCCAGCCCATTCAGACCCCTAACCTTCCCGCGTCCTTCAACCTGTTGATGAATGAGTTGCGGGCTTTGGGCCTGAACGTGCAGGTGAAAGAAGACGTCAAAAGAAAAGAAGAACCAAAAGAATAAACCATGAGAGTTACCGAACTACAAGCATTGCGCATTAAGCTGGCTTCTCCCGAAGACATTTTGTCGTGGTCTCACGGAGAAGTGACCAAACCTGAAACCATTAACTACCGCACCCAAAGAGCGGAAAAGGACGGTTTGTTTGACGAACGGATTTTCGGCCCTGAAAAGGATTACGAGTGCTACTGCGGAAAATACCGCAAGATACGCTACAAAGGAGTGGTGTGCGACCGCTGCGGGGTCGAGGTTACCAAAGCTGCTGTCAGAAGGGAGCGCATGGGGCATATTACGCTGTCTTCCCCCGCGTCCCACATTTGGTTCTTACGGGGAGTTCCTTCCCGCATTTCTCTGATTTTGGATATTCCCGCTCCCGCTTTAGAGAAAATCATTTACTTTGCCGCCTACATTATTACCTCTCTGAACGAGGATTTGAAAAAGAAAGCGGAAGAGGAGTTGGAAGCTGAATTCAAAACAAAGCAAAAAGCATTGAAAGGAAAGGAAAAAGACGACTTGAAAGCGTCACGCGACGCGGCGCACGCGGAGATTTTGCGTCTGAAACTCCACAGCGTGCTTTCTGAGATCGAGTACCAGAACCTGGCGTTGAAGTACGGGCACATCTTTGAAGCGGGAACCGGAGCAGAAGCTCTGCGCAACATTTGCAAAGAAGTGGATATGGAGAAGGCCTTAAAAGGCCTTAGGAAAGAATTGGAAGAAGTGAGCCCGGTGAACAGGAGAAAAGTGCTGCTTCGCATCAAAACCTTCCAGGGTATGAGGGAAGCGAAGATACGGCCCGAATGGATGTTCTTGACCCACTTGCCTGTTCTTCCTCCTGATCTGCGCCCTATGGTGCAGCTTGACGGAGGCAGGTACGCTTCTTCCGATTTGAACGACTTGTACCGCAGGGTTATTAACCGGAACAACCGCTTAAAGTATTTGCTTGAAATTGGAGCTCCCGACGTTATCGTGAGGAACGAGAAGCGAATGCTGCAAGAAGCTGTTGACGCTTTGATAGACAACTCCATGAGAAAGGGTTCGGTGACCCAGTCAACCACCGGAGGAAAGCGATTGCTCAAATCCTTGGCAGACATGCTTAAGGGAAAGCAGGGTCGCTTCCGCCAAAACCTGTTGGGAAAGAGGGTGGACTACTCGGGCCGCTCGGTCATTGTTGTCGGCCCGGATCTGTCCTTGAGCCAGTGCGGATTACCCAAGTTAATGGCTTTGGAATTGTTCAAACCTTTTGTCATCGAGAAAATACTGCAAAAGGAGCTTGCCTACAACGTGAGAAGCGCGACCAGGTTCTTGGAGCAGCAATCTGACGAGGTCTGGGCCATTTTGGAGGAAGTGGTGAAAGACAAATTGGTGTTGCTCAACCGCGCACCTACGCTGCACCGTCTGGGAATTCAGGCATACTACCCCACGTTGGTGGAAGGAGAAGCCATTCGGCTGCATCCCTTGGCGTGTTCCGCGTTCAACGCGGACTTTGACGGAGACCAAATGGCGGTTCACCTTCCGCTTTCGCAAGAGGCGCAGCAAGAGGCGCGCGACCTGATGCTTTCTTCAAACAACCTGTTGAAGCCTGCCACCGGGTTCCCGGTCGTGGCTCCTCGTCAAGACATGGTGCTCGGCTGCTACTACTTGACGGGCTTGGATACAGCCGAACCAAACCCAAAAGCGCGAAAAACATTCTCTTCAAAAGAAGAGCTTCTTTTGGCGCATGAACAAGGGCAGGCAGGATTGCGAGAGTGGGTAGCCGTGCGCCTGGAAGAGAATGGGCCATTGATTGAAACCACGCTCGGGCGTTCCATTTTCAACGATTCTTTGCCCGAAGGATACGCGTTCGTGAACGAGCAGATGAACGCAAAAAAGATAGAGCGCATCGTGGCAGACATCATACATTCGTATGAAAAAGGGGTTGCCCAGGATATTCTCGACCGCATAAAAGAACTGGGTTTTGAATACGCGACCAAGTCTGCCACCACCTGGGGCATGGATGACCTTATCGTGCCTCCGGAAAAAGGGCAGCTGGTTGGAGCAGCGGAAAAGGAGATTGAAATAATTGACACGCACTTTAAGAGAGGTTTGCTCTCGAGGGAAGAGCGTTCTGCCAAGGTTATTGAGATATGGACAAGGGTGAAGTCTTCAATCGAGAAGCTCATTCCCCAAACCCTTCCACGCTCAGGCTCCGTGTTTTCTATTATTGATTCTGGAGCAAGAGGTTCCTGGTCACAGCCCGTGCAGATGGCTGGCATGAAGGGTTTGGTTATCAATCCGGCGGGAAGGATCATTGAACTGCCTGTGAAGTCATCCTTCAAAGAGGGATTCGACGTTCTGGAGTATTTCATCTCCACGCACGGAGCGAGAAAAGGAACCGCGGACACCGCTTTGAGAACGTCTACTGCTGGGTACTTAACCCGGAGACTCATTGATGTCGCGCATGACGTGATTATAGCTGAAGAGGATTGCGGAGAAACCAAAGGAATTATGCTTTTGAAGAGCGATGCCGAGGATTTGGGCCAGAACATAGGCTTGAAATTCACCGGCAGGGTCTCCTTGGAAGATATTCCGGGAGTGGTGAAAAAAGGAGAGGTGCTGGACGCAAAGAAAACCACTTTGCTTCAGGAGAAAACAGAGGTGAAGGGCATTCGCATGCGCTCCACTTTATCATGCAAAACCTTGCGAGGCGTGTGCCAGAAATGCTACGGCTGGGATTTGGGCTCAAACACTTCGGTCTCCTTGGGTTCTGCTGTTGGTATCGTGGCAGCCCAATCAATCGGAGAGCCGGGAACCCAGCTCACCATGAGAACGTTCCACACTGGAGGAGTTGCGAGTGGAGGTGACATCACTCAAGGACTTCCGAGAGTTGAAGAGATTTTTGAAGGCAGGGTGCCTGGAGGAAAGGCGGTTCTGTCTGACGTTGAAGGGGTGGTGAGCGAGGTTACACCTGACGGATTGGTGAAGGTCAAGGTGAGCCAGGGAGCCAAAGTCAAGGCAAAAGACGTTGAGTACCAGCTTCCTTTGAAGCGCGCCATTTGGGTGAAAGCAGGAGACCAGGTGTTGAAAGGAAGTCAGCTGTGCGAAGGAAACCTGGATTTGGATGAATACTTTAAGCTGGCAGGCAGGGAAGAGAGCCAGCGCTATATCGTAAAAGAGGTGCAACGCATTTACTCGGGGCAGGGAGCTTCCATTCACGACAAACACATTGAGAGCATTACCCGCCAGATGTTTTCCCGCGTGCGCATCAAAGAAGCGGGAGGCAGCATGTTCGTGGAGGGAGAGGTGGTGGAGCGTGCCACGTTCTTGGAAGAGAACAAGAAACTGCAGAAAGCGAACAAGGAGAAAGTGCAGGCAACAGAATTGCTTTTGGGTATTTCCAAGGTGGCGCTTACCACTGAAAGTTTCTTGTCCGCAGCTTCCTTCCAGGAAACCTCCAGAGTCCTCATTCGAGCAGCTTTGGAAGGTAAAGAAGACCAGCTGCGGGGCCTCAAAGAGAACGTGATTATTGGGAAACTCATCCCCGCCGGAAAAGAGTTCGGCGCAAAAATGTAGGAATGATAGAAGACCGCCCAACAGGCGGTTTTCTATTGGAAAAGGTTCAAGTTCTAGGGTATAATGATGCAATGTCTAGAAAGAACGGAAAGAGGGGAAGGGGAGAAAAGTCCTCTTTGTCATTCCTTCCTTTTACTATTTCCCTTCCCGAAAAAGGGGTGAAAATACTCTGGGGTATTTTCTTTTTTTCTTTGGCCGTCATCTTTGTGTTCGCTTTCTTCAATAAAGCGGGAACCGCGGGGAATTTCCTGTTTTTCGCTTCCCAGTGGATGTTCGGGAAAACCGTGTTCCTGTTTCCCTTGCTCTTCATCATTGGCGCGTTTGCGGTGTACGTTATGAAAGAAACCAGGGTTTCCTTGCTGTTCCTCTCTTTGGTTTTGTTCGTTTCAGGCTTGAGCGGCATTTTGGGAACCGTGGCGAGAGCGAACAACGGCTCGGTTCATGAATTGGCTGGATTCTTGGGATTCGCGGTTGCGTTTCCCTTGTTCCAGGCGTTCGGGTTCTGGGTGAGCATGCTTATCTTTTTTGCGGTTGTCGCGGGCGCCCTGTTTTTGTACTGGCAAATAATCCCGCATGAGAAGACTGTTGTCATGCCGGGAGAACAGGGTTTTGAAAAGGTGAAAAAAGTGTTTGAGCCCAAAGTGGATGTTTCGAGCGTGGAGCGAATGCCCCATCAAAAAGAACTCTCTGCTCCTGAAGAAACGCGAGGGCAAGAGCAGCAGCCCTCTCTTCCTAAAGCAAAACATGGGGAGCTTTCGTTCCTGGGAGAGTACAAGCTTCCTCCTCTGAATCTTTTGGAACAGGAAACCGGAAGCCCGAGCGCGGGAGATGTTGAGCTTTACAGTTCCATTATTAAAAAGACGTTTGCGAACTTTGAGATCCTAGTTGAGGTGACCGAAGTGAACGTGGGCCCCACGGTAACGCAGTATGCCATACGCCCTGCAGAAGGAGTGAAGCTCTCGCGCATCACCGGTCTTTCCAACGATTTAGCTTTGGCTTTGGCTGCGCACCCCATTCGTATTGAGGCTCCCATTCCAGGAAGAGCGCTCGTTGGTATTGAAGTTCCCAACAAGTCCCGGAGCCAGGTGCGCTTGCGCCCGCTTTTGGAGTCAGACCAGTACAAGAACTCTGCTGACCCGCTTGTGCTTTCTTTGGGAAAGGACGTATCGGGCATTCCTTGGTTTGCAGACCTGGCGCGCATGCCACACATGCTGGTTGCCGGAGCAACAGGAGCAGGAAAGACCATTGCCTTGAACTCCATTATCTTGAGCATTCTATACCGGAGCAGTCCAGCCAATGTGCGTTTCATCTTGGTTGACCCCAAGCGGGTTGAGTTTCCGGTGTACAATGACCTCCCGCATTTGCTCACCCCTGTTATTTTAGACACCCAAAGAACCTTGAATGCGTTGAAATGGCTGGTAAAGGAAATGGAGCGGAGGTTCCAGGTGTTGTCTTCGGTTCGCGCAAGAGACATCAGGAGTTACCAGGCCCTGGTGCAGCAATCACTGCAGAGCAAGAAAAAAGAGGCCCAAATGGAGCACCTTCCCTATATCGTCGTCATTATTGATGAGTTGGCAGACCTCATGGCTTCGCGCGGAAAAGAGTTGGAAGCGTTAATCGTGCGATTGGCCCAAATGTCACGGGCTGTTGGTATTCATCTTGTTCTCGCGACGCAACGGCCTTCAGTAGAGGTCATTACAGGGCTTATCAAGGCCAACATCACGGCACGGGTTGCTTTGCAGGTTGCTTCCCAAATAGATTCCCGCACCATTCTCGACGCGGCAGGCGCTGAAAAGCTCTTGGGCCAGGGAGATTTGCTCTTCGTTTCAGCTCAGGTGACAAAGCCAAAAAGAGTTCAGGGAGCTTTTGTTTCGGATAAAGAGGTGAAAAGGGTGGTAGCGTGGATCGCCAAGGAAACCCAGGACTTTGTGCGAGAAGAGATAGCGGAAGACGAGCTTGGGCAGTCTGCCATTGCGGGCTTGGAAGTGGAATCTTTGGAAGGAGGGGTGGGAGATGATGATTCCCTCTATGAGGAAGCGAAGCGGATTGTGGTAGAATACCAGAAGGCCTCTGCTTCTCTGTTGCAGAGAAGGTTGAAAATAGGGTACGCGAGAGCAGCTCGCTTGCTGGATATTCTGGAAAATAAAGGAGTGGTAGGCCCTGGAGAAGGAGCTAAGCCAAGAGAAGTATATATTACCAGGGAAGGGACGGATGTTGCTGAAGAGCTTTCTTTGAACATTCCTCCAGCAGCTCCTTTGGAGGGAACGCCCCCTGAAGCAAAAACAGAAGAAAAACCCACTGAAGAAGAATCACGCTGGTTCACCCCATAACATCTATGCCAAAGAAAAAAGAAGAGAAAATAGAAAGAGGAGATCTACAGGAAGCCATTGCCGAGATTAAGCAGCGCTTTGGAGAGGGAGCTATTATGAGGTTGTCTGAGGCCTCCAAAATGCACGTGGAGGTCATTTCAACCGGTTCTCCTTCCATAGACTTGGCTTTGGGAGTGGGAGGGGTGCCTCGGGGCAGGGTGATTGAGATATTCGGGCCTGAAAGCACAGGGAAAACAACCTTGGCCTTGCAGATAATAGCCCAAGCCCAGAAGAAAGGGGGAGTAGCTGCTTTCATTGACGCCGAACACGCGCTCGACCCAGACTACGCCAAGCGCATTGGAGTTAATCTTCAAGAGCTGCTCATTTCCCAGCCCGATTCAGGAGAGCAGGCTTTGCAAATCCTGGAAACCCTGGTGCGCTCGAGTGAAGTTGATGTCGTGGTGGTGGATTCTGTCGCGGCTCTTACTCCCAAAACCGAAATAGCGGGGGAAATGGGCGAGTTCCAAATAGGGCTGCAGGCGCGGCTCATGTCTGCCGCGTTGCGCAAGCTTTCCTCCATTGTTTCAAAAACCAACACCACGCTTATCTTTCTGAACCAGATCAGGATGAAGATAGGGGTGTTGTACGGCAACCCCGAAACCACGCCTGGCGGCATGGCGCTCAAGTTCTATGCTTCCATGAGAATAGAGTTGAGGCGGGTGGCGCAGATAAAGTCTGGAGACCAAATAGTGGGAGGAAGGGTGCGGGCGAAGATCGTGAAAAACAAAGTCGCGCCGCCTTTCAAGACGTGCGAGTTCGATATTTTTTACAACGAGGGAATTTCCTACGAGGCAGATCTCGTGAACGCGGGGCTTCGGGGAGGCATTCTCACGAGATCGGGTTCTTGGGTACAAATGGGTAACCTCAAACTCGGTCAGGGCCAAGAGGGAGCGAGAAAGTTCCTCAAAGAGAACCCCAAGGTGGGGCAGGAAATACGGGAGAAACTATTTGTGAGTGGCGGACAACAGGCCTAAGGTTCGCGCCCGCTTCACGGCTCTTGCTATAGCCCGCTGATGGGTCGCGCAGAGGCCGGTTCGTTTCCGTGGCCTGATTTTCCCGAGCCCCGAGATAAAGTTCCTCAAGAGCATGGTGTCTTTGAAGTCAATGACTTTGATGTTTCGTTTGCAGAAGTAACACTCCATAGTTGTTTAGAATTTCGTATTTAGGATTTAGAATTTTTAGAAAGGTATATCTTTTACGTCTATTTCCCCTTCTTCCTCGATAATGGGGATTTCTTCTGTTTTTGGCTCGTCTTTCACTTCCTGCTCTTTTTGTATTTCTCCTCCTCCTGTTCCTCCCATTGGTTTGGGCCCAAGCTGCATTCGTTCCGCGATAACTTCTGTACGATACTTTTTGGTTCCGTCTGGCGCGTCCCATGAACGCGTTCTGATCCTTCCTTCAATGTACACCATGTTTCCTTTCTGCAGGTACTGGGAAGCGATTTGGGCCAATCTTCCCCAGAGCACCACCGAATGGTATTCGGCTTCCTGCTGGCGCTGACCTGCTTTGTCTTTCCATGTCCGGTTGGTTGCCATGCGCACGGTGCAAACTTCCTGGCCAGAATTGGTGGTGCGCAGCTCCGGGTTGTCGGTCAGTCTTCCAATGAGGAATACCTTATTAAGATCCATGTGTTATACCTCTTCTTTTTTGAATATTTCCTCCAGTTTCTTATCAATATCTTCAATACTCATCTTTTCCTCTTCTGCAACCTCGGCGGTTTTGGTGCTCGCTTTAGCCAGGGTTGGGATTTCCACCACGCGCTTGGGAGCTACCGAAACCAGGGAGCGGAGCACCTCCTTTTGGGCTTGTACCTGCTTCTGCACCGCTTCCACGTCCTTGGGGTTCATGACAAAGCGCACAAGGGCTTGGTATGCCTCCCGCTGCTGCTCAATGGGGTAGGCGAGCACAATCTTTTTCTGGAGTTCCTGTTGTTCCACGATACCTCCGAGTTTCTGCACCGCTTCGCTTATCTTTCCCAAAACAGCGCGCAGGGAGTCTTCTGGAACCTGGGTGGTCAAAAACAGGGTGAGTTCATAGGTTTTCATAACGTCTTTAAGTATACCAGTCTTCCTTTTAAAGTCAACTCGCTTGGTTCCCTTGGCCCGACCAAGTTGTGGATAACTTGGCCGGGCCAAGTTTGTGGTATACTGCATGTATGAAAAACATCAAAGAGATTACGCAAAAAGAGTTGGATGCGCTCAAAGCCATAACGTTTGATATCGATGGGGTTATTATATCTACCGGCACCGAATTGCGAGAGAGTGCCGATGGGACGGAACTTTTTATGAAATCGAAACAGCTCTCAAGGCAGTTTATTGAGAACGTAAAAGAGCTGAAACAATATCTCAAGGTAAACTTTTCATCTGGAAGGAATATTCTGTACCTGAAGAGTTTGGTGAACGAAATTTTTGATAAGGACATATTCTTGCAAGCAGAAAACGGCAATATTAGCTTGTTTGAAGGAGTGATCACGCACCCTTCTTATCCAGCGGACTATTTCCACAAGTTGCAGGGTATTAGGGAGCGCGTTAAGGCAATGATGGCTCAAGGCGACAAAAGGGTGAGAGGTTTTGAGCCAAAACTCTTTATCTTAACCACTCATTCCGAGCAAATAGAAGAAATACCAAATATTGTGAAGGAAGCAGATCCTGAAGGAGAACTCTACTGCCTATGGACGAATGAGGGGTATGACATTGGAAACAAGCTTATGAACAAGGGAAAGGGGATTGAAAAGTTAGCACAGTATCTTACCGTTAGCCCCAAAGAGATCATGACTACTGGGAATAACTACAATGATGAACAAATGCTGAAGGCCGGCACAGGGGTGACGGTTGAACCAGGAAGGGTTGAGGCGGAATACTTTATTGAGCACGCGCCAAACGAACTCGGCGGCGAACTACTCGCTCAGTTTTTGCTGGAGTACTATAGAGGTAAGCTAAGCCGGGCTTAGTTTATTCAGGAAGCAACCCCACTTTTTCTTTGATTTCCTCAAGGTTGGAAGCGGCAATGGTTCTCGCGCGTTCCTTTCCTTGGCTGAGAATCGTTTTCACGTACACCTCCCGCCTCTTGAGTTCCTCATATTTTCGGTGGAATGGCTCTAACTTCTCAACAAGGAGCGTTGCGAGCGCTTTCTTAAACGGAGCGTATCCCTTGCCTTTATATCGCTTTTCGAGCGCGGGGATTTTCTGGTTGCTGAACAAGGAGTGTATCGTCAAAAGGTTTGAAATGCCGGGTTTCTTCGCGGGGTCAAACTTCACGTCTTTTCCCGTGTCTGTCACGGCTTTTGCTATCTTTCTTTTGATGGTTTCAGCGTCATCGGTAATCGCGATGTACGAATCGGGGTTGTCGGATTTCGACATCTTTTTCTTGGGTTCCAGCAATGACATGATTTTCGCGCCTTCTTTCACCAGCATGGTTTTGGGTTCTGAAAAAGTTTGGCCGTATAAGCTGTTGAATTTCTTCGCGAGCGTGCGGGTTAACTCCAGGTGCTGGGTTTGGTCTTGCCCCACAGGCACCACGTCTGTTTTGTACAAAAGAATGTCAGCAGCCATTAATACCGGGTAATCCAAAAGCCCCGCGTTGATGTTCTCTCGGTGCTTTTTCGATTTATCCTTATATTGGGTCATGCGCTCCAACTCCCCCAGGGGAGTGATGGTGTTCAGAATCCAGGCAAGTTCTGAATGCTCTTTCACGTGCGACTGCACAAAGAGCGTGCACTTTGCTGGGTCAACTCCAATAGCAAGGAGTTCCAAGGCCTTGTTGAGCGTTTCTTCCGCAAAGGTCTTGGGATTCTGAAGCACGGTGAGCGCGTGCAGGTCAGCCACCATGAGGAACAGGTCTCCCTTGTTCTGGTAGTCCACATACTGGTTTCCCGCGCCAAGCAGGTTGCCAATATGCATTTTCCCGGTAGGTTGTATGCCAGATAAGATTCGCATAATTTACACTTCGATAATAACCGGAAGTACCATGGGTCTTCGCTGTGTTTTCAAGAAGAGGTAGTCTCCCACTTTATTGCGAACGTTGTCGCGCACGTACACCCAGTTGACAGCTCCTCCAGACCCCGTGCTCTTGTGCACAATGTCCACGACGCGCTTTCGAACGTCGTGAAGCAGGTCTTTTGATTCCCGAAGGTAAATGAATCCGCGGGAAATGATGTCTGGGCTTCCTCTAACCCTTCCGGTCTGCCGGTCAACCACCGCGATGACCACGAACATCCCGTCTTTTGCCAAACTCTGGCGGTCACGCAGCACTATTTCTCCCACGTCTCCAATGCCCAAGCCGTCTACCATGATGTAGTTGGCGGGAACCCGTTCTTTTTCAATGGTGATGGTGCTCTTCGTAACGGTCACGATGTTTCCGTTCTCGGCAATGGCTACGTTCTTTTCTTCAAGCCCGGCTTCCTCTCCTATCTTGGCATGGCTCACCAACATAGACATCTGGCCGTGAATGGGAACAAGGAACTTTGGTTCGAGTAGTTCAATGATCTGCTTCAGCTCGTCTTTGTTCGCGTGGCCTGAAGCGTGGATGTCCATCATTTTGTAATGGAACACGTTGGCTTTCTGGCGGTAGAGCTGGTCTTTCACGAACTGCACGGTCCGTTCGTTCCCCGGAATGACCGAAGAAGAGAAGATGACCGTGTCTCCTTTCTGGATTTTTAGCAATGGGTGCTCCGCGTTCACGATTCTCATCAAAACGGCGCGTTCTTCTCCCTGGGCTCCGGTGCACATAATGGTCATTTTGTCGTCTGGGTACCCCAACAGGTCCTTGGTTTTGAGTAAGGTTCCCCGTTTTGCCTTGATGTACCCAAGCTGCTTTGAGATCTCAATATTCGTTTTCATGGAAAACCCTTCCAAAGCAACCCTTCTCCCGTATTTTTCAGACAAGGTGATTATTTGCTGGAGCCGGCTTATCAGAGAGGCGAAGGTCGCGGTAATGACGCGGCCCTTGGCGTTTTTGAAGATTTCCTCCAGGTTCTCCATGATGACTTTTTCAGAACGCGAGTGGTTGGGTTCTTCGGCGTTCGTGGAGTCAGAAAGCAAGAGGAGTATCTTTCGCTTCCCGATTTCTTTCAACCTATTATAGTCTGTGGGAAGCTCGTTCACCGGAGAGTCGTCAAACTTGAAGTCAGAGGTGTGGAAGAGGTTGCCTACGGGAGTGGAGATGAAGTACCCGAAGTTGTCGGGAATGCTGTGGTTCTGGCGCACCGGCTCAATGTCAAAAGGGCCGAGCTTGAATCGCTTGCCGTCCTGCACGTCGAAAATAACGAGTTTTGAGTTTTGGGGCACGTCTTCCAGGCGTTTTAGAATAATGGCTTTGGCTAAAGCTCCCGCGAACACCGGAGGGTTCCTCAATCTACCCACCAGGTAGGGAAGCGCTCCAATGTGGTCATAGTGGCCGTGCGTAATAAGCACTCCCACAATGTCTTGTTCTTTTCCTTTCAGGTATTCGCCGTTGGGAATGATGTAATCAATACCAGGCATGTCTTCTTCTGGCATTCTCAAACCCATGTCGATGATCAAAATCTTGCCCTGGCACTCAATGACCATCATGTTGCGGCCGACCTCTCCCAACCCACCCAGGGGAATGATCCGCAAGGCGTCTGACTTTGGCGCCGCGGGCCTGGAAACCAAAGGCGCCTGCTGTCTCGCAGGTGAATGCATGCTCCTCCTCACTGCTGTTCTCTCCATATATACTTAGTGTGTTAGGTGATTAATACTGATGTAATGAGAATTACATTGGTGCCCTCGAGAGGATTTGAACCTCCAACCCTTGCGGGACAGCGTTCTGAACGCTGCGCGTATTCCAGTTCCGCCACGAGGGCCTGTCTGCTAGCAGGCCTATTTCCACGCCCTTGCTGTATTTATATACCACTTCTCAACACTTGAGAAGCGCTGCGAAGGATCTGCGATAAGCCCCGCGTTGATCCCCTTGATTGTGGGATTTGTTACATATACGTATTCGCTGTCAAACAGGAACAAGGCAGGAATGTCTTCAACAATAAGGTCTTGGGCTTGCTGGAGCAGTTCTTTTCGCTTTTCCTCGTCTATTTCCTTTCGCGCCTGTTCCAGTAATTTATCCACGTTCTTGTTGTCATACTGCGAAAGGTTGAGGCCGGGGTCTCGCTTTTGAGAGGAGTGCCAGAACGGGAACGGGTCTGGAATAAGGCCCAGTATCTCTCCAAAGAGCAATGCCTCATACGCCCTTGGTTTCAAAGTATCCCGTTCCAAGTCTGAGCTGCTCTGCAGTTTCACGTCAACCGTGATTCCTGCTGCTTCCCATTGCTTTCGCAGCAATTCCGCGGTTTGCTTCAAAGGATATTCGTCTATGGTGTGGAGCGTGAGCTTCAAGGGGCTCGCAATTTGGCTTTCGGGGAAGCATACTCTGTTCAAAACGTCCCTGGTGGAAGGTCCCACTTTTCCAGTTCCTGCTTTTAATCCATTGGGAGTCAGTATTTCAGAGGCGTACTTTTCCTGGAAACGAATGACCGCAGTTTTGGTCAAAGAGCCAAAGATTCCAGACGCGGTTCCGTCAGGATACACGTCTTTGTCTTTTGCGAGACATTCCTGGAGTTTCCGTACTTCCGTTGTTGCTTTGCTGCCGAGTTCCAAATCCATGTCAAACCCGCCTGTGGTCTGCACTTTGACGAATCTTCCGTCCCGCTCTTCGTATCCGTTGCGCGCGGCAATAGCAACCACCGCTTCTCGAGACAGAGTTTCTTGTTCAAGACCCGAAACGCCAAAGATCCCTTCTCTTCCCAAAGGAGAGTTCACGGGTTCTCCGAATTCTCCCAAAAGGTCAGCCACGAGCTTTTGTTTGTCTATGGTGAGCGCGAACACGCTCCGCATGTCTTCTTTTCTCACTTCGGTGCTAATGGTGGTGCCGAGGTTGAAGAACACGGCAAAGTAGCGGGGGAGGGAGAACGTGTGGAGCTGGGAGCGCACGAACAAACCTTTCTTGAAGTTCTGGAGCGATGACACGGTGAAGCCTTGAAGGTCTCCCCGGTCAAACGCCGCCTTGAGGTTCTCGGGACTGTCAAAGAACCTGAACGTGAATGATTGAATGTATGGCTTCTGGCCGTGGTAGCGGGGGTTGATCCCAAGAGCCACTTCTTTAATGGCTCCGGTGCGGTCTTCACGCGAGGCTTCTCGCAAGCGATACGGCCCCATGCCAATGGGTTTTAGGTTGTAGACCGACAAAGCGAAGTTTTCCGGGCTTATTTCCCCCCAGATGTGCTCGGGAATGAGTTTCAAGGTGAGCCGCTCAACAAAAGGCGCGAAGGGTTCGTTGAGCTGGAAGCGTACAACCCTTTCAGAAACCTTTTGCACGTCCACTCCGATCCAGTTCGCGCGTATAGGCGACTTATACCTTGGGTCTTGTATGGTGCGTACCGTGAACAGAATGTCATCCACCGAAAAGGGCTTTCCGTCAGACCACAGGAGTTTTTCCCTGAGCGTAAGCTCGTACACCTTCCCTCCTTCCTCAATGCGCAGTTCTTCAGCAAGGTCTGGTACAATCTCGCCTTTGTCGTTGTATTTCATCAATCCCGCGAACAGCAGCTGCACCAGGTCGCGGTCAGCGTCGTTGGCATCTGCGTACACCGGGTTCAAGAACCGGGGAGAGCCCACTATGCCTTCAGCAATGCTTCCTCCTCTGGCAGGCACCACTTTGGTGTTGTTCATGTACAGGAACGTGGCTGAACCAAGGAACAAAATTGCCAGCAGAAGAACCGTTGTTTTCTCGCGAAACGACAAAAACCGAGGGAGTTTTCTCCATTGAGAAAACGAGGGTAACTTGTTTTTCGAGTTTTCGTTCATTCAAAGGTTACACTACCAAGCTCAGGAGCGCCAATCCTATGAAAGAGAATCCGGAGAAAATAGTGAGCCAGTGGATTTTCTGTTGAATGCCTCTCTTTTGGGCGAACACCATGGTGTCTCCGCCAAAAGCGGAACCCAGGCCCGAGCCGCGGGGCTGCAAGAGGACCAAAGCGATAAGCAATACCGATAGTAATACTTGGGATATGGGGAGAATGGATGTCATCGTAAGAAAAATATGGTGAGTGTGATTCCTATGGCGAATAAAAGGGAAATGACAATGAAATTGGCAAACGGTTTAATGATGGTGATGACCACCCCGAGCGTTGCTCCTGCTATGAGCAGCGTCAGAGGGTCTTCCAGGCGCGTTCCCGGAAATGTTCTGCTTGCTATCCAGAGTCCTGCGATGCCCGCAATAATGGACGCAATAAGAGTCTGAACCATTGGTACATGGTATCAGGAGCGAGCAAAGAAGTCAACCCTTCGTCGCTTCCGCTCCTCAGGGCCTTCGGCCCGTACATAAAAAAGACGAAGGCACTGACACTGAATATAGTGAAGTGGAAGTGCAAGTACTTCATTCAAACACAGCTTTGCTTCGCAAATGTCTGTGATATGAAATGGCGAACCGGTGCGCCTCGTCGCGGACGTGCAGAATGAGGTTCTGCGTGGGCTGTGAAAGGGTTTTAAGAAGTATGGGTTTTGGTTGGCCCGGAAGGAACAACTCATTGTGTTGCTTTGCAATCGCTCCGACGAGAATAGGGGATTTCTTTAAAACAGACATTGCTGCAGACAGCTGCGGCTTGCCGCCGTCTATGATCATAAGATCCGGGTAGGGCCATTCAGGGTGATTCAGCCTGCGCGAAATGGTTTCCTGGAGCATGGCAAAGTCATTTGGCTTTCCCGTAATATGTATCTTGAACTTGCGATACCATTCTTTTGCGGGTCTCCCTTCAATAAATACGACGAGCGAGCCCGTTGCTTCCTTTCCTTGGATGTTTGAAATGTCGTAGGCCTCAACCTTAGAGATTTTCTTTTTTGTGCCGAATATCTTTTGCAATTCCCTGGTCGACTCCTTGGTCGGGCCAAGTTGTGAATAACTTGGCCCGACCAAGGAATGCGATACCACGCGCTCCAAAGCCCAGAGCTGGTTTCTGAACTTTGCCGCTTCCTCATACCGCTGATTTTTCGATGCTTCCTCCATATCCCGTCTTGTCTTCTTGAGCACCGATATCCTCTTGCCTTGCAATACCGCGGTAAGCTTGGCTAAGTCTTTCTTGTACGCCTTTGTATCGGGATTTGGGCCTGGGCACAGGTTTAAGTGGCACCACGAACAGGGTTTTGGGCTGTGGGTCTTAGCTGTGTAATAAGGAAAAGCCCTTCGCAAAAGCCGCAAAACCTGTTTTATGGCTTTCCCGTCAACAAACGGCCCGATATATCTTATTTCTCCTCCAAGTTGGTGTGTGAGGAATACCCGAGGCAGCTTTTCTTTTGTAATGGCAACATAAAAATACCCCTTATCATCCTTCCACATGACGTTGTAGCGAGGCAGGTTTTCCTTGATGAGCTGGGATTCTAAAAGCAATGCCTCAATATCGGAGTCTGTTTCTCTATATCCCACGTGCGTCACTTCCTTAATAAATAGGTAATCCCGGTGCGTTGGCTGCGCAAAATGGTTTTTCACCCGTTCTTGTATGTTCGCGGCTTTCCCAAGGTACAAGGGAGTTTTCCCTTTGGCCAACGCGTACACACCCGCCCCTTTTGGCAGTTCTTTGAGTTTTTCTTTTGATACAAACTTAAACTTTTCCATATCTCATTTTACCTTAACAGAGCTAGGTATAAAAAACACCCCTGCTTCCTTGAAGGAAGAGGGGTGGGGAACTGCACAAGCCGGCTAGAGGCCTTGGATCGTGGCCCGGTCGATCATCTTGATGGGAGGGCCTTCGCTCCTCCGCCACAGCCACGGAGTGTACATTGTCACCGCTCCGTATAGGAGCACGGCTCCAGTCACCGATAAAAGAGCAACGATTGGTTCGGGCATCCTACGCTTCATCCCTTTCTTGGGAATGGCCGTAGAGGCCGCCTACATTGGCACGTTTTGCCAATTATTTTTACTTATCATAGCTACTACTCATGTCAAGGCTCGGTTCTCTTCTTGATTTCCTACGAGATTTTGTGTATACTACCCCTTACGATGCAAAAAGATCTCATTCGAATCAAGGGAGCCAGGGTGCACAACCTCAAGAATATCTCGGTAGATATTCCGAAAAACAAACTCGTGGTCATCACGGGCATTTCGGGTTCAGGAAAAAGCTCTCTCGCGTTCGATACCTTGTATGCCGAGGGCCAGAGAAGGTATGTGGAAAGTTTGTCTGCCTACGCTAGACAGTTTTTGGGTGTTATGGATAAACCCGATGTGGATAGTATTGAAGGGATCAGCCCAGCTATAGCCATTGACCAGCGAAAGGGCTCGCACAATCCTCGTTCCACAGTAGGAACTATTACCGAGATATATGACTATCTCAGGCTTTTGTTCGCGAGAATCGGGATTCCACACTGCCCGCAGTGCGGCAAAACCGTAAAGCGCCAGAGCGTGAGCACGATTGCTTCGCATGTCCTCCAGCTTCCCAAGGGAAGCGAGGTCATGGTGCTTGGCCCGCTCATTCGGGCAAAGAAAGGAGAGCATAGAGGTACTTTGGAAGAGGTGCAGAGGGGTGGATTCGTGCGCGTGCGCGTAGACGGCATTGTGCACCGGGTGGAAGAAGCCCTGGCAAAGGAGTTGGAGCGCAAAAAGAAGCATTCCATTGAGGTGGTGGTTGACAGGTTGGTTATGGAGAAAGGGCTCGACAAACCCCGGCTTACTGACTCCTTGGAAACCGCTCTCAAGTTGGGAAAAGGCATGGTTATTATTTCCCACGACAACAAGGATACGTTGTATTCCGAACATTTCGCGTGCGAAGATTGCGGCATTTCGCTTCCCAGCATTGAGCCGCGGCTGTTTTCTTTCAACTCGCCCTTTGGCGCGTGCCCTTCATGCCAAGGTTTGGGGGAAAAGCTCGAGGTTGATCCAAAACTCGTCATTCCCAACCCCCGTCTTTCAATTGCTGAAGGCGCCATTTTTCCCTGGGCCCATGCTTCCCACAAGATAGGAAGGCAGGGATTCTTTTGGTGGAAGCTGGAAGAGATCGCGAAAGAGAGGAAATTCTCTTTGAGCGCGCCGGTGGAGAATCTCAAAAAAGAAGTCATTGACTTGGTTCTCAAAGGAGACGGAGAGTTTGAAGGAGTCATTCCGTGGCTTGAGCGGAGATACCACGAAACAGAAAGTGATTACGCGAGAGATGAGATCGAGCAGTATATGGTGGAGCGGCTGTGCGAAGTATGTAAGGGGAAGCGCCTGAAGCCCGAAGTCCTTTCAGTCACCATTGAAGGAAAAAGCATTGATGACACGGTAAGTCTTCAGCTGAACTACGCAAAAGAGTTTTTCCAGAAACTTACGTTGTCAGCGAGCCATGAGAAAATAGCGCGGCCGATCATTAAGGAGGTGCAGAATCGTTTGCAGTTCTTGATCGATGTTGGGTTGGAGTATTTAACGTTGAGCAGAAAAGCAGGAACCTTGTCTGGAGGAGAGGAACAGCGCATACGCCTGGCTACGCAAATAGGTTCAAAGCTCACTGGAGTGTTATACATATTAGACGAACCCTCTGTGGGTCTTCACGCAAGAGACCAGGGTAGGCTTATTAAGACATTGGTGCAGCTGCGCGACCTGGGAAACACCATTGTTGTGGTGGAGCACGACAGCCAAACCATTCAGAGTTCTGATTGGATAGTAGACATTGGCCCTGGCGCGGGAAAGCACGGCGGCAAGGTGATTTTCACCGGCACTCCAAAGCAGGTATTGAAGGCAGACACCTTAACAGGAGAATATCTCTCTGGGAGAAAAAAGGTGAGGATACCAGGCAGCGAGTCTGCAAAAGCCAAGCACCAGATTATTATAAAGGGTGCGAAAGCGCACAACCTAAAGAATATTGACGTTAAGGTCCCTTTGGGAAAGTTCGTGTGCGTGACCGGAGTTTCAGGTTCTGGAAAAAGCACCTTGGTGAATGACATTCTGGCCCGCGCCTTGATGAAGAAGTTCTACAACTCCAAAGAAGAGCCGGGAGAGCACAAAGAAATTACCGGAACCGATTACCTGGATAAAGTGGTTATTGTTGATCAGTCACCCATTGGCAGAACTCCGAGGTCCAACCCCGCAACCTACACAGGCGCCTTTTCATACATCAGAGATCTTTTTGCCAAAACAAAAGAAGCCCGCATCAGGGGATACCAGGAAGGCAGGTTTTCGTTCAACGTCAAAGGTGGAAGGTGCGAGGCGTGCGAAGGCCAGGGGTTGAGGAAAATCGAGATGTACTTTTTGCCTGACGTTTACGTTGAGTGCGAAGAGTGCAAGGGCACAAGATACATGGCAGAAGTCCTGGAGATTTTATACAAGGAAAAGAACATTGCCGAGGTGCTGAATATGACGGTGGAAGAGGCAATGGAGTTTTTCAGGAACATTCCTGCCTTATTCAATAGATTGAGAACGCTTACCGACGTTGGCTTGGGATACGTTGAACTGGGCCAGCCAGCTCCTTCTTTGTCAGGAGGAGAAGCCCAGCGCGTGAAGCTCGCCACAGAGCTTGCGAAGAAAGCAACAGGCAGAACGATGTACATATTAGACGAGCCTACCACTGGTCTGCATTTTGACGACGTTCGAAAGCTTTTGGAAGTATTGCGCGAACTCGTGAACAAAGGGAACGGGGTGCTTGTGATAGAGCACAACGCAGACGTGATTCGCAATTCAGACTGGGTTATTGATCTCGGTCCTGAAGGAGGGGACAAAGGAGGAGAAATAGTGGCAGAAGGCACTCCCGCGGAAATCCAGAAAGCAAAGCGCAGCTACACCGGCCAGTACTTGAGGAAATAAGCGTTAGACGTTCGGCGTCTAACACCTCACTCGTCGAGGAGTAGGTTTTGCACTGGCGATTGATTTTTAAGTTTAAGTTTCGCAGTGCTTGTTTCAACAAAATTTTTATACGATTTCGGTTCAGCAAATTGGTTGAGAAAAATCCCTGGCTGAAGAAGTGCTCCCCAGCGATTTTTTTCAGCGCAGTCTTGATAGCTTGACCATGGATACGCCAACTCTTTACCAACCCATTCTTTTATACCTCTGGGATTCCGATGTATGTAGGCAGAAAGATATACAAGTTGCTCGTCGGTTTCTACTGGTACAACTCGGAACGGTCCCTGAAAAAGATGTCCACTTCGTTTATATTTCGTGTTGAAATACTTTGCGTAGCTGTTTTGAATGCGCTGCAAATAAGCAGAAACCCTTCCTGTTTGTTTCTCTTGCACTAAAAGATGAAAGTGATTGGGCATGATAGCAAAAGCGTTAAGTCCGATCTTGCGGTGAGCATGTATTTCTTCGATAGTCGTTGTAGAAATGTTAAACACCGAGTGTCTAACAAAATATGAGGCTTGCCTGCCCATATTAAAAAATGGAATTGTTGCTTGGCAGAACAGAATCGAAAATAAGAAACGCGCGTAGTCGATGGGTTTAAAGAAAATTTTCTGCTCATCGCTGCTACGGTTACAAATATGATAGTAATCGTTTAGTTCAAATTGTAATTTTCTCATTGGTTTACATTGTATCCTGTTAAACACTCGGTGTCTAACAAGGGGCCGGCCAAAGGAGGAGGGATCGTGGCTCAGGGAACTCCGAATGATATTGCGGGGAATGCAAAATCCTATACCGGAATATTCCTGAGAAAAGAAAAAAGCAGAGCCTAAACTCTGCCGCTGTCGGCCCCCATTGGGATAACTATCTCCTGGGCTTTCTGAACGCAGGTGGGACATGACAGTGTTGCGCTTTGGCCCACGATGAGTTCTCCGACAGGAGAATCGCATCCTGTTTTAAATATCCCCTCATCCATATGTTGACCGAAGTGGATGAGGCCATCCTGCGTTTTGAACGCGCGCATGGACCTCTCTGGTATCCACCGTACGATTACCTTCATGGTCGTTGGGTCCTCCTCTTTCAGGGGGGGGTGTGGGTTGCTACTCAGAATGTATCATTCCTGGCGCGTAGAGTCAAAGGGCTTGACATGGCTTGAAGGTTCGGTTAATACTATCTATGTAACAAATTAGCAGTTGCTTTACTTGACTGCTAATCAAGTAAAGCATCCCGAGCGTAGCGAGGGATTACAGTAATAACCAATCTAATCTAACTTTATGAAGATCACTCCTTTATCAGATCATATCCTGCTTGAGCCTATGAAGCAGGAAGAAAAGACAAAGTCTGGCATTTTGCTTCCAGAAAGCGTTGAGAAAGAAAAGCCAGAGCAGGGTAAGGTTATTGCGGTAGGCCCTGGAAAGAAAACCGAAGACGGCAAAATTATTCCCCTTGAGGTAAAGGTAGGGGATGTTGTGTTGTTCAAGAAGTATGGGCCCGATGAAATCAAGGTTGATTCAGCAGAAGGCGAAAAAGAATACCTCATTGCTTCTGAAGAAGATATTTTAGCGATTATTGAACAGTAAAGATATGGCAAAACAAATATTGTACAGCGAGGACGCTCGAAAAAAACTCAAAGCAGGCGTAGATAAACTTGCAAACGCGGTAAAAGTAACCCTTGGCCCCAAAGGAAGGAACGTTGTGTTAGACGAGGGCTTTGGCTCTCCTACTATTACTAATGACGGTGTTTCCATCGCGAAGAAGATTGAACTCGAGGATAAGATAGAGAACATTGGAGCTGAAATAGTGAAAGAGATAGCTTCCAAGGCAAATGACATGGCAGGTGACGGAACCACTACAGCAACGGTTCTGGGCCAAGCCATTATTGCTGAAGGTTTGAAGAATGTTACCGCGGGAGCCAATCCTTTGGCTTTGCGCAGAGGCATTGAAAAAGCAAAAGAAGCTGTGATCGCTTCTTTGAAAGCAATGTCAAAGCCGGTTTCCACCAAAGAGGAAAAGGCGCAGGTTGCGACCATTTCAGCTGAAGACGCGGAACTGGGAAAACTTATTGCAGAAGTGGTGGAAGAGGTTGGCAAAGACGGGGTAGTGACCGTAGAAGAATCCCAAACCTTGGCCATTGAGAAAGAGATCGTAAAAGGATTGCAGTTCGACAGGGGGTACATTTCTGCCTACATGATTACAAACGCCGAGCGCATGGAGGCAAGCATTGAAGACCCTTACATTTTAGTAACCGATAAAAAGATCTCTTCCATTCAAGAAGTCCTTCCTGCCTTGGAAGCAGTGGCTAAGGTAGGCAAGAAAGAGTTCGTTATCATCGCGGAAGACTTGGAAGGAGACGCTCTAGCAACCCTGGTGGTGAACAAATTGAGAGGCATTTTGAATGTTCTTGCCATTAAAGCGCCCGGGTTTGGAGACCGGAAAAAAGAAATGCTCCAGGATATTGCCGTGGTAACCGGCGCTCAGGTTATTTCTGAAGAACTTGGCTTGAAGCTCGACAAGATCGAACTTTCGCAGCTGGGTTCTGCTCGAAAAGTTGTCGCAACCAAAGACAACACCATTATTGTGGAAGGCAAAGGCCAAAAAGAGGCAATAGACGCGAGGATCAGCCAGATTCGTTCTGCTTTGAAAGAGACCACGTCTGAATTTGATAAAGAAAAACTCCAGGAACGCTTGGCAAAGCTAGTTGGCGGAGTCGCGGTCATTAAAGTGGGAGCTACCACTGAAGTTGAACAGAAAGCAAAACAGCACAAAACAGAAGACGCCCTGAACGCCACTAAGGCTGCCATAGAAGAAGGCATTGTGCCTGGAGGAGGAGTTGCGCTGTTTCGCGCTTCCAAGGGATTGGAGCAACTCGAAGAGCAAACGCAAGACCCTGAAGAAAAGCTTGGAGTTCGCCTCTTGAGGAGAGCGCTCCAGGAGCCTATTCGCCAGATAGCCGAGAATGCCGGAAAAGACGGAGCTGTGATCGCTTCGGAAGTCAGCAAAGGAGAAGGAGGATTCGGCTACAACGCCGCAACCGATACATTTGAAGATTTGATTATTGCCGGAGTTGTTGACCCTACTAAGGTAGTCAGAGTTGCTTTGGAGAGCGCGGTATCTGCTGCCGCGATGCTTCTTACTACTGAAGCCATTGTGGCGGATATTCCTGAGAAAAATCCTGCCGTTGGCATGCCTCAAATGCCTTCCATGGGAGGAGAATACTAATACTGTGTCCTTGGCCCGACCAAGGAAATTCCTTGGTCGGGCCAAGGAGAAACTCCCCGCGAACGCGGGGAGTTTTGCTTTTTACATAAAGTATGGTATAAAAAAAGATATGACTGCTTTGCAGATTTTCATTGTAATTGTCGCGGTTTTTGCCTTTTGGGTTATTCTTACCTACAACCGCTTTGTTACTTTGCGCATGAGAACGCGTGAAGCGTTTTCAGACATTGATGTTCAGCTGAAGCGCCGCTATGACCTTATCCCCAACCTTGTTGAAACCGTGAAAGGATACGCCCAGCACGAGAGGGGCGTGTTTGAGAAGGTGACTGAAGCGAGAACGAAGGCAATGGGAGCGCAGGGCATGCATGAAAAAGCACAGGCAGAAAACATGCTTTCCCAAACTTTAAAATCTTTGTTCGCGGTCGCGGAAAACTATCCTGATTTGAAAGCTTCGGCGAACTTCCTGGAATTGCAGCGTGAGCTGCGTGACGCAGAAGACAAAATCCAGGCATCCCGCCGCTTTTACAACACCAATGTTATGGCTTTGAACTCCAAGGCAGAGAGTTTCCCGGCAAGTTTCGTCGCGAAACTATTTGGTTTCAAGGCGCAGGAGTTCTTTGAAATGGAGGAGGGAGAGCGCTCTGCTCCCAAAGTCAGCTTCTAAATGAATCCCGTACGAGATTGCACCTCTATACTTGAAAGTGGCATTATCCAACCACAAAGCAATATGAAAGATTCGGTGGTTTTATCAATAATTGACGGAAACGTTACGAAACGTTTCCTATCTCGTACGGGATGAACCTGTATACTTCCGCAGAGAGCAATACGCGCAAGACCTGGCTGTACCTGACAGGTTTTTTGGTTTTAGTGATTCTGTTGGGCTGGTTCTTGAGCGTGTACGCGGGTAATCCTTCCATTCTCTGGATAGCGGTTGTGATAAGCGTTGTGATGAGTTTTGGCTCGTACTGGTATTCAGACAAGGTGGTGCTGAGTCTTGCTCGAGCAAAGCCAGCCTCCAGGGAAGACTATATTGAACTCCATAGAATTGTTGAGAACTTGAGCATTACCGCGGGCCTTCCTGCTCCTCGGCTGTTCGTCATCCAAGACGCGCAGCCAAACGCGTTCGCCACAGGCAGGAATGCCAAGCACGGCGTGGTTGCGGTGACCACCGGGCTGCTTGAGCGCTTGGACAGAACGGAGTTAGAAGGAGTGCTTAGCCATGAACTCTCGCACATCGGCAATAAAGACATGCTCATTTCCGCAATCGTAGTGGTGCTCGTGGGGGTTGTGGTTATAGCGGCAGACATCTTTTTTCGCATGACCTTGTGGGGCGGAGGAGATAGAGATAGGAGAGGAGGCCAGGCAATTCTGCTTGTCATTGGCTTAGTCTTGCTTGTTCTCGCTCCTGTTCTGGCAAAAATAATGCAGCTTGCTATTTCAAGGAAGCGCGAGTTCTTGGCAGATGCTTCGGGGGCCTTACTCACAAGGTATCCCGAAGGCCTGGCAAGCGCTTTGGAGAAAATAGCTTCGCATCCAACGCAATTGAAGAGCGCGAACGACGCCACCAGTCACCTGTACATCGCAAACCCTTTTCGGGGAAAAGAGGCAGGAGCGTGGATGCACAAACTCTTCATGACGCATCCGCCCATTGGTGATAGAATAAAGATACTAAGAGGAATGAAGTTATAACGAACCATGAAATGTCCTGTGTGCCAAACAAAGCGACTTGAGAAAGCAATTCTCGCGGGAACCGAGATTGACTACTGCCCGCAGTGCTACGGCTTGTGGTTTGAGGAAGATGAATTGCAGCAAGCAAAGGATGAAAAAGACCGGAGTTTGCGCTGGCTCGATATTGACCTATGGCAGGACGAAAAGAACTTCCGCATTGCAAAAGGAAAAAAGATGTGCCCGCAAGACAGGATTCCTTTGTATGAAGTGCAGTACGGAGATTCTGTGGTCGAGGTGGACCTCTGCAGCATATGCCACGGTACGTGGCTTGATAGGGGAGAGTTCAAAGACATTATTGCCTATCTGCAGGAGAAAGCGCAGCATGAGGTGCTGTACCATTACTTACGAACGGTTGCGAACGAAGGCTGGGAGATCTTCTCGGGGCCCGAGATGTTAAAAGAAGAGGTACTGGATTTCCTTGCGGTTTTGAAGGTTTTGCAGTATAAATTGGGTGCGCAGCATCCGTTGCTCACGAAGCTTATTCTGTCGCTGCCTAAGTAATTCTTGACAGGTTGTAATACAATTTGTTACAATCAAATCATGCGAACCATAGTCAACATATCCCTGCCGAGTGAACTCGACAAGTCCGTAAAGCGTTTAATGAAGAAGGGTAAGTACGCGACGAAGAGCGAGTTTTTGCGCGGGCTTATTCGCGAAAAAATCGCCGAGGAAGATTTATACGCGCGTATTCAAAAAAGTGAGGCAGAATTTCGGGCGGGGAAAGGAAAGGTGTTGCGATCGCTGGCCGATCTGGATTAATTTGGAATGAAGATTTTATATTCTCCCCAGTTCGCGCGAGATTACCGCAAGTTGCCGTATGAAATTAAAGAAAAAGCAAAAGAAAGGGAGAAGATCTTTATAGAGAATCCTTTTGATCAGCGGCTCAAAACTCATAGACTACATGGAAGATTTAGAGAGTTTTGGGCCTTTTCAGTTGATTATCGGTTTCGGATCATCTTTAGGTTCCTGGGAGAAAAGGAGGTAAGATTTTACGCAGTAGACGATCATTCGGTGTATAAAAGGTTTTAGGGAGGAGTCGCATAGTGGCCGAGTGCGATTGCTTGGAAAGCAATTATGCCCGTAAGGGCATCGCGAGTTCGAATCTCGCCTCCTCCGCATTTAGTAATCCCACTCGGCGAACTCGGGGTTTACAAGGCGAGGGCCTTGGGGAACAACGTTGATAGCTGCAATATCCTCTTTGCTAAGGACGAGCTCTGGTGCTTTGAAGTTTGATTCAATTTCTTCTTGCTTGTCGCTCTTGGGAATCGCGATAATGCCGCGGCTCAACAGCCAGGCAAGAATAACTTGCGCGGGGTTTGCGCTATGCTTTCGCGCTATTTCTTGAATAACAGGAAGAGCAATGTCTTGGCCTCTTCCAAGCGGAGAATAGGCAGTAACAGCAATTCTTTTTTCATCGCAGAATGCTTTCATTTCTTCCTGCTTGAATGAGGGATGAACCTCAATTTGGTTGTTGGTGATTTCTATGCCTGTTTTCAACGCATCTTCCAAATGGTGCTTGGTGAAGTTTGAAACTCCCATAGCTTTTATCTTTCCTGTTTCTTTGAGTTTATTCATTGCTTCCAGGGTTTCTCCAATGGGAATATCCTTATTGGGCCAGTGGATGAGAAGGAGGTCAATGTAGTCTATCTGGAGTTTTTGCAAAAAGCGCTCACAGCTTGCAGGGACCACGTCTTTTGCAAGGTCTGTCCTCCAGATTTTCGTGGTAATAAAAATATCTTCTCGCGGAACGCCGCTTTGCTTAATTCCTTGCGCTACTTCTCCGTGATTTCCGTACTTATCCGCTGTATCTATGTGGCGGTACCCTGTTTGCAGGGCGAGCCGCACGCTTTTGACGCAGTCTTCCCCGGTTAACTGCCACGTGCCGAATCCGAGCATGGGAATAGATGCCGTGGCGTTGAGTTGTATTGTTTTCATGCGTTTATTATAATTGAGGTATATGAATAAATCTACTACGTACATTATTGCGGGTGCCGTGGTTCTCGCGCTCGTGGTTGGGGGAGCATACTACTTCCAGCAGCAAAACCAAGGGGAACCTTCGCAAGGGAATGAGGCTGCAGAGCAGAACCAGCAGCAAGAAGAAAACCCGAGCCCCGGCTTGATAGCAAGCGCTGTTGTTTTGTATACCGACAGCGGGTTTGTGCCGCAGATCTTTATCGTGCAGCTAGGAGAAACAGTCACCTTTGTGAATGGAAGCACGAGTCCCATGTGGCCCGCGACCGCCGTTCACCCCACGCACCAGGTGTATCCCGGGTCTGATATCAACAAATGCAACACCGCAGAAGAGAAAAATATCTTTGACGCGTGCGGAGGTATTGAACCCAACCAGGAGTGGTCATTTACCTTTGAAGAAAAGGGTTCTTGGGGATACCACGACCATCTCAACCCGAGTAGAAGAGGAACTATTGTAGTGGAGTAGAAGCTCATGCAGAACCCCGCAACTCTTCTTTTGAGAATTGGTTTGGCGTTCGTGTTCTTCTACGCCGCTGTTTCCTCGTTTTTCGAACCTTTGAACTGGATAGGGTTTTTCCCGCAGTTCCTGCGCGGCTTGATTCCCCAGAACCTGTTGCTTTCTGGATTCTCCCTTTTTGAGGTTGGAATGGGGCTGTGGCTCCTTTCAGGGAAAAAGGCATTTGCCGCGGCCTTTATTTCCGCGGTTTCTTTATTGGGCATCGTGTTGTTCAACCTTGGTTCTTTGGATATCATGTTCAGAGATATTGGGCTGTTCTTCGCGGCCCTTGCGCTCCTCTTCTTGAGCAGGTAATATTCACCATTATGGTGGGTTCTCCTGTGGAGGAAATTAAGAACCGGCTGGATATCACGGATGTGTTGGGGCAGTACTTGAAACTGCAGAAAGCCGGAGCGAACATGAGGGCGTTGTGTCCTTTTCATTCTGAAAAGACCCCCTCGTTTTTTGTTTCTCCAGGGCGCCAGGTGTGGAGGTGTTTTGGGTGCGGCGAGCATGGCGACATCTTTAGTTTTGTGATGAAAATCGACGGGGTTGAGTTCGGAGACGCGCTGCGCGCCCTTGCCCAGAAAGCGGGCATAGAACTCAAGCGCCAGAGTCCGTTCTTTGAGCGCATGCAAACCGAGCGAAAGCAGCTTTCAGAAGTTGTTGAATGGGCGGCCAGGTTTTTTGAGAAGCAGTTGGCAGAGTCAAAAACCGGGGAAGCTGTGCGTCAGTATTTGTTAGAAAGGGGTTTGACAGAAGAGAGTATTGCGAAATGGCGCCTGGGATACGCTCCTGAATCTGCCCGTTCCTTGCTGGATTTTTTGAAAACAAAGGGGTTCAGGGAAGACCAGGCAAGCAGAGCAGGGTTGCGCGTTTTGGTGGAGGGCCAGCCGTTTGACCGTTTCCGCTCGCGCGTCATGTTTCCCATTCAAGACCAGAACTCGCAGGTGATTGGGTTCGGGGGAAGGATTTTCGGCGAAAAGGCAAAAGACAAAACCATTGCGAAGTATTTGAACACCGCTAATACCCCGCTGTATGACAAGAGCAGAGTGCTCTACGGATTAGACAAGGCAAAGCTGGAAATAAGGAAGCAAGACCACGCGGTTTTGGTCGAAGGATACGTAGACGCCATTCTCGCCTCTCAAGCGGGAAGCGAAAACGTAGTCGCGGTTTCTGGGACCGCGCTCACAGTTTTCCATTTAAAAATATTGAAGCGCTACTCTCCGAACCTGTTCCTTTCGTTCGACATGGACCTGGGAGGAGACGTCGCGACCAGGAGAGGCATTGATTTAGCCATTGGAGAGGGATTCTCGGTAAAAGTAGTGAGCATGCCAGACGGAAAAGATCCCGCAGACGTGGTGGCAAAAAACCCCGAGCTTTGGAAAAAGGCCCTTGAGGGAGTGAAATCCATTTTTGACTTCTCCTTCGATACTGCTTTGGCAAAGTTTGATAAAACAAAGCCAGAAGGAAAGAAAGCCATTGCCTCCTCGTTCCTTCCTTTGGTAAAACGCATACCCAACCGCATTGAGCAATCCCACTGGATCTCGAGATTAGCTGACGAGCTGGAGGTAAAAGAAGAAGACGTGGCTGAAGAGTTGAAACGCCTTCCAGAAGAAGCAGCGGTTCCGGTGCTGGGAGATGACTCGCCTTTGGCTCGGGCAGAGCAAAAACCAAGGAAAAAGCTTTTGGAAGAACGCGCTTTGGTGCTTTTGTTCCGCAAGCCCTCGCTGTTGGAAGAGTTAAAAGATGCAGATATTCTTCTTTTTTCCATTCCTTTGCAGGAGGTTTTGGAAGGCATGAAGAAAAACCCGCAGCTTGACTTCAAAACATTCGAAACTCTGTTTCCCCAGGAGACGACGGAGTCGTTAAAATACGTTGCGTTGAGAGCGGAAGTGGAGTCATGGGAGAAAGAGGAGGATGAAGAGGAACAAGCCCTGGAGTTCAAAGGGTGCTTATCCGAACTCCAAAAGCTTGACTTAAAAGAAAAACTTGATACAATTGCAAAAGAAATAAAACGGGCAGAAGAGCTCCATGATGACAAGAAAGTGAAGACGCTCATGGAGGAATTCCAGATGCTGAGCAGGAACTTCCACCTTTCTCACTGATACATGCCAAAAAAGCAGAAGACGAGGCCAGCTCCGAAAAAACCCACTCCCAAGGCAAAAACTCAAAAACGCCGCGCCCTCAACAAAACCGCTGGGCGCAAAAAGGGGAGAGTTACACGAGTTCCAAAGCCATTCATTCCAGCAGAAGCGCTCCAATCCTTCCTTGAGAAGGCAAAAGCGCGGGGTTTTGTTACGTTTCCCGAGATTCTCTACCAATTCCCCGGAATCGAGCGCAAGGTTTTTGATTTGGAAAACCTGTACTCCGTGCTGGAAAAAGAAGGCGTGCAGGTGCAGGAAGCGCGAGAATACTTGACGCCGCCCGAACCCGAAGACAAAAAGAAGCTTCAAGTAGAGCAAGAAGCTCCTTTAGACCCGGTGCAGATGTACTTGAAGGAAATAGGGCGCATTCCGTTCATTACGGCGGACATGGAAAAAGAGCTTTCAAAGAGAATTGAGCAAGGGGACCTTGAAGCAAAGAAGCAGTTGGCGCGGGCCAACCTGCGTCTTGTGGTTTCCATTGCAAAAAAGTACGTGGGCCGCTCTCCGAATCTCACATTACTTGACCTCATTCAGGAAGGAAACCTTGGTTTGTTCCGCGCTGTTGAGAAGTTTGACTGGAGGCGGGGATACAAGTTCTCAACCTATGCCACCTGGTGGATCCGCCAGGCCATAACCCGCGCCATTGCGGATCAAGCAAGAACAATTCGCATTCCGGTTCACATGATAGAAACCATTTCAAAGTATACCCAGGTGAAAAGGAGATTGCTCCAGGATTTGGGACGGGAACCGCTTCCTGAAGAGATAGCAGCTGAAATGGGTTTGGAAGTGAGTAAAATAAGGCAAATAGAAAGAATATCCCAAGAAACCGTGTCTTTGGAAACTCCTGTGGGAGAAGACGAGGAAGACAGCGTGCTTGCTGAATTCGTGGAAGATGAAAAGGTTCCTCCTCCTTCTGTTGAAGCTGCAAGAAATCTTTTGAAAGAACGCTTGAAGAATATCATGGCAGACCTGGCTCCACGAGAGCAGAAGATTTTGGATATGAGGTTTGGATTGGCAGACGGAGTCACCCACACCTTAGAAGAAGTGGGAAAGGAATTCGGAGTTACTCGCGAGCGCATCCGCCAAATTGAAGCCAAAGCTCTGGAAAAAATCCGCGACCACCGCAACCTCAAAACCTTGAAGGGATACTAAGCAGAGGGGGAACCTAAGTAGAGGTCGAACCTCGACTAGGCATTACGTTGTAGAGGTTTGACCTCAACCCATAAAACTAGGCCGGGCCAAGTTATTCACAACTTGGTCGGGCCAAGTTAGAAATCATGAGGGATTTTTTTACCACCACCATATTCTGGCTTCACTTCTTCGTAGTGGCATTTTGGATTGGCTTACTGTTTGTTCCTGAATTTTTGCTTCCAGGAAAAACTGCTTTCCATTTTTACTTTACTGTTGGCCTTGTGGGCCACCAGTTCCTGTGGGGAGCTGCCATATATCCTTGGACAAAGAAGTACCGTATGGTGTGCATTTTGACCACGTTCATGCAGCTTTTGCGAGGACACCCCTTGAGCACGGTGGATAACTACGGCCATAGCTGGACCAAAGAGTTCATCAAGCGCTTGGGCTGGGGCATCCCCGAACGGGGAGCCACAGTCCTCACCCTTGCCATTTTTGTCATCTCAACTTTTCAGTTTTTCTTCTTTCGGTAATCAACGATGAGGGCAGCCAGCCCAGCAACAAGGCCGGCGCATCCCACCCGTAAGTTTTGAAATAGCCTTCTTAATGCGGATAGTGCGCGTCTCCACCTTTTTGCCTGAAGTAACCCAGCAAATCCACTCGTTCCGTGCGAGTGGCGTAATATCCTCCCATGCTGCGCTCGCCGTTGGGGAAGAAGTAAGGGCTTTTCGTAAATCCATTGGCACTCTGTGCACTGCCCCTTTTCTGGTCATACATATATTTTACATCAACACCTCGTATAAGTTCCACCTAGCGCGTGGATTATATAGAGCGCCCATACAAGGGCGCCCCACAATATAAACTTAGTGTCACTTAGTTATCCGCATCTAGGTGGAACTTAATCACCAAAACTAAGTTTCACTTAGTTTTTAGTGACCTGATTCTAATTGATCGTGTGGAGTTGAAAATCTTTCGTCCTTTGCTATACTAGCTTCGTATTCCCCGGTGGCGCAGTGGTAGCGCGGCTCGCTGTCGAATAAGGCAGCTTCTGCGAGTAATCGCAGAATGCATAATCTCGGGATAACGGTGAACCCTTCGACAAGCTCAGGGCAAGCGCCCAAGCTAGTAAAGGCAATACCGTGGGAACCTTGGCTTCGCTAAGGAACCCGTAGAGACTAGATACCGAGACATCCCGAGCGTAGCGAAGGATGATGATATAGTCCACGCCATTATGAAAATAGTGGATTGCGTGTAACGAGAAGGTCGTAGGTTCGAATCCTACCCGGGGAGCCAGCGTGCACGAACAGAGGTCAAAGCCTCTGTTTTGGCTTTATTTTGCCCTATTTTTGTCGGTTCTAACCTTAGATATTCCTTTTCCAAGGCAGGATAGCTATTTCCAATGGGTTGAAGCCATTCATTTGGCTCAATAACAAGCCGTCCGTTCCTAATAATAGGGTTTTGGCCCAGTGTAAGCAGGATTTCCCTTTTCAGTTCTAACCCTCCCGTTACAAACTCTTTGCGTGCGTAAGTAGCAAACTTGAAGGTTTTTTCTGTAAGCTCCAGCCACTTTTCGGCTCTTGATTCTGTATCCCGCAATTCTCCTTTAAGTTGGCTGATTTTTACTTGGAGCTCATTTTTCTCTTTGATAAAGGTTGTGTCGTCAATTAACTGGCGATACCTCATCTTGGTAAGTTCATCCAACTCTTTTTGGGTTTGCACTAAAGTTTTATGCCGCATTTCATAAACCTTTGTTCTGTCCTCAATCTCGGTGTCATTCTTTTTATTCAAACCTTCAAGCGCCCATTGCAAGAACTCTGGGAGAATGGTGTATTTTTCTATTTCTTCTTCAATGGCTGTTTCCAAATCATCTACTGGGATATTT
>Ga0209541_10001955_pt1 | contig 39925 bp, 31 predicted proteins | sample RifCSPlowO2_01_FD_184027 | JGI IMG/M metagenome (GOLD analysis project Ga0209541, IMG submission 184027) | Groundwater microbial communities from Rifle, Colorado - Rifle CSP2_plank lowO2_0.1 (SPAdes) (version 2) | ecosystem: Environmental > Aquatic > Deep subsurface > Groundwater | place...
AGTAATTTGTGTATTTGAGGTAAGATAAGCTCATGAAAATACTCTTAGAAAGAAAAAAACTTATTGAAACATCAAAGGTGCTCGCGGGAGTTGGGGCAGGTTTTTCTTTTTTTTGGTTAATTTCCCACCCCGATTCTCATGTTAAGAAAAAAATTCCTCAAAAAAACATTAAGAATTTTCATTTTTTACCTAATCTTAAATTTACAAGAAAAGATAAAGTTTACCATTTCCACCATTGGGTAATTTTCCTCTCTTTTTATCTTCCTCTTCTTTTAACAAGAAAAAAGATTTTAGGTTATAAAATTCTGCATGGATTTATAATAGGAAGTATTCTCCAAGGCTTAAGCTTTAAGGATCGTTTCAACTTAATATACTCTTCAAAATAAAAAATAAATGAAAAGCAGTAAGATTTTTCTTCTCTTTTTCCTTGGAATCTTACTCATCTCTTTAGGTCTATTAAGCGGGAAAACTGCAGATAAAAACCTTAACGACCTTCAATTAACCAAAGAACCTTCCAAGATATCATTACCCGTAAACCCTTCTGTATCATTGGCAGAAAAAATAGTAAATAGCAATAGAAAAAGAGTTTTGGTTTCCAAAATTTTAGATGGGGATACGGTTGAAACAAATCTTGGGGAGAAAATCCGTTATCTTGGCATAAATACCCCGGAGAAAGGCCAGCCTTTTGCAAATGAAGCAACAAAATTAAATCAGGATTTGGTTTTAGGAAAAGAAATATATCTGGAATTTGATATTCAAACAAAAGACAGATATGGAAGAACGCTTGCCTATGTTTATGCAAGCGGGATTTTTATCAATTTAGAAATGGTAAAAAAAGGCTTGGGCGTTTCCGAAACAATTCAGCCCAATATAAAATACCAAGACGAAATAGTTAACGCTCAAAAAGAAGCAAGAGATAAGTGTTTTGGGATTTGGAAAGGTCTGTGTTCGCAAGAAGAAAATGGCGTTTTGGGTAAAAAAGATATCTGTGTAAAAATAATTTCCATTAATGCCAACGCGCCTGGAGATGATAATAAAAATAAAAATGGAGAGTGGATAGAAATTAAAAATTCCTGTCAGAACCAAATATCAATGGACGATTGGCTTTTAAAAGACAGTTCTGCTTCTAATAATTATACTTTTAAGAGCTTTGTCCTTGATGGAGGTAAGATTATAATGCTTTATTCGGGGTGCGGAAATGATCAGACAGATAAGCTTTATTGGGAATGTCCGGAAAGAAAGTATGCAATTTGGAATAATTCCGGAGATCATGCCTTTTTATATAACGAAAAAGGAGAGCTAGTGTCAGATTATCAATATTAAATCCAATCTCTTGCCTTAAAGTAAACAATTATCCCAACTCCTGCGGTAAAAATTATACCAAATAAAACCCACACGATCCAAGGATGTTGAGAATATGGTAATCCGGCAATATTCATGGAATAGAGATTATTAACAATAACGAACGGAAAAGAAATAGAAGTAATTACGGTTAGAAATCTTACAATCTCGTTATTTTTAAACGATAAAATTGATTCGTTGCTTAAAGATATTCCTTCAATTAACTCTCTGCTGTCTTCCAAACGCTCCCAAATTTTCTGCAAATGGTCTAAAACATTTCCCCAAAACGGCTCCATGCTTCCGTTTAATTCTTTATGTTTTCCTTCTTCGAGTTGTCTAAAAAGCGGAATTATCGGTTTTATCATTGTTGAAAAAAATACGATGTTTCGTCTGGTTATCGAGATATTTTCAATTGTTTTTTTATAGTGGACATTTTCTAATTCGCGGTCTATTTTATCAATCGAGGAGGATATTTCGTTTACAACCGGAAAACAGGAGTCAACCAGAGAGTCTATAATGCGGTATGCAAGAAAGACTGGCCCGTCGCTTAAGTATTCTCTTCTGTTTTGCATTGTTTTTTGGCAGTTGGTAAAAATATCATTTATTGGAGTAAGGAATCCTTCGTGAAGAACAACAAGATAGTTTTTGCCAAGAAAAAAATCAACCTGCGTACTTAAGATTCTTCTTCTTTTTTCCGATGATGGAAATTGAGGGAGAGTGCTTTTTGGAATTTCCAGCAAGTTTTCCAGAAAAGGTTTGTTGGTTTTTTCGTCTGTTTTTAACACAGGTTGTGCTCCATTTGCGCTAAAGTAAGGAAAGTCCAGTACAATCAAGCTGTAATTTTTAAAAGTTTCGACTTTTGGCGTTTGGATCTTGTTAATATAGTCGTCAAGATGCAATGTGTCGAAGCCATAGTTATTTTTAAGATATTTTAATTCAAGTTTTCCCGGACTTATGACATTTATAAAGGAAAAATCCTGAAACGTAACGGTTTGAATATTCATATAATAAATTGTAAACCTCTGAATTCATTTGTCAACCCTGTAAAATAGTATTAACCCAATAAAGTTCTTTCAATATTCTTACATAATTTGGGTTGACTTAATAAAAGGAGGATGTTTTAATTATATCGCAGTTTACAACATAAGTCTATTGACAACTAGCAGATACTATGATAGAGTGCTAATAGTTCGACAAACTAACTATGGAAAAAATTGTACCGATAATTCCCATAAGAGACGGCATCATCTTCCCTAGCACGGATTCGGTATTAACATTTGGAAGGCCTAAAAGTTTAGCGGCTTTGGAATCCTCTTTTCAACACGAACGCATTGTGTGTTTTGTGCTTCAGAAAAACCCGAAACTAAACGATCCGACCCAGGATGATCTTTATCAAATAGGAACTTTGTCCAGAATAGAAAGAATGATTAGAACAGACGGTGAAATAAACGCGCAGGTAAGAGGACTTTCCCGTGTTAAGATTTTGTCCTACGAAGAGCATCAGAGTTTTTTACTGGCTAAGGTATTGGAACTGCCAGACGAAAAAACAGATACTCCGGAAATAAAAGCACTTTGTAATCATTTGACTAACGAATTTAGAAGAGCCATGAATCTTGGCAAGCCGGCTGATTTTCTTATCTTTATGAACATAATGTCCGAGAATTCTCCGTCGGAACTATCCGATCTTATAGCAAGTGTTCTAGATCTAAAACCATCAGAGCGTCAAACTCTTTTGGAAGAAACAAGTGTTAAAAAAAGACTCGAAAAAATCACTGAATATCTGGCAAAAGAAATAAAAATTCTGGAAATAGAAAAAAAGATTGCCTCTAAAACGCAGGAAAGGTTTGAAAAAGGAGCAAGAGAGGCAATGCTTAGGGAAAGACTTAAGACAATAGAAAAAGAACTTGGAGAAGAAGAAGGATCGGAAACAAAGGAACTACTTACCAAAATAAAAGATGCAGGAATGCCCGAAGATGTTGAGGAAAAAGCAAGAAAAGAAGTAAAAAAACTGGAACAGATGAATCAGTTTAATCCGGAGGCAGGTTACATAAGAAACTATTTAGATTGGCTTATAAGTATTCCATGGAGCAAAGAAAGTAAAGATAATGCGAACATTAAGTTGGCGGAAAAAATACTTAACGAAGACCACTTTGGACTCAAAAAGGTAAAAGAAAGAATTGTTGAATATTTGGCCGTTCATAAATTGGCAGGAAGAATAAAAGGACCTATTCTTTGTTTTGTCGGGCCGCCTGGGGTTGGAAAAACATCTCTTGGTAAATCTATAGCCCGCGCTTTGGGTCGAAAGTTTATTCGCGTTTCTTTGGGCGGAATAAGAGACGAGGCGGAAATTAGAGGGCACAGGAGAACGTACGTGGGGGCACTGCCCGGTCGCATAATTCAAGGAATAAAGGACTCCGGTACAAAAAATCCGGTTTTTATGCTGGATGAAATAGATAAAGTAGGAACCGATTTTAGAGGCGATCCCTCATCTGCGCTTTTGGAAGCATTGGATCCCGAACAAAATAATCAGTTTTCAGATCATTATCTTGAAGTGCCGTATGATTTGTCGGACGTAATGTTTATTACAACCGCAAATGTTTTAGACACAATCCCTCCCGCTTTAAAAGATCGTTTGGAAGTTATAAATTTTGCAGGTTACACTCAGGATGAAAAGTTTCATATAGCGGAGGACTTTCTGATTAAAAAACAGATGGAAAGCAATGGTCTGACAAAAGATAATGTGGAATTAACGGCAAATGCTTTGAAATTTATAATTCAACATTATACAAGGGAGGCCGGGGTTAGAAGTTTAGAACGTCAAATTGCATCAATTTTTAGGAAGATAGCAAAGATGGTAGCGGAAGGAAAAAAGGGTAAAGTTATTGTAATTCCAAAAAACACTCCTAAATTTTTAGGTCCTATTAAATTCAGTTCCACTCTTTTGGAAAAGAAAAACGAAATCGGAATGTCAACCGGTCTTGCCTGGACGGAGGCAGGAGGAGACATATTATTTATTGAAGTTGCTCTTATGCCCGGGAAGGGAAGTCTTTTATTAACAGGACAACTTGGGGACGTAATGAAAGAATCATGTCATGCTGCAATGTCTTACATTAGAGCAAGAGCAATAAATCTTGGTCTTTCGGAAAAGTTTTATCAGAAGCTTGACGTTCATGTTCACGTTCCAGAGGGGGCAGTTCCAAAAGACGGACCTTCTGCCGGTATTGCCATAACTACGGCAATTATTTCCGCGCTCACAAAAAACCCCGTTCATAGAAGAGTAGGGATGACAGGGGAAATTACTCTTAGAGGAAGGGTTTTGGAAATTGGCGGAATCAAAGAAAAAGTAATCGCGGCTCATAGAGCGGGGCTTAAAACAATAATAATGCCAAAAGAAAATAAAAAAGATCTGGAAGATGTGCCAAAAGAAGTTATTAAAGATCTTAAATTTGTTTTTGTATCCCACATGGATGAAGTTTTAGATGTTGCTTTGTCAAAACCATTTGCAAGAAAAGAAAAGATCGAAGAATTAAGACCGCATCAACATGCGCTACTCCATGCCCCTAAACCTTATAAAGCAGACTAAGTCCAGTTTATTCCCGTAACGACGCTTCCTATCTGCCGATGATGGAGAAATATATCTATCTTTAATACCCTAATACCCACCCTAAGGGTGTGTTAGGTAGACACCTTGGGTGAGGAGAAGAAGAATAGCTTTGCCTTTTGTAGCCCCAAGGGGATTCGAACCCCTGATCTTCTGGATGAGAACCAGATATCCTAGACCGCTAGACGATGGGGCCTCGCTTTGGCAGGCGGGCGATGGCGGCTGGAATCCTCTCTATTTTACCACAACGATAGCCTTGTAGAAAAGCAGAAGTTTAAGTATACTTATGGTGTATGGAGGGATTAATAGATCCGGTATTACAGTTTTTTAATTCTCTTTTAGTCGTTTTTTTCTGGATTATTCTTTTGGCTGTTGGCTCTCTTTTGCTAAAAATAATTATTTCAAAAGCTATATTTGAAAAGAAATTAAAAGAAGCTCTCTCAAAAAAAGAGGATAAAGTTTATCTTTTTATCAAAATACCTCCAAATAATGAACAAAAAGAAAACGCAATGGAAGAATTCTTACATTCTCTCCATCGAATCCTACCGAATAATGTTTATCTTAGTTTGGAAATGGCATCAAGCGATCAGTTTTTACGCTTTTATATAGTTGTTGATTCTCAACATAAAAATATTTTAGAATCACAGTTGTATGCCCAGTACCCAGAGGCAGAAATAGAAGAAATAAAGGATTATCTTCCGGATTTCGAAGAAAATACTGCATTTATTCAGCTTTATTTTAAAAGGTCGAGTATGTTTCCAATTAATACTTACCATAATTTAGAAGAAGATTTATTGAAGAATTTATCTGCTATTCTTTCTAAAACAAGTCCAGATGAGAAAGTATTTTTTCAAATTGCATTAAAACGGGTTGGCTCTAAATTTTGGCACAGAGGGTTCGGCGCTTTTCATTTTAAATTATTTGGGAAAAAATATGAGTCGGGTGGAGATCCTACTGCTTCGTATCACAAACTATCTCAGGATTTATACATGGGTAAATTCAGAATTGCTTATGTTGCAGAGAGTAAAATTGCGGCAGAAGCAAAGCTAAGTTCACTGATTGGTCTTTTCAAAAGCGTAAAAGGTAGCAATGAATTTAAAAAGAAAAGGTTTGAATTTACTAAGAACTTAAACAAGCTTTTCAAATCTAGAATGTTTGAAGTAGGAGATTTATGGTCTGGGGCAGAAATTGCAACTCTTTATCATTTTCCATATAAAGGTAATGTTGTCTCAAATATTGTTCAAACTACATCAAAACGTGCTCCAGCTCCCGACATTTTACCCAGAGAAGGCTTAGTGAATCCAAAGGAAGTATCTTTTATCGGTGAAACAAATTATAGAAATGAAAAAAGAAAATTCGGAATAAAAAGAGAAGATCGACGGCGCCATTTATATGTTGTAGGAAAAACAGGAATCGGGAAAAGCCGGCTTTTGGAATTATTATTGATCTCCGATATTCAAAATGGAGAAGGGTGTTGTTTGCTAGATCCTCACGGCGATTTGGCAGATGAACTTTTAATGTTTGTGCCTAAAGAGCGTATAAAGGATGTAATTTACGTAAATCCTGCTGATCGAAATTTTCCCATAGGCTTTAATCCTCTGGAGCCCGTTGATGATTACGAGGCAAGGCAACATCTATCAACTTTTTTTATAGCTATATTTAAAAAACTATTTTCTTTTAACTGGAATCCCAGAATGGAACATATAATTCGTTACATCACCCTTGCATTATTGGAAACTCCAGATTCTAATGTCTTAGGCATTCCAAGAATTTTATCAGATACCCCTTTTAGACAAAGAGTTATTAAACAAATTCAAGATCCGGTTGTAAAAAGTTTTTGGACAAATGAATTTTCAAGTTGGAATGAAAGATTTGCAAATGATGCGGTAATTCCCATATTAAACAAAGTTGGGCAGTTTATAGCAAATCCTGTTGTTAGAAATATGGTCGGTCAAAGACAAAATGCATTAAATTTTGAAAAGTTTATGAACGAAGGGAAAATTGTTGTTTTAAATATGTCTAAAGGTAAATTAGGAGATGATAATGCGGGATTACTAGGATCAATGTTTATCACAAAAATTCAGCAAGCAGCTTTGGCTAGGGCAAAAGTGAAAGAAGAAGAACGCCGTGATTTCTATTTTTACGTAGACGAATTTCAGAATTTTGCAACAGACGCGTTTTCCAGCATTTTATCGGAAGCCAGAAAATATCATCTTGATTTAACGATCGCTCATCAATATATCGCACAACTTCCAGATGAGGTTAAAGCAACTGCTTTTGGGAATGTTGGTTCTCTAATTGTTTTTTCAGTTGGAGGAGATGATGCGGCATATCTCGCCAAAGAATTTGCTCCAGTTTTTACACCTGATGATATGATTAATCTGAATGTACGGGAAATGTATGTAAAAATGTCAATTGATGGAAAACTTTCTCCTCCTTTTTCTGCTCGCACAATAGATGTACCAAAGCCTCGATATGATTATTCTGTAGAGATATTAAATCATTCCAGAATGAAATATGGAAGAAATAGAGTAGAAGTTGAAAATGAAATCAGAAAGTGGAGTGAATCAACAGAATCCGTTGGTAATTCTTCAGGAGGTTCGGAAGACTTTCCCGAACCTATGATTTAAGTCTAATTGAACTAAATTTTAGTTTCTTCCCATCCGAGGTTTTCTTTTCTTAAATCTTCAAAAATTTCCTTACTAAGTTTTTCATATTCTTCTTTAGAGTATTCTCTATTGAGAATAATATATTGTTTATGAGAAAGTCCAACTACTCCCAAGCTGTTTTTTACTTCAAAACAATTAAATAAAAAGGAGCTATCTTGGCAATGACTAGAATAAATCATATAAGCGCAATTAAATAAATGACCGCAATCAACAGCTTCATAAACTAACTCATTTTCTTGTGAGCAGTATGTCATGTCAAAACTGAATTTATTATAGAAAGAGTCATACAAGTAACTGCAATTCTCATTTCTTGCTGCATCGAAGCAAAGATAGCAATTTTTATTGTAATAAATATAATTCCCAAAATCGCTATTCTCATTATGAGAAGCATTTGTTTGTGTTACTGGAAATTGTTTCTCAAGCTCTTCTACAATTTTAACGATCCTTTCGGGAGCTAAAGCTTTATATTTTTTTATCTGTTCTTTGTATTCTCCCTCCGTTAATTGTCTATTAAAAATACAGAAAGATTTGTTATCTAAGTCTACGCAGCCAAAAATATCATGGCAGTTATCACAGTTATAGCAAAAAGAGGAGTCTCTTGTATTTGCTGAATTTTCTAAATAATCACAGTTAAAACATTTATAAATATCGACCGATTCATAACAAAGCTGCGATTCTACAGCGTAATCACAATCTACGGAATTGGCGCACATAAAAGAATCATAAAGATATATAGAATCGGTGCTATTGGCACAATCAAAGCATTCATTAAGATTTTTTGAGTAATAAAGTGAATCTCCCGTACAGTTTTCGGAATTTAAAATATAAGATGAAACTTTAGGTTGTGAGAGAATTATTTTTTGGAATTCTTTTAAAAAAGCTTGGGCTGTCATTTTATACTTCAGGTAGCGGGTCTTTAATTATTGTGTCATTTTCCATAAAGTATTGATCGTAGTCTTTTTTGCAAAGAATAGTATTTGTTACTTTTTGAGGATCATAAGAAACTATAATTTCTTTGCTGCATTTTTGGCAAGTTGCTTTATAAAGAGTCCTTCCTCCTCTTAGCATTAGGCGTCTAAGCTGTCTGCAAGATGGGCATTGTGTTGGATTGGGCAGCCCTTTTTCCTGTAGAAATTTTTGTTCCTGGTCAATTACCAAAAACTGCTTGCTACATTTACTGCATGTTTGGTTAATATTAGCCATATCCAAAGTATATCTTATAATCTCTTAAGCTTCAAGGGTATGTAAACTCAAAAAATTAAATTATGCCATCCAAGGTTAACTTCTTTTAACTGGTTAAGAATGTTCAAACTTATCCTATCGTACTCTTCTTTGTTAAGCTGCCTGTTTAGAATACAGTATTGTTTATGGTTAAGATTAACACATCCTAAGGAACTTTTTATGTCATCACAGCTGACTAAATATAAACTATCCTGGGATTTATCAGAATAGATGATAAAACTACAATTAAATAACTGTGCCGAATCAAGAAATTCATAAGAAAGTTCACATTCTGTAGTAAAGGTTGAATCAAAACAGTATTTATTATCCCCACTGTCATAAATGTAAGCGCAATTTTCATTTTTTATACCATCAAAACAATAGTAGCAATTAACACTATTATACAGATAATTACAATAAGGACAATTTTCATTGTTCATACCCTTTGCTTGAGTCACGGGAAAACGTTTTTTCAAATCATCTAAAATTGCAAGAATCTTTTGAGCGGCCATGGATTTATATTTTTTAATTTGTTGTCTGTATTCTTCCGGTGCAAGTTGTCTATTAAAAATGCAATAAGATTTGCTATTTAATTGGACACATCCAAAAACATCGTGGCAATCTCTACAAGAAGTACAGTAGGAAGAGTCACGCATATTGTAACTGTCTTCTAAAAATTCACAATTAAAGCATTTGTGAGCATCAACACTTTCGTAGATTAAGTCGCATTCTACACAAAAATCACAATCTATACAATTGGCCATCATCTCGCAATCAAAAAGATACAGCGAGTCACTGCAGTTTACGCTATCGAAGCAATTTATAAGATTTTTACACCAATATAATTGGTCTCCATAATCACAATTTTCAGAATTTAGTGTATGGGTAGGATTTTTAGGATGGGATAGTATTATGCGTTTTAGCTCTTTAAAGAAAAATTCTGTAGATATGTTTTTTGGGAGAGGGTCTTGAATAATAAGGTCAGCCTCCCAATAATACTTCTTATAATCTTCATTGCAAAAAATTTTGTGACCGACACTACTTGGATCAAATGCAACTATTATTTCTTTGCCGCATTTTTGACACTTAGTTTTATAGAGCTTTCGTTCATTGCCTCTAAGAAATCTTTTTGCTTGTCGTCTGCACGAAGGACAACTTTTAGGAAATCCAATCCCTTTTTCCTGAAGAAACTTTTGCTCGGAGTCAATTATTAAAAATTTTTTTTGGCAAGTTTGACAGTCTTGCATTATATTAGCCATTAATTCTTTCTATCAAGTAGATTGTATCATACCTTTTTTTCTAGTATAATTTTCATTGTGAAGCAAGTCTATCTATCAATTGTTATACCATCCTACGATGAAATTGTGAATTTACGAAAAGGAGTTCTTGATAAAATCGAGCATTTTTTAAGCAAAAAGAAATACACTTACGAGGTAATTATTGTTGATGACGGCTCCAAGGACGGAAGTGTTGAATTCGTTGAAAAATTTGTAAAAGAAAATCCGAAGTTTAGACTTATTAAAAACCCTCATCTTGGTAAAGCAGGAGCTGTGACAACAGGTGTTTTAAAATCCGAAGGCGAACATATTTTATTTACAGATATGGATCAGGCAACCCCAATAGAAGAAGCTGATAATCTTTTGCCTTATTTTGATAAAGGATATGACATTGTTATCGGCTCAAGAGAAGGAAAAAGAAAAGGAGCGCCTTTAACAAGACTTGTAATGGCAAGAGGTATGATAATTCTTAGATCTTTAATAGTTGGAATAAAAGGAATTTCGGATACCCAGTGCGGTTTTAAAATTTTTAATAATGACATTGCCAAAGTGATTTTTTCGAAAATAAGTAATCTTCATCACGGATTTAAAAAAGTTTCCGGATCAAGTGTATCTGCAGGATTTGATGTTGAGCTTTTGTATATAGCTCAAAAAATGGGTTATAAAATTAAAGAAGTTCCGGTTGAATGGCTATATGTGGAAACTCGAAGAGTAAGTCCTATTAAGGATTCGATAGACGGGTTAATGGATTTGTTTAGGATAAAAAGAAATGCTTTAAAGGGAATCTACAATTAATAATGCGAAATATTCCCGCGAAGCGGGATCTTGCTTCGCAAGACAAATGATAAATCTAAAATCTTATCTATTAAATTTCAAATTAATTGCAAGTACATATTTCCTGGTAATCTTTGGTTTATTCCTGTACTCTTTTACACAGGTTGATCTTGGGCTAACGTTAACAGAACTTTCTATTTGGCAAGTTGCACAAAGATTTTTTCAAAGTATCGGCTATTTTGACAGGCCTTTGTCAACAAATCTGTATATTCTTATAATTGTTCTACTTTTCTCTTTTTATTTTTTATTTTTACATTTTGCTAATAATAATAAAATTTCCAAAAAGCAGGTTTGGATTTTAATAATAGGAATAACTTTAATTTTATTTTCCTCTTATAATGCTTTTTCATACGATTTATTTAATTATATTTTTGATGCCAAAATAGTAACGGCATATCATTTAAATCCATACGAGCATAAAGCATTAGATTTTCCCAATGATCCAATGCTTTCATTTATGCACTGGACGCACAGAACATATCCTTATGGTCCGGTGTGGCTTGCGCTAACGGTTCCTTTGTCTTTTTTAGGACTTCAATTTTTTCTTGTTACATTTTTTTTGTTTAAAGCTTTTATTGCTTTAAGCTTTCTTGGAACGGTTTTTTATATAGGTAAGATCATTAAAAAAATATTTCCGGAAAAAGAAGTGTTTGGACTTGTTTTTTTTGGACTTAATCCTCTAATTATTATAGAGGGATTAGTATCTGCACATAATGATGTAGTAATGCTATTCTTAGCGATATCTTCTATTTATTTATTTTTGGAAAAAAAATATCTTCGAGCAATTATTTTGTTCTTTTTATCGATTGGCGTTAAATTTGCCAGTGTTTTTCTTCTGCCTGTGTTTTTGGTTGCTTATTTTTTCAGGAACAATAAAAAATTCACCCCGAACAATTTTTTTGTTCTGACACTTTTAGCTATGATTATTCCCGTATTTCTCGCGTCTTTTAGAACTACTTTTCAGCCTTGGTATATTTTATATTTTCTAACTTTCGCAGCATTTGTTTCCTATAAATATTACATTTTAATTCCATCTGTAATTTTATCTTTTTTTGGATTGCTACAATATATTCCTTTTCTTTACCTTGGGAATTGGGATCCACCAGTCCCAACAATATTATTTTGGCTAACGTTAGCTCCTATTGCGTTATCGGCTATTTTTGTGGTAATTTGGATATCAAGGTCATTTATTTTTAAAGATAATAAAGCATAAATTATTTATGAAATATTTTAAAAAATATAAAATTGAAATTTTTATTTTTGCTGCAATATTATTTGCATATTTCTTCTCCCGTCTCTACAATATAATGTCTTTGCCTCTTTTTACAGACGAGGCCATTTATGTCAGATGGTCGCAAATTGCGCGTTACGATGCAGCCTGGCGTTTTATTTCTTTAACGGACGGTAAACAACCTTCTTTTGTTTGGATTGCAATGAATATTATGAGAATCGTTGATGACCCATTGCTTGCCGGTCGGTTAGTCTCGGTATTTGCTGGATTTTTCTCTGTTGTCGGAATATTCTTCTTAGGTAAGGAAATATTTAAAAATAGATGGGTTGGTATATTATCAAGCGCTATATATGTTATTTTTCCGATGGCATTAGTTTATGATAGAATGGCTCTTTACGATAGTTTAGTTGGGGCGTTTGCTATTTGGGGGTTATATTTTGAAATTCTTTTAATTAGAAATTTAAGGCTGGATATTGCTTTAATATTAGGAATGGTTACGGGTGGGGCAATCCTTACGAAAACAAGCGGCTTTTTTAATATCTATCTGCTTCCATTTACTTTGCTTCTTTTTGATTTAAAGGCAAAACAAAAGTTAAATAGATTCGCTAAGTGGGTTGGGTTAGTTTTGATATCAGTATTTCTGGCTTTTGGTTTTTATTCTGTATTAAGACTTTCTCCGTTTTTCCATATTATAAATGAAAAAAATAGTGTTTTTGTTTATCCATTTCAAGAATGGATCACTCATCCTTTCAGATTTTTCGGAGGCAATATGAATGGAGTTTGGGATTGGCTTATTACTTATTATAAATGGTCGTTATTCTTGCTTATAATTTCTTCTTTTTTTATCTCAAGAAAATATACCAGAGAAAAAATTCTTTTAGTAATCTGGTTTTTTCTTCCTTTTGTAGCTCTTGCTCTTTTTGGAAAAGTTTTATATCCACGTTTTATATTTTTTATGATATTGTCTTTAATTCCTCTTATTGCTTTTTCTTTTTATAAAATTAATGAATTAATAAAAAATAAAGTTATCTTTATTATTATATTTTTAGCTTTTTCTACACTTTCTATCCATGCCGATTATTTAATAATAACTAACTTTGCTGCATCTCCAATACCTAAGTCTGATTTAACTCAGTATATTAATGGTTGGCCTGCCGGAGGAGGGCTAAAAGAAATACTAGGCTTTCTTAATAAACAGTCGTCAAATGGGAAAATATATGTAGCCACAGATGGCACATTTGGAAGTTTACCTACATACGGAGTGGAAATTTATCTTGGCGAAAATAAAAACATAGAGAAAAGAGGTATTTGGCCGATTCCTCAGGATATTCCAAAAGACTTGTTGGAAAAATCTAAGAAAATGCCTGTATATTTTATATTTAATCAAAGTTTGGTCCCTTCGACTTGGCCATTAAAACTTATTGCTAAATATCAAAAAGGAATAAGCGATTCTTATATGGTTCTTTATCAGGTTGTGGCTCAGTAGATTTATGAGTCAAATAATAAAATCTTTTCTCCTTTTTTTTGAAAAAAAAGAAAAATTATCGATTTTTTTAGTTGTTGCTATAACCTCGGCCTTTTTTTTTAATCAGATGTTTTTAAAAGGATATGTTCCTTTTCCAGGTGATCTTCTTGTAGGGCAATATAATCCTTATAATTCATATTCTTTTTTAGGTTATTCACCAGGTGGATATCCAAATAAAGCGCAGGATTTTGATGTATTAGAGCTTCTTTATCCATCTAAATATTTTAGTATAGAACAATTTAAAAATGGTGAGATCCCCTTATGGAATCCTTATAATTTTTCCGGGACTCCTCATTTAGCCAGTCTTCAATCTGGAACATTTTATCCATTAAATATTATTTTTTTTCTTTTTCCTTTTATTTTTGCCTGGGGTTTTTATATATTTTTGCAACCTGTTTTAGCCGGATTTTTTACTTATTTATTACTTCGCGAGTTTAAATTAACTAAAAATAGTTCTATTTTTGGAGGATTAGTTTTTGCCTTTTCTTCTTATTTTATAGTATGGATGGAGTACGGAAATATAGGACACTCTATTGTTTGGTTGCCTATTGTTATGTTAATGTCCTTGAAGAATATTAAAAAACCAACTTTAGAAAAGTCAATTCTTATAATCTTTCTGTTAACATTTTCGATTTTAGCAGGGTATATTCAAACTTCGTTTTATCTTTTTATTTTATTATTTGTATTTATCTTATTTAATATTTGTTTAGAAAAAGAAAATAAGATAAAAAAATTAATATTATTTGTTCCAATTTTTGTACTTCCGGTTTTACTATCATCTGTCCAACTATTTCCTATGTTTGAACTTTTTAAAAACTCAAGCAGAACTAGTTTTTCAAGTATGATAAATCCTTTAATCCCGGAGTTACATATTATTACTTTGTTTGTTCCTGACTTTTTTGGTAATCCGGCAACCAGGAATTATTGGTTGTCTGGGACATATATAGAAAGAGTTTCTTATTTAGGAGTATTGCCTTTGTTTTTTATTGCTTATAGTTTATGGCAAAAAAGAAATTATAATATTCTTTTTTTTGCATTAATCCTTTTAAGTGTATATTTATTTACTTTTGATACTATCTTTGCCAGGTTATTTTATTCATTAAATTTACCGTTTATATCTACTGCCGTACCTTCCAGAGATATGTTTATTTTTACATTTTCCGGTAGTATATTAGCTGCTTTTGGATTAGATAATTTTATAAAAATTAAGAATTTAAATAAATCTTTTTATCTTTCTGTTTTTATCATCGGAGTTATTTATGTTTTATTATGGATATTTATATTTCTGGCTCCGTCAATTTTTAGCGATAAAACATGGGTTGTAAATCTTAGTATATCTAAAAGAAATTTAATAATATCTTCTTTTATCTTTATGATTAGTATATTCTTTTTGTTTCTCTTCCTAAAATTATTCAAATTTAGAAAATATATAATAATAGCGCTATTGTTTATAACTATTTTTGATCTTTATTATTTTTTTCAAAAGATTACTCCTTTTTCTCCTGTTGAATCTGTCTATCCCAAGACTGAAGTTTTTAATTTTTTAAGAAGCCGGCAAGGAATAGATCGCGTATGGGGATATGGGAGCGCTTATATAGAGTCAAATATACAAATTGTAGAAAGAATTTATTCAACAGATGGATATGATGCTTTACATTTAAAAAGATATGGAGAATTAGTGTCTGCATCAAAAAATGGGAAAATTCCGGGAAAAATTGCGAGATCAGAGGGAGAATTAGCTCAAGGATATGGTCAAGATGACCTAAGGCAAAACATTTACCGTCAAAGAGCATTGAATTTATTAGGAGTAAAATATATTCTTCACAAAAATGACAATAAAAACCCAGACTATCAAATATTTGATGAGTCAATCTATAAATTAATTTGGAATAAAGGAAGTTGGCAGATATACGAAAACAAGGAAGCCTTGTCTAGAGTGTTTTTAGCAGGGGAGTATGTAGTTGAGAAAGATAAGGATCGGATTATTAAGAATATTTATGATCCCAAGTTTAATCTTAACGAAAAAATTATATTGGAAGAAAATATATCTGACTCTTTTAATCTTAAAAAAGATGAAAAAGCCTCCGTTAAAATTATTAGTTATCTGCCAAATAAGATAATATTGAGTACCAAATCATCTAAGGACAACATTCTTTTTATTTCAGATAATTATTTTAATGGCTGGAAGGCAAGTGTCGACGGACAGGATCAGAAAATTTATAGAGCAGACTATTCATTTAGAGCAGTTCCGGTTAAGAAAGGAAATCACGAAATTATTATGTGGTATTATCCTGATTCTTTTGATCTGGGAATGAAGATAAGTATTACTACTTTGATTGGGTTGCTGGTCTTTTTCTTGTTAAGTAGATTTAAGGTTCTGTTTAGTGCAAAATAATAAATGTAACAATATGTCTAAATTGAAAATTAGTAGAGCAAATATCATTATATTATTACTATTAGTAATATTGTCTGTTCCTGCCATTTATTCTCTCTTCCACTCTGGGTTTTTCGTAACCGATGATGGAGAATGGATGGTAATTCGTTTTTCCGCTTTTTATCAGGCTTTGCGGGATGGGCAATTCCCTGTCAGGTTTTTGGAGAGACTAAATAACGGTTTTGGGTATCCTGTTGCGAACTTTCTTTATCCGGGATTCATGTATTTAGGAATTCCTATTCATATTTTAGGCTTTGATTTTGTTAATACTATAAAAGTTATTTTTGGATTATCAATGATTGGGTCGGCTGTTTTTACCTATTTATGGTTATCAAAAATATTTAATAAATCTTCAGCTTTTATAGGTGCCTTATTTTACCTATATACGCCATATCACTTATTTGATTTATACAAAAGAGGATCAATAGGGGAGGTTTTGGCATTAGCGGTTATTCCTTTTATTCTTTGGCAAATAGAACGAAAAAGTCTATTTTTTTCATCACTGGGAATCGCTTTCCTCATTCTTTCTCATAATACGTTAGCGTTATTATTTTTGCCGCTAATAACAGTCTACGCTATTATTGTTCGAGCGAACGATAGTGAGTCGAGAACTAGAAAGTTTACGTATAGAAATTTTCTTTCATTAATCTTTGGTATTGGGATTTCTTCTTTCTTTTGGATACCTGCAATTTTCGAACTTCAATATACCAGATTTTCTCAAACTCAAGTTTCTGACTTTAGAAATTATTTTGCAGATATAGGTCTGATTGGAGTTTCGACTGTAGTTGTTCTGGCTTTATCTATGTTTTTCTTTTATAAGGTTCAACCTTGGAAAAGGTTGAACCTTCATGTAAATCTTCACGAAAAGTTATTTGTGTTCTTTTTAATAATTGGTGTTGTAAGTGCCTTATTCAGCTTAGATATTAGTAAATCTTTATGGAATTTTTTGCCTTCTTCTTTTATTCAATTTCCTTTTAGACTTTTATCATATTTAATTTTGTCTGTTAGCTTTTTGTCTGCATATATTATTTATCAGTTGAAGGGCAATCTTAGATATTTTGTTTCAATATTTTTTATCTCAATTTTGGCTTTTTCTGCGTTCTCGTATATTAAACCATCTGAATTTTTTGACAAACCGGAAGGATTTTATGCGACAAACGAAGGAACAACAACTGTTCAGGATGAATACTTGCCAAAATGGATAAAACAAAAACCGGCAGAACATTTTAAAGAAAAGGTGGAAATTATTAGCGGAAAAGGATCAATAGAAAATTTAGTATATAATTCCAAAAAAATGTCTTTTAGTACTCAATTATCAGTAGACTCTAAAGTTATAATAAATACTATTTATTATCCGGGATGGAAGGCATATGTAGATGGAAACCAGTCAAACATTAAATATAATAACAATCAAGGAATTATGGAATTATCTGCTCCAAACGGTAATCATATTATAAAATTATCTTTTTCCGAGACGCCTTTACGGCTGTTTGCGGATATAACAAGTATATTGTCTTTTATAATATTGGTTTTTTATTTATATAAAAAAAACTATCAATGAAAGTTATAAGTTTTCTAATAAAACCTCATTTTGTCTTATGCATTTTATTCTTTATCTTTTATTCGACATTATCGATAGTAAAGCACAATCATTATTTATCAGGTTACGATTTAGGAATAGCGAATCAGATAGTATGGGGGTATAGTCACTTCAAATTGCCTGTATTAACAGTTCATGCTTATGCCTTTATGCCAGCGCTGTCTGATCATGTAGAATTTATTTATCTAGTTTTGTCTCCTTTTTACTGGTTATTTAATGATGCCAAAATTCTTATTTTACTTCAGTCTCTTGTTGTATCTTTGTCCGGTTTGCCGATTTATTTTTTGGCGAGAAGAAAGGGAATAAATAAAATCTTATCAATATCAATTTTAATAAGTTATCTTATGTTTTATGGTATACAAAATGCTATCTGGTTTGATGTTCATAGTCTTGCTTTTGGAGCTGGTTTTTTACCCTGGTTTATATATTTTCTGGATGTTAAGAATAAAATTGCCTCCATAGCATTTTTCTTTCTGTCTATCCTTTCTAAGGAAGATATTGCTCTTCTGACTTTTCTAATAAGTTTAATATATTTTTTAACTCATAAAGATAAAAAAATATATTTATTTTTTATATTTAGTTCCGTTGTCTATTTATTATTTATTTTCTTTATATATTTTCCTCATTTTACGCAAAGTGGATATAGGTATCAAAATACTGGAGGGTTGTTGGTAAATTTAGACATTAATAATCTTTATGATACTTCAGAAAAAAAAGAAGTATTTTTTTATAGCTTTAGCTGGTTTGGATTTATCCCCTTTCTTAATCCGCTGTATTTATTGCTTGCGATAGGTGATTTAGCTCATTATTTTGTTTTCGGCAGCGATTTAGTAACTTCGGCTCAAGGGATGTTTATGCATTACAGAATATCTCTTGCTTCTTTATTGGTGTGGTCAACTATTATAGTAATTTCCAAATATAAAAGATTAAATACTAAATTTTTGGCAATTTATATTTTATTTTTTGCTTTACTTTTTCAATACACCTTGCATTTGCCGTTAAGTTATCTAACAAAAAAATGGTTTTGGACAGAGCCCTCCGCGGTTAAAAACATCGAAAAAGTAATTAAATTTTTGCCGGATGATTCTTCTGTGGTTTCTCAAAATAATATAACTCCTCATATATCCGGGCGTGATAATATTTTTACTCTTTGGCCCGAAAAAAAAGACTTTAAGATAAATTCCCCTTGCCAAAAGCAGACATGTTACTGGTTCAGATGGGCGGGCAAACCAGAATTTCTAATAGTTGATACGTCTTTGGAGTGGGACATTCGCCATTTCCTGACAAATAGAGAAAAATATGTAAGTGGACTTAGTAATTTGGAAAAAGAAGGAATAATTAGTGCTTATAAAAAAGAAGGAAGCGCCGTATTATATAAAGTTAATAAAAAACCATAAATTAAAATAATCCGCTGTTCTTAATAACTTTTATTGTTTATAATACAATCAGTATGAATTTTGTCAAAAAGTACTGGGGTGTGTTTTTTATTCTTTTTTTGTCTATATTTTCTGTAGTTCCCTTTTTTAATTCGGGTTTCTTTCCTATGCACGACGATGCGCAGGTTGCCCGGGTTTTTGAGATGGGAAAAGCTCTTAAAGACGGCATATTTCCTGTTAGATGGGTTTCCGGCTTAGGATATGGGTATGGTTATCCGATATTTAATTTTTATGCTCCGTTGTCTTATTATTTTGGCGGGTTTATCAATACTTCAGGTTTTGATGCCCTTGTATCTACAAAAATTATGATGGTATTTGGAATAATTATGGCAGGTGCTTTTATGTATCTTTTAGCTCGCGAATTTTGGGGAGAGATTGGAGGTATAATTTCTGCTCTATTTTATATTTATGCTCCTTATCACGCGGTTGACATTTATGTGAGGGGGGATGTTTCCGAGTTTTATGCCTATGCTTTTATTCCTTTGATGTTTTTAGGGTTTTATAAGGTATTTGTATCAATTAGTCAAAAATCAAATATCAAAAATCTCGCCTCGCTGCGAAGCGGGCAAATATCAAAAATATGGAAATGGATAATTCTTGGGTCGGTGGGATATGCAGGAGTGATACTTTCTCATAATTTAACTGCGATGATGGTGACGCCGTTCTTATTCATTGTTTCATTGTTCTATTGTTTCATTGTTTATAAAAATAAAAAAAACTTAATACTTAATTCTTTATACTTTATACTTCCTTTCTTGTTTGGATTACTTCTTTCCGCTTTCTACTGGTTGCCTGCGCTTTTTGAAATGAAATATACAAATATAATGTCTCAAATTGGCGGAGGGGCTGATTTTAAGGATCATTTTGTCTGCATTCAACAATTGTGGAATAGTGAGTGGGGATTTGGAGGATCAACAAGAGGTTGCATTGACGGCATGTCTTTTAAATTGGGTAAATTACATATTCTATTATCGATTATATCGCTGATTTTATCATTAATAATGATATTTAAGAACAAATTATTTATTCACTCTAATAATACGTATCATTATATTAATAGAATTATAACGATTCTACTTTCTTTATTTGGACTTCTTATTTCATTGTTCTTAATGCTTGAGATATCAAAACCAATATGGGAAACAATTCCTTTCATGGCTTTTTTTCAATATCCCTGGAGATTTTTAATATTGACTTCATTTTTTACGTCTTTTTTAGCTGGAGCGGTTATTTGGTTTCTTCAATTCGTCATTGCGAGGAGTCCCGATTTAATCGGGACGACAAAGCAATCTTCTTCCAATATAGATTGCTTTGCTATTACTCGCAATGACAGGAAAAGAATCTTACCTTATATCATGTCTGCTGCGATAATTTTCTTATTAATCTTTTTTAATGTTAAGCTTTTTAATCCTCAAACAATAATTTCAAAAACGGTAGCTGATTATACAAATGATCGGGAAATACTGTGGAGAGTTTCAAAAATCTCAGATGAATATCTGCCAAAATCAATAAAAAGACCATCCACGATTGACGAAATAAATCAGCAACCGATAACGGCAATGAATAGTGCTTATACAAATAAAATAATTGAATATAAAACATCCAGAATCATTGCAGAAGTTATTGCACGCGAAAAGTCATACGCAAGAGTAAACGTTGCGCATTTTCCTGCTTGGAAAATCTTTATTGATGGAATTTTGCAAACACCTGATATAACAGAGAGAGGATATCTTTTGATTGTTGATAAAGGCAAACATATAATTACCGCATCATACGAAGCGACATCAATTGAAAAAATAGCAAATATTTTATCTATTAGTGGATTAGCGGTGCTTATTATTGGTATAATTTACTTTAGAAAGTTTCGATTTAAGCAATAAATGAAAAAACCCAGCGTAGAAATAACTGTGCCTGTTTATAACGAAGAAAAAGAGCTGGAAAAAAATATTTTAACTCTTTATAATTTTTGTGATAAAAAATTAGAAGATTATAACTGGCATATTACCATTGCCGATAATGCATCAAACGATAACACTCCAATAATTGCATCTAAACTTTCAAAAATTAACCCAAGAATTGTTTATTTCAGACTGGATCAAAAAGGAAGAGGAAGAGCTGTTAAAAGAGTTTGGAGCGAGTCCGGCTGCGATTATTGTGTATATATGGATCTTGATCTTTCGACAGATCTTATTCATCTCCCAAAAATTCTTAAAGCGCTGAAAGACAATTCTGATATTGCTATTGGATCAAGGCTTATGAATGGTTCAAAAGTGGAAGGAAGAACTTTTCTTAGAGAATTTATTTCCAAAACATTAAACTTTTTCTTTATTCAATTTTTCTTTCATACCCATTTTACCGATGCTCAATGTGGGTTTAAAGGTGTAACTAAAAAGGTTGTAGACAATCTTATTCCAAAGATTTTGGATAACGGGTGGTTTTTTGACGGAGAGCTTTTAATAGTTGGCGAGAAAAGCGGTTATAAAATTTACGAAGAACCAGTTCACTGGGTTGACAATCCTGGATCAACAGTTAGACTTTATTCGACAATTATTGGTGACATAAAGGTTATTATCAGACTTCTAAAAACTAAACCTTGGAAATCAATATCGAGAAGTAATTAATTTATGGAAGAAGTTGATATAGCAGCAATTAAAAAAAGATCAATTAGAGGCGTTTTTGCGCTGGTTTCAAGAACGTTTGTTATACAAATAGTAGGTTTCGTTGTTAATTTTTTACTGACCATTTTTCTTTCCCCTTCTGTTTTTGGAATTTTTTTTGTTGTTTCAGCGGTTATTGCCTTTTTTTCTTATTTTTCGGATATTGGACTTGCTGCAGCGCTTATTCAGAAGAAAGAACCTATTACAAACGATGATCTTAAAACAACATTTACAATACAGCAGATACTGGTTATTTTTTTAGTTATTATTGCGTTTATTTTTTCTAATGCCGTAAGTTCGTTTTATAGTTTAGAGAAAGAAGGAACACTGCTCTTCCAAGCACTCGTTATTGCTTTTTTCCTGTCTTCTTTAAAGACAATACCATCTATAATTTTAGAAAGAAATCTTCAATTCCAAAAATTAGTTATTCCTCAAATTGTCGAAACTCTTCTTTTTAATATTACAGTTCTTATTCTTGCTATTAAAGGGTATGGAGTCTCCAGCTTTACTTATGCTGTGTTAGTTCGAGGCGTTTCGGGACTTTTAGTAATTTATATTATTGCTCCGTGGAGAATAAGAATAGGCTTTTCAAAAGATGTTGCAAAAAAATTATTATCATTCGGTATTCCGTTTCAAACAAACAGTATCCTGGCATTAATGAAAGATGATTTATTAACTATATTCTTAGGTAAAATATTGCCTATTGCTCAAGTTGGATTTATTGGTTTTGCGCAAAAGTGGGCATTTTATCCGCTGCGTCTTATTATGGATAATGTTATCAGAATTACTTTTCCGTCTTTTTCCCGTCTTCAGCATGATAAAAATTTGTTAGGTCTTGCGATTGAAAAATCTTTATTTGTAAGTTCTTTTTTTATTTTTCCGTCTCTTACAGGTTTTGCTATTTTATTTCCTTATTTTATCAATTTAATTCCAAAATACGAAAAATGGGAGCCGGCGGTTTTGTCACTATCCTTTTTTGCGATCAATGCCGGTCTTTCATCTATTTCAACCCCATTAACAAATGCATTAAATGCAATTGGTAAAATAAAAGTTACCTTGTACCTTATGGTTTTCTGGACTGTAGCTACATGGATTATGACTCCTCTTTTTATATATTTTTACGGGTTTAACGGCGTAGCTATTGCTTCGGCTATTATTTCGTTTTCTGTTGTGGGAGTCGTGTATTTGGCAAAAAAATATATTAATTTTGATATATTTAAAGTAACAAGCGGTCCTTTTGTGGCAGCTCTTTTTATGAGTGTAATTATTTATTTTCTTAGTCCGATGATAATTAAAAATCTTTTTACGTTTTTGCTTATGATTGTTATTGGAGCTATACTTTACTTTGGAGCAGTGTTTTTTTTAACAAAAAGGCAAATTCTGGCGAATATTGCTCTTGTTAGAGAAAACATAAAAAAATAATATGCAAAAACTTTCCGTTGTTATTTCGGCTTTCAATGAAGAAAAAAAGATCGAAAACTGTCTAAAATCCGTATCTTTTGCAGACGAAATAATACTGGTAGACAGTTCATCAACAGACAGTACCGTAAAAATAGCTAAAAAATACACTTCTAAAATATTTACCAGGGAAAATAATTTAATGCTTAATGTAAATAAAAACTTTGGTTTTACAAAAGCGGAAAACGACTGGATTCTTAGTTTGGACGCTGATGAAAAAGTATCGGAAGAGTTAAAAGAAGAAATAATGTCTATTCTTACTTCAAAACTTCCGTCAATGAACGGATATTGGATTCCCCGCAAAAATATAATTTTCGGCAAATGGATAAAGCATGCAGGATGGTATCCGGATCATCAACTAAGGTTTTTTAAAAAAGACAAGGGAAAATTTGAAGAAAAAAATGTTCATGAAATGATCAGACTTGACGGAGAAGCAGAATTTCTTAAAGAACACTTAATTCATTATAATTTTGAAACAATCTCGCAGTTTTTACATAAGCATCTTAATATTTACGCCGCGAATGAAGCAGACGATATTCTCGCAAAGGGATATGTCTATGACTGGCTTGATGCGATCCGTTTCCCGGCTAAAGAATTCTTAAGCCGTTTTTTTGCCAGAGAAGGATATAAAGAGGGTGTCCATGGGTTAATAATTTCGATTTTAATGGCATTTTATCATCTGGTAATTTTTGCCAAAATCTGGGAGATGCAGGGATTTAAAGAAATTTATGATCAAAATATTTTGGATAAAACCGAGAAAGAATTCAAAAATTTTCATAAAGAAATGAGGTACTGGTTTTTAAATGAAAAAATAAAATCAACAAAAAATGTGTTTAATAGATTGCGCTTAAAAGTGAAAAATAAATTAAAAGTATGAACTCTAGAATTAACCCGAGTGTCCTTTTTAAATTATTTATTTCTATTGTTCTGTTAACTATAGTTTCTAACCTAATAATTTTAGATATTAAGATTTTTAAAGAAAAGCCGGTAGAAGAAAAAGTAGTTGTTTCGCAAAATAAAGAAGATATTGTTGCCAAAACAAAAGAAGAAAAAGCAGGAGTAAATGTTGTAGATAATTTATGCCCAAACAGTTGTCTTGACAAAATATCAGAAGCGACGGAGTCTATTAAAACTATTCAAGCGCAAGTTAATGAGATAAATAAACAAAAACAGACTGTATCTAATCAAAACCAAAGTCAGCAGACTGTAACTTCATCTCAAGTAAAAGAATACTTCATCGCTTTTGGTTCTGGATCTAATAATACCGAGGATTGGGCGGATGTTTCTGGACTTCAAGTTTATGTAGACAGCACACAATACGGGAAAATAAAAAGTGTTACATTTGAAGCTTCAATGCGTATTCCGACAGGAAATGAAGTTGCGTATGCAAGGCTTTTTAATGTTACAGATAAGCACCCTGTCTGGTTTTCTGAAGTTTCTTTAGAAGGAGGAACGCCTCAACTTTTAATTTCTCAGCCTGTTGCTTTTGATTCGGGACGCAAGCTCTATCAGGTTCAGATGAAAACAAGTCTTAAATATACTGCTATTTTAGATCAGGCAAGGCTGCATATTACAACTTATTAAAATATGAAAAAAGTTGCAATTGTTATTCTAAACTATAATGGTACTAGAGATACGACAGAATGCCTGGAATCAATAGGAAAATTAATTTTAGAAGAGATAAAGTTATTAACTATTGTAGTTGATAATGGATCGACTGATAGCTTGCAAGCTATCAGTAATTTCAAATTTCAAATTTCAAATTTCCAATTTAAATTAATTAAGAATGAGAAGAATTTGGGGTTTGCAGGAGGGAATAATGTTGGAATAAAATATGTGTTGAGGGAGGGAAGTGATTATATCCTAATATTAAATAATGATACGGTAGTTGATAAAAATCTGATAAAAGAACTGCTGGAAACTGCAGAATCAGATTCTAAAACAGGAATTGTTGTTCCTAAAATTTATTTTGCCAAAGGACATGAATATCACAGAAATAGATATAAAGAAAATGAGCTGGGAAAAATAATCTGGTATGCAGGGGGAATTATGGACTGGAAGAATATAATAGGTTCTCATAGAGGAGTAGACCAGGTAGATACAGGTCAGTATGATCAAGTAATGGAAACGGAATTCGCGACAGGGTGTGCAATGTTTGTTAAAAAAGAGATTTTTGAAAAAGTAGGATTATTTGATGAGAAATATTTTTTATATTATGAAGATGCGGATTTAAGTGAGCGTGTAAAAAATGCAGGATACAAAATAATTTATGCTCCAGCGGCTATAATTTGGCATAAAAACGCAGGGTCAGCTGGAGGTTCGGGTTCTAGACTGCAAGATTATTATACCACCAGAAATAGATTATTATTTGGTATGGAATACGCTTCCTTAAGAGCAAAGATAGCACTCATAAAAGAAAGTTTAAAGTTGTTATTTCTTGGCCGATATTGGCAAAAAAAAGGCGTAGCTGACTTTTATCTTAAGAGATTTCAAAAGGGGAGTTTTAATTTTAATTAGGTATGAAAGTTCATTCTAAGACAAGCAAGTTGTATTTTTTTATATGTTTTTTGTTTCTTATTGCTGTTGTTGTAAGACCTGCGCAGCTTATTTATCAACAGAGGGAAAACTTTTTTTCTCCAGGATATAATAAACAGTATGAGTCTCTAAAATCTTCTTATTACAATTCTCAATATGTAAAAAAGAAAAACCCGTATATAATGCCCGATGAAGTTTTTGAATCTTTCGTTGGGGGTGCTTTTATCAGAGGTGTAAATCCCATATTAATTGTTCATGAACATCCCCCTCTGGGCAGATATATAATAGGATTTTCTACACTTTTATTTGATAATGCAGCAACCCTTATTATTCCTCTCAGTCTAATTTCTGTAATAGGTATTTTTCTAATTTCAAAACTTGTTTTTAAAAAAACAATTTTGGCGATTATTCCTCTTTTGATTTTTACAAATGAACCCCTCTTTCTTTCCAAGTTTAAATACGCTCCTCTTCTTGAAGCTATTCAATTGCCATTTGTAATCTTATGCATTTATTTTTTTATAAAAGGTGTATCTTCAAAAAAATCTTTATACTGGTTTATAGTATCTTCGATTATGCTTGGTTTTGTTATTAGTATCAGGTTTTTTATTTTAGGACTTGCGATATCCTCTTCGATGATTCTCTTTTTTATTCTTCGACGCAGAATAGATAGAAAATTCATAATGTATATTCTTTCTTTGCCCTTCTCAGTTTTAGTTCTGATCTTGTCTTATACGAGAACAATTCAGGATGGATATTCTTTTTTTCAGGTATTTAGTATCCAAAAGTATATTTTGTATTACCATAAGTCAAAATTAATTTCTTTTTTTTCATTTTGGGATCTTATTTTTTTTAACAGATGGCATACATGGTGGGGTGATAAGAAAATTTTATCTGATAGCGCGTGGTTTATAATTTGGCCCATTTCTATGATTCTAACATTTTTGTTTTTATTATTTGTTTTAAGAAAAAAGATGACTTTTAGTGTGCCTGAAAAAATAATTTTCCTTTGGATTTTCGTATACTCTTTGCTTCTTTCAGTTGGAAATTCAACTACAAGATACTTCTTGCCGTTAGTGCCATTTTTATATATTTTATCTGTTTCTTTTCTAATAAAACTTTTTAAAAAAACGAAAGCATAAATTAATGAAAAAATATCTACGGAAATCCTGGCCTTTATTATTTATTTTTTTATTCTGGTTTATTTTCGCGTCTCCGTTTTTTTTAAAGGGGAAAGTTCCTTATGCATCGACATATCAAGTAACACATTTTCCTCCCTGGAGCGCTTATGAAGAGTTTTGGGGACCTGTCAAAAACGGAGCAATGCCCGATGTTATTGGTCAAATTTACCCTTGGAAGTATTTAGCAATAGAAACTTGGAAAACAGGGCAAGTTCCTTTGTGGAACCCTTACAATTTTTCAGGTACTCCTCTATTAGCAAATTACCAATCAGCTGTTTTGTTCCCATTAAATATTCTGTTTTTAGTACTGCCTTTTATAGATGCCTGGAGTTTACTAATTCTTTTTCAGCCATTATTAGCCGGAATATTCACGTATCTTTTTGTAAGATCTTTAAAAATAACTAGAATAGGCAGTATTTTTGCCTCTGTTTCGTTTATGTTTTGCGGTTTCATAACTACATGGATGGGATATGGGACGCTAGGGTATGCAATTTTATTTTTACCCTTATCTCTTTTTGCAATAGAAAAATATTACGAATCCAAAAGAGTTAAATTTTTAATATTATTATCTTTTACTATTCCCCTCTCTTTTTTTAGTGGACATTTTCAGATAAGCTTATATTTCTTTATTTTTATTTTATTTTATATTTTATATAAATACTTATCTTCTAAAAATATACTCAATGCTTTACACTTAATGCTTTTTTCTTTTTTAGGTTTATTAATTTCTATGCCTCAAATACTTCCTTCAATTGAATTTTATTCGCAAACAGTAAGGAGTGTCTTGTTTTTAAAGATAGAAGCGATTCCATTTTCTTATCTCCCGACTATTCTTGCTCCCGATTTTTTTGGTAATCCTGTAACGCGTAATGATTGGTTTGGACATTATGCCGAATGGAATGCTTACATAGGAGTATTCCCGATCTTATTTGCAATTTATATTTTTTTTAGAGAAAGAAAAAAAGCGATTTTCTTTATTATTTTAGCAGTTTTATCAATTTTTTTTGCTTTCGACTCCCCTATTATAGATGCTCTTGTCAAACTTCATATTCCGGTTTTTTCTACAAGCGCGGCAAGTCGTATTATTGTTATTTTTAGTTTTTCGATGAGCATTTTAGCCGGATTCGGGTATGACAGAATTATTGAAGATTTTAATAAAAAGAAAATAAAACCTATTATATTTTGGCTTATATTTTCTTTAATTATTTTTTTATTTCTTTGGTCTATTGTTTTTCTTCGTTTGTTTATAGATATAGATAAGATTCATATTGCCAAGAGTAATCTAATTCTCCCAACATTAATTTTTATTTCAGGTTTTGCTGTAATATTATTTAATATTTTAATAAAAAGTAAAAAAGTCTTATTTTATTCTTCATTAATAATTCTTATTATAATAGTATTTGACATGCTTCGATTTGTAACAAAATGGCAATCTTTTGATCCCAAAAATCTTGTATTTCCGAAAACAACTGTAACTGATTATTTTCCAAAGATTGCATCAACATTTCGAAGTTTTGGAAATTATGGTGCCGAAGTTTCTGCATATTATAAACTGCCTTCGGTGGAGGGATATGATCCAGTATATAACAAAAGGTATGGGGAATTTGTGTCTTCTTTATCTGATGGCAGTGTTAAAGATGGAGAAAGATATGTTGTTAATTTTTCTAAAAATGGAAAATATATGGAAAAGGCAGTTAATTTACTTGGAATAAAATATATTATTCATAAAGTGTCAGATGGACGGGCAGTTTGGACCTATCCCCATTGGGAGAATCCCGAGCAGTACAAGCAGGTTTTTAAAGATGGAAAATACGAAATCTATGAAAATAAAAATGTATTTCCCAGAACATATCTAGTATCAAGATATAAAGTTGTTAAAGAAAAACAGAAAATAATCGATACGATGTTTAGCAAAGATCTCGATTTAGCAAAAGAAATTATATTAGAAGAAGATCCAAATATTAGATTAAAGGAGGGTAAGAAAACCGCCAGGATTATAAATTTTACTCCTAATGAAGTTTTAATAAAAACGAATTCGGAATCAGATTCAATTTTATTATTAACAGATAGCTTTTATCCAGGGTGGAAAGCATTTATGGACAACGTTGAGACTAAAATTTTTAGAGCGGACTATACATTTAGAGCTATTAATGTCCCCAAAGGAGAACATAATATAATATTTGTTTACGACCCGATGAGTTTCAGATTAGGTATATATCTTGCTATAATTGGGGTTGCGGGTGTATTATTTTTTGGAGTTATTAAGGGAAGATCAAAAATAATGTCAACAGTGAAATAATGATATCAGTAATAATTCTTACAAAAAACGAGGAAGAGGTAATTAAAGACTGCGTAGAAAGTATGAAAGGGTTTGCGCAGAAGATAGTAGTTATTGATTCTAATTCTACAGATAAAACGGTTGATATTGCTGAAAATTTAAAGGCGGAGGTTTATAAAAATAAATTTATCGATTTTTCTAAACAGCGGAATTTTGCCTTTTCAAAAGTCTCTTTTGATTGGATCTTGTATATTGACGCGGATGAAAGACTAACCGATGAGTTCAAAAAAGAAGTAAAAGGTGTCCTGGATAATTTTAGGGAAGAAAACGGAATAGGGGGTTTTTTTATTAAAAGGAAGACATTTTTTTTCGGAAAAAATTGGGGCCTAAGCGATAAAATGCAGAGATTGTTTTATAAAAAAAATTTTATCGGGTGGGAAGGAGTTGTTCATGAAACTCCAAAGATAAAAGGAAGTTTTTCAGAGATAAAATCTCCTATACTCCACTTAACGCATAGAAATTTATATCAAATGCTTGAAAAAACAAATGAGTGGTCCGAATACGAAGCGAAATTAAGATTTGATAGCAAACATCCTAAGATGTCTTGGTGGCGCTTTCTAAGAATTATGTTAACCGGATTTTTTAAGTCGTATTTATTAGAAAAAGGGTATAAAAATGGCACAGCGGGGATTATTGAATCTATCTATCAATCTTTTTCTATGTTTATTACCTACGCCAAACTTTGGGAAAAGCAAAATAGGCATTAGGTTCTACTTATCCACGATTTCATTTCGTCAAGAGTAAGCCTCTTTTTGGAAAATCTGAAAAGGTAAACGATTTCCAGTATTCCGAATGTATTCAAAACTAAAAGCGCTATAAACCAGTTTCTTTGAGCATTTTTGGCTGCTCTCCATAGTGCCAAACCTTTCCAAATAAGAGACCAAACAAATATAAGAAAAAGAGGTAAAGGCGGAATCTGTCCCATTACATCAGGATAGTTCATATAAATATATTAACATAATTATGCAAAGATATCAAAAAGTTGGTAGAATGAATATGTGAGAATTGGTATTTATGATCCATATCTGGACGACCTGGGGGGCGGCGAGAAATATATGATAGCCATTGGCATCTGCCTTGCTAAGGATCACCGGGTTACCGTGTTCTGGGACAATAAAGAAGATTTGGAAAAGTTGAAGGAACGTTTTTTGCTTGATTTGTCTTCTATCAATTTAGCTAAAAATATTTTTTCTTCCAAATTCGGATTTTTAAAAAGAATTTTGGAAACAAGAAAATATGACGCAATAATTGTTCTAAGCGATGGAAGTATTCCTTTTAGCCTCTCGAAAAAACTCTTTATACACATTCAACAACCATTAGGAGAATTTCCAATAAATTCTTTTAAGAGCAGAATTAAGCTTTCGCGCATTAATGCTTTTTTCTGTAATTCACAATTTACAAAATCATTTATTGACAAAGGCTATAATGTAAAATCGCTTGTTATTTATCCTCCTGTTGAAATTTTTAGAAAAGAGGTTAAAAAAGAAAATATAATACTGCATGTAGGAAGATTCAGGGTAAAAAATGTTAAGACAGAGGATTATAAAAAACAAAGTTTTATGATAGAAATGTTTAAGAGAATGGTAAAAAACGGGTTAAAAAATTGGAGTTTCGTTTTAGCTGTTAGCGTTTCGGAAAAAGATAGAGAGATATTTAATGCTCTTCCAGAGAAAACAGAAGGTTTTCCAATAAAGTTTTTAATAAATCATGACAACAGAAAGCTTTGGGATATTTATAACCGTTCTAAAATTTATTGGCATGCATCGGGATTCGGGGAAGATTTAACAAAAAATCCGGAGTATGCGGAGCATTTTGGCATATCAACTGTTGAGGCAATGGGCGCGGGATGCGTTCCTGTTGTTATAAATGCGGGCGGACAAAAAGAAATTGTAGAAAACGGGGAAAACGGTTTTTTGTGGGATACAGAGGAAGAATTAATTAATCGGACATTTGAACTTGTCAGAAATAGTAAATTAAGAGAAAAATTGTCATATGCTGCTCAAGAACGTGCAAAGGTTTTTGCAGGGGACCGTTTTTGTCGGGAAATAAAAGAAATGATAGCAAAATGAAAAATAAAACATTACTTTTAATATTACTGATTTTAGTCATATTTGCTTTTTTCTTTAATTCTTTTTTAATTAAAGGCAAACTGCCAATTCCATCAGATACAATTATTGGGCTTTATCATCCATTTAGGGATTTATATGCAAAGGAATATCCAAGGGGAATTCCTTTTAAGAATTTTTTAATAACCGATCCTGTTCGACAACAATATCCCTGGCGTGAACTTGCCATTTCTTTAGAGAAAAAAGGAGAACTTCCTTTGTGGAATCCGTATAACATGGGAGGGTATCCTCTTTTGGCTAATTTTCAATCTGCCGCGTTTTATCCTTTAAACATATTATTTTTTGTTCTTCCTTTTAATATCTCATGGGGGCTATTAATATTCTTAAGTCCTTTACTTTCTGCAATTTTTCTTTATTTTTATCTAAAGAATTTAAATCTTCATAATTGGGCTTGCTTTTTAGGATCAATAGTTTTTTCCTTTTCCGGATTTTTTATAGCCTGGATGGAATGGGGAACGATAACTCATACGATTCTTTGGTTGCCTTTAATACTTTTATCAATTGATAAAATTTTTTCTTATTTTAAATTTAACAAAAACTCAAAAGTAAAATCTCAAAGCTCTCGGCCAAAGGCCGATCAGCCTCTGGCTGAAAAATTGCAATTAAAAAGTCAAAAGTTATTAATTTGGAGCTTTATCTTTACTTTTTCTTTAATTTCTGCTTTTTTTGCGGGGCATTTGCAAATATTTTTCTACCTTTTCGTTTTTTCAACAATTTATCTATTTGCCCGTTGGTTACAATTTGGTAGGAGATGGAATATATTATTGCTATTTGCTATTTGCTATTTGCTATTTGCTATTACTACGGCAATTCAGTGGGTTCCAACTTTAAAGTTTATTTTTGAAAGTGCCAGAGAGATTGATCAAGCGCAATGGCAAAAATCCGGTTGGTTTATGCCCTGGGAGCATTTAGTTCAGTTTATTATTCCTGATTTTTTTGGAAATCCAACAACCAATAATTATTGGGGAGTGTGGAATTATGCTGAATTTATTGGCTATATTGGAATATTTCCTTTTATTCTTTCTCTTTTCGCGCTTTTCTTTAGAAAAGACAAAAAAACTTTATTTTTTGGAACTATTTTTTTTATATCTTTGATTTTTGCTTTACCCACATTTTTTGCAAAAATTCCATATCTGATAAATATTCCTCTTTTGTCAACTTCTCAGCCAACCCGCTTATTATTTTTATCGGATTTTGCTCTTGCTGTTTTAAGTGCTTTAGGATTTGACTATTTAATTAAAAGTAAAAATAAAACTGTAATATTCCCCTTGCTTTTTTTATTTATATTGTTTTTAGGAATTTGGATCTTTGTACTTTTTTTGGGGAAAGAAGTTATAAGTCTAGATAATCTTAACGTTGCTAAACGCAATAGTATATTACCTTCTGCATTGTTTGGTTTTATTCTTATTATAGTTTCTCTTCTTGTATTTATGCCGAGAATAAAAAAGTATAGTTCTTTTATTTACATTCTCCTGATCTTTTTAGCTTTATTTGATTTGATGCGCTTTGGTTTTAAATTTATTCCTTTTACAAATAAAGAATATCTATTCCCGCAGACAAAGACAATTTCTTTTTTGCAAAGTCAAAAAGGAATTTTTAGAATTATGAGTGCTGATCGGAGAATATTACCTCCAAATTTTACGACTCTGTACAGATTGCAATCGGTGGACGGATATGATCCGTTATTTCTTAATAGGTATGGAGAATTAATTTCTGCGTCGGAAAGGGGAAAACCGGATATATCTCCTCCTTTTGGATTTGACAGAATCATTAACCCTGCGAATTTTGAATCAAGAGTTGTTGATTTAATAGGAGTTAAATACATTCTTAGTCTTTCAGATCTTAAGTCGGAGAAATTAAAAAAAGTATTTCAGGAAGGACAAACTAGAGTCTATGAAAATTCTAAGAGTTTTCCACGAACATTCTTTGTAGAAAAAGTATATTATAGGAATAATAAAAACGATGTTATTGAATTAATATTTAATGAGAATTTTGATTTAAAGAGGAAAGCGATTATTGAAGATGCAGATTTTAAACGAATAGACTTTATTTCTAAAAGATCTTTAGGAGAAGCTAAGATAAAAGAATATACGGAAAATAAAATTGTTATTAAAACCCAAAATAAAGGGGAGGGATTTTTAGTTATTACCGACACTTTCTATCCTGCGTGGAAAGCAAAGATTAATGGAAAAGAGACCAGAATTTACAGAACAGACTTTAACTTTAGAGGTATATTTGTTCCAAAAGGCGAGCACAATGTTGAATTTTATGTTTCTCTTTTTTAATAATCTATTATGAATGTAAGTATTGTTATTCCGAATTATAATGGGGAAAGGCTTTTGAAGAAAAATTTACCTCAGGTTTTGGAAGCGGCGGAATTTTATCAGGAGAAAACCGGTTCTAAAATTGAAGTGATAATCGTTGATGATGGATCGACTGATTTTTCGGAATCAGTAATTTCAAATTTTCTCGCGGAGCGAGATCTTGCTTCGCAAGACAAATCTCAAAAATTAGAGATTATATTTTTACAGAATGAGAAAAATCTAGGATTTGCATCAACTGTTAATAGGGGAGTTAAAGAATCAAAAGGAGTAATAGTAGTTTTATTAAATACAGATGTTGCTCCTGAAGAGAATTTTTTAATTCCCCTGATTGATCATTTTAAAGATCCTCAAGTTTTTGCTGTTGGATGTATGGATAAAAGTGTTGAGGGGGGAAAAGAAATTCTTAGAGGCAGAGGTATCGGGTTCTGGAAAAGAGGATTTTTAATACATAGCAGAGGCGGAGTAAATAAAAATAATACTCTTTGGGTAAATGGAGGCAGCGGAGCGTTTAAAAAAAATATTTGGGAGAAACTGGGAGGACTGAATACAATTTATAGCCCCTTTTATTGGGAAGATATTGATTTATCTTACAGAGCATTAAAATCCGGTTATAAAATTTTTTTTGAGCCAAAAAGTGTTGTTGTCCATGAGCACTCGATAGGGGCAATTAAAAGTAAATACTCCGTTTCTGAAATAAAGAAAATAGCTTACAGAAACCAATTTATTTTTTCTTGGATTAACGCGACCGATATAGACATTTTGTTTTCTCAATTTGTTTGGCTTCCGTATCATTTATTAAAAGCGATATCAAAAGTTGACCTATATTTACTTTCAGGATTTTTTAGGGCTTTTATTTTATTTCCAGAAATTATAAAATCTAAATTCAAAGCACGAGTACTTTTTATAAAAAAGGACAGCGATGTCATTGCGAGTGTTAACGAAGCAATCTTCTAGAGATCGCCACACCAAGCTCAGCTTGTCTCGCGATGACAATTCTTTAAAATTTTATGAAATTATCAATTATTATTCCTGCTTTTAATGAAGAAAGAACGATTACAATGGTGCTTAAAAAATTAAAGGCGCTTAAAATTGATAGTGTTGATAAGGAAATTATTGTTGTAGATGATGGATCAACCGATTCTACAGAATCGGAAATTCGAAATTCGAAATTCGAAATTCGAAATTTAAAGATTTTTCGCCATGCGAAAAATCTTGGGAAGGGGGCTGCTGTTAGGACAGGTATTAAAAATACGACTGGGGACTATATTTTAATACAGGATGCAGATTTAGAATATGATCCAAAATATATTCCTACGTTGGTCGGATCAATTAAAAATGGAATAACAGTTGTGTATGGAACCAGGCTTAAAAGAGCTCCTCATCTATCTAAAGAAGAAAAAAGAATTCGTTTTTTACTACATTACTTTGGAAATAGATTTTTAAGCTTTTTGACAAGTGTTTTATATGGTCAGTGGATTACAGATATGGAAACGGGCTATAAATTATTCCCCAAAGCCGCTGTTTTTAATATGAAATTAAATGCAAGAAGTTTTGAATTTGAACCGGAAGTAACAGCGAAGCTATTAAAAAAAGGTTATAAAATTCTGGAGGTACCAATTACTGTTAATCCAAGAGGGTACGAAGAAGGTAAAAAGTTAAATACGTTTAGGGACGGCTTTAAAGCTTTATGGACAATAATTAAATACAGGTTTATAGATTAAATGAAGAAAAGATATAAAGAATTTATAATAATATTATTTTTTGCTTTTTTTTCAATTTTTATTTTTAGAGATTATTTTTTTAAAAATGCTGTTCCTTTTCCGTCGAATCTTTTAGCATCATTTTATCAACCCTGGATTTCTTATAAGTGGGAAGGGTATCCTAATGGACCTCCCAGCAAACCGGCAGGGTTTGATAATTTGAGGATTTTTTATCCTTTAAGGAAACTTACAACAGATCAAATTAAAAATTTTGAAGTCCCTTTATGGAATCCTTATAACTTTTCCGGTAATACTCATTTAGGTGTTTATCATTCTTCAGTTTTTCATCCATTAAGCTTTTTATTTTTATTACTGCCTCAAATTGATGCATGGTCGTTAATAGTTATACTACAACCCTTTTTAAGCGGAATTTTTATGTATCTTTTTCTGAAAGAAATTAATTTAAGCAGGAGGTCAAGTTTATTCGGAGGCATTGTTTTTGCTTTTTCAGGTTTTATGATTGTCTGGTGGGAAGAAAATTTTATGTCTTCTTATTCTGCTTTGTTTTTACCTTTAATTTTATATTCAATCGAAAAATTATTTAAGCGGATAAATCTTTTTAATTTTTTACTTCTTATTTTAGGCTTAACTTTTTCTCTTGTTTCAGGCTGGTTTCAAATGTCATTGTATGTTTTTATTATTTCTATAGCATGGATAATTTATCGTTTATTAAAAAGTAAAAACAAAAAAGAAAAAGCTACATATTTTGCCGTCTCTTATCTTTTATCTTTTATGATTTCTGCTATTCATCTTGCACCTGGTCTTGAGTCTTTTATATACTCTGCCAGAGGAACAACAGATCCAAAGTTTGTTTTTGATATTTATTTAATGCCTTTAGCTCATCTTGTAACTTTCTTGGCGCCTGATTTTTTTGGAAATCCCGCAGCGCAAAATTATTTTGGAATAGGAAATTTTCACGAAAAAGTTCTTTATGTTGGGATTATTCCTTTGGTTTTTGCAATATACGAATTGATCCATTTAAAGAAAAATACTTATGCTGAAAAATTTTTTAAATACGCGTTTATTATAACTTTATCTTTAGGCTTTGCTCTTCCTACCAGTTGGTTTTTTCTTTATCACTTAAAAATTCCTCTCGTCTCGGTAATTCTTCCATCTAGAATATTTTTTATTTCTACCTTTAGTATTTCTATTTTAGCCGCTTTGGGATTAGAGAGATATTTACAAACTAAAAAAGAAAAGAAAATATTCTTAGTTTTATTTTTTATTGGGTTATTTTTTATTTTTATTTGGGCATTCATATTTTATAATAAAAAAATAAATCCTTTAAGTGTGTTTTCTACAATATCATTTAGAAATTTTATTCTTCCATCTGCTTTCTATATCGCTTGTTTATTAATGCTGGGCATGGCTTTTCTTAAAAAGAATTTAAAAAGAAAATCGTATTTTATTTTTTTGAGTTTGACAATTTTAAGTTCTCTATATTTTGCTAATAAATACTTATATTTCTCGGAGCGAAAATTTATATTTCCTGAAACTCCAGTTATTTCTGCATTGAAAAAAGAAACTGGAATAGATCGTTTTTGGGGAGTGGGTAATGGATATATTGATCGGAATTTTGCAACCTATTTTAACCTTTTTTCACCAGAAGGCTATGACTCTTTTTATATAGGAAGATATGGAGAACTTTTATTTGCTGCCCAGAATAAAGGAAGATATTCCAGACAAATTCCGCGTACCGATGCAACATTAGCTCAACCTAAAAAGTTGGAAGAAATTTATAATAATCCATATAGAAGAAGATTATTATCTCTCTTGGGCGTGCGCTATATTGTAGCCGAAAATAAAAATATAAAACGTAATACAACTAATCTTGATCAAGTATGGATCGACCATAAATTTGTTATTTACAAAAATAAAGAAGCTTTGCCTAGATTTTATCTGGCGAATGATTATAAAGTTGTTACTGATCCGCAAAAAATACTTGATGAATTGTTCGATAGTAATGTTGATTTATCCAAGACAATTATTTTAGAAGAAAAACCAGAGAGTATATTAAATAAAGAACAGGTTAAAGGAGCAGCAAAAATTATTTCTTATAGTCCAAATAAAATTCTATTGGACACAAAAATTAATAAAAATGCTCTTTTATTTATATCAGATAATTACTTTCCTGGATGGAAGGCTTACATAGATCCTTCGACAAGCTCAGGACAAGTTAAAGAAACAAAAATTTATAGAGCGAATTATAGCTTTCGCGCGATTGTAGTTCCAAGAGGAAATCATATTGTGTCTTTTAATTATGAACCTGCGTCATTTTATATAGGCGTAATTATTACTCTTTTTGGTTTATTGGCAACTTTAATTGTTTGTATTACAATAAGATATAAATCTTATAAAAAAATATGAAAAACTTTTCTTTAGATTCTGTTTTACTCTTTGTTCTTGTTATCCCTTTTATCATGAATTTTAGAATAAGCCCAAGCGAGACACCTTATTGGCTGTTTGGATTAATTTTCGTCTCTCTTTTAATATATATAATATTAGATCTTTTAAAAATTTCTGAAAAATTTTACTTTAATCTAAAACAAATTTTGTTTTGGATAATAACAATACAGGTAATAGGAAGCGCATTTATATCGGCAATTATTGTAAGGCATCAAACTGCTCCAGTGTATAATGTGCATGATATTGTTATTCAGCAGGAAGTAGCAATAAGATATTTAATTCACGGAAAAAACCCATATTCTACTACTTATTTTGGTACTCCTCTTGAAGAATGGCATTATTCAGATAAAGAGACAAATCCTGCTCTTTATCATTTTGTAATGCAGCCATTCTATTTACTTTTTGCAATACCTTTTTATTTTATAAGTACACGTACTATTGGTTATTTTGACGGAAGAATGCCTTTATTATTTCTAATTTTAGCACTTCTAATTTTGGCATCGACATTAATAAGAGATAAAAAGAGACGTCTTGAATTCTTAATACTTCTTGCGTTTAATCCAGCAATGCTTTCTTATAATTTGGAAGGTAGGTCTGATCTTTTTATGTTCCCTTTTTTATTTGCAGCTCTCTACTTTTTATACAGGAAAAAGTATTTAATTGCTGGTATTCCTATGGCTCTTGCCTTTGCTGTTAAGCAATCTGTCTGGCCAATATTCCCTTTTTATTTTGCATATATTTATTTTAAAACAAGAAGTTTAACAAAAACCATAAAACTAATTGCGCCATTTTTTTTAACTTTTTTAACAATAGTCCTCCCATTTTTCCTATGGAATACAAAAGCGTTTATGGACAGTACCATTTATTATTTATCCGGCAAAACTGAACATAGTTATCCTATCTCTGGATATGGATTTGGGAAATTACTAAATCAACTAGGTTTTATAAAAGATGTTCATAAATATTATCCTTTTGAGATTTGGCAATTATTAATTGGATTACCGTTAATGATTATTCTTCTGGTATTTTTAAAAAAACAGCCAAATATTAAACGATTAATTATTGTTTATGGGATATTTCTTTTTGTATATTGGTATTTTTCCCGTTATTTTAATAACAGTCATTTGGCTTACCTATCTGTTATATTTTTAACCTCATATTATTGGCCCGAAGAAACGGAAAACCAGAAGAATTACAAAAAATAGGAATAAATAGTTATGTTTATAATGAACTTAATTGACCAATCTAAAAGAGTAACTCGCGGTTTTGGATTACTGGAGATATTTCTTGCAAAGAAAAGAGCAAAAATCGCGGACAGTTTAATAAATCCGGAACACAGAAAAGGCAGGATTCTTGATATCGGCTGCGGTTCTTTTCCTTATTTTTTAAAATCGACATTATTTAATGAAAAACATGGCATAGATGGAGAAATCATTATTGAATCTTTCAAAGGCGAATCCATTTATTTAAAACAGATTAATGTTGAAAAACAAAAAATTCCATATCCTGCTAATCATTTTAATGTTGTTATTATGCTGGCTGTTTTTGAGCATATAAATCCCGAAAATCTTTCATTTGTGTTAAAAGAAATATTAAGAGTATTAAAAAAGGACGGAATATTCATTCTTACCACTCCGACTCCCTGGTCGATTCCAATTCTTTCCCTCCTTTCTAAAATTCATTTTATCAGCAAGGTTGAAATAAATGATCACAAAAATGCGTTTAGCTCAATTATGATAAAAAACATTCTCCAAAGAACAGGATTTTCTAAAAATAAAATTAAAAGCGGATACTTTGAATTCTTTCTGAATATGTGGATATCAGCCCAAAAATAAAAATCATGCCTTAAAAAGGGATACTAATTGGCTCTTAAGGAATGCAATATATCGTCAATGACTTTTGTAATAAATGTTATCTCGCTGTCTTTAAAATAAACCGGATTATTTAAATAATTCATATATTTAATTTCAAAGA
>Ga0209541_10001956_pt1 | contig 39918 bp, 35 predicted proteins | sample RifCSPlowO2_01_FD_184027 | JGI IMG/M metagenome (GOLD analysis project Ga0209541, IMG submission 184027) | Groundwater microbial communities from Rifle, Colorado - Rifle CSP2_plank lowO2_0.1 (SPAdes) (version 2) | ecosystem: Environmental > Aquatic > Deep subsurface > Groundwater | place...
TTTCGTCAAGGCCCCGGCGGTATTCGCAAAAGACGCCAACGTCGGTTTATTGACCGCCCAAAAAGAATTGAAATCCTCATTTTCCGGCGAGCGGGCCAATTCGTTGCTAAGAGTCAGCAGAAAGACCAGAGAGCTGTTGATGACGTTGTCGTTTTCCACGCCGCTGAAAGACTTGAACAAATCTTTCTCTTTAATGATTCCGCCGCTCTCATTTATAATATCCCGGGCCAGAACAATGTAGCGCTTTATGTCGGAATTGCCGGCAACGGCTTGCCGGAGCTGGTTAAGGGTGAATTCCTCGATCTGACGGACACGCTCACGGGTAATTTCATAGGAAGCGCCGATAGATTCGAGAGTCTCCTTACGGCCGGTCTTCAAGCCAAAACGACGGGAGATTATGTCCCGATTTCGAGCCGAGGTGTTTTTAACTAGATCGGCTATGGTTTTCTTGATATTAGTGGGGTTACTGTTAGCCATTTTTATTCAGAGATAAGCCCTTTCGATAAGATTAGGCTACCTGGAGAATTATACTATACTTATAAAAACACGTCAAACTGTGATTCTGTCAGATCAGCCGGACCTCACGCGGGACCACCAGACCAGCAACGGAGAAGCCACGAAAATCGAAGAATACGCGCCCAGGAAAATACCGATTATCAAAGCCAGAGCGAAGTATTTGATACTCTCGCCGCCAAAGAAATAAATCGCGAAGAGTGAAAGCAGAACCGTAAAAACCGTATTCAGCGAGCGAGCCAGGGTCTGCATGACGCTCCGATGGACCAACGCGCCAAAATCCCCCTTCAATCCGAGCTTTACCATATTCTCCCTGACACGGTCAAATATTACTACGGTGTCCGAGACTGAAAATCCAAGGATGGTCAGAGCGGCCGCCACGAAAACACCCGTAATCTCGATGCCATAATAATGGCCAAGGAGGGCAAAAATCCCTACCGGCACGATGACATCGTGAGCCAAAGCGACAATCGCCGCAAAACCCATGGCCCACGGCGACGTGGTCCGGCCCAGTTTTCTGAACACGAAGGCGATATAGACCACAACCGCGGCCAGAACAATAATGATCGCGGTGAGGCTTTTTTGCTTAAGCTCATTGCCAATGACCGGGCCGACAGAATCAAACTTTAATTCCCGAAGCCCGGAATCGGGAAAGGTTGAGTTTAAGACCTTAAGGACCGCCTGGTGATCAGCTTCGGATAACTCATGGGCCCTGATAATTAAACCGGTCTCGCCCACCGGGCTGATTTCGACCTCACCGGCTATCGAAGTTAAAACATGTTTAACCTGAACTGCTTCCGGTCTTTTGCCCGCCGTCTGAAAATCAAGCTCCAGAACGCTTCCGCCCTGAAAATCCACGCCCAGCCGCAAACCGTATACCGAGACGGCAACGATGGCTAAAGCCACCAACAGTATCGAGAACCAGAACATGATTTTATAAATGGAAGGCATAATAGTTGAAAGATTTAGGGTACATTCTTAATCTTGAAATCATCTAAATAAAAATTTCCTTTTTTCAAATCTGGGCCCGGTTACAAGGTATAAAAATGATCTTGTCACCATCGTTGCCGTAAACAAACTGATTAAAACGCCGATACCCAGAGTCAAAGCAAAGCCTTTTACAATCGAGCTGGTCGCGGCATACAAAACAACAGCGCCGATGAGCGTCGTAACATGGCTGTCCCGGACTGAAAGCCAAGCTCTCGAAAAGCCCTCGTGCATCGCGGCGTGAAGGGATTTACCGGCCGCAAGCTCCTCTTTCATTCTGGCGAATATTAAGATATTGGCATCCACGGCCATGCCCAGCGAAAGGACAAAGCCGGCAATGCCGGCAAGCGTCAAGGTCACGGGAATAATCTTATAGAAAGCAAGCACAATTAAAACATAGACCAAAAGCGCAATTATCGAAATTAATCCCGGCAAACGATAGAATAAAATCATGAAAACAGCCACGAAAATCAAACCATAAATTCCGGCCTTGAGGCTTTTTTGAAGAGAATCCTGTCCTAAACTCGCGCCGATAGTCTGCTGGCTGACCAGCTGAATCGGCACCGGCAAAGCTCCGGAATTAAGCCTCTGGACTAAAGTCTTGGCTTCATCCGGCGAAAAATTGCCGGATATTACTGCTCGGCCGTCAGTAATCGCCGTTTGGACGACTGGTGTTGATATCGGCACGCCGTCCAGATAAATCGCCACGGTTTTGCTGATGTTATTCTGCGTAATTTGAGCAAAGAGTTTTGCCCCTTCCTCGTTTAATTCCAGCGCCACTTGGGGTGTCAGGGCTTGGTTGCTGAAAGACACTTGGGCCGTTTTTAACCCCGAACCGTTCAGGCCCGAAGGCTGGTAGCAGGGGTCAATCCTATACGCAAGCAGAAATTGAACCAAACTCTGGGCATTGGCAGGCGAACAAAGAGCGGCCGCCGTGACATCCTGGCCTTTGGGCCCGAGAGCGGTTTTAATTATCTCGTCCCCCTGCGTTTCAGGTAAAGCCGTCTTAAACTCGAGAAATGGAGTTTGGCCGATCAGCTCAATGGCCTGATTGACGTCATGAACACCGGCCAAATCAACAATCAAACGATTCGAACCGGATATCTGAACGACCGGCTCGGCTACGCCGAATAAATTAACGCGTCTTTCAACGACATCACGCACGCCCTGCATCGCGTCAGAAGCTGATCCGGAAACTTTCGACAAATCGGCCTGATAAATTAAGTGAGTGCCGCCAAGCAGATCAAGGCCCAATCTGAAGGGTCTTGCGGAGACATTGATTGATCCGCCGCCAATTTTATCAAAGCCTTTATTAACCAGCTCCGGCGATACAAAAATTAAAAGAAGAATAGAGCCGGCGATAATAGAAATTAGAAATAAATTTTTCCGCATCAGTATTCCAAATATTGCATCTGTAAGATTTAAACATTATCTAAAATTATCGTCAAGCCAGCTGCCCGCGGCCATTCAAAGCGCAAAACTCCAGAACCATCCGACCAATACCCAATGGCGACCGTCGCAGGCGGGTAGCCGAGGGCAGAGCGGAAAATTCAGCAGAATTTTAACGCGGGTCACCATTGGGTATTGGTCGGATGGAGCAAATCTGAAAGAAGTTTAGTCAAGCGATTCCCGCTCGCGATCCTTGTGCGGCTTTTGCTCGGCCAGCCAATCCTTAATCGCCATCGTGGCCCGAACGTCGTCTTCATTGTAGCGCAGAATCTTTTTTAAAATCTCGTCCGCTCTTTTTTGCAAGCCCGATTTCTCTTCGAGAAATCGGGGATCCTCGACTTCGCCTCGAAGTCGAGACCAGTCCTTATACCAAAGCACGGACTCAGCGCCGCCGGCATGAGGGTCATCCCATTTGTAATTCAAATAAGCGCCCACATCCTTAAGAGAGTAGAAATAGATCGGCAGAACCGCCGTGTCAACCAGCTTGACGTGCAAATCAATCGTATTCTCACGGAATTTCTCGATCAAAGACGCCGGCGCGCCGTATCTATCCGCTAAACGGTCAAAGACCTGCCTTTCATAGAAAGCGTAGTGATAGATCACAAAATCTTCCAGCTCGGCCAAATACTCAAGGAATTTACGCCAAGCTTCCGCCTCATGTTCTTTATCTTCGGCTAAGAAATATTTGTAATTTATATCGCCGGTTTTGGTGTCTTTAACCAAGAAGCCCAGCAGGTAGTCCACGTCCGTGAGCGGATCAGATTCGATATCGAAATATACCTCATAACGCATTTTGGGGAAGCTCGGTTTGCGGACAATCAAAGGCTGGCCGGTAGTCAAGACTTTAGCCTGATTCGAAAAGCGCACGATCTTGTCAAAAGGCCAGTCTTCGAGCTGGGTACGCAGATCCTCCGTATCGGCCGCAACCATATCGTCTATAGTTTTGATTCCGATTTCGTACAGCCGTCTCTGGTCAGCCTGGCTGATGCGGTAAATCAGCGAAATATCGCTGCAGCCCTGCGTTTCTGAAACGCAAAGCGAATACCAAGGCGTGCGTTTACAGCCAGCTTTCAGAAATGGCGCCGGTTTCTCGCCATTTAATATTTTTTCAATCTGCTGACGGGTCAAATGAAACTGATCAATAAACTCATCAATCAGGAAGGAGCGTTCATTCCCTTGCGGATCAACGACATATGCCTCTTTTGGGCGGACGGCCTGGATTCTCTCCAAAATTAAGCTGTAGAAAATGAGCTGGAATTTGTATTCATCCCTTAACTCAAGGGAGTTTTGAGCATCGTAGACGACGTAGTAGTGGTCGCCCAGGCTGGATGGGCCCTCGCGAGCTTCCAGTAAGTCGGGCAAGCCGACCCAATCTTCAGACATCAAAACGCCGTGATAGATGTTCTTGCCCTGTTTCATAAGCTCGAGCGTCGCCAAAAACGCTTCATCCAAATCCTTCAGAAGTTCCGGGTTAATCTGCTCGAATTTTTTATGAACTGCCAGACCTTTCTCGGCATCAAACATCTTGCCTTTGTAGATTAAATCCAAAAGCGGCGGCACTTCCCGCTTGTATTCCTTATTTCCATAAATGTCGTACCAAATCCAATGAGGACACTGGAAAAATTTATAAAAATAATCCCCGTACAATTTCGGCTCGGCAGAACTTTCTTTCATATTCCTAATTATACTCTGATTTATTTTTTTAAAAACCTTATTGAACACCTGTCATAATTGTTCGTACGAACAATTATGACAGGTAAACTTTAATTTAGTCTGAAATAAATCTTTAAATCTTTTTCTTTCGGGCCTATCGATTCTGCGGTAATCATATCGACGTATTTAACTACATCCATCATTTTTGCAACTTCGGTAATTTCTTCATGACAGGAAAAGGGGTAAACAAAAACACTTTTCTCAAACATCGCACAACCAAGCGATATTAATTTTCTGCTAAAGTTTACCCTCTGCTTGTGTAAATCGTTTGGAATATCAAACATAATAATTCGCCATTTCTTGTCCCACTTTACGGAACGTTTTAGATGTCTAATTCCTGCATATTTATAGCGCGCCTTCTTCAACCATTCATGCCCGCCAGAAGTAAAAAAGAATTCATCAGGATTTTTAAATTTAATAATTCCTCTTTTTTCTAAATTTTTAAAACCATAATATTCCCTGCCGCTTATACGGTGATTAAACATCTTATTAGGAGAAAAACCTTTATACGAAGTACTCGCCCAGGCTTCAAAAAGCGCACCGGGCACCTCCAATAAGCCATTTATAAATTTCTCAATAAAACTTTCTTCCATCATTCCTGTTATAATTGTTCGTACGAACAATTATAACAGGCCTACATATTTCTGGGAGATGTGCATTGTGGATATTTTGGATTTAAAGAGGCAGGGCACGAGGCCCTGCCTTGAGGTCGTCCGGCGCTACACGCCGGGATGGGTCGGTCAGCGCTTCGTCTTCGGCGTCGTCGGGGACGCAGCCGGAACCGTGATCTTCTCCATCTTCGTCGCCGTCGTACCAGTCGTCGTGCTGTTGATCGCCATCTGCTGGGCCGTGATCTGGGTCTTCAGCTTCTCGGCGAACTTCGCCGTCGCATCGTCGATGATGTATTCGTCGAAGTTACGCCTCGGAATGCCTGACGCGAGACCCGTCGCGCCGCCGCCTGTCACAGCAATGCTCCACGAAACCTGCTTCTCGCGCAACGCCTGTGAGGTGAGCTGCAGCGCACGGTCGCGGCCGGTTTCGCCATCGAGCCAGGTCGCGGTTGCCGTGATCTCCACTCCCTCACTGTCGATCAGCATACCGTTCTTCACGAACTCGCCGACGATCGCCGTCTGGATGTAGTTCAGCTGCGTCCGAGTCATGTCGCCAGTGAAGGTAACGCTTTTGACTCGGAACGGCTTGACCGTCGTGCCCGTCGGCGGGCCGGAGGCGCTCGTTGACGCCATGAACACCGTCGCAATCACAATCGCTGTCAGGATCCCCATGAGACGTTTCATACGTCCTCCCAGAAAACAGTTTAGGGGCCCAGTAAACTATATAAAAATACCGCCTCATGGATTTTGTGTCAAGTAAACAACAGGAGGGCCGTTGGGCCCTCCTTGGGAAATGCCGGCGTCGTTGGACGCTAGTTGGCGCGCTTGGCCTTGCGGCGGGCGGTCCAGTATTTCTTCATGCGCTTGGAGACCGCCCGCCGCTGGGCGGCGGACATCTTCCAGCCGCCACGCTTGGGCGCCGGCCGGACCGCCGGCCTGACCGTCGCAGACGCGGTGGTGATGATCGCTTTCTTGAGCGCCGGCTTGCGGCCGGGCCCACGGTGGGCCGGTGCGTCGAACATCGCGGGAAACGCGGACTTGAGACCGTCAATCTCGCGGCCGATCTCCTCGATGCGACGCAACGCGCCGAGCTGAACGAGATTCGATGTTTGTTCCACTGACAATGATCCTATTTGCATTCTGACATCTCCCTCAAAAAGAGAAGGCTCAGCGCCTTCTCAATCGTGGCATCATAACATGCCACTTGACATTCGTCAAGAGTAAAGACTAATCTAATTTAATGACGGTCTCCTGAAGGATATCGCCAACAAATTTGGATTCGTTTGAAAGATTATTGTAGCGGGAAGCCTGACTAACAAATAGGCAATGGGGGCAAAGAGTTTCGATCTCCGGCGGGCTGTCGCGGCGGGCAACCATCACTGCCTGCTCAAAGACATCGCCAACCCAATCTTTATTGACCTTGATCGCTTTCAGAGATTCGATAAACGGCAAAGCATTTTGAAAACCGCCGCCGGATTTATCAACCTGATAAAAAACAAAATAGGCTTGAGGATGAGTTTTGAAACCGTTTCGATCCAGTAAATAAGTATAGACGTCCATCTGCTTTTGGTATTCCTCGTATATTTTAATTTCACGGGAACCGGAAGACTTGTAATCAACTACGGCCAGCGAACCGTCGCTGAATTGCAGAACATCATCCACCGCCCCGTAGAGCATGGCGTTCAAGTCCTCATCAAAATACTGGACGCCTTTAAAATTTTCGCGCCATGTCGGCAATTCCGCTCCGCTGTACAGCTTGGCGTCGCCAACATGCCGAGCCAGGACCGGCGGTAGATCGCCGCTCCGGCGGTATTTATCAAATTCCTGCTTTACCAGAAAATCAACAGCCGAGGAAAGGGTGTAAGGATAACTGGGCGGGCGTTTGATTTTGTGATGTGTATCCAGCCAAAAGCATCGTGGACAATCTTGGAAAAGCCGCAGGCCCGAACGGGAAATTTTAAGGGAAGAAAATTTAGGCATCTGTTAATACTAACCCTTTAAGCCGATCTCCTCAAGGTACGCGTCATCGCTAAAATCACGGCCCAAGAAATCCCTAACCGTTTCGACTTCGTCTCTGGATCCGCCGACAGCCAGAACTTTATCCCGATATTCCCGGCCTGTATCCGGATTTAGCAAGCCTGAATTCTTGAATTTATGGAAAAAATCCGCAGCGATGACTTGCGACCACATATAACTATAGTACCCGGCGTCATAACCCGCAAAGTGCCCGAAACCGGCGGGAAATAGATTTGGCGGAAGCTTGATATACTGATGCTTCTCGATCAGATTATTGCAAAACTGGGCCAGGTCTTCCGGATAATTCTCGCCGTGAACGGCAATATCAAAAAAAGAATAGATCAGTTGGCGCATGGTGGCCCAGGCGATCAGATAATTCTTTGAAGCGATCATGCCGGCGACTGTTTCTGAATCCAATGGTTCGCCGGTTTGATAATGCTTTGAAAACCGCGCGATTAATGAAGGCTCCCAAACCCAGTACTCCATCATCTGCGACGGAACCTCCATAAAATCAGAAACAACCGACGTGCCGGCGCTGGAAGCATATTTCGTTTTTGACATCAAATTATGGAGAGCGTGGCCGAATTCATGATAAAGAGTTTCAAGCTCATCATGGCTTAACAAAGAAGGCCGGCTCGCCGTCGGTTTGTTAAAATTTCCCAAAATTGCCGTAACCGGAGTCACAAAATTGCCGCTTCCAAAGTTGTCCAGACGGCCGGATACGACTGGCCAGCAGGCCATATGGCCGAATTTTTTCGGCCGGGGATGAAGATCCAGAATGCAGTAACCGACAGTCCCCTGATCTTGGACGTTCTTAACTTCATAAGCGACGGCGTCATCGTGCCAGAGGATGAAGTCGGTCTTACTAAACGATATTCCGAACAGCTCGCCATAAACCTTGAACATCTCGTTTAAGACATGGTCAAGCGGGAAATACTGCCTGATTTTTTCAGAATCAATGCTGAATTTTTCCTTTTTCAGCTGTTCGGCGATAAAGCCGGTTTCATAATATTTTAAATCTGAAGTCTCGGCATCAAACTTGCGACGCTTATAATCAAGCAAAACCCGATAATCTTCATCAACGAAAGATTGTAATTTTGCCATTAGGCCGGACAGAAATTTAGTCACTTTTTCTGAATTCTTGGCCATCCTCAATTCAGTCATGTAGTCGCCGTGGCTCTTATAACCCAAAAGCTGGGCCCCGGATTTTCTTAATTCGAGAAGCTCTTTGGCGATGGCAACATTTTTCTCTCCGCCTTTGCGTAGGGCTTTATCCATCAATTCTTTGCGCTTTTCGGCTCTGACGGCATTTTGCATGAAGGGGCCAATCTCGGGGTACTTTAGAGAAACCTGATATCGGCCGTCGTCGTTGCGCGCCAGCCCTTCAATAAAATGTTCCGGCAGGCCTTCCAGCTCTTCGAGCGTCGCCAGAATATAATCATCGTAATTCTGGATGTTCAGGGCGAAGTCTGTGGCTAAATCATTCATCCGCTTGATCTTATTCTTTAATATCTCTCTTTGTTCATCCGGCAACTCCATACCCATCCGCCTGTATACTTTCACCGAATCGTCAAAAAGCTTTTTATCTTCTCCTTCTAGGACAGGATTGGTATCGGCATACTTTTTGAAAACTTTATAGACATCCGGGTCATAGCCCAGATCAATATTCTCGCGGTCGATTATTTTTATTGATTCTTCGGCGGCTTTGCGGACCGACTCATCGGGACTCGCGTTCATCAGAATTGAAAAGTAATTGCATGGCTCCATCACATCATTGGATCTTTCGAAAGCATACAAAATATTTTCAAAATTAAGCTCGGAGTCAGAAAGTTTTTTGATTTCATCCAGAATCCCCTTTTTCTTATCCAAAATCTCGCGAGCCACGCGCTTGATTGTTTCCGCATCCCACTTCGCCCACCCAAAATCCTCTTTTGTTTTAGAAATCCGTTTCACTTAAAAAGAAGTTTCTTATATTTTTTAATTTTTTTCGACTATTGACTTGGGTTGAATTTTATAGTAATATTTGCGCTCTGTTGGAGGTGTCGTGAAGCATCAGAAGCTCTGGATGGGAGTCTCCGGGCTAACCGGATTCAGTTTCTTTCTAATTGCCAACCTCACAAATCTGTTCGCGGGTTCATCCGTTATTGCCGGCGTTATCCAGTTGGCTGTAAACGCATTCGTTTTCGTCGTTTGGTACAAGGCGTTTACCAACAGTTCTGGATTTCAAAGATTCGTGGCTTTTTGGGGAGTGCTCGTGCCGCTCTTCATGGCCGCAATCACAGTATACCGCGTATTACTGCCCTTCACCGGCCTGGTCTCGCACTAGGCCGATTTTTGTATTTTGATCCTGAACCGCTCTATTTTTTATGATGCGGCGCGTTTATCATGCCGCACTTCTTCCATTTATACACTTCGCCTGTCGCGGGATTAATCGCGCCGCAGGGACAGGGGTCATTGCGGCCGATTTTTTCGGATTCCAAGCGATGAACAGCCGCGGCGCGCTGTGACTCCCTCTCAACAATATTCTGGCCCTCTACGTTCGCCCTGCCCTCAACGGCTTTAACTTCTTTGGGCTTTTGAACCATGCTAACTTTGAAAATCACGTTCACAACCTGGGCCTTGATTGATTCCATGAGCCGGCCGAAGACCCGCTGGGCTTCAATCTTATATTCCGCCAGAGGATCGCGCTGACCATAGGCCCGCAAACGGACGGTGTCCCGCAAATGTTCCATCGCCGAAATATGGTCAATCCATAATTCGTCAATCGTGCGAAGCAGGACCAGCTTTTCCAAAGCCCTCATCTGTTCCAGCCCGAGTTCATTTTCCCGGCTCGCATAACGCGCTGAAATATAATCCTGAACGTAGGCGAGCATCCCTTCGGCGTCGCGCCTGCCGGCAAATTCAGAAATCTTATTGTCCAGCTCCGCATCCGGCCCGGCCACGGACTCGAGGGCAAGTTTCAGATTCTTGGCGTCCCACTCATACGAGGCGGTATGAAAACGAACGACGTTATCAAAAAACTCGCTTAAATATTCTTCGATGACCGGCTTTGAATTCTCGCCAAACAAAATTTTACGCCGCAAATCGTAAATAGTCCGACGGTGCTTATTCATAACATCATCGTATTCCAGGACATATTTGCGCGAATCCAGGTTGTAGCCCTCAATGCGGGCCTGGGCCTGCTGGATCGCGTTTGAGACAAAGCGGTTCTCAATAACGTCATCCTCGCCGACGCCGAGCCGCTCCATGATGTTCTTGAGGCGATCTCCGCCGAAACGCCGCACTAATTCGTCTTCAGTTGAGACAAAAAACTGGGAAGAGCCGGGATCGCCTTGCCGGCCGGAGCGGCCGCGGAGCTGGTCATCAATGCGCCGGGCCTCATGGCGTTCCGTGCCAATGACATGCAAACCGCCGGCCTTGCGGCTAAGTTCGGCATCTTCAGCCAGAGGCGGATTCCCGCCCAGAATAATGTCCACCCCGCGGCCGGCGATGTTCGTGGCGATGGTCACAGCACCGGGCCGGCCGGCTTGAGCGTGAAGCTCGGCTTCCTTTTCATGATTCTTCGCGTTTAAAACCACATGGGGCACGCCTTCGCGTTCAAGCAACAGCGACAAATGTTCATTTTTTTCGATTGAAACCGTGCCCACCAGCAGGGGCTGGCCGTTCTGGTGGCGAGCCTTGATCTCCTGGACGATGGCTCTGAACTTGCCGGTCTCGTTTTTAAAAATCTTATCCGGCAAATCTTTTCTGATGGCCGGCTTATTGGTCGGAATGCTGACTACGTCCAGGCTGTAAATTTTATGGAATTCTTCAGCTGAACTCTGGGCGGTTCCGGTCATGCCGGCCAGCTTTTCGTAAAGACGGAAATAGTTTTGAAAAGTGATCGTGGCCAAAGTCCGAGACTCGCGCTGAACCTTTACGCCCTCCTTGGCCTCGATGGCTTGGTGAAGGCCTTCCGACCAGCGGCGGCCGGGCATCAAGCGGCCGGTGAACTCGTCAACGATGATTATTTCGCCGTCTTTGACGACGTAATCCCGATCACGGCTGAAAATGACATGGGCCTTCAGGGCCTGTTCAAGATGGTGGACATAATTTATGCCGCCCTCATCATAGATATTTGTAAGGCCGAGCATACTCTCGACTTTTTCAATGCCGGTTTCGGTAATGGAAACGGTCTTGTGTTTAATATCCACGGAATAATCGTCACCCTCCTGCAATTTCGGGACAATTTTGGAAAAAGTCTGGTAAAGCGAACCGGAATCTTCATCGGGCGCGGAAATAATGAGCGGCGTTCGGGCTTCATCTATTAAAATGGAGTCAACTTCGTCCACGATAGCAAAGGCATGCGAGTTTCGAGTTTCGAGTTTCGAATTTACAGAACTTTCCTGCTCGCTGTGAACTGTGGACCGTGAACTGTGGACTCTCTGGGACATCTGCTCCTGCGCGTAGGCCATGTTGTCGCGCAGGTAATCAAACCCGTATTCATTGTTGGTGCCGTAAGTTATATCCGCCCCATAAGCCTCCCGCCTCGTAATCGGGCGCAGGAGTTCATGGACGACTTTAAAGCTCCCTTCCGTATCTTCGGTTTCATCCTGCGATTTTGTGATATGAGAAGCATCGTACTGATAACTTGCTTCGTGGGTGATACAGCCCACGGTCAAGCCGAGGGCATCATAAATCTGGCCCATCCAAGCCGTATCGCGCCGGACTAAGTAATCGTTGACCGAAACCACGTGGGCGCCTTTGCCGGTTAGGGCATTAAGATAGGTCGGCAAAGTCGCAACCAGAGTTTTACCCTCGCCGGTACGCATCTCGGCAATCTTACCTTGATGCATGACAATGCCGCCGATCAACTGGACATCGTAGTGGCGCTGGCCGAGAGTGCGCTTTGCCGCCTCGCGAACGGCGGCAAAAGCTTGCGGGAGCAAATCGTCCAGCGAGTAGCCGGTCGCGAGCAGATTTTTGAATTCAGAGGTTTTATCTTTCAATTCTGAATCCGAAAGGCGCTCAAAATCTTTTTCGAGTTCATTTATCTTCTCAATTATCGGTTCCAACGACTTAATATATCGAGAATTAGCGTCACCGAATATTTTAGATACGAAAGACATTTAATTTGGGAGATAGCGAACGGAAGCTGTGAATAAGGCTGATAACCTATATAAAATAGCACAAATCCAGGCCAAAAACTAGCCATTGACTTTTAGGGTCATTTTGTGGTATAATGTAAGTATAGGGTCGGATTCCCTAGCCTTTACAAGAGGAGAGCACCGATGAAGAGATTCTTCAGTTTGTTCCTGCTGGTCGCCTTGACGGCGGCCTGCAACAACACGTCCGCGAACGATGCCCGGCGGTATGTGCAGGGCGAGTACCCGGAGTACAAAATCCTGCTCGAACCCGTCGCGACGACGAGTGGAGAAGTTTTCGATGGCAACAGGTACATCCTGTGTTCACCCGCGAATCGGATCGCGGCGGCGCAGATCCAGGTATCGTGGGGCGATGTCAGTGGTGTCAGAATGACGGAGATCGATCCCCAAACGACACCGACGCTGTGCGGCGACGCCGCCAAGGAGCCGTCGAAGATGGCCGAAAAGCTGGCGAGGATTACCGAAGCGGCCAACGACGAATCGGCACCGACGGACGTCAGGCTCTATAGGGTCAAGACGTCCCTCAAGCCCGACAAAAGCTCTCGCCCTCGATAGCACGCCCGTGAAGCTCGCGAAGGATTACCCTTTCGCCCGCGCTTCGCGGGCTTCACTGTTTTTCGGGCTAGTAGAATGTCGAAATGCCTCCGGCAGAATAAGTTCAACATTCACTACCCGATTTTTAATTTTGTTTAATCAATTTACGAACGAGCAGATAGTAACTTCTCTAAATTTACTTGAGCAGAAACAATCACACGACACAAAACGAATTAAATATATTCAAAACCTACTATTTATAAATGCTTCGATCGAAGCATTTATAAATAGTAGCAAAAGCCGGCCGGCCTGCGGGCCGACGGCTTCGCCAGAGCTCTCGCCTTGCCGAAGCCGTCGGCGAGGCGAGAGGGCAGATAACAAATAGGAAACTAGGGTCGAGCTCAAGCCTGCCGCCGAGCGGAATTTTTTTCTTTGAATTTTTTAATCTGGTTCTTCAAATCATCCTTCACGTCCACAATCGCCGCCCGCAGGTCATTGTGATAGATGTGAGCCCGAAGAAGCCGGCCGCCGACTTTGAGATTCCCTTCCGCGTAAAACACGAAACCGGAGCGATGATGCCGGGAAGGCTTGCCGATTTCAACCCTGGCGCTGGCTGGCGCGTTTTTCAAATATTTTTCCAGACCTCCGATCTTGTCTTCAATAAAAACTCTGAGCGGCTCGTCCAAGGTAATATTTTTTGTCGCGATATCAATAGTCATTCCGCATAAAGTCACCCGCCCAAGGTCTTCGGCTCTGATGCTTTGATCAGAGACGGACTTTGCACGAGGCAAGTAGTTTTTATAATAATATACAGATTGCGTGAAAAACAAAAGAACCCCATAATCGGGATTCTTTTGTTAAGAGACTAGACTCTCTTCTTTTTGCCACCCTTCTTTTTCTTTGAGGCGGCTTTTTTCTTTTTTGCCATTTTGGTTTTAGAATTCTTTGCAAAAATTATTTTTATGTGACGATTCGACCTGACCATCACTATAATTTTGCTTTACTGATTTAATTTTAGAGATAAAAAAAATTTTTGAATAGCGAAAAAGTGGATAAGTCGGGATAAGACAGAGAATAAAAAAATTATTCCGAAACGAACGCCCGGAGGCCGGGTAGGCCGAGGTAGAGCAAAAAAGTCAGCAGACTTTTTATGTGGTGAGTGAAGAAATAATTTTTTATTTTTTATCTGGTGATTGGAGTGCTTGTTTGATAAGCGTTTAATTCCAAATCATTAATGATGAAAATGGAATTCCAGTCGCGGCCGGAATCGGTGAAAGTTTTGGCGCTCATCTGCAGCCAGTGCTTGGTGCCGTCGGGCCAGACCGCGTAAACTTTTTGGTCATTCGCGTAACGCACGTAGTTCGTGCTCATATATGAATCAAAAGTCTTCGCATCCAGAGCAATGGCCCGGTTCGGATCAAGGTGGCCGTACATTCTGATGACTTCCGGCCTTAGGTAGCGTTTGTACCGGCCTTCAATTACATACAGCTCCGGCTCGCCCTGTTTATGGATGAGCGCGCCATCCTTTAATTCCGGCCCGAACATAGCCGCGGGCTGTTCATCCGTGTAAGCCATTTTGATTGTAAGGTTCTGACTGCCGACGGAGGCGTGGAAAGGAATTAAAGTAAAATTCTGGAGACCGCCGGGATTGGTAATGTAGCCCGGATTCGAGATAAATCCATTTCGCTCCAAATTATCTATATATGTAATTTTATACAGCGAAGGATCAAAACTTATTTTAATAGCTCTTGTTTCGGAACTGTCCACGTTAATTTTATGCCAATAAGCCCGCCAGGGTTCAAGACTGTAAGAGAATGAATGATCGGAACCGGCGGTTATGTTTGTAACTCGTGATGGATTAATTTGAATATCTTTCAAATATTCCTGGGTGTAGCTGAATTTTGGATTGGTAGAGGCGGAGTTAATGTAATTCGCCACTGTCCAGTTGGCAAAAATATTTTCAAATCTTTCAGTGTTGCCTCGTCGAGCAAGGAATTCATTAATCGAGGCGATGCCGATGCTGTTTGATTTAATTGTCTCGGCCAGGATATTCTCATAATGCCCGGATATGTAACGGCCCAAAAGGGCGGCCTGGGCGTAATCCGTAGCCACGTTTGGCCATTCAATCAGGCTGTCGGAAGGCGAACTTTTAAAAATACTGATGCGGCGGGACAAAACCCCTCCGGAGGCGCTCTCGGAGTCGTAGCTGGTAATCGCGCCGGCATATTCGGATCTCGTTTCGTTGAGCCAGACTTCTTCTGAAAGTCCTTTCTGTATTTCCTTCTGATTGGAAGAAATCAAGTGCTGGAATTCATGCGCCAGAAACTCTTTCGCCAGGGCCGGAGCCAAAGAATCCGCGCTGATGTAAACCATTTCCCGCTGGTTAGAGTCGCTGGCCTCTTCGCGGCGATAGTTGTTTATACCGTCAAAATACCCACCGGCAGTGGCCACTAAATCTTCGAGAAGCACAGTGACCCGGCTGTCGCCGTCCACGCCCGGATTGGGCTCGGCGCCCCAGTAAGCGACGCTCTCGGGATAAATATTGTTGTCGAATTCGCGGGCAAGCTCGGAAATCGCTTCCGTGATTTTGTTCTGACCAAACGCGCTAAGACCGGACCAGAATCGGTCATCCACATAAAAGTAAGCCCTCTGGCTGATGTGTCTTAAAGTGGCGTTTACGGTTGTGCGGTTGAACTCGTCATATTTGGCATTCACGAAGAATGTCTGTCTTTGGCTGATCTCGTCGGCGCGCAGGCCGGCCGGAAAAACAAAAAGGGCCGCGCAGGCCGCGGACATAACGATTAATTTTTTAATTTTCAGCATTGGTTCATTATACCAAATTTAGGCTTTCTATTTGTTGACAATGATTAATTATTGCTGTATATTTATGTCGAACGGATGAACTCCTGCGCGTAATGAAAAAATTCGCCTTATTCATATCGGATCTGATCCTCTTCTATGTCTCGCTGGCCTTGGTGTTGTACATCCGCTCGGGAGGTTACAGCTTTTCGGCCGCGCTCGATCTCCACTTACTGCCGTTCTCGATTCTCCTTCTTGTTTGGCTTTTGGTTTACTACATTGATGACCTATACGAGGTCACCGCTTTAAAAAACAGCAGTTTTTTCTTCGCGAACCTTATGCGCGCGAATGTGATCGCCGGACTGATCTCGACGGCATTCTTTTACATCCTACCCATCTATGGCATCACGCCCAAAACCAATCTCCTTTTATTTATTATCATCTTCACCGGCCTTGAGGCTCTGGCTCGGGCAGCGTTTAATAAAGCATTCGGAACTGCCTTCCGCCGCAATCTGATCATCGTCGGCCTTAATTCTCAATCCGCCGAACTCGGGCATTTTATCAAGAAGCACCCCCAAATCGGCTATGATTTAAAATATATAGTTGATTTAAGGGACCCCTCGGCGATCAGCGCCGCCGAGAAGACTCTAGGCAGCGGTCTGCCGGTCATCCACGGCATTGACCATCTGGAACAGATACTTAGCCACGGCGCCCTCGCCGGTATCGTCATCAGCCCCGAAGCCTACCGGATTAACGAGATAATCAATCTGCTTTACGGCGTTTTGGATCGAGATATTGCCTTTTACAACCTGTCTTCCTTTTATGAACGAACTACCGGCCGGGTGCCGCTGGGGACGATAAACCAAATCTGGTTTCTGGAGAACTTGAGCGAACGGCGCAAAAAACTATATGGGCTGCTCAAGCGAGCCGGCGATGTTTCGATTGCCGTCTTGGGGGGCATTATCGCCCTTCTCATCACGCCCCTGATTATCCTGGCCATTAAATACGACTCGCCGGGGCCGATTTTCTACAAGCAAAATCGAGTCGGAAGGCTGGGCCAAAAATTTATGATGATTAAGTTCCGGACAATGATTCACGATGCCGAGGATAAGACCGGGCCGGTCTGGGCCCAGAGTGACGATCCGCGCGTCACCCGCGTCGGCCGTTTTCTGCGCCAGACCAGACTTGATGAACTGCCCCAGCTTTGGACGGTCCTTAAGGGCCAAATGTCTTTTGTCGGACCGCGGGCCGAGCGGCCGGAATTCCATAAGACTCTTCAGGCCAATGTTCCTTTTTATGAGGAAAGATACCTGATTAAACCCGGTTTAACCGGCTGGGCCCAAATAAATTATCATTACGGCTCCTCGGTAGAGGACGCGCACAAGAAACTTCAATACGATTTATACTACATCAAAAACCGATCTCTGATACTTGATGCCGGTATAATGCTTAAAACGATTCGGATCGCTCTCCAGCAATCAGGCCGCTAGAGGCGGCCGGATTCACTTTCTGGCAAATAAAAGCCGCCAGGGAAGCCAGATTGATTCCCAAATAATACCAGCCGACATTTTTGAGGAACCTTCACGTCGTTCGTAGAATATAATCGGATGCTCGAAAAAGCGAAGCCCTTTTCTCAAAAGCCGGTATTTTAATTCGACCAAGAAGGCGTAACCCTCGGAATGGATTTTATCAAAATCAAAGCTCGTTAAAGCGCTGGATCGATAAGCGTTAAAACCGCTGGTGCTGTCATGAATCGGCAAGCCCAGAATGGTCCGAACGTAGGCATTGGCAAAACGGCTCAACAGTTTCCGCGAGAAACTCCAATTTTTTACATTCCCCCCTTTAACATATCGCGAGCCGACCACGATTTCATAGAAATCAAGTTTATTTAGCATTTTAGGAATTTCATTAAAATCATGAGAAAAATCGGCATCCATAGTTACGATCTTATCGAAACTGTTATTAAGAGCCCAGCGAAAACCATCAAGAATTGACTGGCCATATCCAGGATTACTGCTACGCTCAAGGAGACTGCAATTTGGAAATTGTCTGTGAAATTCCAAAACCCTTTTCCCTGTGCCGTCAGAAGAACTGTCGTCCACCACAAGCACACTCAAATCTGGAATGAGTTTAAAAATCTGCGGAACAAGAGTTTCAATATTTCCCTTCTCGTTAAGAGTGGGGATGATGATTAGACTTTTTGACATTGCTTAGCAACTGGTGGTGAATCTGATTGAACCATAAGTACCCGACCAAACCAATCCCGCAGTAGTATGGAATAAGGTAGATGGGGAACGAAGGCCAAAATTCGATTCCGAAATGTAGGTATATATACTTAAACACAAAAAACGAATCAATGAACACGATCGGCCAAAGCCAGCGGGATCGCTCAAAGACCGGAATGGACGCGAGGAGAAATATGACCGCGGCGGGAAGAAGATACTTGGGAAAAGAAAATGTCAAAAAACCCACCAGTAAAACGTTTAAAACAATCACGGCCGTAAATCTTTTTCTCATTTGCCGATCTCTCAAGGTAAATAATCCAAAGAGGCCGATCAATATCACGGACGGGGCAATTAAAATTTTGCGGCTGGGAATCAAAAAGTTTGCCGCGACCCTAGCAAAGCCCTTAACTTGGAAAGCAAAACTTTCAACCAATGGCGGCGGATTCCCGGTATCAAATGCCCCTTGGTATGAATTAATGGCCGCATTGTTAATCAAATGGCCGGTTTGAATATAACTGGTGGTCAGGTACGTCCCACCGATTAAAAAAGCCAACAAAATATTTATTTTCAGCCACTTGGAGGTTGAGCCTCCAAGTAACAATGGCGCAAGCGTCAGGGCAAACGGCTTAACAATACCGCCAATAGCCCAGGCTAACGGCGTCCATACTTTTTTGGCCGTACTGCCGTAAATAATCAAAAGAATAAAAAAGAGAAGAGCGGCTTCCTGAAATCCGCGCATTAAAGTTACGTACGGATAGGGCATCAATAAAAACAATATTACCCCAATAATGCCCGCCTGATGACTGGCGTGGAGATTTCGGGCCAGAAGATACATGAGCGGTATCGAAAGAATGGTAAAAATGACAGAAGTGAACACAATGGAATTAGGAGACTGGGTCAACCAAATTATCGGCACTGCCAGAATAGATAGGCCCTGAAAACCGTAATATGACCTAAAATCAACAACTCCGCGCGAGAGAGCCTCGGCAAAGCCTTGGTACATTACGCCATCATCCATCAGCACAATCCGGCCCAGCAAAAAATAAATTGCCATCCCGGCCATTATTAATAAGATTGCGGCCTTGTCGCGATTAAGCAGGTTCATAAGAAATCTTTTTTAAATGTATTGCCAGATAGAAGAACGAGATCAAGTGGGAAATGGTCACCAATAATGTCACCGAAAAGACCGCGCCCCAACCGCCAAAATGCTTCATTAGGAAGATCGAAAGCGGGATTCCGGCTATGAGAACGATAGTATTAATTAGGATTGAAACCTTAACCTTTTGGATCGCCCGCCACATCGGACCGAGACCGACACCGATACCGAAAAGAGCCCCATATATAAGAAAGGCGCGGACATAAGGTACGCTGGGCAAGTAATTGGGACCGTATAGAATCTGGAACACCACAGGGGCAATCAAGATTATTATCGCCGTAACCACAGTTGAGAGAGCCGTCGAATATAACGTAACTTTTATAAAATTGCTTCGCAAATTTCGATCTTGCCCGACTTTCATTTTTGGAAACAGGACATTCAACAGCAGGGAGATGGGAACAAGCACGGTCATGGCAATATTCAAATAGCCAAAAGCAAGTTTAAAATAACCGACTTCAGAAGCGCCGATAAAAACACCGGCAATAAGAACAGGTAAAATAAAATAAAGCATGGCTACGTTTCGATCGACAGCAATCCAAAAACTAAAACTGAAGTATTTTCTCATCGGCGCTTTTGGCAGTGAGGCAATAATCTGGCTTAAGGAAGGAAAGATTGCGTGTCGTTTTAGGAATACGCGCCAGACAAAAAATGAAACGGAAAAGATGATCATCGCTCCGATAAAATGACCGGCCATCGCGCCCCAAACACCATAACCGAGATAAACCAAAAGAAGCGACAGTCCCCAACGCACTCCTTGATCGGCAATATTCAGAAAAGCCATCATCGGAATTTCACCGGTGACTTGAAGCGAGGCAATCGAAATTGAAAATAGGGTTGATGATATCAGAGCCGCGGCAACGACTAACGAAGCGTAAAGGCCAATGGTCGCATTTTGATAAAGATAACTTGAAATTAGAGGCGAAACAATTAAGGCGACAACCGTAATCAAAACACAGTAAAAAATAAGTTTCCCGTAAAAACTAAGGACTTCACCAATCTCTTTCCTGTCATTTTGAGCAAAGCCGCGGGCAAGAAGCGAAACTGCCGCTTCCTGAAAACCGCTGGCCAGAAGGATACTCAGTAAGCTGGCCAAACTCATGGCGATGACATAAATACCGTAACGTTCCGGCTCTAAAAGTCGGGCAATAAAAATAGCGATGAACGCCTGAAGAAGATTGGCAAATGTTGTGCCAAATTGAAGGACCGCCGCTTGGCGCACAAACCAGTGAGTCCGAAAATAATTTATTTTCCCTCGAATATATCCGACCATAAACTAAGCCATTATACCCAATCTTGACAATATTGTAAAACTCGACATTTTATATATCTTCGATTATAATTTGACTGGATTATGTTTATAAACACGAAAAGAGTTTCCAGCGCCATAAGACTAGGCCGGATCGCTTTTAAAAAACAAGGCGGCCGTCTTACCTTGGTCGGGTTCTTGGGTCTTGTAAGCGGCTTGTTTGGCGCGGTCGGCATCACTACTCTCATCCCGCTTTTTTCGCTTTTAACGAATCAGCAAATCGCAGCCACTGATTTTATCTCACGAATCATTGCGAGATTCTTCGAAATTACCGGTACTCCTCTGACACCATTTTATCTAATGGGCCTGGCGCTTATTTTATTCGTTCTTAAGGCGGCCATCCAGCTCACCGCCCGTTATTTAAACGCCCAGACTGTTTCTTATTTTGAAGAAGATGTCCGCCGCTCTTTATTGAAAAAAACCTTTGGCGCCGACTGGCCTTATTTAATAAACAGGAAAATTGGTTACCTTGAAAATATTATCGTGTACGACGTGGAGAGAGGCGCGAGTATTTTAAGCCTCGCCGCTAATCTTCTTCTTAGCAGTTCAAACTTGTTTGTTTACGCTTTTGTGGCTTTTGCAATATCCCCTGCTGTGACCTGGATAACAATTATTTCCGGAGTGGCGCTTTTCTTTATTTTCAAATCATTCTATTCAAGGTCCAGGAAAATCACGGCCCAAGCGGCTAAATTAAACAAGTCCATATCTCACGATATTGGCGAAAATCTAATCGGATCGAAAACAATCAAAACATCGGCCCTCGAAAATGAAGTCGCCGAGAATAGTAATTTGAGCTTCGTTATTCTGCGAAACATTAAGATCAGGGCTGCGCTTTTACGTCAAACTTTAATTTCTTTTAATGAGCCTCTCGGTTTTCTTCTGATCGCTCTGATTTTCCTTTTTTCTTATCAGAAACCCGCCTTTAGCATCGCTTCCTTCGCTGTGGTGATATACCTCATCCAGAAAATGTTCGGTTTTATTCAAGCGATTCAAACCCAGATTCATATGATTTACGAGTCGTTGCCATACCTTTCTTCCGTGCTTAATTACCAAGCCCTGGCCCAGCAAAATCAAGAGGATACTTCGGGCCGGCGGCCGTTTAATTTCTCTAAAAATATAGAATTCAAAGACGTTGAATTTTTCTATAAACTAAACGACCAGAAAAAATGGCATCTGGACTTATCTCTAAACAAGGGCAAAATGGCGGGTATCGTCGGCCCGTCTGGAAGTGGCAAGACCACCATTGTTGATCTGCTGTTGCGACTGCTTACCCCCCAAAAGGGCCAAATTCTTATTGACAGCGTAAATATTAACGACATGGATCTGGCTAAATTAAGAAAAAATATCGGCTATGTCGCCCAGGAATCATTTCTTTTTAACGATACAATCGAGGCTAACATCAGGTTTTATGACCGAGAAGTTACTAATGACAGGATTATTGAAGCCGCAAAAATCGCCAATATATATGACACGATTCAGAATTTTCCGGAAGGTTTCCAGACCCTGGCCGGTGAAAGAGGCATGAAACTCTCCGGCGGCCAGCGCCAAAGAATCGCGCTTGCCCGCGCCTTGGCAAAAAATCCTCAAATTTTAATTCTTGACGAAGCCACGAGTGCTATTGATAACGAGTCGGAGCGCCTGATTCAAAAATCGATCCAAAATTTAAAAGGCCGAATGACTATTCTGGTTATTGCTCATCGCCCGTCGACGGTTATGCAAGCCGACAGCTTATTCGTTCTCAAAGACGGAGAAATCGTTGAACAAGGGAAACCCTCGGATCTTCTAAGCAACCAGGATTCATATTTCGCGAAAATTAGTCAAAATTAAGCATGAAATATCTTGTCACGGGCGGACACGGAAAATTAGGAACCGAACTTTGTCCTCTTATTGATTGTATCGCGCCGCATCACCATGAAATGGATATTTTAAGCCCGGAACAGGTTGATTATTTTATGGCCCGGGAAGACATTGACGCGGTTATTCATCTCGCCGCAATTACCAGCCGCAAAGCGGCTGAAGACGACAAGTCCGAATCCTACAAAGTAAACGTCGTCGGAACACGGACGGTCGCGGAGTCGGCCGCGCGCCATAACAAAAAAATTATATATATTTCGACCGAAATCGTGTTTGACGGTTCTAGGGGTGATTATAAGGAAGAAGATTCAACAAGCCCTCGAGATTGGTACGCCTTCACAAAATATGCCGGAGAGCTTGAAGTTCAGAAAGCGACTGACAATAATTTAATCGTCCGCACCACGTTTCGGCCTTCAAATTGGGGCTTTCCGACTGCGTACACAAACGTCTGGACTACTGGGGACTATGTTGATGTTATCGCCAGCGAAATTGCTCTAGCCTTAAAGCTAAACCTAGGCGACCTGATTCATATCGGCACACCCAAAAAAACATGGTTTGAACTGGCTATCCGCCGAAACCCCGATGTAAAGCCGGAAGAATTTCCAGATCAGACTTTCCTTCGCCGAGATTTAAACATAGGGAAGTGGGAAGCAGTAAAGGCATCACATGGAAAATAACAGGCCAAAAATATCATTCGTCATGGCTGGCCGGAATGATGATTACGGCGGCAATTTTTTGAATCGAATGCGCACGTCTATAAGGACGCTGCTATTCCTGGCCGAAAAATATGACACCAATTTTGAACTGGTTATCGTTGATTACAATCCGCCAGCAGACAAACTGCTTCTCAAAGAAGCGCTAGCGTTAGACAGTAATAGCAACTTAAATATTCGCCATATTATTATCCCGCATGAATTTCATCTTGAAGTAAGCCAGGGCGGGAAAAACCCTTTTCCTGAATATATAGCCAAAAATATCGGCATCAGACGAGCCAATGGAACATTCATCGCCTCGGTGAATCCTGACATTATCTTTTCGGATGTTTTCGTTAAATACCTGGCTTCAGGTGATTTGGACGCTAATTATTTTTATCGTGCTAATCGGCATGACTTAGATATCAAAGCGATTGACGATTTGCTTACTGTACCCGAAATTCTTCAAATATGCAGAAAGACAACAGTCAGAATCTGGACCAATAACGGATCGCCATACGTATCTTGGAAGCGCTGGTTCAAGCGTTTCAAGAGAAAACCAAAGCCATATAATCTATGGCACGCTCCGGTATTTAACTTTATTCCGGCCATCAAATCTTATCTGAATCCGGACCGTATTCATGATGCCGCGGCTGGAGATTTTATAATAATGCATCGGGATGCTTGGTTTAAAACGAGAGGCTTTGACCAGATTCCATTTCTCTCTTATGTTGACGGTTATCACCTCTTTAGAATCAGCTGTTTTGGACTAAAACAAGAAATTATCCCTTTTCCGATTTATCATGTTGATCATCGCACCAGCAACGGTACTCGTCCTTCGCTCGATATTCAAAATTACTTAGCCGACACAAAAAAAATGCAAGATACTGGTATTCCTTACAAAGAATACTCCCCTGACTGGGGATTTCCAAAAAATAACTTCGCGGAAAAGTTATTTTAGTATGTCGTAATACTTTGTTCATAAGTCAAGTTGACTTGCCTCAAAATATTTTCTAGGATACTTTTAGATGAACATCCTGGTTATTAAATTAGGAGCAGCCGGTGATATTATTCGCACGACGGCAATTTTGCCGGGGTTAAAACAAAAATACCCTGGGTCTTCGATTGATTGGGTTACCCAATCCTCATATCATGAAATCATTCAAGGTAATCCTTTTATTAGAAAAGTTTTTTTTATTGATAAAGACAAAGAGAAACTGGCTTCTTCTTTTTATAATCTCATCATCAGTTGTGACGATGATTTAGGCGCCTGCAATCTAGCATCTCAAGTCCCCCATGATTATTTAATTGGTGCCTACGCGCACGGCAAGAAACCCGTTTACACGCCCAATGCCGCCGCTTGGTTTGATAATGGTCTGATCTCTCGGCACGGCTTAAGAAAAGCTAATGTCTTAAAGAGAAAGAATGAAAAAACTTATCAAGAGCTCTGGTATAACATCATCGGTATTCCCTACGCCAAACAAGAACCGCAATTGATACTGGCTAAAAAAGATACTTTATACGCTCAAGGATTCGCCAGAAAAAATAATTTCAATGGCAAGAGTTATATTGTCGGCTTCAACCCCGGTTCCAGTACCAGGTGGTGGGATAAAAGAATGAGTGTCGGTGATACGGTTAAACTAGGCTGGGAAATAAGGGACAGGTACCCCGATTCAAAAGTTATCCTCCTCGGCGGGCCGGAGGAAATTGAGCGCAACAAAATAATTAAGAAGAGGCTGCCATTTTTGATTGATAGCGGCGTGAACAACTCCCTTGGCCAATTCGCGTCAATTATTAATCTCTGCCAAACGGTAATTACCAGCGATAGTCTGGCTATGCACATGGCAATCGCGCTTAAAAAGAAGGTTGTAGTTTTCTTTGCCCCGACTTCGCATAAAGAAATTGAAATTTATGACCGCGGCTATAAAGTATTGCCGGTTCGTGGCTGCGTCGGCTGCTATAGAAAGGAATGCCGAATCAAGCCGATCTATGACATAGATGCCATGGCTAAACTAATATAAATAAAAACTGCATTATGAAAAAAGTTGTTGTTTTGGGAGGAACTGGATTTCATGGATCGCATGTTGTCCGTATCGCCAAAGAAAAAAGTTATGAGGTTTACTCCATCTCCCGCCGAGAAGGAGTTGATATTCGAGACTACCCAAAATTTGCCGCTCGCCTCAAAGAGATTCAGCCGGATGCGATTATTGATTGCGCGGGCCATGAAGGCAGCGTACATTATGTTAACCAGCACGCGGCGGAAGTAGCACATGATACATTTCAAATGGCTTTGAATATTTACCGGGCCGTGGCTGAAGTTTGTCCCCAGGCGGTCGTAATAAATGCACTCGGTAATTGTTCTTACCCTGGTGATGCAACCGTTGCCAAGGAATCAGAATGGTTAAGCGGCCCAGTCCATGAATCGGTCTTGTCTTCGGGGATGGAAAAAAGGGTCAAATACGTTATTGCCGCTGCTTATCATAAACAGCTCGGCGTCAAATCAGTAAACTGGATTATGAGTAACTGCTACGGACCCGGCGCCGGCACCGATCCTAATAAACTGCACGCCATGAATGGTATTATTATTCGCTTGATCGAAGCCCGTAAAAAAGGTGACAAACAATTTTCAATTTGGGGAACGGGGACGCCAATTAGAGAGTGGGTCTATATCGGTGATGCCGCCAATATGTTAGTTGAGTCGGTTGAAATGAAAGAACAAATTTACCCGATAAATTTTGCCCAGAAAAAAGGCTACGCCATAAAAGAAATAGCCGCCCTGGCCGCAAGAGAGCTTGATTATCCGGTCGAATTTATCTTTGACATCACTAAGGCCGACGGCGCGCCAATAAAAATTTTAGATGATGCTGAATTCAGAAAATATTATCCTGGTTTTAAATTCACGCCCATTGAAACTGGCATAAAAGAAACAATCAGATATTACAAAAAAATATTATGAAAAAACAAAAAAAGGTGTTAATCACCGGCGGGGCGGGATATGTTGGCACCAGTTTAATTCCCCAATTATTAGAAGAGGGTTACGACGTAACCATCTTTGACCGTCTTTTGTGGGGCGGAGACGTGCTGATTCCCTTTACGGTCAGCAAAAATTTCAAATTTATCAGAGGCGACGTCAGAGACAAGGCCGCCTTAGGCAAAGCCGTAAAGAACGCCGATGTGATTATTCACCTTGCGGCCATTGTCGGTTTTCCGGCTTGTGACATGAACCCAAAACTAGCTGATGAGACCAATGTTGGCGGCGCTAAGAATCTAGCCGCCGTGGTCAGCAAATCTCAACATGTCATATATGCCTCGTCTGGTTCGAATTATGGACGAGTGCTTGATGAAATCTGCACCGAAGAGACACCGCTCCGTCCGATAAGCCGCTATAGCCGAAACAAAACTGCCGCCGAATTAGTACTGATGGATAAAACGACTTGCACCGCCTTGCGCCCGGGCACTGCTTTTGGCGTTTCGCCCCGGCTGCGGTTAGATTTACTGCCTCACCAGTTGACAATGAGCGCTCTTAAAGATAAGAAAATGGTTCTATATGAGGCCGATGCCATCAGGCCCTTTATCCATGTCCGAGACTTTGGCCGAGCAATGATTCACACCGTTGAAACTCCCAAAATGAAAAATCAGGTTTATAATCTTGGGGCTGATTCCTTAAACTATACCAAAAAACAAATTGCAGAAACGATTGCCAAAGAAACGGGGGCAAAAATAGAAGAAAGCAACGCCTGGGAAGATCCGGATAAGAGAACTTACGACGTATCGTATAAAAAGTTGGCCTCAACAGGATTTAGACCGACCATCACTATGCGCGAAGGCATTCTCGAGATTATCCGCGTCCTGCCGGTTACACACTTTCCCCAACCCTACTCCGACGCGATTGAAATACCCAATTAAAGACCTTCGATGGCTTGAAGAGCTTTTTCTGGTTCATAAGGTTGAAGGTATTGAGCGATTGCTTCTGAATCTGGCCTGGCTAGATAACCAGTCAGATCACAAGGTCTGGTGATTTCCTTTACTAAACCTGTTTCAACCAATGGATGGGAAGTAAAACTAGTCTCATTCTTCATCGTCTCTCTGACACCAGCAGTCGCAATCGAAACTGCTGAGCGGCCGGAAGCCAAAGCTATAGTAAGCAGGGTTGAGAAATCAGATAGAGTGGCGTCAGCTAAAGCTACCAGCGGCCCGATTGGCTCTGACTGGAGATAGACTACTTTCTCGCCAAATTCTTTGAGAAGCCCTTGCCATTCCTCTCCAAAAGTTTTTCCGCTTAGCCCAATAAGGTTGACTGATTTTGGGTGAAATCGGGGGACTAAAACCCAGTTAGGAGTATTTTTAAGACATGCGGCCAATAAAAGAATCTGATCTGAAACATGAACTCCACCGGCAGTAAAAAGTAGTACTGGACCAAATCTATTTCGCAGGCCTTTTATTGTTTCCCGAACTCCATCCGGAATTTCCAGACTCAACGCATTGTTGACAGCATAATTTCCAATAGTTACCACTTTGGCCGCTGAATTAAATCTGGATCTTGCAATTTCAGCGGCTTTTTCATCAATTGAAAGAATAAGATCCGGTGCGGCTTGACTTCGAACATGCGCTCCCCAGTAATCCTCCAGAAAGACAAGAGGGATCCCAAGATCGTTGGCCGCCAAGCCATAATCCTGTTCCAAATTAATCGGCACCCCTAAAGTAGTAATCACTATCTCTGGCTTGAGCTTTTCAATAACCTTTTTGGCATCTGAATTAAGATGTCCTTCGGAAGAGTAAGGTTTTAATCTGGATTCTTCGTATTTAGACACTGCCAATCCTTCGGCGACAATCTCTACGCTGTAGCCGGATTTCTGGGCTAATTTAATTAAAGGAATACTAACGTTCGCCCCACCCATATCTTTAGAAACAAAAAGAATTTTTTTGTTTTTTTGCAGCATTTATGAGTTCTTTGGGCGGGTTACCGCTTCTGTTGTTATGATTTACTTGCTGTTGCTGTTTTTCCGGAGAATAACCTTTTCAGAGGGCAAGATTCTTTTATTCCCATCTCCGGTGGCCTCCCTGATGGTATTGACGTGCTTTATGAGGTCTGCAAATTCATGAGGCTCCAAACTTGTTCCCTGATCGGTACCAAACATTTTCTTATCCAGAGTTATGTGTCTCTCAATAACGTGGGCGCCGTGGACCGCTGCTGCCAAGGAAGCCGAAATCCCCCGTTCATGGCCGCTATAACCAATGGGATGCTCGGGAAAAATTTTCTTAAGTTTAGGTATTAATTTGAGATTTAAATCTTTTTCATCAGCTGGATAAGCTGAAACAGTATGCAGGATAATTAAAGGGTTGGTTTTCAGTTTTTGGACTGCTGAATGCACCTGATCCATTGTACTCATCCCCGTTGAAAGAATGATGGGCTTGCCGGTGTTCTTTATTTTTTCCAACAAATCATGATTAGTAATTGAAGCTGAAGCTACTTTGTAAACTGGAGGGTCAAGCTTCTCCATAAAATCAACGCTTTCAGTATCCCAGGGAGAAGCGAAAGCAACGAGGTTTTTCTGTTTGGCGTAATCAAACAGCTCTTTATATTCCGATTCGGTAAATTCACGAGCCCAGACATAATCGCCCCTCGTAGTATCCTTGAAATCAGAACCCAAGAGGCGCTTTACGGAATTTTCCGGCAGGACCCCTCTTGAGATGGCATTCTCAAGAACATGCCTATCGACGGGAACGGATCTTGATAGTTCTTCTTGAGAGTAAAAAACCGGGACAGTTCTTTTTTGGAATTTAACCGCTTGAGCGCCGGCATCAGCAGCGGCATCAATCAATTTTTTGGCCATATCCATAATACCGTTATGATTTATGCCAAGCTCGGCGACAAAGAAACAAGGATGAGCCCTGCCGACAGTAAAATTGTCGATTTTCACGTCTTTAGCAGCCGGGATAGGGCCTTTCGTAATATACCTGATTGCTCTCGATATTAAGTTGGGAGGTATATGAAATTTCATTCTTTTGAATTAATAATCATATCGCAAACTTCTCTCACGGCCCCCTGGCCGCCTTTTTTTATTGTTATATAACTTGCAATATTCTTAATTTTATCATCAGCGTCAGCTACAGCAACAGAAACACCGGTAAGCTTCATGACCTCAAAATCATTTAAATCGTCTCCAACATAACAAATATCGGTCGGATTGATCCCTAATTTCTTAGATAATTTTTTTAGGACAGTAACCTTGTCATCAACGGATTGAATGTGGTCAATCCCCATCTTCTTTGCCCGCACGCCAACAACCCTATTCTTTTCCTTGGAGACGACAAAGACCTTTACGCCCGCCTTCTGAAGTAGGTTTGTGCCCATACTGTCCCTTCGACTACAGCGAACCATTTCGTATCCATCTTGATCAACATAAACAAGACCATCGGTTAATACGCCATCAAAATCAAGAACCAATAGTTTTATCTTTTTAAAATTTTCAATTAAATTTTTCTTGCTTAATTTCATGGGTTTGAATTAATATAAATTAACAAATAGCAAAGGCGGAATCAAGTCCGCCTTTTTAGTCCTCTTCTCCTTGAGAATAATCCGTACGTTTTACAAACGACGAATCTTATCAAGAATCGTCACGGCTTCAGACGCACGTCTCTGAAGCTCCTCTTCACTAATTGGCATCTCGCCTTTCAGAAAAGAGAGAACTTCCTCGCGCTGACGAGCCAGTCCTTCTTGAGATTCGTCTGAAGTGTTAACGTATAGTGGCGTGTAGCCAGCCGGCGGAATCTCGATTTGTCGAGCGCCCTGCAGAAATCCATCGAAATTAAAGACGTCTGTGCCGGATGCATTGCCCAAAGTCTCCAATTCCAGCTGGCGATAGGTAATCCGACGCTTCACTGCTTCTGCGTCACAATAGAAATAGACGCATCGAAAATCTACTGCGGGAAAAGATTCTGGGATCGGCTTCCCGTCTCTCTCCGCTTGTTCTCTTTCAATGGCCTGAAGGTACCCGTTGGCACTTTCAACCATTTCCATGAGCGGTCGCTGGTGGGCTTCGCGGGTCAACATCCCCATTTCCAGAAACATGACCGGCGGCTTCTCCACTATCAATCTGGTTTTCACCTCAAACCGAGTTGCTTCGTTCTTGAAGACATGCTCGGTCTTAGTATTACTGCTTCTCGCTGGCCAAAGACGCTGACGGACATCGTCCATGGCCACAAATACGGCAAGCTTGTACTCGGGCAGATTCATTGCCCAAGTCCGAAAAAACGACTTGCCGCTAAGAGTCAGACCCGAGAAAACTCCGAGCAGAATTCTGGACTGAGAATCCACCACGACACCCTCCTTCAGAGGTTCGGCCAGTCGAAATGACTGAGACTATAAAGTATATTAAAATCGGCTTGCTGTCAACTTTTTTATCCGAATAAACTTGTAATCACTATCCCGGCAAGCATTATACCGGTGGCGGCTAATCTGTGGCCCATATCTTTTTCGCCTAAAATTTGGCCGCTTAAAATAACCGCCCAAAATGACCAAAGCCGTTTAACACTTGCGGCATACGCGGCTAAAGTATAATTTAGGGCTTGAGCGGTCAGGAAAAAGGCAGCAATATTAATAACAACCATTAAAAAGATGATTCGCCAGTTTGCTTTTAAGTCTCTGTGAATCAAAAAATCTCTCTTCTGAACAATATAAATAATCAGACTGGCCACCCCAACAATGATCAAATAGACAGCGATAAAAAACAAGGCCGATGAAGTTATTACCGCTTTTTTATCAAAAGGAAAAGCAAAACCAACAAACAAAGCACCCAGTATTCCCAAAAGTATCCCTTTATTCTGAAAAATTTTAGCTAACCCAAGTTTCTTGCCTTCAGGATTAACTAAAAACCAGAGACCGGCTACCGTAGTTAAAATACCGACTATTCCCCAAAATGACGCTTTCTCGCCCAAGACGAGAAAACCGGTGAATAAAACAACCGGCGGAGTCAATAATCTGATTGGAGAAACTATTGAAGCATCTTCTTTGCTAAAGGCTTTGTAATAAATCCAGTGGCCGAATAAACCCAGAATAGAGGTCATAAATAAAGCGGGCCAGAAACCCTGCTTAATTTCTGGGAAGTCAACTAAGAAAATAAAAGTGATGAAAATTAAAAGGCCGGAAAATATGAAATTAAAAGCAAGCAGTAATCTTTCATTTATTTTCCCTTCTCTTAAGGCATAACGAATAATTACATCCAAAAGCCCGGCAAAAAAAGTGCCGGGAATCATAAAAAGTAAAAAGAGTTTGATGTTTTCCATTACTCTTTCAATCAAAGCAGTAATTTAAAAAAATATCAAACGACATTGTAATTTTCTAAAAAAATGGTGTAGAGTATAGATAGATCTTTTCCACACATCATTTTATTTGATTCATAGGTAAAATGGTGGTCTGGGGATCGTCCCTTAACAACTCAAGAAACCGAGGTTCCCGTGAGCACACTGCCCGTTATCGTTCCGAATGCGCCTGCGGCCAGTGCTCATGTGCACCCCGCAGATGTCATCAAAGACATTTCTTCCAAGGACATCGCTGGCGCCAAAGTCCTGTTCATCAACATGCCCTTGCGCGAATCAGCGGTTCCCAACAATGCCCCTGAAGGACCCCTTCTATTGGCGACCAACCTCATCAAGAACTACGAGGTTGAAGCCAGTATTATTGATCTGAACGCTTACCGCATCCAAGACCAAGAAGCTACATCTCGTGGATTGTCCGACGGTCGCCACTTGAATGACGATGAGGCATCAGGACTCATAGAGAGGCACATCAAGGCCCATGGAGAGCCCGATGTCGTCGCATTTTCGGGTAAGATCACCACTCACAAGTGGCAGAAAAAAGTGGCCAAGATGGTACGCAAGATCGTACCGAGTACCTTCCTCGTCTCGGGTGGTGGACTGGCGACGGAACTCAAGATCGGCCAGTTAAACTATACCCCCGAACTTGATGCCACGGCCCACTCGGAAGGCGATGATGTAATCGTCAAGATTGTCTACGACGCCTTGAGCATCAGACGGCACGGCTGGCAAAGTGCGATTGCCAGCGGAAAGCTGGCTCCGTACTACATTGGAGACTTGAAAGGCAAACCAAAGCTCGTATATGCCGGAGACAGTCCTCGTAACCTAGACGCTCTGCCTCATGCTGACCTAGAACTTCTACGTCAGGATGTTGACGGTAATCTTGTCTTGGCATGGTATCTTGGAATACCCGAATGGAGCACCAACGCCAACAACTCGTCCGCCGCGCCATGGCAAGACGAGGACGTAGTCCCCAAAACTAACTCGGTTTCCAGCAGAGGCTGTAAATATCACTGTTTCTACTGTTTCCGAGAAACACAGGGCGGAGATAACTGGGGTGTCCGGTCTGCAGAACACATCGTACGGGAACTCCTGGAACACAAGGAGCGATACGACATCAAGTTTCATGGATTTCCTGACGATAATTCGGCTATACGACCAAGACGCTTTGACGCAATAGCCGAGCTCTTGAAACAGCACGGCTTGAACATTAAGTGGGGGACCCATACCCGACTTGATGAGATGGCCGGTCTGAACAAGTCTACATACGAAACCGCAGAATCAATGGCAAACGCGGGCTGTATCTATGTGGGTTTTGGACCTGAAAGCGCCAGCCCGAAAGTGCTAGAAGCCATCGGCAAGGGAGGACATACGCTCTCCAACGGAATGATTGAGGTCATGGTTGACGGAAGGCCTCACCTATTCCCGAAATCGATGGTCATCGGCATACAAAAAGCCGCCCGCGTCGGCATCCATGGAAACTGCACGTGGATTATTGGTTCACCCACTGAGACCCTAGCGGACGTACAGGAAAGCGTCCGTTTCATTCAGTGGCAGAAGGAGTTCTACTCTCAGTTCGACAGCAAGCCGGAATCGGTCAACTCACGGATGTTTACCATGACGTGGTATCCGGGAGTTGCCCTCATCAACAACCCCAAGGTACGTAAGGAGTTAACAGACGCATTCAACTTGAAGTTTTCGGAACGACAATCAAGGACTGCCTTTAGGAGTCATTGGGAGCCGGTCATGGACGAAAACTTTGAGAAGTACGTGGAAGACCTCGACGATGCCACGAAAGTTCTCTACGCGCCAGAATCAGGTAAACCGCTCAACTTCAGCGACATGGACAACGACACGTTTTTGAAAGTCCGTGAGCTGATCGACAGCGGCAAGACACTCGACATCCTCTCTCTCTAATTCGTTCCCTCACACCGATTGCCGGCCCCACCTAGGGCCGGCCTTTTCTTTTATTTGATAACTTTCATTGGCTTTTGATTTTTACTCCAGTCCTTATTGCGAGAAAAATTAATCTGACCAATCTCGGGTTTCTCCCTTATCAATTCTATAATTTTCCTTAGAGGAATATTATTGGTGTCTGTCTGAAATTCTTCAAAAACCGCTTTAGCGAATTCAATATCTTCAGGATAATCTATGGTTGCCCTTATGCCTGTATCATGAAATATTGGATCCTCTACTTCCAAATCACCAACTTTAAATTCTTTGTGGGCTGTAAAAAACTTAGGATAATATTCTGTATCTTCATCTTTTTTTAACCGGCAAGCTCTTTCTAGTGCTTTGGTCGAAATACAATAAGCCACCCCGCCATTTTCCAAATCTGGAGGCAATTTAATAAAATCTAATCCGTTATTAATCATCTGATTAAGCCCCAGATCCATAAGTTCCGGATCACAAAAAATATTGTCACCGCTAAAAACTACAAAATAATCTACATTAAACTTTTGGGCGGCGCCTAAGAATCTTTCCAAAACATCGTTGAGAGAGCCGCGAAAAACTTCTATATTATTTTCTTTGGCTATTGATTCAAGAGCATCATCACTTTTCTCGACAGAAGTGCACAAAACTATAACGTCCGCCAAAGACACGAGCCTCGCCCTTTCAATAATATGCTGGATGAGGGGTTTCCCCTTTATTGTCAGTAAGGCCTTACCGGGCAATCTTGACGAACTTAGCCGACTTAGAATAAAACAGCCGATTTTCTTTTTCTCTTTCATGTTATTTGTGGCAAATCCCATAAAAGCAAGTGGTGAGCACGCCCGTGCTCAAAACGGCTTTATGGGTAACCATTTCTACATTATCAAAGTGTTCCCGCAATAAGTTCGAAAAATCTTTTTTTGTTAATTCCCACTTATGCCATTGATTATGAACGCTCGGTCCGGAAACACCAGTCGGATTTTCAGGAGAACTTACAATCAGGATGCCGCCGGGCTTCAAAGCTTCTTTAAATGCCCCGATAAGCGGGGATTGAAACTGTCGTTCGATATGTTCGATGCCTTCAATACAGCCGATGATATCGAAAGAATTGTTAGGAAGATTGGGGTTCTGTAAATCCCCGACCGCAAAAGTAGCATTCTTGTGGTCATATACCCGCTTAGCATATTCTATCGTTAACGAATCACGCTCCATCCCATGATAGACAATATCAAATTCCTTTAAAATATTAGCCGCGTATCCGCTGCCGCAGGGAAAATCGAGCACTCGCCGGCCGGGCCGGGCATGCAAACCCAAAAGATAGTACCTGCCCTTGTGGCGCGCAACAAGGTCCTTCATATCTATTTCAGGGATGGAAGTTTTTTTAACAATAACATGTTCTCCATCCGCTGAATCAAATTCAAGATCTTCAAGGAATAATCTCTCTGTGTCATTTCCGCCCAAATTGATAGTTTTATTGGCCATAATTTAACTAAGAACGAAAGAGGCTATTCTTTCGGCTGACTTACCGTCAAATTTACCGCAATATATATCTTTAAAGTTTTTTCTTTTGTCTTGATGCAAAGTTGGATCTTTTAGATAATTATTAATCCATAAAGCTAATTCCTCTTTATTGTTAACCAGCGGCGTCATCCCTATTCTCATCCAGGAGATTTGGTTCTCTTCCAGGCGCCAGCGCTTCAGACTTTTTAGGGTCGGCACGTTTTTCTCCCAGCCGTTAAAATTAACCGTAATCAAAGGCTTATCAAGAGCGGCGGCGTCCACAATTATCGAAGAAATCGCATTTATAATAAGCGAGGAATAATATAGAGAATCAAAAATATGCTGATAGAAGCTGTCGTCTAATTCGCCCACTACTTTAGTAGCGACGCCGGCTTCTGATTTTGCTGGACCGGTGATATCAACTATAAAATTACTGTCTGGCTCAACTTGAGACAAATCTACGGCGTTAAAGGGGTGCAGCCTTATTAAAAATTGAATGTCTTGGGGGATTTTGTTTTCATAGTACAAATCTTTCAATATTTGACAGGTTTGCCAGTCGGTATCAATAAAGAATTTACCGGCCGGGGCAAATAATACCAACCTTTTATTAATATCAGCGCCGATCCTATTATAAAACTCTTCCCGACTACTAGGTTTCATTTTTAAATACTGCTCAAATTGCGGGATGCCGCAGGCCTGAATAATTTTTCCGGAAATATCATGGTACCTCGACATTTCTTCTTTCCCAATTTCATTGTGAACTATTAATTTATCCGGCGCGAAACGGGCATAGCCAACGCTTGAAGTGTTATCCCAAGAACGAACCATAGCCGCGTTTTTTACGCCAAAGGATCTGCTATTTTTAAGGAATAGGACATCGTACTCCGCAAATAAGTCTGTAGCAAAAACTATATCCGGATTATATTTTTTAAAATACGGTTCAAGTAGTTTGGGATTATTTAAGTGATAATCTAAAAACCGGACGAGCTTTTTGAATGGCCTAATCTTGCCAAAAAACCAAGTAAAAATTCTAGAAAAATAATACCTGGCCCGATTGCCTGTTCTTTCCAAGTTTTCAAGCTTGCGGAATTTTCTAACATTAGTATCTAAAAGCCAATCACTAATCCTGGAGAAAAGTCTGTTTTTGGGGCCTTTGATAAAGTAATCAATGTCTATGCCTTCAACAATAATATTATTATTCTGATAAATTTTCTTAAAATGATTCTCATGTTTTTTAAAAACAAAAATAATAACCCTGGATGATTCGCTTGAAAGAGATTCTAAAACACCGGAATTTAAAATATTTCTGGTTAAAAGGGGGTGGAAATTTGATAAAAAGACAATGGGTTTCATTTTTGTTTTTGCACTTCTGCAAACTTTATCACCAGACGCTTTAAACCGGGCTTGATGAAAACATCAAATTCGGGCAGAATTTTAACATTATAGACCGATCTGTCAATGGCATCTACTATCGGTTTTGCCCCTCCATCTTGTTTCTCCGGCCAGTAATCATCAAAAATCAAGACCGTCCCACTGTGCATTAAACGACTTGCGTAATCCCAGTCATTTTGAACAGTCGCCAAACTATGCCCGCCGTCAATGAATATAAAATCCATTTTGGGAAGTAAGGGTATTGTTTTTGGGAGAGTTTCTCTGGTGTCTCCTTTGTATAACATAATCTTAGCGCCGGTTTTATTCAACTCGCTTTCGACTTTTTCCATTAAGGGCGGTTGTTTTGAAAATTCCTTAGACATCGTCTCCAAAGATAACGGCTCAAAAATATCAAAGCCGAAATAAGAAACTTCTTGGCGGGGGATGTGTTTTTGCGCCTCCAGGATCATCAGTCTCGCTCTTTGCCCCTTCCAAGTCCCTATTTCCATAATATTCCTGACGGGAATATCACTGATTCGAGTGTAGAGTTGTCTGTATCTTTTTGGCTCATTCCATCTGCCAAGAAAATACTTGATATAAGCCAAAAGCGTTTTAAAAAACAAGTCCATTAATCTTGGTTTGCCGGTAATTCTAAAAATATATTGCCCAAAATTTCACCTTCGTCCATTTTTTTAATTATCTCGGGCAACTCTTCACTATTGGTCACATTAACGGCTCTTTCGATTTTCCGCCCCTGCTCGTTTTTCTCCCTTTTAACAATGGACCTAAGGATGAAGCCGTGGCCCATTAGATAATCCATAAATTTAGAGAGCGTCCAACCCCACTCTTCATAAGCAGAGGGATGAACCTCAATAAATAATTTTAACGGCTTTTTTCTCCCCGTGAACAACTTGTTCATGTTCGGAATAGCCATCACCTCATAGCCCTCAATGTCCATTCTGATAAAATCTATTTCCTGGGGGTTGATATCTTCAGAGGCCAAAAATTGGTCTAGGGTGAACATGGGCACTTCCACCCAGCGATTACTGACCGCCGAGACGGTGTGGCTGTTGGCGGCCGCCGATAAGAATAATCTCTCCCGGCCGTTTTTATCTCCGATAAGATATTGAAAACATTTTGTCCGATCTCCAAAATTATTCTCCAATATATTCTTTTTAAGCATGTAAAAATTATCCGGGCCCGGTTCAATGCAAAAAATCTTACCTGCCGGGCCAATGAGCCGGCCTTCAATCAGGACGTAATAACCGATGTTGGCACCCAGATCAATACCCTTCATCCCCGATGTTAAAACGCCTTGAATTTGTTCGACATGCCCTTGCTCCCGAATACCGTTGACGATTAACCGATATGAAATTCCGGGATCAAGCAAGTTAAGATACATCCAATTATTCAAAATCCTAACCTTAACCAATAATTTATGCTTAGATGCCTTTTTTAAGATTGTGGACAGCAGAGGCAGTTTGGTAATTATTTTAACAACCAGATAAAAAAGAGCTATTTTCAATCCGTGATTCTTATAAATACCACTCAGGTCATGTTTTAATCGGCCAAAACCTTTTTTGTTTTTCATTTTTTTATATTAAACTCTTTCCCCTTGCCGCATCTAATATTGTCGTCGCCCTGGCTTTTGATGAATGTTTCAAAATAATTTCTCCGTATTCTTTTTCCAGGTTATGCTGGTTGTAATCTGTTCTCAAAAACTTCCCTAATTTTTCAAGCTGATACCAATAATCGTGTAAGTTCTTGAATTCGTATATTCTTTCATAATTTAAAGACCTGTCGTCAGAATTAAAAATATCTATCGTCTCGGTCAGCAGAAAACAGTTGTTGGCTAAGATTTCCCAGAAACGGGCCGTGTCATACCCGCCCCCGCCAATAGAGATACCAACCTTTGACCTAGCCAGAATCTGATAAAATTCGTCCTCGCTTGATGTCCTTTCGGTAACACAGATAAATCCTTCTTTTCGGCAATATTCTTCCAGCAGTTCACGGGCATGTTTTCTTAAAACCGGAAATTCTTCCTGGCCAAAGATGCAGGCAAAATCTATATCTTTTTTTACTGATGAATTAAGGTATTTTAGATAACTTGATTCGATGCCGTAAGGCAAAGGAATAATTCCGGAAAGATAGGGCTTTTCCCGCCGGAAATACAGAGGACAGCGCGAGAGCAGGTCAAAATTTACACTGCCCCGTCCTTTATGGCGGCCGGAGAGAATATCCCGCTGGATATTGAAATCGTATCTTCCGTCTCGGCCCGGTTCCGATCCGTCAATAAAAACGGTCTTTCCCCAACAGTCAATCTTTTCGGCCAATTCAGAATCAGTCTTATTCTTGCCCCAGGCCAAAAAAATTAGGTCGGATTCGTCGCGACCATACCGGATAAAATCATCCTGGGAAAGAATCAGGTCGTGAATCGGAAGGCGGGCAAAAGAATCGGAGGAAAGAAAAAATTCGACTTTTCCTTCTTTTTTCATCTGAAAAAGCCCGTCCAAAACAGTGTTGGCTAGATAATCCCAATCTTTTGTCGGTAGAATAACGGCGATTTTAATCACTATTTGGGGGTTTTTTATTTATTTGTTGTTGTCGTCCAGTCAAAATTTATCTCCGGCGAATCGTAGGGCAGGTGCTCAATCTGTTTCTTGGCCGGATCAAAGGGTTCGCTGGCATGATAAATGATTCCCATCGGGGAATCGCCCAGAGCCTTGTAGCCGTGAGCGACATTGGGTGGAATGGCGATTACGAGCATATTATCCTGACCGGTATTAATTACCTGGCTCTCGCTCTTAGTGGAAGAATTTTCCCGGAGATCGTGCAGAACCACTTGAGCCTGGCCTTTGATAACGCACCAAACTTCCCAATAGTCATGAATATGGAAGGCCTTAATGATTCCGGGATTGGTTTCTGAATAACTGGTTTGTTTTACTTCTTGGAATGTTTCTTCTCCAAACTTGACCATTTCGGCAAAAAATCCGCGGTCGTCATGATGGGCTATGACTTTTTTTATTTTTAATCCTTCAATCATTTTAGTGTTTAATTAATTTATGTTCGTCTTCAATGCCTAATTCTCTTTTCATCTTTGTAATATCCAGACTGGAGTCAGCCGGGACCCAATCGGGCTTGGATATTGTTTCTATATCCGGCCGGGTTCGCCGGGCATAGTCCTCAAGGGTAGTTCTCGGCCCGCCAATATTCATAATTTCAGTCGCTTTGGATTTTGCCGCCGCCAAAACCAGCGGCGCTATCTCATCGACATATAATTTGGAAATGTGATGATCCTTGTAAACTTTGGGCCACGGAAATGGCACCGGGCCAAAATCCAACCGCAAGATAAGATAATCATGAAGCATACGCACTGCGGCTTCAGCGCCGATTTTAGACCAGCCGAACCTCGAGGGAGCCAAAAGAGGCTCTTCCTCTTTATGCGGGCCCGAACCGCTGCCATAAACAAAATCCGTGGAAGCATGGGCAAGTTTAACACCCACTTTAAAACAAGCCAAAGCCAGATTAGCAGTACCAATGATATTCACCTTTATGCCTGGCTCGGGATTTTTTTCATGCTCGGGCGGCTTGTTGTAAGCGGCCAAGTGCAAAACGACATTCGGAGAATACTTTTCCAGCGCCGACAAAATCGAATCAAAATCGGTTATGTCCAGCTCTGAATGCGCCGGCGCGATAATCGCCGGATCGAGTTTTAGAATTTCTCTACCCAATAAACCCGAACCGCCAGTCATTAAAATTTTCATATTATCTTTGGCTCGGGTACATGGGTAATCCAATGG
>Ga0209541_10001957_pt1 | contig 39907 bp, 39 predicted proteins | sample RifCSPlowO2_01_FD_184027 | JGI IMG/M metagenome (GOLD analysis project Ga0209541, IMG submission 184027) | Groundwater microbial communities from Rifle, Colorado - Rifle CSP2_plank lowO2_0.1 (SPAdes) (version 2) | ecosystem: Environmental > Aquatic > Deep subsurface > Groundwater | place...
AATCTATTTTTCTAGAATTCTCATGACATCTTTGCATAATTGCGATTTCCGAAGACTTCAATCTTCTTTGAAGTTGAAGGATTAGGAATTTTAATTCCTAAGGAAATTTGGCAAAGTTCTTCTTAGAGAATTTTGTTAACAAAAACTTCTTGATATTGTTTGAAGTCAGCGAAAATTCTCTAGACATTTTTGAATTTTCGTGCCCAGAAAAATATTTGATTTTTCTGAGTTTTGGGACAGAAATTTCGTTACAGTCACTTACTCGAAATTTCTGTATTCCTATTTTTTCAAAATTCTCTATAAATTTTATACGTCTACACTATTTATAAATATTTCTAAGTAGACGTGCATATTCAAAAATACTACGTCAACACTCCTCTCAAAGCAATATTTGATAATAAATATAAGGATATAATAGCTATTAATGTCATTATTAAATATAAAAATCCTCCCTTCATTAAATTTCTGGATAATTCATGTATTCTCTTTAATTTATCTTCTCCAGCATCAATAACCACTAATGCTCCTGATAAAATAAAAATTATTTCTATAATGTATATTCCAATAAAAATCTGTAAAAAATACGGAGGAATCATGGTATCAATGTTAAATAACTGTGTTATGTTAGCTAAATTTCCTAATCCTGTTATAACCTCTCCTCCTAGCTCTGTAATTGTTTTCAACCTGCTTAATATTGCAGTGATCATGCTTGCTAATCCAACAACAATGCCTGCTAATAAAGGAGCAAGAAAAGTCATATTGCTTTTCATGTCACTGACCACATCTGCTAGCAAATCTTTTAATCTTTCATTAATTTTTTGTATGTTTCTCACATATTCAGAAATACTCATTAAACTTTCTGCTGCTACTTTTAATCCTTTTTTAACACTTTCAACTAAAATCCTCATGCTTGTTGCAATTAAATTACTTGGAAAATAAACTAACGCTCCTCTCCTAGAATCAAATATGGCATGTTCTAAACCCATGCCCATTGATTGAATATTCGTATGGACAATTCTGAAAAATTCATTTGTTTTCTGCCCTTTAGTAGATTCTGCAACTTTAACAAATGCAACTTCAGCTGGAATCCCATCGCCTAATCTGTTTCCTAATGTAAACAAACTACTGGTAAATTCTTTTTCTAGCTCTTCTGTATCATTTCTTGCTTTAATTAAATTTTTTGTTTTCATTGAAAAGCTTATTATAAAAAATAATGCAATAGAAAATGGAACTAACAAACTTAATAATAATGCAATAACACCAAAAGGTCCAACAATTCCTTGAGTTGTTTCCCTAAAGTCAAATGCCCTGTCCCCAAATGTTGATAAAAAACCAGTTAGCGCAAAATCCTGCTCAATGCCCAGCCAGTCGGGAATAGGTGTATAACCAAAAATTAAAGGTAAAATCCCTAGAAAAAACAAAGGAAAGCATATAAGTCCTGCAATAAGATAAGGCTTTTTTGATTCATATTCATAATAATATGGATTTTTTTCTAACAATGAACTCTCGCCATAACCACCAGGTCTTTTTAACAAGACATTAGAAGTAAGATAAAAAACAAAAAAAGGGATAATTATATTAAAAAATACAAAAACATGATAAAACTGAATAACTCCTCCTAACAATGTAGAAGCTAAAGGTAACAAAGCTAATCCTAAAGTTGGAAGAACTATTCCCAGCATATAAATATTAGTTAATGGAGATTTTATAGAGTGAGTGTATTTTAACATTTTTTCATACACACCATCTAAAATAACTCTTAAAGCTCGTTCTAAAATCTGAATCCTTCTATCTTCACTTGGTTCATACAAACTGCTTTCTATTAAATGAAAGCTCTCAACAAATTCCATGTTTGATTCTTTCCAAAACTCAAGATAATTATCTAAACTGTCTTTTATAGTCGAAAATCTTCCTGTTTCTACATCCCATAAAATTTTCCTAAAGTCAAGAGATAAAGGAGGCTCAACATGTTGAGAGACAAATGTAATAGCTCTTTCCAAGTTACTCGTATGCTTCATATAAATAACTGTATATAGTATAGCAGGAACCATTTGGCTACCTGCTTTTAATTTCCATTGAATAGCTAAACGTTGAGGCATAGAGTAAAAATAATAAAAAATAAACATTGAAACAACTCCCATTAATCCCAAAAAAAACAAAGGGAAGTCGTCAATACCTCCTCCATTAAAAAACCAAAAAGTGAGGCTCAATAAAGCGCTAACAAAAAATAAAAACAAAGAGCTAAACAAAGCAGCACCAACAACTTCAGAAGGTTCTAGCTCTAAATGAGCAATTTCTAAATATTTCCTTATTCTTTGATCATCTTTATAGGAAAGGCGAAGTTTTAAAAATCCAATATTTTTCGTCCACTTCTCATAACTAGAAAGTTTAGGCATCAAATCATTTTTAAACTGAACATATTCTGAAGAAACCTTAGAGTAATCAACATTTTCTTCAGTTATCTCCTCTCCAATTTTTCGCGAATATTTTCTCAATATATCCTGAACATCCATATCCCCTTTTCCTCTTATTTAAAAACAAAAGTTAGTTAATAAAGTTTCTTAAAAAACGAGCGTATCTAAAAAATAAAAAGTTGGCCATTGTGTTATAGCCCATAAAAAACAAAAGGCCAGACCTTATAGAACTTTTTTGTTATTAACATTAAAAATTTTGATAAAAATAAAATGCTTAAATTTACTTATTTTAAAGTCTAAAAAGAATTATTAGACACGCTCTTAAAAAACAAACCTATAAAAATACATACATATTAGTAAATAAAAATGGTGATGATAGAAATTGTTTCAATTGCAATAGTTTTTATTATATTAATTGTTTTAATAGCCATTCTAATAATCCTCAATAAAATTCTTACGAAGAAAGTAAAATTAGAAACAGAAAAATATGACATCTACAAAATTTCTTTAGACCAAATAGAGCCAAAAATAGAGAACATAGAAACTTTTAATAAACTAGTCAGAGGTTTTTTTAAAGAGGTTTATGGCTTTGATTACAATCTCACTTATTTAGAACTTTCAGAAAAATTTAATTCAATTGATAAAGAAATAGCACGTTTCTGCATTCTAATGTCAACTACTTTGTATTCTGGAAGAGAAATTAAAGAAAAAGACATTCAAAAATTAAAAGATTATTTTAAGAAAGTAATATCAAATCTCTAAGAAATCTCTAACTATTTGTTTGGCCTCAACTAAATCTCTATAACTTCTAACGCTAACATTAGGATATCTATCTCTTCTCATGCCTCTAATCATTGGAGAAGCAAAGTATTCTCTGTCTAATCTATAAATGCATAAAACCTCTGCTGGAATCTTTCCAAAATATCCTTTAGTTCTTGCGTATTCTATTTCTCTGCCAGTCCCAGTGCTCGCTCCAGAAATTTCAGCTATAACACGAGAGCACTGATCTAACCAATAAATATCTTGGCTTTCAATATCTTCAGCTAAAAGTTCTTCCATGCTTTTACCAATTTTCTTTGCAAATTTTTCAACAGGTCTTTCTGAACCAACATGTTCTGTTAATACTAAACAACCTAAATCTTCCTTGATGTACCTGATTAAACTTATTATAGTTTCAGCTAAAGATCTGTCTCCTCTTATCGCTCCTGCAAAGTAAACTTTTTTATCCATTTACTAAAAAACCCTCACTAATTAATAAAATTTATTAGTATGAAAAAGGATAGTTTATTTTCTTTTTATCACAACGTTATCTTGCTTCTATAGCTTAAAACCTCATGTAAAAATATAAGCAACACAATAATCATTCCAAAATAAAATGAAAGATTGATAGAAGCTATGCCTGGTTTAAGTTCTATGATATCATCAAAAGCATTTTCCAAATCTTCTTCGCTTGAAATAAAATAAAACTTTCCGTTAGTATTATAAGACAATGCCTTTAGACTATCTTCATCTAATTTTGAGATGCCAAAGCGAGTAGCTCCTCCTTCTTTTGTACCAACGCCAATAGTATGAACAATAACATTTTGTTCTCTCGCAGATTTAAAAATCTCTTCTATATCTCCAACATTAACTTGTCCGTCACTTAAAAGAATAATTGCCTTGTTTTCCTCATTTTCCAATAAGCCAATAGAAATAATAACTGCCTCGTAAACATCAGTTCCTCCAACTTCGCTTAGTTCTATAGACTGTATTGCATTTTCTAAAATAAATTTATTCTCACTAATTCTCTGCTCAATAATTGTATTGCCTGAAAAAGAAACAATTGCTGCTCGAGAAGAACTTGGAAGAGAATCTAAAAAATTTATAGAAGTCTTTTTTGCTACCGCAAGTCTATTAGGAAAAAGATCCACTGCTCCCATGCTTTGTGAAGAGTCAATAACAATAACATAAGAGAAAGAACTAGCCTCTACTTCTTTATGCAAAGTTAGTCCAGAAACAAAAAAACTAACAGCAATAATCATTAATATAAAAATAGCCAATTCTCCCAAATTCTTCGAATACAAACTAACTCCTTTTATTCTTGCTATAGCTTCAAAATTAGCAAATTTTAAAGAAGCTTTTTTAGAACTTGAAATTAAATAAAAATGCAAGAGAACAGCTAGAGGAATAAAAAAAAGTAAGTATAAATACAAAGAATTTTCAAAGGTAAAGTACATTTTAAGCCAACCTCTTTTCAGCTCTACGCTTAAGAAAATAAGCTAATTTTTGTTTATAATCCTCATCGGTATATAGCTCTAAGATATCTATGTTACTCTTCTGAAACATATCTCTCATCTCGTGTATTTGTTCTAATGCATGTTTCTCATACACTTTTCTAACAACTGACGGATTTATTAAAATTTTTTCTCCAGTATTAGAGTCTTGAATAATAATTTCTTTATTTATCTCTGGTAAAACAACATCTAAAGGATCTTTAATCGAAATAGCAATGCTTTCATATAAAGAACCGAAATAATTAAATTTGTCAAAATGTTCTTTTCCCAATTTCAAAAAATCAGAAATAAAAACAAGCATATCTATAGAAGAATCTATTATTGTAGTTATTTTTTCGAGTATATGGGATAAATAATAATTGCCTTTATAATTATCTGGATTAATAAGCTCAAAAACAAAATTATCGTGCTGTTTTTTTCCAGATGAAGGCAGAGAAAAAGTAAAGATATCTTTATTAAATAGTATAAATCCAAATTTGTCTCCAGTCCTATTGAGAATGTGGGAAAAGGAAGCAGCCACTTCTGCCGCATATTCGCATTTTAATTTTTCTTGAGAGCCAAACACCATGTTTTCTGACATATCAATAATAAAAATAACTCTAAGGTCCCTCTCCTCGATGTATTGCCTTGCTAAAAGAGAATTGTTTCTTAAACTTGCTTTCCAGTCAATAACTGAAGAATCTTCATCAGTATAATATTTTCTATATCCGTCAAAATCCAATCCCCTGCCTCTAAAAATAACCCTATACAATAACCTTCTAGGTATAATTTCATTTATCAAATTCTCAAATTCAAAGATGCTTTTGTATATATCTGCATTAAATTTTTTTTCCATAATCCTCACACAATATTAACTTCATCCAATATTTTTTTAATAATATTATCAGCATTTACTTTGTTTATAGTTGCCTTATAAGAAAGAATAATTCTATGTCGTAAAACATCATAGGCTATTTCCCTTACATCTTCAGGAAGCACATAATTCCTTCCCTGTATTAGTGTATGCGCTCGTGACGCTATAAAAAGGCCTATGCCACCCCTTGGAGAAACGCCATAACTGATATTTTCAGCATAATCAGAATTCTTGTCCCTTGTTTTATTCACTATATCCATAATATATTTCTTGACTCTGTCGCTAACATAAATTTCCTTAACAATTTTCTGCAGCTCAAGTATATTCTTTGGTGTTATAACAGATCTTAGTTTAAAATCATCAAAATTCTTAAGAGTTATATTATTGTCTAAAATTTTTATTTCATCCTCTTCTTTAGGATAATCCATAGTAACATTAAAAAGAAACCTATCCATTTGTGCTTCTGGCAAAGGATAAACTCCAAGGTTTTCGATGGGATTTCGCGTAGCCATCACAAAAAAAGGAGATGGAAGAGGATAAGCTTTTTTTCCGATAGTCACTTGCTTTTCTTGCATTGCTTCAATGAGAGCTGATTGAGTTTTTGGAGGACTTCTATTTATTTCATCTGCAATAAGATAATTAGCAAAAATAGGTCCTTTAATAGTTTCAAGCCCTTTTCCAGGAGTATAGGCATTTATTCCTAAAATATCAGAAGGTAGTAAATCAACTGTAAACTGAATTCTATTCACCTGACATCCGCTTGCCTTTCCAATTGCTCTTATAGTAAGAGTCTTTGCAATACCAGGAATGCCTTCTAACAAAACATGACCATCACATAAAATCCCTCGTATTAAACTATCTACCACTTTTTCTTGCCCAATAATTATCTTGGATATTTCATTTTTTAAACTTTTGATTAATCTAGAAGCTTTTTCAACAGTTGCCTTATTTGGGCCTTTATCTGAAAGATTAATGAAATCTTTATAAGAAATTTCTTTATCAAAAATTTCATTGGTTTTATCAGAAATTTTTGTAACATGAATTTCTTTATTATTAGAGGATGAAATTCCAGCATAAAATTTCTTATTGCTATCTTCAGATTTTTTATTAATTGAAGACTTTGAATAACTCTGTTTTCCAGAGGAAAATTCGTCAAAGTCTTCAAAATCTCTGATTTTGAATGCATCAGAGAACTTGTTCTCTGAGTCCTTCTTTGAGAATTTTGATTTTTCAGGTTTTTCAAAACTCTCTATATTATCTCTAAATTCTGTTTTCTCTTTTATTTTTTCCTTCAAAAAACCGCTTCCATATAGTTTCTCTAGTCCCTGAAGTTTTTTTTGAAGAACTTTTTCCTCTTTTTTATAGTCCATATTATTATAAGCAAACTATATTTTATATATTATTCCTCCTTTCAATTTCAAATTGTTCTTTAAGATTTACTCTTAACATAATTCTCCTTAAAAAATAATATCCTATTCCTAAAAGCATAGACATGAGCATACTTACAATTAAATAAAAAGGAAGTCCTAACACTCTTTTATTTTCTCGAGGAAGGCTTACTTGTTCTATGCTTTCCTTACAAGCATTTATAGCCTTTTCAGCTTTTAAACGAGCCTCCCCATATTCTCTATCATCAAAATGTTTTTTTGCTTCATTAACTAACTCCTGAAGCTCAAGGCATTGAGGATTTCCAACAATAAGCTCTTCAGTATAAATTAAAAATTTTTTTAGAGCAGTTACGTTTAATTCTTGTAAACTTATACTTATTTTTGCCCAATCACTATAACTAGGAGATTTAGAAGTTGCATTAACATAAATCTCATAATTTCCTATCAATGAATCATTGTTAAAAAAAACAGTCATGAGTATGTTCTGTTTTGTATTAGAAGTTAATGTAGAAATAAAAGTTTTATCTAAACCAACGCTAACATGTTCATAAGCTTCTCCTTCTTTAACACCATAGCTTTTCAAAGAGATATCTGAAAAAGTTCTTGTTCCAGTATTCGAAATAACTAAAGGTATATCTATTCTTTCATTTTTGTATGCAGAAATTGAACCAGGAACTATAAGTTTAAATGCAACAGGGCTTGGACTAGCTCCACCTCCACCACCACCACTACTAGTCGTTGTAGTAGTAGTTTCTGTAACTGTAAGATTAACTGTAAAATTATTGCTAACAACACTATTCAATAAATGAGAGGAATTTGAATGATTAAATTCCTGTGCAGTTATATATCCTGAAACAGAAGCACTAGAATCTGCAGAAAATCTTACTCGGGGTTTAGTGCCGTTTGTCCAATTAGTAAAAGTTATAGTTATACTTCCATTAGAAGATAATTCATTAAAAATAAATCCAATAGTTTGATTATATCTAGAATCAGAAGCATCATAATCAGTAAAATAATCATCTAAATTAACAGTTATAGGAGAAGTTCCATTAACTAAAGCATCTGCTCCACCAATAGTTCCTGAAAAAGACAAAGGATAATTCGTATGATTAATAGTTAAATTCCAACTTCTAGTTATATTTAAACTTGTACTATTAATTAAATCAGATGAAGTTGGATAAACAATAAGAGTTAAATTTCCACTATTTACCTCATCAGTAAAATTTGGAGTAAATCCCCATGATAAATTGCTGCCGTTTCCATAAGAGCTTGTATTCAATCGTAACACTTTATTTTCATTAATAGTTATATAGATAGTATAGGTTAGATTATCAAGAACACTATGATTAGCTGTAAAAGTTATATTGCTGGAAACATTTTCCACTAGACTAAACTGAAAATCACTTAAAGGAAAAGTAACATTAGGGACATCATATACATAAATCCAGAAAGTTCCTGAATCTAAATTATTATCTGAATCATTAACACTAATATTAATCCTGTAACTTCCTCCTTGCGTTGAATTAAAAGTTATGTTTAATTCTCCGGTGGTTATGTTAAAAATGCTTCTGTTATTGTTAATAAAATCGCTTCCGTTCAAAAAACTATAGTTAAAAGTAAAGTTCATATTTCCACTATTAGTAGAGCTTCCATCTTCAGTATCACTTGCATTTATTCTATAATAAAGGCTTCGGTTTTCAGCGCTTGTCTGATTTGTTAAATTCATTAATACAGGGCCATGCAGGGTTTCTAAAACTGTAAGATTAAATCTTAGAAAATCGTAACTACTGCTGTTATCAGAAACATTGATAGTAATATTATAACTTCCAACATCTGATTTGTTAGGAGTAAATGTTGCATCATATCTACTTCTATTACTTCCAGCAGTAGGAAAAGCAATGTCTCTAGTAAATGAAAATAAATTAGTATTCCTGCCTTCTATAGTCAAATTAATAACTAGTGTCTCGTTATAAAATTTTTTCTGACCAGAAGGAATTTTAAAATCCTCATCATGAATCCAGAGAGTTATAATCGTATAATTATCTTCGCTTGTGTTTATGTTTGAATTGCTATCAACTGTTGCATTAGTAACATCTCCTGATTCAATAGGCTTTTCAATTAAAACATTATCATTTACATTATAAATAGTAAAATTAAATTCAGTAGTATTTGTTAAATAACCATCACTAACAGTAATATTAACCAAGTGCTGTCCAACATCTCCGTCTACAGAACTAAAATTAACTACTCCAGTAGTGGAATTAAGACTAAAACTTGGAAACGCAGTGTTATTTGCAAATGAAAATGTAAGTGTATCCCCATCACTATCACTAACATTTAAAGAAAAATTAATATTAGTAAGATTTCCTTCATAAAAAATCAATAATGAAGAAGTATTCCATTGAGGAGCAGCATTATTTAAAATAGTTAAATTAAAATTCATAAAATCCCTTGATGAATCATTGTCATTAACAGTTATGTTAATAGTATAATTGCCATATTCACTTGAATTAGGTGTAAACTGTATTCTTGCTTCAGTTCTATTAGTTCCTGCAACAGGCATATTCAAAATTTCAACATCAAATCCTGTTAAACTTAATGTTTGAGTTATATTAGACCTATTTAAAATCTGCAAAGAAAAATTGGTAGTTTCATTATAGCCTCCAAAACTGACATTTTTATCTGGTATTAATAAATCATCATCATGTACTGTTAAATTGATAGTAGTATTCAAAATGATTGAGGTAGTTGTTTCGCTAACGCTGAAAATATCAGGAATATCATTAAAGGTTCTATTCACATAAATATTAATTGAAACAGAAGTATTTTCATCATTCGTTAAATCAACAACGCTGAAATTAATTGTCCAGTTTCCAACCTCTGTTTTTCCAGGAGTTACATTGATAAAAATAGTCCTGCTAAAATTATCAGCAAATGTCTTATTAACAGGATAAAACCAGCTTACGTTAGAAACATTTCCATTATAGTTTCTTAGAGTAGCATTAGTTGAAACATTAATAGTTGCATTTGTTGTTTTTGTACTTATGTTAATTTGGCACAAATTTGTCTGATTTTCTTGAAAAAAAGCATTTTCACAATTGCTTGCATTTATAGTTAAAGTAGAAAAGACATTAAAAATAACAATAGTTGAATAATATCTTGTTCTATTAATAGAATAATTAGATTCGCAATAACCTGTACAAGTATAATTTGCTCCATAATCCCTGACAGAAATATTTGCATAATAAGTTCCTACATCATTATTGCCAGGAGTAAGGTTTATTCTAGCTGATGTATTAGTAACATTAACAGCATTTAGTAAATCGCAAGTAGTTCTATTACTCCATTGAGCTAAAGTACAGTTAGTTAAAAAGCTTACATTGAAAGTTAAAGGAAAATGGCTTTCTTCATCGGTTCCATTTAAATAATTCAGAAAATTCTGGTCTTCTGTAAGATTATATTCATTTTGTATTGTAGTAATGTTTGGCATATCGTTTGTTGCGTTAACAATAAAATAAAAAAGCCTGGATTCTCCTTGATTTGCAGAATTTTCAACTAATATCGATATATTAAATCTTCCTGTTTGATTATCTAAAGTTGCATTTATAGTTAGATTTCCATTAGAGCTGTTAATAGTTATCCATGAATAAAAACTAACGTTTGTTTGAGTAGGATTTAAGCTAGAATTTATTCCTCTTATACTATACGTAATTATGGCATCATCAGGATCACTAGAATTAACACTAACTAATGCGCTTGTATTAAACACAAAAAAAGGAGAGGATAAATCCTCGGTTGTTTGATTGGTTGTTCCAGAAACCCCAAATTCTGGAATAGAAAAAACTAAACTAATCAAAGCTATTACTAAACCTAAAAATAATATTCCAATAATATATTTTTTCAGATTTTTTATCATTTTCCTCTTTTCCCTAATTTTTCCAGATATTCACAAACCGCTAAATCAATAAACTGTTTTTTGTTTGAGAATTTAAGCCTATTTTCCTCTTTTTTAATAAACTCCCCAACTCTTTTTAAGAGTTTAGAATCAATTTTAACAACTTTTCCTTCTTTACCCTCTTTTTCCATTTTTGCTTAGACTAAAAAATGGAAAGCTAGAAATTAAGATCATATCTGTTTAATTTCTTTGTTTTCCATTTTAGTAACTAATAATAACTTAAGATTACTAAAAGTAACTTCATTTATAAATGTTGCTAAGCAGAGCTAACCCTTTGGGAAATGGAAAAATTCATGATAGAACAAGGCTATGAATTCAAATATTCTATAGAAGACTTTGAATAATCTTCATTTCCGAAGACTTCATTTTCTCTGAAAATGAATGGATTAAAAAATTTATTTTTTAAGACTTCAATCTTCTATGAAGTTGAAAGATTAGGAATTTTTAATTCCTAAAGAAAATTCGTGAAAGACTTCAAAATCCTTGATTTTGAATGGATTCAGAGAACTTATTCTCTGAATCCTTCTTAGAGAATTTTGATTTTTTAGGTTTGTCAAAATTCTCTATATTATTTTTCTCGGCTTTTCCAATTATAATGTTTATGAGGAGATACTGTAAAAAATATAACCATATTAAAAATTAATTCTTTTAGATTATTCTCTAAGCATTTTACTTACTTTATATCTATAAATTTTATATCTTATAAAAAGAATAATGGCAATAAGCAACAATAATAAAGAAATAAAGGAATATAAAGTTCTGTTTGAAACAACTACTGCTAAAGGAATTTCTTTACATGTTCTGCAAGGGCCTCCACAATCCACTCCTTCTTCTCCTTGATTCTTTATATTATCAGAACAGCTTGGTTCAATAGTATAATAAACTGACTTTGGAATATTGTAGCAATATTGAATAGTTTCTGGTTTTCCGGTTGGAATAGTGCATTTATTAGCATCTTGACAAATTCTTATTTGATAACCACAATAAATTTCACTAATGTTATTATCAAAACATAATTCTCGAAGAGATGCAATCTGTTCAAGATTATCTAAATAACTAAGATTACTGCATTGGCTCCATTCAGCACATCCCCATCTTGGAACACAACCAGTCACACTTCCACCACTGCTACCTCCACTGCTACCACTGCCTGTACTGCTTCCGCTCGTTGAAGGAACATCAACCACAAAATTAATAAATTCAGTATAATTGATATTTCCTTGAGTATCATTACAATATGCGTATATTTTATAAGTATTATCTGATAGTGATTCTGTTGCATTAAATGCAGTTCTGCTAGTATTTGTCATTGTTTTATTAGTTAAACCACTATCAATAGTATATTCACAATATCCATTTTCATCTAAGGTAATATTAAAAGTTATAGAAGAGGAGGTAAAAGTTGTGTTTGATGGAGAGTTTATTGTAACTACGGGAGGAGTTGCATCGCTTGAATTTCTCACTTCTAAACGCCATAAACTGCTTCTAAGATTTCCTAAACTATCATTAACACTAATATTAACCGTATAATTAGCAATAATTAAGGTGTTATTAGTTAAAACTCCTGTAGCCATATTAATAGTGAAATTAGTTGTATCATCTATAGAAAAATTTCCTAATCCTATTCCTTCATCAGTTGCCTCAAAATTAAAACTAATGCTTTCATTATCAAAAATAGACTGATTAAATATATTATCTAAAGTTGGAGGAGTTGTGTCTATTCTAAAACTAATAGAGGAAAAATTTAAATTTCCTGCTGAGTCATTAGCATAAATAGTAAGATTATGTAAGCCTTCACTCCAAGTTATATTTGTAATATTAATTCCGCAACCTCCAGTACTTCTGTTAACTGTATAAGTGTCATTGGAATACCAACATTCATTTAAAAGAATATTATCACTGACGGTAAAATTCACATCTAAATTATTATTTGAAGAATTTGTGTTATTTAAAGAAGGAAATGATATATTAATGTCGGAATTTATATTGTCAATAGTAAAACTAATAGATGAGAAATTTAAATTTCCAGCTGAATCATTAACATAGATTGTTAGATTATGTAAACCTTGGCTCCAAGTAATATTTGTAAGATTCTGTCCGCAAATTAAGCTTCTGTTTATTGAATATGTATCATTGGAATACCAACAAGTAGTTATTCCAAAATCATCACTTACAGTAAAATTTACATCTAATCCAGTGTCAGTTGTATTTGAGTTATTAACACTAGGATTTGTTGTATTAATATCAGGAGCATTATCATTAGATTGCATGGTTCCATATATTATCAAAGTATTGTCATTAAAAGAATTATCATCTAAACTTACTGAATATAATCTTGAAGCATTTTCAACTCTGACTTTTTTAAATTCATTGCTTGAAGCAGCTTCTCTTACTCTAAAACTGCCATGATATTCATTAGTAGCAAGTCCTGTTTCTATAGCTTTCACTTCAATTGCTTTCGTATAATCAGAGCTATTTATTAAAACAATAGCAACATCAATTTTTCCTGAATCTCCGCCTGTTGCAGTTAGATTAACATACAATCTATTATTAACACTTAGATTCACTCTATATATCAAATCTCCTGTATAATCAGAGTTATTTGTAATTACAAAGTTAGTTATAGTTTTTGCAGTATAGCTTTGATTTGTTCCAAAGATGAGATAGGATTGTCCTGCACTTGTTCCACCTTCATCATTTCCATCAGCTCCAATTAATATGTCATCAAATCCATCCCTATTCACATCTCCTGCAGAGGAGACTGACTCTCCGGCTTGATCGCTTCCGTTTTCACCATAAAAGCTTGCATTTGCATTGCTTAAATTAAGAGTAGTATTCCATCCAGAGGATTTTCCGAAAATAATATAAGCTTGTCCTACATCAGTGCCTCCTTCATCATTTCCCCTCGCTCCGATAAGTATATCATCAAACGCATCGCCATTAACATCTCCTGCAGAGGAGACAGAAAATCCCGCGTTATCACTTCCGTTTTCACCATAAAAGCTTGCATTAGAATTACTTAAACTCACATCCATACTCCAACCAGTTGATTTACCAAAAATGATATATGATTGGCCTGCATCAGTGCCTCCTTTATTATTTAAAGAAGCCCCAATAATTATATCATCAAATCCATCTCCATTTACATCTCCCACTGATGAGACTGAATCTCCTGAACTATCTCCAGTTTTCTCTCCATAAAAACTGGCATCAGCATTGCTTAAATTTACATCCATGCTCCAGCCAGAAGATTTTCCAAAAATGATATATGACTGGCCACTACCGCTGCCTCCTTGATCATTTCCATCAGCTCCAATTAATATGTCATCAAATCCATCCCTATTCACATCTCCTGCAGAGGAGACTGAAACTCCGGCTTGATCAATTCCTTTTTCTCCATAAAAACTTGCATTTGCATTGCTTAAATTAGTATCCATTGACCATCCTGAAGATTTTCCAAAGATTAAATAAACCTGTCCTGCACTGTCCCCTCCCTCATCATTTAAACGAGCCCCAACAAGAATATCATCATAACCATCATTATTTACATCACCTGCAGAGGAGACAGAAAATCCCGCGTTATCATTATTTTTTTCTCCGTAAAAGCTTGCATTTGCATTACTTAAATTTGTATCCATTGACCAACCAGAAGATTTTCCAAAGATTAAATAAACTTGGCCTGCATTATCTCCTCCTTCATCATTTAAATAAGCTCCGATTAATATATCATCATATCCATCTCCATTTACATCTCCCACTGATGAGACTGAAACTCCTGAACTATCTCCAGCCTCACCAATAAAACTCGCATTAGAATTACTCAAATTTGTATCCTGTTGTAAAGGATCAACTATATAATCAAACTCAACTCCTTGTCCTTGCACTTTAAAATCAAAAGTATTTAATGATTCTTTACTACTTAAATTTGTTAGATAAATAATATATCTGTTTTTATTTGATATATTCAAAAAAGCAGCAATTTCCTGATTACTATTTTTTCTATAAACAGAAATATTATTAATAGAATTATTTATCCCTTTAGCATAAATAGTAATATCATTATTTTTAGTTAAATTTTTTTCAAAAATTACTCTCACAAAATGATTATTTGGAATTACTTCACTCCAGATGTTATCTTGTTTTTTTACTTTATTATAAATATCGCTTACAAATTCTCTATTTTCATTAAAATGCTCTGCTTTTGAAATTAAAATAATTGATTCTAAAGAAGCAACAATCAGCATTGATAACATAATCAGTAAAAGAAATAAAGGCAATCTTGAAATTAAAGATTTTATTTTTTTAAATACCCATTTTTTTCGAGGTCCAGAAATAAATCTAGTTTTTACCTTGCCATCTTCCCTGTAACTTTCATAATAATAAGGTCCAAATACTTTTCCATTTCTCCTAATATACTTCTTATACACCATCTTTTTTGTAGGGTAACTACATTATTACTAAAAATTATATATTTAAATATGTATTGAAATAAGAAAAATCAGTTACCCTACAATATATTTTCTTCTTACATCTTCTTGTATATTTTTGAAGTCAGCGAAAATTCTTTAGATATTTTTGAATTTTCGTGACCAGAAGAATATTTGATTTTTCTGAGTTTTGGGACAGAAATTTCGTTGCAATTACTTACTCGAAATTTCTGTACTCCTGTTTTTTCAAAATTCTCTATAGAAAAATTTTCAGTGTTCGGAAAACCTAAATAGCATTGCTCAATCATTTAGTTTTTACGTTACAGAAAACTTAAGTCTATTAAGCTTTTCCTTCTTTTCTCTAAGCATTTTACTTACTTTATATCTATGTATCTCATATCTGATAAAAAGAATAATAGCAATAAGTAATAACAACAAAGATATGAAAAAATAGAAAATTCTATTTGAAACAACTTTTACAAGAGGAATTTCTCTACATGCATCACATGGACCTCCGCAATCCACTCCCTCTTCTCCCTGATTCTTTATATTATCAGAACAACTTGGACAAACTTCACATGGACCTCCGCAATCAGCCAAAACTTCACAAGCTCCATTATGGCAGTTTTTTATTCCATCAGAACAACTTGGCTCAATAATATAATAACAATATTGAACACTCAAAGGCTCATTAGTTGGAAAAGAACATTTGTTAATATCCTGGCAGATTCTTGTTTGATAACCACAATAAGTTTCATTAATCCCTCTCTGTTTACATGATTCTTTTATAGCAGTAATATTTCTGCTCTCTTCTAAAAAACTAAGATTACTGCACTGGCTCCATTCAGCACATCCCCATTTTGAACTGCAGACAGTTCCGCCCCCTCCTCCCCCTCCTCCTCCAGCAGAAGGTGCACCAGCAGGTTGAGGAACATCTATAATAGTAACATTCCAAGTAAAACTATCTTGAAGTAATCCATCAGTCACGATTATTGTTACATTATGATATCCAGCATCATTAAATCCCCAGCTATGCTGAAAAGTAGAATTATAACTTGCTTCTTCAAATTTTTCTAATGAGCCATCAACATACCAATAATTATCCGGAATTGTTCCATCAGGATCTCTAGAACTAACATTAAACGAACTTGTTTCTCCTTCATTAGCTATAAAATTAGATTCGTTAGGATAATGTGTTAAAATTTCCGGAGCCCTGTTTTGATTCGTTACTGTTAATCCAAAGGTTTCACAATCACTTTGGTTAGTTCCATTATTACTACAAAGACTTATATTTTGATGAGGACTTATCAATGATTGATCGCTAACACAAATAGTTACATTATAAACTCCTACATAGCTAGAATTAGCTGTAAAATTAATAACTCCTAAAGCACTAATATTAAATAAGCTTACATTAATGCCTGTTGAATTTTTTATAGTAATATTAAAGCTCATGTTACCATCATCATGGTCTCCGCTTTCAACATCGCTGACAATTGTTTGAATATATAATGTGCTGTTATCTCCTTGAGACCAAATTGTTTTTGTAGCAATATTTTCAATAACCGGAATATTGTTAATTTCAATGACAGTTATATTCGCAGAGACAGTATCACTGCAACAGCTTGAATTATAACTATCACTTGCAGAAACATTAACAGCATAGGTTTTATTTCCCATAAATATTCCTCCTGCATCACTCTTATCTAGGGTTCCAGAAAAAATTTCATGCACAGATAAAGTTGCATTGATATTATAAAGTGATTGAATGAAAAAAGGATTTGAAGGGCTTTGTGGATTAAGGCTTACACTAATTGCATCTCCATCACTATCACTAACATTAAAGACTTCTGATAAAACGCCAAGCTCACAAGATAACATGTCTCTTGTTAAATTCTGTATTTTAGGAGCAGAATTAGCTACGTTTATATAAAAGACAACGCTATCATTATATGTAAAATTCCCGGATCTATTAGCAAAAACAGTTAATTGATTAGAATACCTGACTGTATAAATAGTAGTATTTGGTGTAAAAATAACACTTTCATTCAATGTAACATTATTAGCTAAATCAACTAAAGTATACCACCAGGCATGAATATCATTATTAAAATTAGAACTAACGTTCAGCTCTAATGGATAATAGTCTGTTAATAAAACAGCATTATAAGTTTGATTTAAAGGGCTATTAATTTCAACAACTCTCCATTCTTCAATACTTAAACTAATAGAGCCTGTATCACTGCCATAACCAGTAATTTTCTTAAAGTAAAAAGTTGTAGTAATTACGTATACATTAATAATATTAAAAATTATTAAAACTATAAATAAACTTGCAATGACTTTTCTCCTAATACTTGAATAAATTACAATGTCTTTTTCTATAATCCCCTTTTTGCTCATCTTATAACTAAAAAAATCAGATATAAAAAACTTCGTGTGTTTTATTGCAGAAGTTTTTAAGCCAGAAATTTTCAAACATCACCAAAAAAATTTCTGTAGAGATCTTTGCATAAATCCAATTTCCGAAGACTTCATTTTCTCTGAAAATGAATGGATTAAAAAATTTATTTTTTAAGACTTCAATCTTCTTTGAAGTTGAAGGATTAGGAATTTTAATTCCTAAGGAAATCTAGCAAAGTCTTCAAAATCTGAAGGTTTGCAAAAACCGAAGATTTGAAAATCTTTCATTTTCATATTCTTTGATTTTGAATGTATCAAGAATTTTCTTATAAAAATAAATTCTTGAATACCCCAAAAATGCTACTCCATAAAAAAAGCATTTTTGATGAATCAGAAATTTCCAATTTCTGAGTTCTTCTTAGAGAATTTTGTTTCACTATTCTTTCAAAATTCTCTGTATAAAAAACTTCTTAAAATGGTATGAAAGTAAAGATAAATCACTGATCAGCTTTTTTAAATTCAACTTTAATTTCTCCTGAATAATTTCCATACTCAATATCATTTGGAACTCTTAATATAATAGGAATCTTAATTATTTCATTTTCTTTAACAATGATATTTTCTTCAGTATATAAGTAAGGCTGTATATTTTTTGAAACATAAATATTTACATAGACAGAATAAGGGTAATTGTTCTCGACTATTAACTTTCTAACTCCAGAATTGCCTTTTAAGATAATTCCATAATTTAATTCACTGGAATTTACATCAAAGCCTAGCCTATCCCCTATTATAAATTTTACAGGTATTATATCAACTCTCAAAGGATTATCATAGAAAACAAGCATAGAAGAAGCCAATGAAATCAAAATGATAATTATAAATAAAGATTTTGATAGAGGACTTTGAATTTTATTTTTCATCTTCCGAAGCTTTCCCTAAAAGCGAGGTTATGAAAAATTTTATTTTTCATTTTCCGAAATTTCCTCTGGAAATCTTCATACTCGCAAGAGTTGAAGAGACAGAAATTTTTAATTTCTGTATGAGGAATTGAAAATTTATTTTCATTTTCTTTTCTTTTTTAATTTTATTATCAAAAAAACTATTACTATTAATAAAATTAATATTAATAAAATTATTCCTATTACAATATACAAAGTATAATTAACTGTTTTATCGAAAGATAAATTAACTATCTTGCTACTGGATTTTTCATTGTAAACTAAGGTTATGTTAGCTTTAAATTTATTTTCTTTAATGTCAGTAGTATCAAAAAAACCCGTTAAAGTATTTTTTGACCATGGATAAAGTGAAATAGAAGGTGTAACAAAGCTTATATCATAATTAATTAAAGAAACTTGCGCATATAAATTATAAACAGGATCATTCCATAAACTCTCAACTTCAATATCCATTTTGTTTATTTTGTTTCTTACAAATTCCCGAGAATGATTTGTAATATTAACTAATAATTCTCCAAGTCTAAATTGTTTCTCGTCTTTAATAGGTTCAATTCCTCCAAAGTCTACTAAAGCAATTGCTTTGTAAGTACCAGGTTTATATTTTTCTGTGCTAACACTAACAATCCTGGCAACAGAGCTTTTTGGATTAATCACATCAACACCAGCATTAATATCATCTTTAGTTATGTTTTGATAATCAAAAATTTTTAGAGTAGTTTGAGCTAGAATAGTATCTGTTCCAAGATTATCAATTAATACTGTAAAATTAACTAGCTCGCCAGCATTTGCATTAGGAGCTATTAACTTGATTTCTGCATATTTTCCTGGATAAGGTACTTTAACCTCTATTCTTGCTATAACATGGCCTGCGAGAGTTATTCCACCTTGACTTGACGGACGCTGTTTCGCTTCAATATAAATATTGTTTATTCCAGGAGTTTCTATATGTTGAGGAAGATTAATCTCAACTTCCACTATCCCTCCTTCAATTAACTCATTTGTGTTTAAGATAACATAATCTTTTAGCTCTCCAGAAGCAAATACATCTACCTCTGCACCTCTATCAAATTTAAATTTAAAAGTAAAGTTCTGATTTAATCCTGGAGAAAAATCAACTACATATTTTCCAGGGCTAACTCCAAATGATGCTTGAACAAAATTAATTAAAATAAAAAATAAAAAAATAAAAAATACAGCAATTACTCTTTTTTTCATGATTCGATATCTCCTATGGAAATCTTCATACTCGCAAGAGTTGAAGAGACAGAAATTTTTAATTTCTGTATGAGGATTTGTAAATCTTCAACTCGAAGAGTTGGAGAGTCAAAAATTTTTAATTTTTGAATCCCCGATTTTCATAATTAAAATAAATGATAAGTGTTTTTATATTTTCCTAAAGGAAATTGAAAAATAGCATTTATGTATCTGTCTAGATTTTATTATTAATATTGATAACATCATAGCTTTTTGAATGGCTTATAACTCGATATACCTTCCTTATTTTCTATCAATAAAATTTCCTTATTTATTCTTTTTCATATCTTCCATATATATAAAAAATATAAAATTATCAAGCATAATCAAAAAAACTTAAAATTAAGATTGAGCAACAGTAGCAGTGATAGTATCATTTGTTGATCTTGGTGTTGCATCATGAGGAATAACTATAGCAATGTCTATTCTCATAAGATCGCTACCGTCAGCAAATCTAAATATAGGACAAAAACTTGTTCCAGAAGTATTAACAGTAAGCCAGCTACTTAAATTTAAATATCCTGCTTCAGTGCTGCCATTTGCAGCAGTACAGCTTCCTGATTCATTATTACTAACATTAAATAAATAAGATCTATTATCTGCGCTGCCTCCTAACAATCCCCCAGCATTAGTCCCAAAAGCAAATTGAAGAGAAACGTTAACATTCCCTGTATTTTCAATAACTAACCCTTTATCATTTCCAGTCCAATTTCCATTTGTTACATTTCCAGGTCCATGAACAGAAGTGTTAAGTGTAGCATATTTCACGCCGCCTTCAGTAACTGTTCCAGAACTCCAGTTTATATTATTTGTAGTAAAATTAACTGATACAGTAGATTCAATAGTTAGATTAATAGTTCCTGTACTTACACCATATCCAGTTATTTTATTTCTAAAAGCAGTTAAATAATTATATGTAATTCCAGCACTAATTACTGAAACTATAACAGCTACTAATGCTAAAACTAACAATACATTATCAGTTTTATTACTTTTTTTAACTATTTTAACTGGCATTTTGATTAACCTCATTTTCATTCACTACATTCCCTGTAGGACTAACTCCTTCAATAACTAAACCAACTCCTCCAACAGGATTTCCTTTAATTTGAGGACCCGGAATTTTTACATTAATAGGTTTAAAATCAAGATTAAGAATATAAAGATTAATAAAAGTTGAACCTATAGAAAATAAAATCGCTATTAATAACAAAATAATAATGACTTTTTCTGAACTCATTTTACACCTTTTTTATACTTTATTAGAGATAAAAGAGGTTTATAAAATTTTATGTTTCCAGATCTTGCTTTTTCTGAACTCATTTTACACCTTTTTTATACTTTATTAGAGATAAAAGAGGTTTATAAAATTTTATGTTTCCAGATCTTGCTTTTTCTGAACTCATTTTACACCTTTTTTATATGATTAAATTTCCACTTATTGTATTGATGTAACTGTTATTTTGCTACTCATTACCATTTAGATGTAAGATTAAGGATTTTGCTCTATCACTTATTTCTAGTTTTGCTTTTAATACATTAAAAATTGTTTTTTTCGTAAACTCCTTGTTTAAACTTGGAGTAAGAAAAAACAATTTTTGAGGTGCTCAATAACCATAACACGCCATATACTTAGTGTATGGTTCTTGACATAATTTTATAAAGTCTCTAACTACTCCTATTTTCGTTTTCTAATATATGCTTAATGTCCTTCTTTAATTTTTGAATTTTCTCTTTAACTATATCCCAGATAATATCCAAATTAACCTTAAAATAAGAATGAACAGCAACAATTCTAAATCCCGCAATTTTTTTCCACTCAATTTGGGAATATCTTGATTTTATTTCTTCAGGAATATTAGTAACTGCCTCTCCAATTATTTCCAATCTCCTTATCGTTGCATCCTGTAAATTCGCGTCTTTGTTAAAAAGTTCTTTCGTAACATTCTTGAAAGATATTTCTATCCTTGTAATAGATTCTAAAATATCTTTTAAGTATAGAGGACTTTGAATAACCCCCATTTCCGAAGGAAATCGCGTCAAAGTCCTTCTTAGAGAGTTTTGAATTTTGAGGTTTTTCAAAACTCTCTATAGTTTATAGTCTCGCATACCTAACTTCATCTTTCACGTAATTTAATTCAGATCTTAAATCTTTTTCAATAACAAGATCAACTTCTCTTCTAAGAATTTTTTCTAACAGAAATTTAAGCCCTATATAATTATCAAATGTGACTCTATCAAAACTAACTAAAATATCTATATCGCTTCCTCTCTTTTGTTTATTTCTTAAAAAAGACCCAAATAACCCTATTTTTCTAACCCCATATTTACAAATATCATTTTTATGTTCTTCTAACTTTTTCATTATTTCTTTATAACTTAACTTTTTCTTTGCCATAACAATAAAAGAAATACTTGATTTAAATAATTATCTCAAATTACAGTATCTACGATACTGCTGTAATTATTCAATTTGCAATCTTTCAGATTGATAATTAATAAGAAATACATGCCCTTTTCTAATTGACTGGATTCTCCATAAAATCAATAAGATTGGCGTGATAAAATCCTCTGTCAAATAAAATTAAATCAATGATTAAAGGCAATGTTTTTGCGTACTTCAATAAATCAATTGTTAAAGCATCTAAGTCATCTGTTTGCCTATATGGGACACCCATTAAAGGAACAAAAAAAGGTTCAATAATTGAAATATTAAGATACTGCACCAGATTTTATTTTTTCTGAACTCATTTTACACCTCTCAATCAACAACTATATAAACAATAACCAATTATTTCTTTCATGAACATAAATCAAATAAAAAAGAAATTGAATACATTGAAAAAAGATAAGCAAATAATAGCTGTGCTTCTTTTTGGTTCCTATATAAATAATAGGCTTTACGCAAGAGATATCGACGTTTGTTTGGTTTTAAGCAAAAAATATACAAATAAAGAGATGACTAATAAAAGAATAAAATATTATTCTATTCTTCCTAATAAATTTGATATTCAAATTTTCCAACAACTTCCGTTATTCATTAGAAGAAGAATTTTAGAAGAAGGAAAGATCATATTCTGTAAAGATGAAGATAAGTTGTATGATATAGCCTACGAAACAATAAAAGAGTTTAATTTATTTGAAAAAGCTTACAACTATTATTTAAAGGAGGTCAAAAATGAAATCTAAAAAAATCGATGAAAACAAAGTTCTATCTAAAATAGACCAAATAAATTCTTATTTAGAAGAAATAGAAGTGATTAAACCTATAGATATTGAAGAATATAAAAACTCAATAGAGAAAAAAAGAGCTATAGAAAGACTCTTACAAATATCAGTCGAAGCAGTCATAGACATTTGTTATATAATAGTTTCAGGCTTGAAGTTAGGAGTTCCTTCTGATGAAGATGTTTTATTTGAGAAATTGGCTGAAAAAAAGATTATATCAAACAAACTAACAAATACTTTGAAAGAAATGAAGGGCCTTAGAAATATATTGGTACATAAATATGCTCATGTAAAAGATGAGAGAGTTTATGAGAATTTAGATAACCTCGAAGATTTTAATGTTTTTAAAGAAGAAATTTTGAGATTCATAAACAAGGTTAATGTTCATTAATAATTATCTCAAATTACTGGAAATTGTTATTTCCTCTTTCTCTTATTTTTCATAAAAGACCTTCTGAAAAAAACTAACCATGAAAGATTGATGATAAGCAGCACAATAACAATTACCAAAAGAAATAAAGTCATGTTATAATTTCCTCCTCTAGGTCTTATAGCATAACCGACACCAAAAATTTCTAAGCTGTATTCGCTTACTCTCAACATAAGCCCTTTTTCACTTATCCTATCTCCATAATATACTTTTAAATTTCCGCTATAATCTCCAGGTTCTACTCCTACTGTATCCCAATATGCAATTAATTCTTTTTTTGATAATGCATTAATTTCCTCTCCGACAGATTTAATGTCTGCCAAAACCTGTCCTTCTTTATTATAAATAATTAAGTTAGCATAAACCTCTTCTAATTTCTGATTCCATTTATTATCAACCAAAATTTGTAATTTAGCTATTTCTCCTAACTGGAAGTTATTTACTAATATGCCTTCAATGCTTAAATTTTTGGCTCCAATTGCAAATTGTTTCTCAAAATCCTCTGTGTTACTATCATAATTAATAGTAATTTTAGCTATGTAATCTCCTGGACTTACTGTTATATCCCAAATGCCTTTTAAATCAACAGTCTCTCCTGGAGCAATTTTTCCACTATCGGTTTGAATATTATCTATTTCTTTTTCCAACAAACTCAAAATGTGTATTTCAGCATAAGCGTTTTCAATAATTTCCTTCCCTCTATTTGTAACTGAAACAATAAACTCTGCAGTTCCATTTTTCTCTGCGTTTAATACTTCTAGCTCAGCTTCAACAAATTTTCCAGGATAAGGAACATAAATAATTGTTTTAGAAACAACCTTTGAAGTTGAAGGAACATAATCATCTGTTGTAACAGGTATTTCTAAAGCAACAATTTCAACTTCATGTTTCCCTGGTTCTAATTCTTTATCAATCTTTATTTTATATTTAAATTTTTTCTCAATCTCACTTGGAAGAAAACTAATAATATTTTCTTCTAAAAACAAACTTACAGATTCATTTAATGTACCTTGTATTGTTAATACCACCTTCATGTTTTTATGTTCAGGATTAAACAAAGAGAATTCTATTTCTTTTTCAAATCCAGGATAGAAATCAAAATTATTCTCAATAGATTTTACAAAAGGTTTTTCACTCTCCTCAAGTTCTGAAATAGCCCTAAAAGTTATTTGCTGTTTTTCATTTATTAACATAAAACCAAGGATTACAATTAAAACAATTTCCAATATAAGGGCATAGTAAAATTTTTTAAAGCTTCTTTTTATTTTAACTCTTTTTTTCATGCTTTCCTTCCTTTTAATTTAAAATAAATCATCCATGAAACATTAACTATTATCAAAAGTATTATAATAATAACAAGAATACTTGTTATGTTTGTTCCTCCTCTGCCTTTTGGCTGTATTGCATAACCAACCCCAAAAATATCTAAACTGTCCTTGCTTACTTTCAAAATAAGATTTCTATCTTTTGATGTTTTTCCGTAAACAATCATCAACTTTCCGTTATATTCTCCTTCTTCAACACCAACAGTATCCCAATAAATTGTTAAGGTTTTCCTAGATAAAGCATTAATGTCTTCTTGTGCGGATTTTAAATCAGCCATCACTTGACTTTCTTTATTAAAAATCATAAGATTTGCAAAAACATTTTCTAGCTCTTTATTCTTCCTGTTCTGTACTAAAATTTCTAATTGAGCTATTTCACCTAATCTAAAGTTATTTGCAAAAATACTCTCTATGCTTAAAGTTTCTTCTCCTATTTCAAATATTTTTTCAAAATTTAATGTTTCACCATCATAAAAAACACTAACTTTTGCTAAATAATCTCCTGGACTTACTGTTACGTTCCATCTTGCACTTAGTTCAGTCCTACTGCCAACAGGAACCGGCAAGTAATCTGTTTCTAAACTGCTAATCTTATCATTGGATGAATCATAAATATCAATTAATGCTCTTGCTTCTCCAATGCCTAATTTTCCTCGGTTAATAACAGGAACTATAAACACTGCTGTATTATTACTTTCAGCATCTAAAACCTCTAATCCTGTTTCAATGCATTTTCCAGGACATGGAACATAAACAAACAACTGATGCACAACTGCAGTTGTTGCGCCAACAATGGTTCCTTTCTCATTAATATTAGGAATTTCTAATGCAATAATCTCTGCTTTATGCAATCCTGGTTCATTCACAATTTCCTCTGGCATTTTTATCTTATACCTTAATTGTTTTGATTCTTCATTGCTGTTAAAACTAATCAGACTATCTGAAAATAAACTAACAGAAGCATTTAACTCTCCTCCAACCATTAAAACAACCTGCATATCTTTTTTCTCGTTATTTAACACAGAAAAAATTATTTCATGTTCTTCTCCTGGTTTATAATCTAAACTGGTTCTTCCAGGAGTTACTCCAATAGCATGAACTGAAGGTATAGCTAAGAACAGTAACAAAAATATAATTAAAAGATAATATGAAGATATCCTGGAATATGTTATATGATATCCTCTTTTACTCTTTTTTAATTCCAATTCCATTTTATCATCTCTTTTATTAATTATTTTCATTTTCCGAAATTTCCTCTGGAAATCTTCATACTCGTAAGAGTTGAAGAGCCAGAAATTTTTAATTTCTGTATGAGGAATTGAAAAATTTTATTTTTCATTTTTCTCTTGCCTCATACCTTCCTTTGTCATCAATTTTTTCTTTTTCTCCAGTATCAAGAATAATATAGCCAACTGTTTTTCCTTCTTGGTCCTTAGTAATATTAATTTTTACATTTCCTATATTTTCAATTTCAACACTTTCATTACTTTCATTCCGGTTTATTTTTACTCCTACTTCAGATTCAATAATAAGTTCGCGAGTAACTCCTTTAATCAGATTGTTAGCAGGCTTCCAATAGTAAATTCCTGGTTCTAACTGAACATACACATCTTCTTTTTCAAAATTTACAAATCTAGGACTAGAAAAATCAGGACTTTTAGAAACAATAATGAAATCTGAATTGCCTGAATGAAATTTAACAATATTACCACTAACATTTTGCTCAACTTTAGGATAGAAAAAATACAATCCAGTAACAACTACAACTAAAAATACAATCTGGAATAATATAATTGTTTTATGATTTTTTTCCATTTTTCAATTTATCTCCATAATTTTTCAATTTTTTAAGAATCAGCGCTCGAAATTTATTTATCTCTTTAATATTTTTAACAATTATTTTTCTTCTTTGAGTTAAGACTTTTTTATTTTCAAGAGGATTATAACCTTCTTTTTTGTATGTTTTCCAGAACAATAAATCTCCAGCTATTTGCCAAGTTGGTTTATTTTTGAAAGTAACTCCATATTCTGATAACAGTTTCAATTTATATTGAGAATTTTTTTTGAATAATTCTCCATCTATCTCCTTTTTAGACAATCCTTTATTTAACAATGTGAAATAAAGCCATGAATTAACACAATTCCTAAAAGTATCTTTATGCCTCCAAATAAGATAATCTACAATGTCGTTTTTTTCTTTAAAGACAATTATTCTTGAATCAAACATTACAACCTTTTTCTTATCAGAATAAATTTGCGAAAATTTACTGCTTGCAAATGCAGCAATAATAGACAAAATTTTCTCAATTCTCCTGGAAAATATTTGAGAGTTTTCATCAAAAATTAAAGAAATTTCATCACTTTGAGTAAAGGTTATTATGGGATTAAACTCCTTCATCATTTCTTTTGAAATTATCACCATGATTCTATTAAATTCTTTATCAAATGGTTTCTCAAATCTTTCCTCGGTAAATCTTGTAAAATTCCTTCCATCTAATCTAACAGCAAAAAAACCATTGCTTATTTTTTTGCTTCTGAATTTTTCAAATACTTTCAAACTATTTCCCAGTTTATCTATCATTGAAACACCTCTTTTTTTGTTTTATAACTAGGTATATTTAAATTACTCAAACTACTATCATTGTTTATGGTACGATATGTTGTAACAGTTAAAATAGGCGGATTTGAAGAGCGCGAAGGAGGATTTTTTAAGGTAATTGGCATTACTATTCGTGATACTGTAACTGGAAAAATAATGGGAACAACATATTCTGGACCGGAAGATTTAGTCAGAAGTTTCTTAGAATCGCTTGAATCAAATCCAGAGTGGAAAGTTAAATATGAATAATTATTTTTATCCGGTATCATTTCCATAAACTCATATTGCTCATACGTTTTAACCAGAAGTAAATTTGGTGTAACAAAACTTTTAAATAGCTCTTCAGCATCATTATTAATACAATGAGAGTTGAAATTAATGAATATATTGTCGCTGACAGAGAGATTTGTGGCGGAACTCCTACTTTCAAAGGCACAAGAATCATGGTCTGGCAGGTACTTGAACTGCTTGAAGCTGGTAGTCCTGTTGAAGAAATTTTGAATAGTTTTCTTGTTCCTCTTAAAAAAGAACACATCAAAGCAGCTCTTCAATTTGCTACTCAGCTCACTGGGAAAGAATTCAAACTGATTCCAACCTAAAATGAAATTTTTATTGGATGAAAATATCAAAATAGAGCTATTAAAATTCTTAAAAACCAAGGGATTTGATGTTGTATTTAAACCTAAAGGACTCACCAATGGAGAATTAGCTGAACTCTCAAAAGCAGAGCAAAGGATACTTGTATCAAATGACCGGCATTTCGCTGATTCCTCTAAATTCTCTAAAGAAAAAATATTTTCAGTTGTTTGGTTAAGAATTCCGCAAAATAAACCAGAACAATTATTAATCTCATTTTCAGAACTGCTTGAAAAAACAAAGCCAGAATATTTCGAAGGAAAACTAATATGTTTATATGAGGGTAAATTTGTAATATCAAAGCTTATATAAACCTCATGCTTCTCTCTTACAACTAACTCCTCTTTCTCATCTGTATCAATAATCTTATTAATGTTCATTTCTTTATTTTCTCTTCCATCCATTTTATTAATCATTTTATCCAGTATCGTTCCCATATCCAGGTTCTCCTAATGATGATATAAAAGTTACAACTGAAGATTTATCTCCTGGTGGTTCGTCACTTGGAACTTTAATATGTATATCAACTGATGAATTGCTGCATCCATCTTGGTAACCTGAAGTAAAATTTAATCTATGAATAATAGGAGTTGTGGCAGTAGGCGCATTAGTCCAAGAAGTTGTTGTATTTGCAACAATAAAACAACCAGCAGTTAGATTTCTTATCATAAATCTCAAGCTTTCATTAGGAATAGTTACTCTATCAAAAATCTGAGTAAAATTTACAGAAATATTTTGATCTGCATTACCATCATTTCTTATTATAAAAGGAGCAGGACTATCATCAGACGTATTATCAGATTTTGAAACATTGAGAGTCCCAAAATTAACAACGCTAACTGGAAGACTTACAGAAATATCTGATTGTATAGTTATATTTCTCTCACTTTCATTCCAATCACCATATCCATCTCCATCATAAGCTCTAACTGTCCAATTAAAATAATAGCCATTATCAATTAAACATTTTAAATAAGTAGTTGGAGCAAATACAGTTGCACTGCCAACTATATTTTTATTTAAATATTGATCACATGACTGCCTTCTTCCTCCTCCAGTATAATAAGCAGTAAGATTAATTTCATATTCTAAACTATCGCTATCATCATCACTGCCACTATAAGAAAAATTTGGAGTTCTGTCTGTTGTTGCATTTCCATTTGCAGGATCAGTTAATGCAACAGTTGGAAGAGTATTAACTATAGTTACATTAGGAGGAGAAGATGAATTAGTCCAATTACTAAAAATTTCTCCATCAAAAAATCTTAAACCACAGCTCCATATTTCATTTTTCGTTGTATTTTGATGCGAAAGTATTCCTATAAATAATGTTCCATTTACATAACTAGCATTATCCTCAATAGTTAAATTTAAAGTGGCATTTTTATACCATCTAATAGAAACATTAACTTTGTCTGCATTTAAATCATTAATAGTAGTATAACAGCTTAAATTCTGCAAGGTTTTATTATTTCCATTTGTGCTGTTTATAGAAATATCAGTTAAATTAGTAGGTGGTGTATTACTAATAGTAATACTCCTAACATCAGTCCTATTTTCATTAAAAGCTTTATTTTTTGCCGAGGCAAAATATGTATATGTTCCTTTATCTAAATTGTTTGTGGCATTCTTCGATTGATTCACAAGAAGATACCATTGCGTTGTATTATAACGATATAAATTTGAGACATAAAGTTGATAGACTTCGTCTGAAGATAATGATCTGTTCCAGATCATGATGTTGTCTATGAAGCCGTTGAAAGTGGTAGATGTCGGTCGGCCAATTTGTAGATTATCGGTATCTGTTGGAATTAAAGTCGTTTTACTACTAGATGCATTTTCTAATCCATCAATATATATTTTTAGATCACTACCATTATAAGTGCCTACTACATGATACCATTGATCTAAGGGATAAGCTCCTGCGCTGGAAATAGCTCTATTAGTTGATGTATTTATTGACCAATATATTTTTTGATCGCTCCATGGTTGTATGTGAAATCCATTATTGCCATCTTTGCTAACATAAGAACCCGCATGATGAATACTTTGTTTTGCCCATAAAGAAATTGTTATTTGAGAAGATCCTTCTACTAAATCAAAGGCTCCAGCATCAATATAATCACCTACACCATCAAAACTCAAAGCCTTCCCATATTTTCCATCTGTATAATTTCCTCCCACAACACTCATATTAATAATTGTCCCATTATTTCCATAACCACTTAAATCCACAGTTTTATTCGCCGAAGTCCCCTCACCAAGAGAAGAAACATTATCAAAATTCATTAACAATACTAAACTATCATTATATAAAGTATAATTCGTCCCATTCCAATTCCATTTTACTTCTTCCAAACTTCTTTCAACAATTGATACATTAACATATACACTTGCATTTCCTGTTGAAGTTGCATTTACAGGAGTTGGAAAAATAAAATCTATTAAAGGAAAATTTCTGAATGATAAACAGAAAAATCCAAAGCAGTTATTGTAGCTTGTTCCTGTTACATTCCCTGTAATCTCCTCAAAAATAAGAGTATTTGCATAGCTTGAAGATGTCATATTTCCACCTCCCCCTGAAATTGTAGGACTTGTTATATTATAGCTTGCACTACCTAAAGCAAATATGAAAGATAATGAAGCTAAAACTATGAAAGCAAATATGCCAAGATAAGTATCTTCTATCACACTACTTTTTTTATTCATTCTCTTTTTCATTTTTCACCTTTTTCTTTCCAATTTTTATCTTATTAATCCAGTCTAAGATCTCCTTTTATTATAATCCCATTAATTAGTCTATTAATTAATTCTTTATTATTTTTTATTTCTTTTATTGAATAAAATAGAATATTTAACTTATCTAACTTTTTTTCAAAATCATTTAGATTAATTTCTTTAATGATTTTTTTATTACTAATAACAAGGAGGGTTATTTCATTGTTTTCGTCTTTGTTGTCCATTAAAATAATCTCTGCGTCTAATATTTTATTTAAATAATCAATTAATCCAGAGCTTATTATCTTACAAATATTATAGTGAATCTTCTTTTGTTTAAATAAAAGGTTATTATTTGCCCTAAAAAATAAATGATTATACTTATTTTCAGATAATAATAAACCTTCTTTTTCCATATTTTTGAGGTATTTAGAAACAGTTGTTGGAGAAATTTTTAATTTCTTAGAAATTTCCCTAACATAAAACTCCTTATAAGGATTACTAATAAAAAGCTCTAAAATATTGTCCATTTTTCTAAACAATTATCCATATTAAAAAACAATTGTCCAATTTTTTAATCTATATTATAAAAATAAAACTATATTTAAACCTTGTTGTGTCCTTTTTTATTTCTTTTTATCCTTATTCATAAAATTGATAATAAAAACGCATAATTAAAGGATATTAAAAAAATAAATACAAAAAATCAGCTAAAAATAAAACTCTTGTAAAAAAATAAAGAAGATTATTGGGTTTGTTGTTGCGCTAAAGCTTGTAAACAATCAACCCAGATTATGTTCATAGTTTGATTGCCTAGTCTCAAAGGAACTTGATTGCAAGTTGAGGCTTGTTGAGCAACTTGTATAATAGCTTGTTCGTATCCTGCCTGTGCCCCTTGCTGAAATGCAGAAAATTCTCTTTGTTGTTTAAAAATAGTATATTTATCATAGATTATATAAACTATAGCAACCACCAACAATATCAAAAGTAAAACAATAACAATAATAGTTAGATTTCTTTTAGCCATAATCTTTTCCCTTTTCATTTAATATAACTACCTAACATTATAACTATTTAAATGTTTTTCTTGTGGATTTCTATTTTGCTTAACTTAATTATTATTTTCTGAAAGTTTATTTTCTTCTTCAAAAATTTTTTGGATATCCCCTTTTAAATCAGGAAGATCATTTTTTATGATATCCCAGATAATATCTAAATTAACCTTAAAATAAGAATGAGCTACAACAATTCTAAATCCCGCAATTTTTTTCCACTCAACCTTCAATATTTTGTATTTCATCAAAATAAAAATAATCTTTTTCTCCAAATAGCTCTAGAAAAATCTCGTATAATATCTGGAAATCCTCAATCCTAAAATGTACCAACCTATCATCATCAAAATTTAGATAATATCCCTGATATTTTTCCTTTAATTGATTTAATAATGTCGATTTACCACTTCTTCTAATTCCTGAAATTATAATAACGAAGGTGATTAGCCAAAATCCGGACTAAACTACCCTCCTTACAATAGACATATCAATCAGCAGTTTATATACATTTTCGTTTCTGTGATTGAAACGAAATTCCATTTCTTTTAGATAAAATGGATAATTTGTTTTACTAATTCCATGATACTTATGGAATCTTTCTTTTGCAAAACTCCAGAAGCCTTCAATTCCATTAATATGATTATGATTACTAACTAATTCTTTGCTATGGTCAATAATATTATGTTTTCCATACTGCTCTAAACTCGCATAACTTTTCCAGCCATCTGTGTAAAAAACAGAACCTTTTTTTGTTTTATTTTTAATTTCATTCATTAAAGTGTCTGCTGAAACGTCTTGCACAATAACTGTATGAATCTTGCCTTTTCTCTCGAGAATTCCAAAAACTATTGCTTTATTCTTTGCTCCTCTTCCTCTGTTTCCTTTTCTTCTTCCACCAAAATAACTTTCATCTAATTCCAATTCTCCATATAACTTTCTTGTTTCATTATTACAATAGTTGCTTATGCATCTCCTAAAATGCATAAACTTTCTATGAACAACATTATAATTAATATTCAATTCATTTGCTGCCCTACGGGCAGAGATTTCTAAATAAAAATAATAAAGTATTTGTAAGTCTCGTTTAAGTTTAGATAAGCTGTATTTCTTTTTGCAGTGCTTGCATTTAACTCGCTTATCAGCGAGTTTGTATAATCCATATTTGCCACAAAAGACACAGGTTTTACCTTCAAAATACTTGCGTGCATACCCCTTTATCACTAATATCGTCGTAGTTTAGCTATTATTTAAGCTTTTTTGGTCCGAAAATTACTCAATCACCTAACGAAATTATCCTTAATAGTTTCTTCAACTTTATTATAAATATCTCTATCTATCAGATCTTCTCCTATTCTTCTTTTAGAAAACTTTGCATAATTGCGATTTCTGGAGGAAATTCGTGCAAAGTTCTTCATAGAGAATTTTGATACTCCTATTTTTTCAAAATTCTCTTTACTTTGATCTATTATAATTTCTTTTAATTCTTGTTTATTCATAAAATAATAAATAAAACATTATTTTTAAATATTTCCATTATTGATGGAAATAATACACTGAAAATTTCCATTTAGAATGGAAATTAATATTCCCTCTTTGTAACTTTACTAAAATTTAAATTGTCTTTAATTTTAGTACAACTAAAATTAAACTATAGTTTTTATCCTAACTTTAACTAGAACTAAGAACACAAAAATGCTCCATTATTATCAACACCACAAGTCCATTCTTTCCCATTCGGAGATGTAAATGTTATATTAACTTGTTTAGTCCCATCTCCAACCTGAATAGAACCATTAACCTGAAGTTTTGCTTGAGGATTTGCTGTGCCAATGCCGACGTTGCCTGTATCCCTTTCAATAACCAATCTATCATTTACTGTTGTTTCATCCCCTGATTGGATGATAAATTTATTTGTGCTCGCATCATACTTTACCCTAAACCCAGAAGCCAATGTAGTTCCAAAACTACGAGCAGCTGCATCACCCCACTCAAGCAAATCAACTGCTGCGCCATCAGCCGCCTGTTCATTGAATCTTCGTCCCAAGGCAATGGCAGGAAGTGAACCTGATTTAGAAAGTGTAAGCTGTTCACTTGGACCTCTCGTCCCAATGCCAACGTCGCCGGTTTTTGTGATTATTACTTTCCGAGAACCATCAGTGTAAAGAGACATAGAATCTTGAACGTGATTATAGGATATACTACCAACATATTCACTATCAGTATCACCTAAGTACAAATGTGACTCGCCACCAGTGTTACCAATAATTGAAATAGCTGCTTGATTCTTTGTTCCACCAGAGCTCACAAAAGTTGCCACTGTTTCCGGCGCAAGAATTGGTACACCGCCGTCTTTATTAACATGAAGCATAACATCTGGACTCGTCGTCCCTATCCCCACAAACCCAGAACTAAAATTTCCTTGTATTAATGGAACAGAATTTACATTTGCTTGTTTCACAATGAATTGGTCTGGTAAGGTATTACTCTGCCCTGCTTGATAGCCTATTGCAACAAGGTTGTTTCCAGCATTGTTTAATCCTGCATTATAACCTAGTGCAACCGAAAAATTACCTAGGTTATTATCTCCAGCACTATAACCTAGTGCAGTAAGAAAATTACCAGTATTGTATAATCCTGCATTATAACCTAGTGCAGTTGTTCCTTCTCCTATGCTGTTATATCCTGCTTGATAACCTAGTGCTGCTGATAGCTTCCCTATATTATTATATCCTGCTTGATAACCAACTGCTATTGATCTTTGTCCAGTATTATTATATCCTGCTTGATAACCTAGTGCTGTTGATTGCGTTCCATTATTCTGATATCCTGCTTTATAACCGACCAGCGTCGTATAATTAGGTTCAGGTCCAACAGAAGGCGTTCCTCCAACTCCTAATCCAACATAAGTTCTTTCTGAATCTTCAGTCATGTTAATATTATATGCACTAACATTTCCTGTTCCAAAAATATTTCCTACGACGTAGAGTTTTTGCGTTGGAGTTAAAGTCCCAATCCCCACATTACCCCCATTCTGAAAAATAACAGAATTATCCAAAGTATTACTACTACTCCATTTAGCTAAAAAACCAGATATTCCAGAACCAAAAATATTATTTGATTCTGATAATTTTAAATCATACACCAAAATATCACCCTTCTTCGTATAAACAAAATACATGTATCTAGGATTGATATCTTTAAGAAGTCTGTCCTTAAAAGAACTATGATTACTATAAGAAGCATAAATACCGTTAGGATTAAACCAATATGTACCCTCATTATAACTATAAACATAATGTGCACTATCTAAAATAGACTCAAAAGCCTCTGTTAAAGGAATAGAATAATCAATTTTATCATTCCAAACAAATGTATTTGACCCATTAACCAAAGAAACTCCATTCTTTAATTGTTCGGCACTTAAAGGTATAGTAGAATAATAAGCCATTGATAAAGGAAGTATAATTAAAAAATTAAAAAAAACAACTAGACTAAAATAAAATTTTTTGCGATAGATAAAGCCTTCTTTTTCCATTATTGAACACCTTTAATCTTTTTATAATATACCAACTAAAAAGCTATTTATAAAGTTTTTTAGTTTCTGTAATATAGTTTAAACTTATTTCATCCCAACTTTATAATAACTGAACCTCCTTTACTAGTAATTGTGAGATTATTTAGCGTTGTATTTATATATGGACTGTTTTCATTATACATTCTCAATCTTAATACCAGAAAGAAAATCGTGAGGCATTTTCTTGCTTACATTTAGGATTTCGATACCTAATGTATTTCCATTATTATCTACATCGATAATTGTATCTCTATTAATCTTCTTATTATGATCAAATTCTCCTTCTACTAATTCTATATACATTGCATCCGCTTCTTTATCATAAGTTATTTTCATTTTCAAATGTTCTTGATTATAACCAATAGATAGTTATTATATTTAAATATTTAGTATTATCTATGTCAATTATTTCATAAACAACTTCAATAGTTCCCCTTCCTATATTCTTCTGTGCATAATATCTTCCTTGTTCCTTATATAATTTTTCAGGATATTTAATAGCATTCTTTACTTCATCCTCGGTTATTTTCCTTTTTTCTAATCTTTCCTCAGCATGCTTTGTGAATATAATTTTCATATTATATTTATCCCAACTTAATTATAACACTACCCCCACTACTCTGTATAGTTAAATTTCCAGAAGTTGTATTAATATAACTGCTATTCTGACTTCCACCACTATTTGGATTTAGAACTATTCCTTTTGCTCCATCACTTATTTCTAATTTTGCTTTAACTCACTGAATCACTGCAGATTACGACGAAATATTCTAAATAACAGATGAAGTGAACTTAGTACTAGTTAGAAAGAATAAAAGGAATGGTAACGCCTTTTAACCAATAATATTTAATGGAAATCTTAGGTTGAATTTTTCCAATATTTTTTTTAAAATCTCTGTTCTTTTTTTAAAATCTAGGATTCCTATACCTTTTATTTCATCTGTTTTTTCATCCCGTGTGATAAAAACTCCTGGTTCTATCTCATTAGAATATTCCATATCAGGAGGCAAGCCGAAAGTTATTTCTAGAAAATCTCCTGCCTCATCATAATATATATCATAAGTTTCTTGTTCTATCATTTTTCTCCTTATTAAATTATTTTTCTGTCAAATAATACTGTTACTATAAAACCTTCGCCATTTAAATACCTAATGATAACCTCAGTTGATTGAACAATAGCTGATTTTTGCTTTGCAAAAATCAGAGATTATTTGAAAATAAATTGTCCATAGTCCAAATTCATTTTCTTATTTTATAATTAAGTTCCAAAATAATTAGTCGGGAGAGCAAGTAAGAGAGGTAAAACCAGCAGATTTTCTCTATCTGCAACAAAGCATATTATCCAAGAACTCGTTCCATTTTTCTTTTGAATTGAACAGCAGTAATTGCTGGTCTCCAAATAAAATCCATCTTTCTGATTCTGGCCTTGATAATTGACAAAACAGAATAATTACCTTTGAATTTTTCTCTTGGCTGGCGATGTTTCTCGTCTTTAATCATAAAATTAAAAAGAGTCCATAAATCCTGTGCGGTTAAAGATATTTGCATTAGCAAATATCTAATAGACGCTATGATTGAAGAGGTCAAAGCGGAGAAAATATTATCCACGCGATAATTTGTCTCTATTCCAAACCTGTATCTATAGGATTCTATCAATTGATAATAATCTTCGCTAGAAAACTCTTCAATATTTGTTATGAAAAATAATACTTCTTCCTCTTTTTTATTATTCTTTTTTTCATAAAGTACGAGAAGCTTTACATTCTCCTGATATTCTTTAGGTTTATCTTCATAGAAAACATATTCTATTTCTGAAAGTGTATATTCATCATCTGAAATCCCTAAGATTTCAGATTGTTTTTTTATTTGAAATTTAAGGTCTTTCAATTTGTCATTTTTTGTTATCGGCATAATAAACTTATATCCCATTGACTTGATAATTCTACTATAGCCCCTAGATGCAAATCCCCTGTCTAGATAAAACAGTTTTATTGATATTATTTTTTCTATTTCATTTATCATTTGTTTTACTTTTCTGTCAACAAGAGTTGTGCTTGACAGAGGAAAGCACAACAGATTAAATCTTACTTCCTCTTCAACTATAGATGCAGTTAAATAATGAATTGCAAAATTAGTTCCAGCTTTTCTTTTTCCACCCTTGACCATATGAAGCTTTTTATCTCCATAAAAAGGCTTTGTCGTTATGTCAATTGCAACACAAAATCCCTTATTCTTAAAGCCTTTTTGCTTGAGAATTTTAAATAGAATTTTTCTGAATATCCTGCTTATTTCTAGGCTGTCATTCTTATCCATTTGCCTGAGAATACGGCAAGTATAAGATTCAGAATAAAGCTTTTTCTTTGTTTTGTATTCTTTAATAACTGAATTTATGGAGCCAAGCTCCATGAAATTTGCCATAATGACTGGAAAAAATAGCTTGTATAATTTTCTTCTCTTATTATCAAAATAGATATAGATTAAATCCAAGAATAAGAAGCAAATTGTATTGGTTAATTCCTCTTGTCCTAAATTTTTTTTGAAAGCCTTTTTATATTTCCTGTAAAGATTCTTTTCATCTTCTTTTGTCACATTTCTCTCTTTCAGCCTGAATTTATTCCTTTTCCTCTTTTTTGCCATTTTATATTAATCTATTGTGCCTAACTAATATATAATTATTTATATACTATACAATACAAATTAATAAATACTAATTGTGCCTATTATTAAAATGAACATGGCATACATAAGAAGCAAGAAAATCAAGGGGAATACGTACTATTATATTGTAGAGGGCAATCTAGTAAGAGGTAAAGTCAAGCAAAAAGTCATAAAATACCTTGGAAATGTAGAGCACATTCTAGAAGTGTTTATCGAATACGAAAAGGGTAAAAAATAAGATCCTTAGGTTCAATCAACTGGATAAACCAAAAGCTTTATATATTTCAGGGTAATTACTTTTATAGAAGTAAATACTTGGAAAAACAAAAATGTCTAAAATAACATTATCAGTTCCAGATGAAATATTGTTTAAATTTAAGAAATTGTTCCCTGAAGTAAATGTATCTGAAGTTGCTAGACGGGTAGTGTCTGAGAAAGTTAAGGAACTTAAAAAACTAGAGGAATTAAAATCTAAGGGGAAAATATAGATGGCATCTATAACTTTTGCAGTCAATGATGAATTAAAATCAGAATTATCTAAATTTACATGGGTAATTTGGTCAGAACTAGTTAAGCAGGAATTAATTAAACGACTTGAAAGAGCAGAAAAATTCAAAAGATTTGATGAAATACTAAAGAATTCTAAAATGACTGATGAAGAGGCATTTAAACTTGCAGATGAATTAAAGCGTAGAGTGGCTAAAAGACATGGACTATAAAAAATGTTATCAGAATCTTTACCTAAAGAATTAATAATAGATGCCTCAATTCTATTTTCATTCTTTAATAGATCATCATCGAGAAGAAAAGTAATGAAAGAATTGCTTGATAAGAACTGTAAATTATTTTCACCAGATTATGTGTTAGAAGAATTAATTAATAACAAATCTAACATTATGCACTTTGCCAAAATCTCAGAGTCTGAATTTAATGAGTTGGTTGAAGAACTAAATAAAGATATAGATACATTCAGGGAAGAAAAATATGAGGAATTTTTATCAGAAGCAAATAAACTCTCTCCACATGACGAAGAAACAAAAGATGACTCATATTTTGCTTTGTCTTTATCTAAAAATAAAATACCTATTTGGTCAGATGAAATTGCTTTCAAAAAACAATCTGAGATTAAGGTATTTTCAACAAAGGAATTATTAGATATGTTAGAAGAAATTGATGATTCTGAAAATAAAGAATCAGCTGATAAATCTGAAGATGAAGAATAATCATCTAATTCAGGCACAGCAATCTCATCCTCTTCATTCAACTCTCTAACCTCTATCCATCTTGTGCAATATCCTTTATCTTCATCAAACTTATTATCATTCCCTTTTTCTTTATTCCACACATTTCCTGCTAATTGCTCACATTTATCTTTATTACTAATCTTTGTAAGATAAGGATGCTCTGCCATTGTGTTAATTGCTCTTCCAGACTTTGTGGTCATTTCATAAATCAGCTTAATGCCATGGTCAAGCAATGCCTTTACCCTATTACTAATTATTTTTCCTGTTTTTTCATCTAAACTTAAAACATAATCTCCTGGTTTAACATTTTTAATCGGTTTTTTACTTCCATCAGCCATCGTCACTAAGCTATCATCAGTAATACTAAATCCTGTTATGTTTGTATCTCCCAAACAAGTTAATGCCCTAACGGGCAACTCCGTTAGGTAAATTAATCCAAGAGCTAATCTTCGACATATCTTTAGGAGGAGGTTTCTTGCTGTAAACAACAAATTCCATTTTTTGATGACAATTT
>Ga0209541_10001958_pt1 | contig 39894 bp, 31 predicted proteins | sample RifCSPlowO2_01_FD_184027 | JGI IMG/M metagenome (GOLD analysis project Ga0209541, IMG submission 184027) | Groundwater microbial communities from Rifle, Colorado - Rifle CSP2_plank lowO2_0.1 (SPAdes) (version 2) | ecosystem: Environmental > Aquatic > Deep subsurface > Groundwater | place...
ACCCCTCTCAAAGTTGGCCGCACAACTGAAAACGTTCTTTTGCCTTGTAACCATATGGATATTTTGTCATCCATAGGTTACGATTACCACTAATTACCTTAGATTGTAATATGAAAATTATAGAAAATAGAAAATATTTTTTGAGCCTTTCCGGAATTTTGGTCTTAGCGAGTTTAGCCGCCATTATTGTTTTTGGTTTGCGGACAGGCATAGATTTAAAAGGCGGCGCGGAATGGCAAATCAGTTTTCCCTCTTCTACGGCGGCGACAATAATTAATGAAGAGTCTTTAATGGCGGTTTTTGATAATACGAATAAAGAGAAAAAAGTTTCAATAAAAACTTTGGATAACGGGGATTTTGTAATACGATTACCGAACACAAGCGAAGCGGAACATCAATCATATCTTACGGAGTTTAATAAGTTGGGAACGGTGGAAGAGAAAAAATTTTCCAGCATTGGTCCCACGATTGGCGCGGAATTGCGGAGAAAATCAATTTTTGCGATTGTTGCCGTGCTTTTCGCCATTTCGTTTTATATTGCTTGGGCATTCAGAAAAGTTTCGGAACCGGTGAAGTCTTGGAAATATGGCGTTGTGACTTTAATTACTTTATTTCACGATGTTATGATACCAACAGGACTTTTAGTCGTGTTGGGTATATGGCGAGGAGTGGAGATTGATTCAAATTTTATAGTGGCGTTATTGGTAGTGATGGGATTTTCCGTGCACGACACGATTGTTGTTTTTGATAGAATTAGAGAAAATCTTTTATTGAATCGTAACAGACATAAATTAGACGAAGTAATAAATTACAGCGTGAAAGAAACGATGGTTCGTTCCATCAATACTTCTTTAACTTTAGTTTTAGTGTTGCTCACGATGCTTTTCTTCGGACCGGAATCATTGTTCTATTTTATTCTTACGATTCTTGTCGGAACAATTTTCGGAACATATTCTTCAATATTCGTGGCAAGCCCGTTGTTGTTTGTGTGGCAGAAAAAGCGAGAATAACGATTAACGATTGTAAGATTGCAGATTGCAAGATTATTGCGAACAAAGAATAGATTATTGACTTAAAATTGGAAAGAGATTATAAGTAAAGATATTAAGTTTTGTAGGTAATATTAGTATTCTTGACAAGATATTGACACTAAAATACTGGTATGCTACTATACTATATAATAATATGATGACAGAAGTTAAAAATCTTGACCAATTTATAAATGATTTTTTAGCTGATTTTACCCCCAAACAAGCTAGGGTTTTGAGGGAGCGTTTTGGTTTAAAAAATGGCATAGGTTTTACTCTCCAAGAGATTGGCGATGGATTGGGAATTACGAGAGAAAGGGTGCGTCAAATTGAGGAGCAATGCATTAAGAAATTGAGGCCGAAGATACAGGAAAAAGCCGGTGATGTTTTGAATTTTTCTTATGATGCTTTGGATAAGGCGGGCGGAGTGAGAAAAGACGATGTTTTTATGAAGGAATTAAAGAACGGATTTGGCATTGATGGAAAAGTAAAGTTTCCGGAGCAGAAATTAAGATTTGTTTTTTGGATGGGGAGTAAGCCTTCTTTTCGCAAAGAAGACGATGATAACCAAAGTTTCTGGTATACAACCGATGAAGCGAAAGATAAATATTTCGCTTTCGCGAAACAGATGTCGGATTTTTTTGAAAATAATGACAAATTGAAAGTTTTGAACGATAAAACTTACCTTAATTATTGCAAAGACGATTATTCTTGTCATTTGCTTACAGTTTCCAAAAAATTCGGTTCCAATATTTTTGGCGATATCGGATTGAAAGTTTGGCCGGAAATTAATCCAAGAACCGTTCGCGACAAAATTTACCTTGTTTTGAAAAGAGAAAACAAGCCTTTGCATTTTGAAACAATCGCGAAAACTATCGGCAGTTACGGCTTTGATAAAAGAAAAGCGAATATGCAAACCGTGCATAATGAACTTATAAAAGACAATCGTTTTATTTTAGTGGGTAGAGGAATGTATGGTCTTCGGGAAAACGGATATGAAAGCGGCACGGTAAAAGATTTAATCGTGAGTTTATTGAAAAACAAAGGACCGTTGCCTTCGCAAGAAATAGTAGATTTTGTGAATCAACAGAGATTCTTGAAAGAAAACACTATTCTTTTAAGTTTGCAGAATCGCCGATTTTTCAAGAAGCTAGATGACGGACGGTATCATACGAAGGCTGTTTAGGCTTTAGGCTCTAGGCTTTAGGCTTGAGAATTTGGAACAAAAACCATTCCGTAATGCGGAGTGGTTTTCGGTTTATTGAATCCTAGATTCTAAATATTAAATACTTTATACTAAAATAATGTTTAGCGATTTATTAAAACATATCGGTGATTTAATCGGGGAATTTTTTAGCAAGGATGAAGTGTTTTGGCTGTTGTTTTTTGTGGTAATGACGGGTGGGATAGCGATCGTAGCCGTGCCGGACATCAGTTTAATCCAAATAATTTTGGATATTATTCATTTCTTTTTGAGAACCTGGTGGTTTTGGCTGTTTTTAATTCTTTTTCCACTTACACAATCATTGTGGCTTTACTTTAAACAAGAAGAATTTAAAAATGGCATCAAATGGATTCTTTTGGAATTGCGGATACCGCGAGAAACTGACAAAAGTCCGCGAGCGATGGAGCAAGTATTCGTGGCTTTTCATACCTTAAGAAACGTCCCGGGAGATTGGAGAGAAAAATATATTGACGGCGAGATTACACGGCCAATTTCTTTAGAAATAGTGAGTTTGGGCGGCGAGATTCATTTTTATATCAGAACTTACGCCAAACAAAAAAATTTGGTGGAGGCGTCAATGTTCGCTTATTATCCCGATGTGGAGGTGGTGGAAGTTGACGATTATATAGACCGATTGCCGAAGGATTTGCAGGAGACTTACGAACAAGGGCAAAATATTTGGGGAACGGAAATGGTTTTGAACAAAGAAGAAGCTTATCCGATTAAATCTTACGCGGAATTTGAAGATCCGGAAGAGACAAGGCAGTTTGACCCGATTTCCACTTTTTTAGAAGTGTTGGGAAAAGTAAAGAAAGAAGAGATAGCCGCTATACAGATGTTAATCGCGCCGGCGGACAAAGCTTGGTCGGACGAGTGGGATTCTTTGCTTGAAGAATTAGAAAAACCGAAAATGATTGATGTGGTTTCCGCTGAAGGCGACGTGAGAAAAGTTCCCGTGCCGAAAAGCCCCGGGAAAACTGATATTATAGAAAAAATAGAGAATAATTTTTCTAAACCGGCTTTTGCCACATTAATTCGTTTTATTTATCTTTCGCCGCAATCTTCTTTTTCCGATACTTTCGCGAGCAGAGGACTAGTGGGCGCTTTTAACCAATACGGCAGTTTGGAAATTAATTCTTTTCGGCAGAATTATAATATGAGCACTAGAGTGGATATTTGGCATTGGCCGCATATTTTTCCGAAGGCGAGAAATGAATATCGTAAACAGCGGATACTTTTCAATTATCGTAAACGGGAGTTGCCGCCGGAAACTTGGATGGGAAGATTTATGAGTTCGCATCCGTTTAATCTGAATTTTCACTCTAAAAGATTTATTTTAAATATTGAAGGACTCGCGAGTTTATTCCATCCGCCGATAAAAATGGTGCTTACCGCGCCGCATATTAAACGGTTAGAAAGTCGCAAAGCGGGACCGCCGGCGGGATTGCCGATTTTTGGCGAGGAGGAAGAGATTAAGAAGTATATGGAATAAGATGAAAATTTCTAATTTTTAATTACTAGTTTCTAATTAAGGTATGGATTTTAATAATATTTTTTTAAAACCTTTAACGAATTTTGATTGGCGGAGTTTTTTGGTTGTAACGAAATATTTTATTATTCTTTTAGACATTGTTTTAATCGCCGCTTTCTTTTATTCGCTCAAAAAATCTTTGGAATTAAAACCGAACTTGAGGCTTATAAAACGCAAACTAAAACCGAAAGAATCGTTAGTGGATAAAATTGTTACGACGAAAAGTTGGGAAGCGCTTATTAATAAATCCGAAGCTAATCCGCCGCAATCGTATGTATTCGCGATTATTGAAGCGGATAAATTCGTGGATGATATTTTAAAAAAATTGGGTTACGAAGGCGAGCATATGGCGGACAGACTCGCGAGATTAAATGATAGCGATGTGAAATCTTTGCCGAAGTTATGGAGAGTGCATCGTGTTCGCAACGATTTAGTGCATACGCCGGATTTTGAAATTAACGCCGTTGACGCGAAAGAGATACTGGAAATTTATGAGAAGTTTCTTAAAGAATTAGGAGTTTTGTAAATAAATCAAAAATAAAATATCAAAATTAAAAACTTTAGTTGCTGAATATTTTTTACAGAAAAATATTCAGCCTCATTAATTTTTAATTTTGATATTTACATTTTGAATTAGATTTATGAAGAGTTCCAGAATACAAACAATTAAATTAGCGCCGCCGCCGTCGGAATTACCGATTCACGGCAGAATTGACGCGCGAGAAATTTCTTTTATCGGCCGAACAAATTATGTGGCGGCTTTAGAAGAAAAGCGGTTTATTTTTGGCATTAAAAGAACGGATCGTCGCCGTCATCTTTATATTATTGGCAAAAGCGGCGTGGGCAAGTCAAAATTAATGGAACTTTTGATAAGACAGGATATTGCTTACGGGTATGGCGTGTGTCTCATTGATCCGCATGGCGATGTGATTGAGTCGGTTTTGGATTTTGTGCCGGAAGAAAGAATTGAAGATATTTGTATTATCAATCCATCAGACACGGATTATCCGGTTTCTTTCAATCCTTTAGCAAATGTTGATCCGACATTCAAACATCAACTGACGCAGGGATTAATTGAGGTGATGGAGAAACAATTTGGCGCGAATTGGACGCCGCGATTGGAACATGTTTTTCGTTTTACGATTTTGGCTTTATTAGACTATCCGCACGCCACGATGCGCGGAATGATTTCAATGCTTACGGACAGAAATTATCGGCAGAAAGTGGTGGAATATATTGAAGATGATATGGTGAAAAGATTTTGGGCGATTGAGTTTGCTGATTGGTCGGAGAAATTTGATACGGATGCCATTATTCCATTAGTCAACAAACTTGGGCAGTTTCTTTCTAACCCATTGCTTAGAAATATTTTCGGACAGAAAGAAAATAAAATTAATTTGGAAGAATTAATGAATGATAAAAAAATAATTTTTATCAATCTTTCCAAAGGAAAACTAGGCGAGGAAAATTCGTCTTTTTTTGGTTCAATGTTTATCACGAAAATCAAACAAGCGGGAATGGCGAGGGCATCTTTACCGGAATCGGAACGGCATGATTTCTATCTTTATGCAGATGAGTTTCAGAATTTAGTAACAGAAACTTTTGAAAATATGCTTTCGGAATCTAGAAAATACGCTTTATGTCTTACAATGGCGCACCAATATGTGAGCCAATTAATTCCGAAAGTGCAGGCGGCGGTTTTGGGTAATGTTGGAAGCATCATAATTTTCCGAATAGGCGGTGACGATGCCGTAAAGTTAAAACCGGAAATGATGCCGATTTTTGATGTGAAAGATATGATAAATTTGGGGATGCAGGAATTTTACATCAAAATGACGATTGATGGAGAAACTTACGACCCGTTTTCGGCGGAAACTTTGAAAGTTTTGCCGCCGCCACACCATTCCTTTAAGGAAGAAATTATCGCTTTTTCTCGGGAACATTATACTATTTCCGCCGATGCGGCGAAAAAATTAATCGCGGAAGAAGAGGCCTCTATTTTGCGAAGCGCGTAAGAAAAGGCGGCGATTGAAGGGAATAGGTATACCGAACAAGAAAGCGGAAAGAAAAAGAAAGAAGAAAGTGAGCCGATGATTTAGTAATGGTAATTAGTAAATTGTAATTGGTAATTAAGTGGCAACTAAATATAAATTAGGCGGCAATAAATTGTAATTATTTGTAATGTTGCGTATTGTAAACAGCGTCATAGCGCGGAGGCGGTTTAATTTTGTAGTATGAAAATAAAAATTGTCCGGGAAAAAATAAGCAAAAATGAACTTGAGGAACTAGCCAAAGATTTCTACGGTTTTATGATAAAAGGCGCGATAGATATTGATCGCGAGATAGTCGCTTTCGGCGGCGAATATCACATAGACGCTAATTCAGTTTTAATACAAGAAGGTTCAAGGCAAGAAAATATTTGGGGTTTTAATATACATATTCATAAATTGAAAGATTTATCCGATTGGTTGGAATACACATCGTTAATAAATATCAGGCCAAATCAAGAGAATAAAACAATGAAAATTCAAAGCGAAGAACTGCGTAAAAAAATCAAAAAAATTTTAGAAAAAATGATAGAATAGGCATATGGTAGACCAAGAACGGACAAAAAATTTTTTAATGTCTAATTTAGGTAGCGCAATGGTGAGAACTTTCGCCATATATGAAAAAAATGATAAAGAAACAGCCAGAAAATCAGTGGCTGAATGTTTTAAAATTATTGGACAATTGCTTGAAAAAGAGAATAATCCAAACGGCAAAAAAGAGATAAATATCATAAAAATTATTATTAAAAAAAATATTTTATGGGGAGAAACGGATTATGAAATAAAATCAAAAGATTGGGAAATATATTTTTATCCTTTTCAAAGCAGATTGTTTAATTGGTAATTAAGTGGCAACTAAATATAAATTAGGCGGCAATTAGACGGTAATTGGTTTGGATATGGAAGTATTTATTGGCAATGGTTTATAATTCTTAATAATGGAGAGAGCGGCTAAAAAATTCGCGTATGGATTGTTTTATTTAATTATTTTTTTTGGCATAGTTTTTGCCGTTTATAAGAATAAATTTGAACCGAAAGAGACTTGTTTTGATGGCGCGCAAAATCAGACGGAAGAAGGGATTGATTGCGGCGGACCGTGCGTAGCTTGCCGCGTTTTGCAATTAAAAAATCCGGAAGCGAAAGGCGAAGTGAAAATTTTTTCCGTCAGTGCCGGCAAAATTGTTTTATTTTCAGAAATTATTAATCCAAACGCGGATTATGGAATAGAAAGATTTAATTATTATTTTAGAATTTATGGCGAGGGAAACGAATTATTGGAGAGTATAAGCGGCGAGAGCGGTTTATTTCCTAACGAGAGCAAATTTTTATATTCCGCTGAAACGAAAAGCGAAAGAGGAAAAGTTCAAAAAGTTGTTTTGGAATTTACGGAAGCTAAATGGCGGCCAGCTTATGATTTTGTGAAATTGGAATCGCCAGTAACGCAAAATCTTACAACAGAAACGGTGGACGAATTAATTAAAGTGAGCGGAATGGTCCGCAATTCCGGACCGTTAAATATTGAAAATTTGAATTTAATCGCTGTTTTATACAACAAATTTGGCATTGAAATTTTTGCCGCGCAAACATTCTTAAGCGATTTGCCGGGTTTTTCGGAAAAATCTTTTGAAGTTAATTTTCCCAAAGATTTGGAATTAGCGGAAAAGACGGATAAGGAGAGAACGAGGGTGTTCGTGAATTTCTAAAATTAATAGGAGACTAATAAGTCTAATAGATATATGAAATGGAAAAATTTTGACTGGTATCTTTTTTTTGCTTTGTTTATAATTGCCTGTTTCAGTTTGCTGTCATTGGCCAGTTCCAGCAAACCTTTTTTTTACAAGCAAATCATTTGGTATGTCGTTTCTTTTGTTTTGATATTTTTAAGCAGTCAGATAGACTGGCTATGGATCAAAAATCAAATTTGGTTCAGGCAAATTTTATATTGGTTCGCGATAGCGTTGCTGGTTTTTTCGCAATTGCAATCTTTAACAATCAGAGGCACAAAAAGCTGGATAGTGATTGGCGATTTTCAATTTGAGCCGGTGGAGATAGCGAGGCTGGCTTTGATTTTTATGCTCGCCGGTTTTTTTTCCAAGAAATATTTCGCGGTTTGGCGGCTAAAAAATATTTTAATTTCTTTTTTATATGTCGCTTTACCGACGGGACTTGTCGTTATTCATCCCGATTTCGGTTCGGCTTTCGTTCTTTTTATTATTTGGTTCGGTTTTGTGATGCTTTCGGGAATAAATAAAAAAAGATTTCTTATCGGACTTTTGATAGCGGCGATGGGAGCGGCGATAATGTGGATGAATTTTTTAAAACCGTATCAGAAAGACAGACTGACTTCTTTTGTTTTTCCCGAAAGAGACCCATTGGGAGCGAGTTATAATGTGATTCAATCAAAAATCGCAATTGGTTCCGCCGGTTGGTTCGGCAAAGGATTCGGGCAAGGAACGCAAACGCAATTATATTTTTTGCCGGAGGCGCAAACGGATTTTTTGTTCGCGGCATTTGTTGAAGAATGGGGGATAGTCGGCGCTTTGGCTTTGGTATTGACTTTTGCTTTCGTTATTTTTAGAATAGTCAATATTGGTCTTAGGGCAAAGAGCAATGATTCAAAGTTTATAGTTTTAGGCAGTGGTCTTACTTTCCTCGCTTACTTTTTTATCAACACAGGTTCAAATTTGGGGCTGACGCCGGTTACGGGAGTTAATTTTCCCTTTTTCGGCTACGGTGGTTCCAGCCTGTTGACGACCGCTACCCTTATTGGTATAATTGAGAGAATTAAGTTAGAATCTATCTAATAATGACTTTCTGTCGCAATATGCTAATTTCGGTCGCAAACAGTGAATAATTTGTCGGAATGGAACCACCATTCCTTCTCATTCTTCATTGTTTTCGCTCGAAATTATCTATATTGCGCTTACGAAAGTTATGATTAGATAGATTCTAGAATTCAGTTAAAAGGCTTTTTGAATGCCAGAGGGTTCTTTTTTTGTCTGTGCATAAAATGGATACCTATTTAAAACAAAAGAGCAGTTTGAGTTTTGGCCTTATTGTATTGGGAGGAGCGCTGTTTTTAATAATTATTCTCGCTTATTTTTTCTATAATTTGGAACCGGTTCAGACTGAAAATTCAGTCGTTGGAGACGATGTAAAATATTTTAAGGTAACCAAAGGTGACGGGTTTAAGTTAATCAGCGCGCGTTTGTCGCAAGAAAAATTAATTAAATCAATAACTGTGTTTAAAATATATTCTCTTTTAACAGGCAACGCTCAAAAATTCCAGCCGGGAGTTTATGAGCTGACTTCCGCGATGAGCGTGCCTCATATAGTCAATACTTTTGTAAAAGGCGGGGAGAATGAAGAAACCGTTGTGATAGCGGAAGGTTTTTCGTTGAAAGATGTTGATTTTGTTCTTGCCGGCGCGGGAGTTATTAAAGCAGGCAGTTTAGCGAATTTTGATTTTAGCGAACTAAAAAATGTTTATCCGTTCCTCCAAAATATTTCCAGTTTGGAGGGTTTTCTTTTTCCGGACACTTACAGACTAGAGAGAGATTCCGCGTCAGAGGATGTTGTTCGGATATTTTTGGATAATTTTGAAAAGAAAGCCTGGTCACTCTTAAAAGAAAATAAAAATTGGTATGAAAATTTAATATTGGCTTCAATATTAGAAAGAGAAGTTATTTCTTTTGACGATCGGCAAATTGTGGCTGGAATTTTATTAAAGAGAATCAGATTGGATATACCGATGCAAGTGGACGCTTCTATAAGTTACGCCAAATGTGAAGGAAAAACTTTGAATTGCGATAGAGCTTTAATTGTGAAAGCAGATTTGTCTTTATCTTCACCTTATAATTCTTATCAAAAATTAGGTTGGACGCCGACGCCGATTACGAATCCCGGCCAATCAGCGATAAAAGCGGCCTTGTCGCCGAACAGTTCCCGATATATGTATTATCTTTCCGCGAAAAATACCAAAGAAACGATGTTTTCGGAAACATTGGAGGAACATAATGAGAAGAGGGCGAAATACTTATAATGCGATACTAATATACTAATTCATACTAATGATACTAATATTGGTATCAATTCGTATATTAGCATCGGAAAGCGTAAGCGTATGAAAACAAGAATATTTTCATCTTACAAAGGACCGACTTTTAAAGTTTCTAATTTAATAGAAATTCAATTAGATTCTTTTGATTGGTTTTTGAAGAAAGGATTAAGAGAATTGTTTGACGAAATTTCTCCGATTAAGGATTATACCGGCAAAGAATTGGATTTATATTTTTCGGATTATAAATTTGACGCGCCGAAATATACCGAAGTCCAAACGAAACAAAAAGATCAGACTTACGAAGCGTCTTTGCGCGTGAATATAAAATTAGTTGACAAGCAAACGAAGGAAGAGAAAATTCAAGAAGTTTATCTCGGCGATTTTCCGATTATGACGAAGAGAGGAACTTTTATAATTAATGGCGTGGAAAGGGTGGTGATTTCACAACTTATCAGATCGGCGGGCGTTTATTTTACGGTGAATATGTGGAGAGGCCGGAAACTTTTTGGGGCGAAAATAATACCGAATAGAGGTTCTTGGTTGGAATTTGAAGTGGAATCAGATGGTTTTATCGGCGTAAAAATTGACCGCAAAAGAAAAGCGCCAGTGACACAGCTTTTAAGAATTTTTGGCTTGATGGATGACGAGACGATACTTAAAACATTTGCCGATGTAGACAAAGGGCAATTACAATTTATCAAAGCGACTTTGGAAAAAGACGACGCGAAGACGCCGGAAGATTCTTACATTGAGATTTATAAACGATTAAGACCGGGTGATTTAGCGACGCCGGAGAACGCTAAAACTTTGATTGAACCGATGTTTACAAGGTTTGATCGATATGATTTAGGCAAAGTCGGTAGATTTAAATTCAGTCAGCGATTAGGAGTGAAAAAGAAAGAAAGCGGAGTGTTGGATTTGGAAGACATTATCGGGGTTGTGAAAAAAATTATTCAAATGAATAACGACCCGTACGCCGAGGCTGATGATATTGACCATTTGGGCAACAGACGGGTGCGTTCGGTGGGAGAATTGGTGCAGGCAAGATTAAGAGTCGGTTTCGCGAGAATGCGCAGAGGCGTGCAGGACAGAATGTCTACGCTGGAAAGAAAAAGTTTGCAACCGGTGCAACTCATCAATTATAAAGTTCTTACGACAATCGTGAAAGATTTTTTTGCTTCTTCCCAACTTTCCCAATTTATGGACCAAGTGAATCCTCTTGCGGAATTGGAACACAAAAGAAGGTTGTCGGCGATGGGTCCGGGAGGATTAACGAGAGAAAGAGCGGGGTTTGAAGTGAGAGATGTGCATCCTTCTTTTTACGGCAGGATTTGTCCGATTCAAACGCCGGAAGGCGCGAATATCGGTTTAGTGAGTTATATGTCTAATTTCGCGAGAGTCAACGAATTGGGATTTTTAGAAGCGCCTTTTTATAAAGTGAAAGAAGGCATTATTGCCGATGAAATGATTTGGTTGGACGCGATAGATTCCGAAAGATACAATATTGCTCAAGCCGATGCCACGATGGATGAAAATAAAAAATTATTAGACGAATCAGTCGCGGCGCGTATTAAAGGAAAACCGGGGACTTGTTTTCCACGAGAAGTGGATTTTATTGATGTTTCGCCAAACGAATTTATTAGCGTTTCCACATCGCTCATACCATTTTTGGAACACGATGACGCGAATCGCGCGCTGATGGGGAGTAATATGCAAAGACAGGCGGTGCCGGCCGTGAGAGCGCAAGCGCCGTTCGTTGGCACCGGTCAGGAAGAAAAAGCGGCGATAGATTCTCAACAGTTGGCGATTTCCGATGTTAGCGGTGTGATTACGGAAGTGGACTCGCGCGGTGTTACGATAAAAACAGAATCGGGCAATGTGGAAGTTCCTTTAATAAGTTTTACAAGATCAAATCAATCCACCTGTTTGTCGCAAAGACCGATTGTGCGAAGAGGAGACAAAGTAAAAAAAGGAACAATTTTAGCCGATGGTCCGGCGACTGATAACGGTGTTTTAGGATTAGGCCAGAATTTATTGGTGGCTTTTATGTCGTGGCATGGCGGTAATTTTGAAGACGCGATTATTCTTTCCGAAAAAGTGGCGAGAGACGATCGTTTTACGACTATTCACATTGAAACTTTCGCTTGCGCGGTTCGAGACACAAAATTAGGACCGGAAATTACGACGCCGGATATCCCGAATGTAGCGGAAGAAAAATTAAGAAATTTGGACGAAGAGGGAATCGTGAGAATTGGCGCGGAAGTGAGAGCGGGCGATATTTTAATCGGGAAAATTTCGCCGAAAGGGGAATCCGAACTTACTGCCGAAGAAAGATTGCTTCGGGCAATTTTCGGCGAGAAAGCTCGCGATGTGAAAGACACATCGCTTATTTTGCCGCACGGAAAAGAAGGGAGAGTAATCGGCATAAAAATTTTTGCGAGAGACAAAGGCGATAAATTGGAACCGGGCATTATCAAAAAAATTCAGATTGAAATAGCGCAACTTAGAAAAGTTATGGCGGGCGATAAATTAGCCGGCCGACATGGCAATAAAGGAATAATTTCGCAGATCAGACCGGTGGAAGATATGCCTTATTTAGAAGACGGAACGCCGATGGATATTGTTTTGAATCCGCTCGGCGTCGCTTCAAGAATGAACTTGGGACAAATTTTGGAAACACATTTGGGACTCGCCGCGGGGCGGCTTGGTTTCAGAGCGGTTGTGCCGAATTTTGTGGGAGCGACCGAAGATCAAATTAAGGAAGTTTTAAAAGAAGCCAATGTTCCTGAAGACGGCAAATTGACTTTATATGACGGTCTTACCGGACAGCCTTTTAGAGACAGAATAACAGTCGGTTATATCTATGTGATGAAACTGGTGCATTTGGTGGAAGATAAAATTCATATGCGTTCAACAGGCCCTTATTCTTTGATTACGCAACAGCCTTTAGGCGGAAAAGCGCAATTAGGCGGTCAGCGATTCGGAGAAATGGAAGTGTGGGCGCTTGAAGGGTATGGCGCGGCGCACAGTTTACAAGAAATGCTTACGATTAAATCGGACGATGTGATTGGGCGGTCGGCGGCTTTTGAATCAATTATTAGAGGACAAGAAATAAAAAAACCGAACGTGCCGGCTTCTTTCAATGTTTTAATAAATGAATTGAAATCTTTGGGATTGAATGTGGTTTGTAATACGAATGCGGAATTTTTAGCAGAGGAAGAAGAAAAGGGCGAGGAAATATAAATTATTCTAATTCTAATTTTCAATGTTTTGATTTTTAAATTGACGAAATTGAGAATTATTTAATCTAAAAAATATTATGGAAAGAAGAGTGGATTTAAAATCAATAAAAATTACGGTGGCCAGTCCCGATGATGTTTTGCGGTGGTCGCACGGAGAGGTTACAAAACCGGAGACTTTGAATTACAGAACGCAGAGACCGGAAAAAGAAGGTTTATTTTCCGAGCGAATTTTTGGTCCGACAAAAGATTACGAATGTTATTGCGGCAAGTATAAAAAAATAAGATACAAAGGAATCACTTGCGAAAAATGCGGCGTGGAAGTAACGCGGTCAATTGTGAGAAGGGAATGGATGGGGCATATTAATTTAGCGGTGCCGATAACGCACATCTGGTTTTTAAGAACAGTGCCTTCAAAATTGAGTTTGTTGTTGGACTTATCGGTGGCGAAATTAGAAAAGGTTGTCTATTACGCGGCTTTTATAGTGACACAAGTGAACGAAGAAAATAAAGAGAGAGCGCTTAAAATGTTAGAGACGGAATTTAAAACTTTGAAAAAAGAAAAAGACGCGGATAAGAAAAATTTGGAAGAATCAGCGGACAAATTAAAAGATATTTTATCTTTGCTTAAACCGGGGCTTATTTTGACCGAATCGGAATATTATTCTTTGTCGGAAAAATTTGGCGATGTTTTTGAAGCGGACAGGGGCGCGCCGGCGCTCCGAAAAATTTTGGAATCTATTAATCTGGAAAGTTTGGTTAAACAATTAAATAAAGATTTGAAGGGAGTGAAAGACGAAAATAAAAAGAAAAGATTATATTTCAGATTGAAATTCGCGCAGTCGCTCATAAAAGCAAAAATACGGCCGGAGTGGATGGTGTTTACCGTGTTGCCGATTTTGCCGCCGGAATTGAGACCGATGGTCGCGCTTGATGGCGGTAGGTATGCTACGGCGGACTTAAATGATCTTTATCGTCGCGTTATCAATAGAAACAACCGTTTAAAAAAACTCATAGAATTGCGGTCGCCGGAAGTTATTTTAACCAACGAAAAAAGAATGTTGCAAGAAGCGGTGGACGCTTTGATTGATAATTCTTCCAAAACCGGCACGCAATTGCTTTCAACAAGAAGAAGACCTCTTAGATCTCTTGCGGATATGTTAAAAGGCAAACAAGGAAGATTCCGTCAAAATTTACTCGGGAAAAGAGTGGATTATTCCGGCCGTTCGGTGATTGTGGTTGGTCCAGAATTAAAATTAAATCAATGCGGTTTGCCGAAAAAATTGGCTTTGGAACTTTTTCGTCCTTTTGTCATAAATCGGGTGATTGAAAAAGGATTAGCTTACAATATAAAACAAGCTAATCGTTTTATTGAACAATTTTCTTCCGAAGTTTGGGCGATTTTAGAAGAAGTGATCGCGAACAAAAGAGTGCTTTTAAATCGCGCGCCGACATTACATCGTCTCGGTATTCAAGCTTTTCAACCGGTTTTAATAGAAGATTTGGCGATAAGAATTCCGCCTTTGGTTTGCGCGGCTTTCAACGCGGATTTTGACGGTGACCAAATGGCGGTGCATTTACCTTTGACTATTGAAGCGCAATATGAAGCCAAAGAATTAATGGACGCTTCTTTGAATTTAATGAAGCCGGCGAATGGCGAGCCGATCGCGAATCCGACGCAAGATGTCGTGCTTGGCTGTTATTTTTTGACGCAAAAAAGAGAAGGCGTGAAAGGAGAAGGAAAATTTTTTTCCAGTTTTTCGGAAGCGATGCAGGCTTACGAGACAGGAGAATTGGCGATAAACGGTTTGATGAAAATTGACGACGACGGAAAAATTTTAGAAACGACTTACGGGAGACTTATTTTTAACGGTATTTTGCCGAAAGGTTTTGAATATGTAAATAAGGCGTTGGATAAAAAAGCTATCGCGCAACTAGTCGGCAATATTATTGAGAAATTAGGTATAAAAGAAAGCGGCGTTTATTTGGATAAAATCAAAGATTTGGGATTTTATTACGCGACTTTATCTTCCATCACTTGGGGGATGAGTGATACGATTTTGCCGCCCGAAAAAGCGGGGATTATAAAAGAAAGCGAAAAGCAGGTAGTGGATATTGAAGCGCAGTATGATGACGGATTATTAACCGCCAAAGAAAAAAAAGAAAAAACTATTGGCGTTTGGACGAGAGCGAGAGAAGATGTGGCGAAGTCCGTGCCTAATAGTCTTAATATTTCAAACCCGGTATTTTCCATTATTGATTCTAAAGCGCGCGGCAGTTGGGTGCAGTCCAATCAAATGATGGGCATGAAAGGATTGGTGATTAACCCTAAGGGTGAAACTATTGAATTGCCGGTGAAAGCTTCTTATAAGGAAGGATTAAGCGTTTTGGAATATTTTATTTCCACGCACGGCGCGAGAAAAGGTTCAACAGACACCGCTTTGAAAACGGCATCCGCGGGTTATTTAACGAGAAGATTGGTTGATGTTTCGCAAGATTTGATTACGAGAGAAACCGACTGCAAAACAACGCAAGGGATAGAGATAATCAGAAAAGAAGGCGATGAATATGGTTATACTTTTAAAGACAGATTGTATTCCAGAACAGTTTTGGAAGACGTGAAAGTCGGAAATAAAATATTAGCTCGCGCCGGAGAAGTTATAAGCAGAGAAACGGCAAAAATTATTCACGAATTAAAAGTGGAATTAGTAAAAGTTCGTTCGCCCATTACTTGTAAAACTTTGTATGGCATTTGTTCCGTTTGTTACGGATTGGATTTAGGCAGAAATAAACCGATTGAAGTTGGCGAGGCGGTGGGAGTGATTGCCGCCCAGTCAATCGGCGAGCCGGGCACGCAACTTACACTTAGGACTTTTCACGTGGGCGGAGTGGCTGGAGTAGACATTACTTATGGTTTGCCGAGAATTGAAGAAATTTTTGAAATCAGGCCGCCAAAAGGCAAGGCGTTTATGGCAGAATCGGACGGCGTGGTGGAATCCATTGAAGAAAAAGGTTCGCTTAAAATAATAACAGTAATTAGCAGCGTTGTCTCTAAATCAAAAAAAGAAAAAGTTAAAAAAACGGAATACGCGGTGGCGCAAGTTGTGAGTTTATTCGTGAAAGTCGGCGATGAAGTAAAAAAGGGACAATCATTATGCGAAGGGCCGTTGGATTTAAGGGAAGTGATGAATTTGAGAGGAGCGGAAACGATGATACATTATGTTATCAATGAAGTGCAAAAAATTTACGTGCCGGAAGGCGCGACTATTAACGATAAACATATTGAAGTAATTTTAAGACAAATGCTTTCCCGTGTAGTGGTGAAAGAAGAGGGCGATACGGATTTTATGGTGGGAGAAATATTGGAAAAATCCAAGTTTTTGGAGGTCAACCGTAAAATAAAAAAGAGCAAAAAAATGCCGGCGAAAGCTTTGCAAATTTTATCGGGTATTACAAGAGTGGCGCTTACAACTGAAAGTTTTCTTTCTTCCGCTTCGTTTCAGGAAACAAACAGAGTGCTGGTTAACGCCGCGACGGAAGGTAAGACTGATATTTTAAGAGGATTAAAAGAAAATGTTATCATAGGAAAATTGATTCCGGTAGGCACTGGTTTCAGAAGCATAGATTCGGAAGAATTAAATAGTTTAAGAAATTTATTCAGGCTTGAAAAAATTGAGATAGGCGAGATAAATAACCCAATATCAACAATACGAACAGATACGAATAATACGAATAGCGAAAATGAAGCAAACGAGACAAGTAAAGCAAGCGAGGTAAGTAAAGCAAGCGATGATGGCGATAGCGGGAAAATTGACACCATAAAAGAAAGTGAGTAGTTTGTAGTGAGTAGTTATTACTACTATTAGTAATTATGGATCAAGAATTAGATAAAAATAATGAAGTTTTTTCAACGGAATTGGAACAGCTCAAAAAGTATGAGTTTACTTTTATTACAAAAAATGAAGATTTTTCACCGGTTAAAGCCGTTATTTTGAAACATCAAGGCGCGATAACGCAAGAGAGAACGCCACAGAAGATTTCTTTGAGTTACCCGATTAAAAAACAAGAACAAGGTTTTATGGGAACGATGAGTTGTATGCTAGCGCCAGAAATTTTAAATAGCGTTAGTAATGATTTGAATTTGGAAGAATCGGTTCTCCGTTTTATGTTTAACAAACCGGATAGAGATAATTCCGCAGATGGAGTAATTCAAAAAAATGCGAGTTTTTTTGATACGACACGAAATAAATCGGAGAGATTTTTTAAAATATCAAGTGATGAGAAAAATAACGATAATAGGGAAATCGCAAAAGATAAAAAGATAGCGGTAGACGAACAAAACCCTAAAAAATCTTTCGGTTACGGTTTGACTAACGAAGCGATTGAGAAGAAAATAGAAGAAATGTTGCAGTAATGATCCCGTACGAAATAACGGATGCGTGATGAAAAATATGACATATACAAAAAAGGTCAAAAATTATAAATAATATAATAGAACGAGGAATATTTTTTGCGTTCGCGTCCTATTTCGTACGGGATGAATCTGAACAAAGCATTTTTAATAGGAAGATTAACGGCTGACCCACAACTTCGAGCGACAACGACTGGACAATCGGTTGGTTCTTTTTCCATAGCGACAAACAGAAATTGGACGGATAAGAATGGAGTAAAGCAAGAAGATACACAATTCCATAATATTGTTGTTTGGGGCAAACAAGCGGAGTTGGTTAATCAATTTTTAAAGAAAGGGAGCGAAGTGTTCATAGATGGGAGAATCCAAACGCGAACTTGGCAAGACCAGCAGGGGCAAAATAGAAAAAGCACAGAAATTGTGGCGGAAAGGGTGCAATTCGGAGCAAGACCTTTTGGCGCGTTTCAAGATAAATCTTTTGGGGTGAATTCCGCGAACGCGACAAGTTTTGGACAATCTCCCGCTCGCGAGAATTTTAGCCAACCGACACAGCCTTCAACAAAAGAAGAATTGCCGGAGATTAATATAGAAGAAGGAGAAGCAAAGGCGGAGGAAATACCTTTCTAAAATTTCTAATTCCTGCCTGTTGGCAGGCAGGTCTAATTACCAATTTTTAATTTATGAAGCAGTGTATGTTTTGTTCGCAAAATATAAAAGAGGTTGATTATAAGGATATTAGGTTCCTGCGGCGTTTTGTTTCTAGTCAAATGAAAATAATAGACCCGAGACACACCGGTGTTTGCGCTAAACACCAAAGAAAACTTTCAAGAGCGATAAAAAGAGCGAGAGTGATGGGGTTTTTGGCTTTTACGGGACGGTAAGGTAGGTTATAGGTTTTAGGTGATAGGTTATAGAAACTATTTTTGTTAATGGATATTACTATTTTTCAATTTTTGCATTCTTTTGTCGGCAAATCCGTTATTTTTGACAATTCAATAATTTTTTTTGCTAAATATCTGCCTTATTTTTTGGTTTTAGCGGCAGGTTATTTTATTTTGGAAAAAAAATTTTGGAAAGAGAGGATTTTTGTTTTTTTGTTTCTGGCTATTTCCGTTACTTTATCAAGAGGTTTTTTCGCAGAGACAATCAGATTTTTATATCATAGAGCAAGGCCGTTTTTGACTTTGAATTTTGAGCCGCTTTTTAAGGAAGAAACTTTTGCTTTTCCATCAGGGCACGCCTCATTCTTTTTCGCGCTAGCTATCGCTATTTTTTATTTTAATAAAAAATGGGGTTATTGGTTTTTGGGAGCGGCTTTGATTAACGGAATCACCAGAGTTTTTGCCGGCGTGCATTGGCCAATGGACATTATTGGCGGAGCGATTATTGCTTATTTGTCGTTTCTCTTGGTGAATTTTTTACTGAAAGGGTATGGTATGGCAAGTAGCAAAGTATAAGTAGCAAGTAGTAAGAAAAAAATCTCTGTTATTGGCAGAGATTTTTAGTAAGTTATAAATTAAGCAGATTATATATTTCTTCTTTGTAAAGCGTTTCTTTTTCCAAAAGATTTTTCGCGAGAGTCCTTAATTCTGTTTCGCGAGCGCGCATCAGATCAGTTGCTGAATTTTGGGCAATAGTGATAATGTTTTTTACTTCTTGTTCTATTTCATAACGGGTTTTTTCCGAAGACATTATATCGATTCCATCGCGAGATAAAAAAGCGGAGTTTTGGTCGCTGTAAATTATCGGGCCGATTTTTTCGCTCATTCCCCATTCGCAAACCATTTTGCGGGCCAGATTAGTGGCTTTTTCCAAGTCGTCTTTCGCGCCTGTGCTTATAGCGCCGGATATTATTTTTTCTCCTTCGCGGCCTGACATCATCACAACGAGTTTGGCGGTTATTTGTTCTTTGGTAAGTAAAACATTGTCTTCGTGGGTTTGAAAGGTAGCGCCCAAACTCATTCCTCTTGGAATGACGCTGACTTTTTCAAGCGGTTCGGCGTTTTCCGTGAAAATCGCGGCGATAGTGTGGCCGGCTTCGTGATAAGCAATCATTTCTTTTTCTTTTTCGGAAATAAGTATTTTTCTTTGCGAGCCTTGAATGATATCATCACGGGATTTACTAAAATCTTCTTCGTCAATTTGTTCTTTGTTTTTTCTGGTGGCGAGTATCGCCGCCGCGTTTACAAGATTGGCGATTTCGGCGCCGGTGAAACCAGGAATGCTTTTTGCTACTTTTTCATAATCAAAATTTTGATTTAATTTGATATTTTTGGTATGGATTTTAAGTATGGATTTACGGCCGTTTAAGTCTGGCCGGCCAATGACAATTTGGCGGTCAAATCTTCCGGGTCGGACAAGCGCTTGATCAAGACTTTCGGGACGGTTCGTGGCGCCGAAAACAATAATTCCGTCGCTCGTATTCATACCGTCCATACAGACTAATAATTGCAGTAAAGTGTTTTCGTATTCTTGACTGCCGCCGCTGAAATTACCGATTTTGCTCGTATCTCTCGCGCGGCCGACCGAATCAATATCGTCAATAAAAATAATGCAGGGTTTGTTTTGATTGGCGTTTTCAAATAATCTTTTTACTCGGGCGGGGCCGACACCCACAAATATTTCTACAAAACCGGCGCCTTCGGCGGAAAAAAATGGACGATTGGATTCGCCGGCAACAGCTTTTGCAAGGAGAGTTTTGCCGGTGCCGGGCGGACCGACAAGAAGATAACCTTTAGGCATTTTGGCGCCAAGGCGGGTAAATTTTTCCGGTTCTTTGAGGAATTCAACGGCGATTTTTACTTCTTCCACGGCTTCGTCTATACCGCCCACATCTTCAAATTTTACTTTTTGAATTTGTTCAATTTCTTTGCCGATATTTTCTTTAGTGAATTGTTTAGCTTGAAAGAATTTTTTTTCGTTAAAAAGGAATATTAAAGTTGTTATCACTATCGCGGCGGCAATCATCCAAAATAAACTTTTTAAAAAAACTCTCGGGTCATTGTATTCGGGAACAATTTCGGAGAAATTAATTTTTGTTTTGGTGTTAGTTTTGGAGAATTTGACGAGTTCCACTTGCAAAGAATCGCCGATAGTTTTCGGATCAAGGGGAATTTTTACGGAAAAATTAATGTTATCGGAACCTTGCCGGATTATCCCTTCAATTTTTCGGTTGCGGGAGAAAAAAGTTAGAGCGGATATTTTTTCATTTTTGAGGTTTTGCCAGAATTCAGTGAGACTGATTTCTCGCATTTTTGGCGGACCAGTTCCAGCGAAAGGACCATCAGAAGAAAAGGCCAACCAGCCGATTAAAGCGAGCGCCGCAAGGCTCATGGCATAAGAGATAAAAATATTTTTATGACTATTATAGAGGCTTATTAGCCATTGAACGAAAATAACGATATAATTTAGCATTACTGCCTTATAAATATTTGAAAGGTTTCTAAGTTAAGAGAAGCATAAATATCATACTGAATCAATCGCGACGCGAACGCATAATACAAAAACTTTTATTTAATGGATTTTTTTGAGATAATCAGAATGAGATGCCCGGGTGGCGGAATGGCAGACGCGCACGACTCAAAATCGTGTGAGGAAACTCATGTGGGTTCGACTCCCACCCTGGGCACCAATATCAAACTTTCCGATTTTTGCCCGACTGATTTATTGCCATTATTTAGACAATGCCGTTAAAAAAAGATAATATGCGGATATGGCTCGCGTGATTTCAATTTGCAATCAGAAAGGCGGAGTTGGGAAGACAACGACGGCGATGAACTTAGCTGCTTATTTGGCGATTTTCGGCAAAAAAACTTTGCTTATAGATTTTGACCCGCAATTTAACGCCACAATCGGCACGGGTGTTTCGCATTTGCCGAATGAAACTATTTATCATATTTTATTTGCCGGTCAGGCGCCGGAGCGGGCGATTAAACCGACATTTCTAACTAATCTGGAAATCGTGCCGGCATCCGCGGATTTAGCCGGTGGTTTGGTGGAACTTGTAAATTTGCCGGATAGAGAATATTATCTGAAAAATTTTTTGAATAATTACGCGAGAACAAAATACGATTTTATTCTTATAGATTTAGGACCAAGTTTGAGTTTGTTAACAATTAATGGATTGCTTGCGTCTGACGAAGTTTTAATTCCGATTCAGTGCGAATATTATAGTTTGGAAGGATTAAAACAATTATCGGAAACAATTGAACTTATAAAAAATAATTTAGGACACAATCTACAAATAACGGGAGCATTGCTTACGATGTATGACAAGCGGGAAAAAATTTCTCGCGAGGTGGCAAAAGAGATTCGGCGGACATTTTCGCATAAAGTTTTTGACATTGAAATTCCGCGGTCGGTGGCGCTTGCCGAGGCGCCGCATTTTAGAAAACCGGTGGCGCTTTACGCTCCGCAGAGTCCCGGCGCTTTGGCTTACGAGAGGTTGGCGAAAGAGATAATCGGAATAAACGAGAATCATGAATTAGGAATTATGAATCAAGGACACGAAGTGACGGACAATGAAGTGGAAAAGTTGATTTAGTATTTAGTGATTAAGTTGCAACTTATGTAAATTAGACGGCAATTAAGTAGAAATTAGGCGGAAACTAAGTAGGAATTAAATGGAAATTAAGTAGTAGTTATTGGTGTTGACAGGATTTTCTTTATCAATATACTTATATTCTGGTGAATGAATGACCGAACATTGATAACAAAATAGTAAGCCTATCTAATGTAGGCTTACATCCACCGATTATTTCGCAACTAGGTTCTAGGTTTTAGGTTTTAGGTTTTAGAGCGCGATTTTTTTTCGTTCGTTCTCTAACACCTAATACCTATTATCTTGCATCTGGTAGCGAGATTGAAAATTTTTTAGTTGTCCCAATAATCAGATTTCGGATTTCAGATATCGGATTTCAGATTTTTATATCTTATATCTAGTATCTAATTTCTGATATTTGGTTTTTTTAGAGGATTTGATCCTGGTCCAGGATGAACATTGGCGGCGTGGATAAGGCATGCAAGTCGAACGATCAGATGTCGGACTTCGGATATCAGATTTCAGATAGTATACTGAATTAATGGATGTAACAGAATTAAGAATTTATCAAAATGCTTTAGGATTTTTGCCGCAAGTTTATGAACTTGCGAGTCAACTACCCAGAAACGAATTTGAACTAAAATCTCAATTATGCAATTCAGCAAAAGCTATTTCAGCTCAAACTGCTGAAGGTTTTGCAAAAAAAGATTCACAAATTGAGTTCAAACGATTTTTGCTAATGGCATTAGGTTCTTCAGATGAAACTATAACTCATCTGAGACAAATTATAATTTTGAAATTTTCTCAAATTGATTTGGAGTTATGTAATTTTTTGATTAAGCAATATCAAACAGAATCAAAACAAATTAATTCGTTAATTCAAAAAATTAAAAATAATACTATCTAAAATCTGATATCTGATGTCTGAAGTCCGATATCTGATAGTGGCGAACGAGTTAGTAACACCTTGGTACATACCCTGAAGTGGAGCATAGCTTGTCGAAAGACGAGATAATTCTCCATAGTCTGCGCATCTCACTAAGACGAGATGTTAGAAATGTAAAAATAAAAAATCAAAATTCAAAATGACAATGTAAAATTAACAATTTTAACATTTTAATCTTTGATTTTTAATTTTAAACATCGAGTTTTAGTGAGATGCACAGTAAAGATGCAAATCGCTTTAGGAGTGGCCTAGGTCTGATCAGCTTGTTGGCGAGGTAATGGCTCACCAAGGCTATGACCAGTAGGGGTGCTGAGAGGCAGTTCCCCAACGACGAAACTGAGAGACGGTTCGTACACCTACGGGTGGCAGCAGTCGAGAATATTCCACAATGGGCGAAAGCCTGATGGAGCGACGCCGCGTGGAGGATGAAGGCCCTCGGGTTGTAAACTCCTTTTCTTTAGGATAAAGGCGCATCTCACTGTGGCGAGATGCTTACGAGAATCTAGAAGCTAGAATTTAGAAAATAGAAAAGCGCATTATATCCGGCGCTCTATTAGATTTTACTTTCTATTTTCTTGTCGGCATCAAACTAGAGTGAGGTGTGTCTGATAGTACTAGAGGAATAAGTGGCTGCAAACTTCGTGCCAGCAGCCGCGGTAATACGAAGGCCACAAATGTTATCCGGATTTATTGGGCGTAAAGGGCGCGTAGGGGGTTTTATAAGTTTCAGGTTAAATTTCGGAGCTTAACTTCGAACCTGCTTGGAATACTGTGAAACTTGAGGGTGTTAGAGGTGAGTAGAACGCACGGTGTAGGGGTGAAATCCGTTGATATCGTGCGGAATACCAAAGGCGAAGGCAACTCACTGGGACATTCCTGACCCTGAGGCGCGAAAGCGTGGGCAGAAAAAAGGATTAGATACCCTTGTATTCCACGCCCTAAACGATGTTCACTAGCCGTTTCGAGTATCGACCCTCGGGGTGGCGTAGCTAACGCGTTAAGTGAACCGCCTGGGAAGTACGAGCGCAAGCTTAAAACTCAAAGGAATAGACGGGGACTCGCACAAGCGGTGGAGCATGTGGTTCAATTCGATGGTAAACGAGAAACCTTACCAGGGCTTGAAATGCCAATGAAAATCGTCCGAAAGGATGGTTGTCTTTCACGAGACATTGGCACAGGTGCTGCATGGTTATCAGATTTCAGATTTCGGATATCAGATATCGGAATTTGAAATTGATCGATGACCCTTTAGAGAGTAATTTCTATAGAAAAACCGGCTCATATCGGGGGATTCCTAATCATTTTTAAATGAAGGATAATCCCGAGGGAAGCTTACCGTACCTCACTGCGTTTGGTACGAATTATCAATTATCAATTTTCATTAAATTTTCAATGTTTTAAATTTGAAAATTAAGTCACTGGGATTTGTTTGGAAATTGAAAATTAAAAATTGAAAATTCCGCCCGAGCATAGCGAGGTGCGGTTATAGCCCCGTAGAGACTTAGTTTTAATGTGATATTGAAACTAGAGTTCAAATTTTAATTTGAGCTAAAACGCTGGTCCCCCGATTAAAATCGGGGTGATGGTATAGTCCATACCGTTAGTAATAATGGAAAAATATGGCCGTCAGCATGTGCCGTGAGGCGCCCCCTTAAATGGGTTAACATGCGCAACCCTTATTCTCTGTTACAAGTGTCAGAGAAGACTGCCGTCTTATAGACGGAGGAAGGTGAGGATGACGTCAAATCAGCATGGCCCTCTGATGCCCTGGGCTACACACATGCTACAATGGCCGTAACAAAGAGCCGCAATGCCGCAAGGCGGAGCTAATCTTCAAATATGGCCTCAGTTCAGATTGCGGGCTGAAACTCGCCCGCATGAAGTAGGAATCGCTAGTAATCGCGGATCAGAATGCCGCGGTGAATACGTTCTCGAGTCCTGTACTCACCGCCCGTCACACTAAGGGAGCCGGGAGTGGATAAAGTTCCGACATTTGTCGGAGTTAGTTCAAACTTGGTGACAAGAGTGAAGTCGTAGAAGCAAACTGCTTTGTTGCGACTTTTCGCAGTAATGCGAAATAAAAAACTTGGCTATATGCTGGAACAGCTATGTATCCGGTGCTACTCATGATAAAATCAAAATATATTTATGAGTGACAATGTATCCGGTGTAGTCAATCAGCAGGAAAGATTAGATATTAGGATTCAAATGTTAGGAATCGGAAAAATTCAATGTTCGATATCTGATATTCTATATCTGAAATCCTCAGAGACTATACGCCAAGCTCCTTTGCTTAGATCAGAAATTTTAGCTTATTAAAGATGAAATTTTTGCGCGAAGGATGAAGATATAGTCCATGCCTTATGGCGACATAGGGACAAACATGAACAAGGCACGGGTAGCGGAAGCTGTTCGTGGATTAATTAAATTTATACAGTCGAAATTTCGCGAAGCTTTAGCTGAGCAAGTTACCACTTAATTACGCAACGAAGTTGCTAATTACGAAATTACAATTGTAAAAGTGGTAATTAAGTTGTAATCAGCTCGGCATAATCGTTTCGTGTAATTACAAATACAGGTGTTGGCCGATAAACCTTAAGTCTCGGCTTGTCAGATGTCGGATGTCGGATTTCGGATATCGGATGTTAGATAATTTATATCTAATTTCTGATATCGGAAATCTGATTTCCGATATCTGATACTTGGGACAACTAAAAAGTTTTCAATTTATTAGTAATTAATTTGTAATTAGGTGGAAATCAAGTAGAAATTAAGTAGTAATTAAATAGCAACTAATAGAAATTAGGTTGTGCCGATTTATTACTATTTAGTTGCGCGAGCCCCGATAATCATCGGGGCGAGTTAGTTACTATTAGTTATATTGTTGTTTTTTTGTTACAATTAAAAAATGCCTGATGAATATCACAAGAAAATTCTTTTAATTGAAGACGAACCTTTGCTTGCCAATCTTTTAAAACAAAGATTGGAGGCGAATTCTTTTGAAGTAATGTTGGCGAGAGACGGCGAGGAGGGTTTAAAAATTTTAAGAGATACGAAGCCGGATTTGATTTTATTGGATATAATTTTGCCGAAAATCTCCGGGTTTGAACTGATGGAAACATTAAGAAGCAATACTTCTTTTCAACAGGCGCCGATTGTGATTATTTCCAATCTTGGTCAGGACAATGACATAGAAAAAGGCCAATCGCTTGGCGCCGTTGGTTATTTCATCAAGGCAAAAATTTCCATTGAAGATTTGGTCAATCAGCTCAAGGGTTTTTTTGACGGGCAAAAAATTTAAGTTTTAGGTTATAGGTTTTAGGTGATAGATTGTAGCGAATATTTTAGAATTGGAAATTAAAAATTTGTAAGTAGTTATCCATAGGTAAATCTTAAAAATAAAAAAACGATGTGTTATAATGATTCTTATGAAAACACAAATTGAGAAAAGTGGTATGGGATTTACTCTAGTGGAACTTTTAGTTGTTATTGCCATTCTCGCGGTTTTGACGACGGCAGTAGTTTTGATTTTGAATCCGGCTCAGTTAATCGCGCAAGGAAGAGATTCTACAAGGATTTCTGATTTGGCGGCGCTAAACAGCTCGCTCGCGCTTTATTTGGCGGACGCGAGTAGTCCTGATCTAGGGACTTGTACTTCTACAGCAGGGAGAGCAACTATTGGTTCTGGTACTTCATCAACATTGCCTTTCGTTGTCGCGACAACTACTTGGGCGGGGAGTAGCGCCACTTCTACGGTTGGCACGAGCGGTTGGGTGGATGTTGATTTTACATCTATTTCCGCCGGTTCGCCGCTTTCCAAATTGCCGATGGATCCGGTAAACAGCGCGGTTTATTTTTATGCTTACGCTTGCAACGACACATTAAAGACTTATGAAATTAACGCCAATATGGAAAGCACGAAATATTCAAATGGCGGCGGCGGGGATGTGGAAATTAATACCAAAGATGGCGGGGATAATAATAACTGGTATGAAATCGGGAACGATGCGGGGCTAAATTTATAAAGTAAATTAAGCGAGGTAAGCAAGATAAGTGAATTAAGTAAAAAAATTCCCGATAGGGAATTTTTTGTTTTATGATATAATGAAAATTATGAAACGAGGATTCACACTTATCGAACTTTTGGTCGTTATCGCGATTCTTTCCGTGCTGGCGACGGCGGTGATTTTAGTTTTGAATCCGGCGGAGTTAATTAAACAAGCGAGAGATTCAACAAGAATTTCCGATTTAGCGGCGATAAACAGCGCGCTCGCGCTTTATCTTTCGGATGTTGCGAGTCCGGGATGGAGTAGCGCTTACAAATGTACTGCTGCTATCACAACGAGTCCAAGTTGCACGGCGACTTCCACACCGACGGTGGATGGAAATGGTTGGATTCCGGTTGATTTGACGGACATATCCAATGGTTCGCCTCTTTCTATATTTCCGATTGATCCGGTAAATAGCACTACTTATGCTTACGCTTACGCGCATACAACAAGTTCCCTTTATGAAATTAATGCTAATATGGAAAGCACGAAATACGCGAACGGAGGCGGAAGCGATGTGGAAGCAAATACTAGTGATGGCGGCAACAGTAGCGGTTGGTATGAAATAGGCAATGATCCAGGATTGGATTTGTTTTCACAATAGTTTTAGCGAGGCTTTAAATTTTTAGGTTTTAAGATTTTTTTTAATTGTGTCAGATAATATTTCAGCTAATAAAGAAGCCTTAATGGGCTTTTTTTGTTATAATTCAATTAATCCTACGAAAGTACGAAATAATACAAAAATACGAAAACTCGGAAAGAGATATATTAAAATTTTACGCGCTTTTCGTTGCGAAATATATTTTTTGTATTTTTGTATGTTTTCGTAATTTCGTAGGACAATTTTATGATTTCATTACCATTAAGCAAACTGAAAGAAATTTTAATAAAAGGCGATGTGGCGACGGAAGAGACGATTAATGGATTATACGAAGAAGCGGAAAGAAGAAAACAAAATGTTATTGATCTGATTGTTTCCGAAGGACTGGTGAGAGAAGAAAGGTTTTATGATTTACTTGCCGAATCTTTGAGCGTGCAAAGGGTTAATCTGGGCGCCATAAAAATTGACGAAAATGTTTTGCGGTTGATTTCGCAGGATGTGGCGGAAAGGAGAAGAGTCATTCTTTTTAAAAAAGAATCCGATGGTTCGTTGGATGCGGCGATGGAAGACCCGACTGATTTAGTAACGATAGATTTTTTGAAATTGCGTCTCAAAACGGAAATTCATCCGTATCTCGCAACTGATGATGATTTGAATCGCGGTTTTGTTTTATATCAAAAACAATTAACCTTTGATTTCAAAAAAGTTATTGAGGACAGCATCAAAGCTTCGCTTTCTTCCAAAACGAAAGAAAATTTGAAAGAGGCGGCGCTGGATGTGCCGATTGTGGCGATCGTGGATAACTTGCTTGGATATGGCGTTTCTTCTCGCGCTTCCGATATTCATTTTGAAGTATTAGACGACGCGGTTTTGGTGAGATATAGAATTGACGGCATCCTTCACGAAATTATCAGAATGCCGAAAGAGGTCCATCAAGCGGTCGTGGCGCGCATAAAATTACTTTCTACTTTGAGAGTGGACGAACACACGCATCCGCAAGACGGACGGTTTCGGCATAAAATTAACGATCAGATTGTGGATATTCGTGTTTCCATAATTCCGACTTATTACGGCGAGAAAGTGGAAATGCGTTTGTTGAGCGCCTCCCAAAAACCGCTTTCTTTTTCGGAACTTGGAATGTTTGATGATACGATTAAATCTTTGGAAGAAGCTTTTACTAAAAGTTATGGAATGGTTTTAATTTGCGGACCGACCGGCGCCGGTAAAACAACTACGCTTTATTCAATTTTAAATACCTTAAACAGACCGGGGGTAAATATTGTGACTATTGAAGACCCAATTGAATACGATATTAGATATGTGAACCAAATGCAGGTGAATGCCACGACAGGCATTACTTTTTCTTCAGGATTAAGAGCGATTTTACGGCAAGACCCGAATATTATAATGGTTGGTGAAATTCGCGATGATGAAACGGCGAATATCGCGATTCAATCCGCGCTTACCGGCCATTTAGTTTTATCCAGCTTGCATACCAATGACGCTTCAAGCGCAATACCGAGATTGGTGGATATGGGTGTTTTACCATTTTTGGCTTCTTCGGTTTTGAACGCGGTAAGTTCACAGCGGCTCGCGAGAAAAACGCATATGAATTGCGTGGAATCGTATGCTCCGCCCGTGGAATTGATGGTGAATGTTCAGAAACAGGCGCAAGAGATGAATATTGACCCGCAAAAAATGAAAATTCCGAAAATTTTATACAAAGGGCGCGGTTGTCCGGCTTGCAATGGCACTGGCTATTTGGGCCGAGTTGGTGTTTTTGAGGTCTTAAAAATTACAGAAGCAATAAGAGCACTTATAATGAGCCCCAGTTTCAGTTTAGATAATTTGAAAAAGAAAGCGCGAGAGGAAGGAATGCTCACGATGTTTGAAGACGGAATGAAAAAAGTGGAATTGGGAATGACGACGATTGACGAGGTGTTTAGGGTTATTCGGGAGTAATCCTACGAAATTACGAAAATATACGAAAATACAAAATTGTTCTATTATTATGTTATGAGCGTAGTATTTATTTCGTATTTTTGTATGTTTTCGTAATTTCGTAGATATATTTATTATGCAATTTCGTTATATCGCCACACAATCCACCGGTGAATTGGTGGAAAGCAACATTGAAGCGAAAGACACAACGGAAGTGTTGCGGTTTTTGGCGTCTAAAGGATTGAAGCCGGTAAGCGTTAAACCAGCGGAGCAAAATGTTAAAGTCGGCGGGTTTTTAGGCGCACAAATAAATTTAACCGACCAGATTTTTCTTTCCAAATATCTAGCGTTGATGTTGAAACTCGGCACAGGATTATTACAAGCGGTGAATATTTTGATTGATGATATGGAAAAACCGGCGATGAAAAGTTTTCTTTATGAGGTGAAAGAATCGCTGGAAAAAGGACAGCAATTTTATATTTCCTTTTCGCGGTATCCGAAAATTTTCGGGAGCGTTTACATCAATTTGGTAAAAGCCGGCGAGGCTTCCGGTAATTTGGATATGGTTTTTGAAAATTTGATGATTTCCATTACGAAACAAAAAGAATTGAAAGAAGAAATTAGAGGCGCTTTGATTTATCCGATTCTTCTCTTAGTGATGTCTTTTTTGATTCTTTTCTTTTTGGTAACTTTCGCGTTGCCGAAAATTTCCAAAGTTTTTACGGAGAGCGGTTTTGACCCGCCACTTTTCTCCAAAGTGGTTTTTAGCGTCGGAAATTTTTTTGGCGAATGGGGAATTCATATATTGGTCGTGGAAGTTATCGCGCTTGTGGCTTTTGTTCTCTCTTATAAAAACTCTTTGGTGTTTAAAAAATTATTAGCAAGCATTATCGCGGAAATTCCTATCGTGCGGACAATTATCAAAAAAATTTCTTTACAAAGATTTTCTCAAACTATGTCTCTTTTGATTAAGGCAGGCATTCCCTTAAACGAAGCGTTGGATATTACGGCAGGCGTGGTAGGTAATCCGGATTTGAAGGAATCTCTTATAAGAGTTTCCAAAGAAGGACTATTGAAAGGATTGACGGTGGGCGAAGCTTTTAGGCGAGAGCCTTTTTTCCCGAAAATGGTAGTGAGTCTTATCGCGATTTCGGAGAAAAGCGGCAGTATGGAAAAAATTCTTTCCACTCTTTCAGATTTTTATGTTAAAGAAATTGACAGTTCTTTGAAGATTTTAGTCTCTTTTTTGGAGCCGATTCTTTTGCTTTTTATCGGTGGTATTATTGGTCTTATCGCGCTTGCGATTATTATTCCGATTTATCAGCTGACGACCCAGTTTTAGTGAGTAGTTGGTAGTGAGTAGTGAGTAGATACGGTTATGATTATTAATTACTAATGATGTATGTTTATATTACAAAGAAATATGAAATTAAATAAAAACCTACAACCTATAAACTATAAACTACAAACTTGCGGTGGTTTTACCATCATTGAACTTCTCGTTGTCGTTGCGGTAAGTATTACTATAAGCACGGCGGGGTTTTTGGGACTCGCGAATTTCAATGCTAGTCAAAATATAAAAAATTCTTTGCAAGAAGTGGAAGTGGCTTTGCGATACGGGCAGAAAAGATCCGTAACGCAAGAAGATGGCAAGACTTGGGGCGTGCATTTCGCGAATACGACATCCAGCGCTAGCGAATATACTCTTTTTAAGGGGCTAAGTTACGCGGCGAGCACGGTGGACAGGCTTTATAATTTAAGAAAAAATCTTTCTTGGACTAATCCGTATACATCCAGCACTTACGATGCGATTTTTACGGCGAGAACCGGTCGGCTTCCGGCGAGCAAAGTTTTGACGATGGCAAGCAGTCGCAATGATGGCACAATAGGTGATATAATTTTAAATTCCGTGGGGAGAATTACGACAAGAAAAGATACGGGTCTTGTTGGTTATTGGCATTTTGACGAAGGAACGGCGACTTCAACTTATGATGCTTCGGGATTGAGCAATACCGGAAGTAGCACCGCAGTTACTTGGCAATCGGGAACGAATTGCAAAGCGGGTGGATGTATTAATTTTAATGGAACGAGCGATTATGTGTTGGTGAATAACGCGAGCGTTTTACAGCCTTCTTCTTTAACTATTTTAGCTTGGATAAAAACATCGGCTACTACTCAAACCGGTTGCGTGGCGGCAAAACAATTAGAAACATCAACCAATGACAGTTACGCTTTATACGCTAATTCAGGAAAAATGACGATGTGCGTAGGCGCTATTGGCGGTTCTTGCGTTGGTTCAAGTGATGCGAATAATTTGCCATCTAATACTTGGACGCATTTTAGCGGAGTTTTTGACGGAAATAATACATATCTTTATAAAAACGGAATGCAAATTGACAGCGATGCGAGGGTCATAACTATTGGTTATGATTCTAATCCTCTGTATATTGGCGCCGATAGCGATAATTCCGTTGTTACTCCAGAGACATGTTGGTTTGATGGCACAATTGACGAAGTCCGCGTTTACAACCGCGTTCTCACTGCCGCGGAGATTTTGAATATGTATAATGACCTCAAATAATTTATAATTTCTCATTTTCCCGCCAAAGGCGAGGCTCGTTCGAGGCGGCAATTTTCATTAAATGTATTAATTTTTAATTTTCAAATACGAAACAATTGGATAACTTTTTGTACTTAGGATTTCGTAAATCCTAAATATTGAAACTTGTTATTGGAATTATTGGAGTATGTATATTTCAACCAACCAACCAACCAACCAACCAACCAACCAACCAACCAACCAACCAACCAACCAACCAACATCTCTTAGATGGTTAGGTAGCGAGGAATCTTTTACCCTTATTGAATTATTGGTAGTGATTGCCATTTTGGGCGTGCTTGCCACCGTCGTCGTCCTCGTTATCAATCCCGTCCAACTCCTCAAACAAGCAAGGGACTCCACTCGTCTCTCCGATCTTTACAATATCAACCGCATTCTTGGCCTCATTCAGGCAGACAACTATAGCGCCTCCTTTGGTACCGCCTCCACCGTCTATGTCTCCGTCCCAGATTCCTCCGCCACCTGCGCCAATCTTGGTCTTCCAACTCTTCCCAGTGGTTATGCTTACGCCTGTGTCGCTTCCTCCACCCTCACCAAAGTAGACGGCACGGGATGGATTCCCGTTGATCTCACTTCCTTTTCCGCTGGTTCTCTTCTTGCCAAACTTCCTATTGATCCCACAAATACCATCTCCTCAGGATTATATTATACATATGCTACTGGCGGCAGTTGGGAACTCAATGCTATTCCCGAAGCCGCCAAAAACAGGTATGGCGGAGGTAGCGACAAAGTGGATAATACCGTAGACGGTGGCGATGCGTATGGTCTCTATGAAGTCGGTTCTGATCTTACTATTAGCCCCATCAAGGAGACCAACGGTCTGGTGGGATATTGGAAGTTAGATGAGGGAAGCGGTACGAATGCTGCTGATTCGGTAAACAATAGTGGCGCTGGCACGCTCACAAACGGTCCCACATGGACGAGCGGCAAAATTGGTTCTGCTGTTCAATGCGATGGGAACAATGATTATGTGAATATACCGTATAATTCCGTATTTGATTTCTCAACAGGCAGTTTTACGATTACGGCGTATGTAATTCCATCGGCGTCACAGGGTAAAGATATGGTTAGCAATAGATTAGCTGATACCTCAGCGTATAAAGGATATAGTCATTACACTGTAGCAGGAGGATATATTACCGGTAGAATAGCCGATGGCACAAATGGTCCTTCTGTTTCAGTGACCAGTTATTCTACCTCTGACTGGAATTTTACGGCGTTTGTCGTAGATAGGAGTTCAAACGAGATGAAATCGTATTTGGATCTTACTGCCGGTACCGCTGCTGATATCTCTACTACTGGCAACATAAGCAATGGGGCTAATGCCCTTCGGATTTGTACGGGCGCGAAAGGTTATTTTTCCGGCAAGATTGACGATGTCCGCGTCTACAACCGCGCCCTCTCTGCCGCGGAAATCGTGGCGATTTATAACGGAACGAAGTAAATTTTTGATTTTGCGTTTGTTTTTAATCTAGCGAGAAATTCCTGCCTGTACAGATGTGGTAGTTCACAAAAGATATTTTAAATCACTCTACGGTGTTACATACAGCACTATGCGTATAGTGCTGTATGTAATTATCTTTCTTACTCTTTTTCTTTTCTTTATTCCTTTTCTCTTTTTCTATATTTTTCTTTTTACTTTTTTTCTCTCGTTTTTCCTCCCCCCTTTTTTATTTCTCTCGTTTCTCGCTTATGGCACTATGCTATAGCATAGTGCTGTATGTAGCTATCTTTTTTGCTCTTTCTCAATTTCTCATTCTCAATTTTTAATAATTGAAAATTACATTTTTTATTTTCTGGCATAATTTAAAAAGGTTATAATTAAGAGGTGTATGATTCAATAATGAAATCCCAGAGTGGTCAGTCGTTGGTGGAAATTCTTGTCGGTCTTGCAATCGGATCGCTTTTAATTGGCGCGTCCAGCATCGCTATAATTGGTATTTTGAAATCCAGCGTTTCTACGCAAAATCAACAAGCTTCATCGGCTTTTAATCAAGAGACTTTGGATAGAGTGAGATCTTTTTCCAATTCTAATTGGAATGATTTAAATACTCTTACGAAAGGTTCAGGCACGAATTATTTTTTGAACGCGAGCGGTTCAACCTTTTCAGTTATAACGGGCAAAGACGGCATTATTGACAATGATGTGCTAAGCGGACTTGCGGCGCGATGGGGATTTGACGAGGCGACTTCCACTATAGCTACTTCCACTTATGACGGAACCGGAAACAATAATACCGGTAGTATGTCTGCTGGCGCGACGAGAAACGCGGCAACTTGTAAAATAAATTTTTGTTTAAGTTTTGACGGGTCTAGCGGATTTATTTCAGTGAGCACTTCTTCCAGCGTGAATATAACAGGCGCGATTTCTCTTGCTGCTTGGATAAAAACTTCGGCGACGAATGATTATTCGGGCATCATTTATAAAGTAAGCGGTAACAATGGTTATCAGATGAGTTTTCATACAAGCGGGGCAGTCAGAGCAGATTTTTATAACGGCAGTGGAGCCATTACACCAATTTATTCCACGACTAATGTGGAAGATAATAATTGGCACTTTGTCGTGGCAACTTATGACGGAACGACGGCGAAAATATATGTTGATGCTGTTTTGGGAACTACTGCGCCGACTGGCTCAGATTATGTAACTGCCGCTAGCGATACATCGTTTATTGTTGGCAACGATAGTGGCGCCGCGAGCCGTTATTATAACGGATTACTTGACGATGTTCGCGTTTATAATCGCGCGCTTTCCGCGAACGAAATTCAAAGAATTTATGATAGCGGTCGTTACGCGCGATATTTTGTCATTGAAAATGTTTGCCGCACGAATGATGCTTCAAGCACGATAAGTAGTGTCGCGCCGTGCGGTGGGAGCGATATTAATGATCCTCTAACTCAACAAATAACCGCTTATACTGAATGGACGCCGCCGGGCGGTAGCATCTATCAATCCAGCGTGGTTGATTATATCGCGAGAAGTAAAAATGCCGTGTTTCACCAAACGGATTGGTCGGGAGGCACGGGACAAACTGGCGCAATAACGGAAGTGAATAATAAATTCGCGAGTTCTTCCAATATAGCGACTTCCACCATTGGCTCGGTGAGAATACAGGGATTGTAGTTAGGTTTTAGATTATAGGTTTTAGGTGTTAGAATTAAGGTTATGCAAAAGGTGAATTTTAGTGAAAATTTGGAAAAAAGTTTGGATAGAATCGGGCAAGGGATTAAAAATAATAAAATTGAGATTGGGCGGGAAACGGAAAAGAGAGAGATTGTGAAACAATCAATTAAGCAAATCGCGGAGACGGAATCGGAAAATTTACCGAAAGAAGAAATAGAAAAATCTTTAAAAGAAGACGCAAATTTGCCGTCTTATTTAAATGTTGACACTGACGAAAAAATCAAAAAAGAAGTGGAGAAATTGATAACGGTTGTTTTGAAAGAAGGATTGGAAAAAGGATTAAAATTAGCGAAGAAAAAAAGCGCTTTTGTGGAAGACGCTTTCCACGACGCGCTTACGGAAAAACTTTTACCGGAACTGGAAAAACGAGGAATTATTTAAAAGGCTCTAGACTTTAGGCGCTAGGCTTTAGAATTTAGAAAATAGCGCGTAGAAAGTAACAAGTAGTAAGGAATTTTTAATTATTCTAATTGTTCTAATTAACCTAATTGACCTAATAAATTCCCAATGTCTAATAATTAGGTGTTATTTAGAATAATTTATAAATGTTTCGCATATCGTTTCTATAATTTAAAAACTATCGTTTGTAATTTATAACCCAATTTATGCTTACTATCGTTTTTCTTACCTTTTTAATTATTGCCATAGGATTTCTTTTATTTTTTTTGTTTCGTCGTTTGCGGCATAAACGATTGACTGATTTATTAAAACTAAAACTTTTTTTGATTAGTTTGCCCGCGAGCTCAAAGGAGAGCAAGGATTTGAAACAAGAGATCAATCTTTCCGAGCAATTGTTCAGCGCGCTTGTTTCTTTCAAGAAGCCGTTTATTTTTGAAGTAGCCGTGCCTTATGTAGGCGAGGAGATCCGATTTTACGCGGCGGTGCCGGGAAATTTAGGCGATGCTCTAATGCGCCAGATTCAATCATTGTGGGGCGACGCGCATATTGAGCCTTCCGACGATTATAATATTTTCAATTATAGCGGTGTTGCTATTGGAGCTTCTTTAAAACAAAAAGAGAGGTTTATGTTGCCTTTTAGAACTTACAATGAAATGAATGGAGATACTTTCTCGCCGATTTTGGGAGGATTAACAAAAATAAACGAATTAGGCGAGGGTGGCGCGGTTCAATTTATTGTTCGGCCGGCGCCCGCCAAAATGAAAAAGATATTGCTTTCGGTTTTACGGTCTTTGCGGAAAGGAAAAAAATTAAAAGAAGTAATGCGTTCGCCGTTTTCAATTACTTTTGGAGATTTTTTTGAAGCTTTTCAAAGCAAGCCGAAAGAAAATAAAAATTCGGAACCAAAAATAATGGACGAATCGGCTATTAAAGCCGTGGAGATGAAAGCGGCAAAACCTCTTTTTGAAGTTAACGCCAGAATTTTTGTTTCCGCGCCTGATGAAACGAAAGCTAACGCGATATTTCACGGAATCGCCGCCGGTTTTTCGCAGTTTGGCGCGCCTTATCGCAACGAATTGGAAATTGACAAACCGAAAAAAATGAACGAATTAAATTACGAATTTTCTTTTCGTTCTTTTAACGAAAAAGAAATTATGGTTTTGAACAGCGAAGAATTAGCAAGCATTTTTCATTTGCCGACGGCATTTACCGATGTTCCGAGAATAAAAATAGTGAAATCTAAACAAGCGCCGCCGCCTTTGGAATTGCCGCAGAAAGGAACACTCATTGGAGAAAGTTTATACAGAAATGAAAGGAAACAGGTTTATATTACGGACGATGACCGAAGGAGACATCTTTATATAATTGGGCAAACTGGCACTGGAAAAACTAATCTGATGCTTAATATGGCCGTTGCCGATATTAAAGCCGGTAAGGGTTTGGCGATTATTGACCCGCATGGGGAATTTGCCGGTGATGCTTTGGGTATTATACCGAAAGAAAGATACGATGATGTAATATTTTTTAATCCAGGTAATTTAGAAAAATCTTTGGGGCTTAATATGTTGGAATATGACTTTGCTCATCCGGAAGAAAAAACTTTTATCGTGAACGAAATGCTCCAAATTTTTGACAAATTATATGATTTGAAAACGACCGGCGGGCCGATGTTTGAGCAATATATGAGAAATTCCCTTTTACTTTTAATGGAGGATATGCCTAACGAGCCGGCAACATTAATGGAGGTGCCAAGGGTTTTTTCTGATGTGGAATGGCGGAAGAAAAAATTAGCGAGAATTAAAAATCCCATAGTTTTAGATTTTTGGGAAAAAGAGGCGGTGAAGGTGACGGGTGAGACATCGCTCGCGAATATGACAACTTATGTCGGTTCCAAATTTAATGTGTTTTTGAATAACGATTATATGCGACCGATTATCGGACAAACAAAATCCGCTTTTAATTTTCGGGAAATTATGGATAGTGGCAAGATTTTATTGATTAATCTTTCCAAAGGAAAAATTGGCGACATTAATGCTAATCTTTTAGGCTTGATTATTGTTGGCAAATTGCTTTTTGCCGCTTTGAGTCGCGTGGATGTGCCACAGGAACAGAGAAAAGATTTTTATCTTTACATTGACGAGTTTCAGAATTTTACGACTGATTCAATAGCGGTAATTTTATCGGAAGCGAGAAAATATCGTTTGAATTTGACAATCGCGCACCAATTTATCGCTCAACTCGGCGAAAAAATAAGAGATTCGGTTTTTGGCAATGTCGGTTCCATTATCGCAATGAGAACAGGCGCGCAAGACGCGGAATTTTTACTGAAACAATTTGAACCGGTTTTCAACCAGCACGATTTGGTTAATATTGATAACACCAAGGCGTGCGTTAAACTGCTTATTGATGGTCAACCGGCGAAGCCTTTTAGTTTGGCGACAAAGAGAGCGGAAATAGGCGATAGAGAGACGGCAAAAAAATTAGAAGAGATGACGCTTTTGAGATATGGCAAAGACAGGCACGAAGTGGAACAGGAAATATTTCAACGGTTAAGGAATTGATAAGGCTCTAGGCGATAGGCTTTAGGCATTAGAATTTTATGAGAAAAGATTTTATTTTAGTAACAATTATTGGTTTTTTGGTAGGCGCGTTGGTTTTAATGCCACTTAAAACTTTGGGGTTTGATTTAAAAATTTGGCTGATTTTGTTGTCTATTTTTGGTTTTACGATTTTCGCGCCAATCGCTTTTTGGGTTTTGCAAAAATTAAGCAAATTTTGGCCGGTTTTGCATCAATTCGGGAAATTTGCCGCCGTCGGCACGCTTAATTCTTTGTTAGATTTAGGCACTTTGAATCTTTTAATTTTTATCACTGACATAGCAGGTGGTTGGCATTTTACTCTTTTTAAAACCATTGCATTTCTCGTGGCAAAAAATAATAGTTATTTTTGGAATAAATTTTGGACTTTTGAAGATAAAAATAAAGTTGCTTGGAAAGAATATCTTAAATTTGTCACATTCACTTCTATCGGAATGATTATGAATGTGGCGGTGGCTTCTTATATCGTAAATGGCATAAAACCGCCGTTTCTAATTACCGACAGACTTTGGGCGAATATCGGCGCTATTGCCGCGATGCTTATTGTGACTCTTTGGAATTTTTTCACTTATAAGAGGTTTGTGTTTAAAAAGTAGAATCTAGAAAATAAAAATCCCGTAAAACTTTAATTTTTACGGGATTTTTTTGATAAAAGCTATTGAAGATTTTTTTCAAGAATTGTGATTATTTTCACAATGTCTTCTCCGTCATCTATTCCAGATATATGTGAATCAATAAAATTTTTTGCCTGCCGAGACATTGTTTGATAGTATTCTTCATCTTCTTTTTGTTGTTTTATATATGATATTGGTTTTGTCCAGTAACCGTAGATATTTCCAAGAAAAACTTTGTCGTCGGTAACTTGTTCGCCGATTTCTGTTCTGTTAAATCCGTATCGATTTCTACCAGCATTTTTAAAATGAGTGTCAAGAATTTTAAGATATTTTATAAATCCGGTAAATTGACCAAAATCAAAATTTTCCAGTGCTGAAATAATGGGTTCTATTGCGTTTTTATCATACCAATGTGACACAATATTAAAAAAATCTGTAATTATTTCTATTCCATCGTCGCTTTTGGTTTTTAGTTTGATCAAATCGGTTTTCGTTTCGATCAAATCCGGAAGTATTTTTTTTAATCCGTTTAGTGGATTAAAAAATATTCTTATAAATGAATACTTCAAAAAGTTCATTATTTTCATTTCAGTTCTCCTAATAGTTTAGACTAGAATACTATGCTCTAGCATAGAGTCTAGTTTATGTTTTAACTTGATAATTCCGACCAGCTTGCTGGTCGGAGCGTCATTTCAAGATACTAAGTTAAGTTTAGCATAATAGAATAAATATGTCAAGTGCATAAGGTAATGTGCACATACATATGGCGGTTTCTCCTACAATGGAGGAATGGCAATATGTATGGCAAAAACAATTAAAGAGGAGCGCCTAAGATGGGTACTCCCAATAATAAACAAAGAG
>Ga0209541_10001963_pt1 | contig 39833 bp, 40 predicted proteins | sample RifCSPlowO2_01_FD_184027 | JGI IMG/M metagenome (GOLD analysis project Ga0209541, IMG submission 184027) | Groundwater microbial communities from Rifle, Colorado - Rifle CSP2_plank lowO2_0.1 (SPAdes) (version 2) | ecosystem: Environmental > Aquatic > Deep subsurface > Groundwater | place...
CGTCCATTGAGGTCATCTCGTATTCGAGTTCCTTTGATTTATCTACCACCCGATCAGTGAAATAACGCGGAGTGGCCGTCATGAACAGTCGTTTCTTTGATTTGATTTTCTTATCATCCAATACTGCGGCGAAATTACTCTCTACATACCCAGTGGTGCGATGAGCCTCGTCTGCTATTACGAGATCAAAGATCGGCGCTCCCTGCTTTTGGGCCGCTATTATGCGATCCGATGATTGGTACGTGCAAAATATGATGACAGGCTTAGCGTGCTTTTTTTGCAGAAAGTGGGCAATGCCCTTCGGTTCTGTTGTGACTTCGATACCAAGATCCACCGTTGAAGAAATAGCGTGGTCTTCGCCACTTTGAGTCACAGTGTCGTCCGAGCACACCACTATTCTGTCAAAATCATGCTTCGCATTCGCCGACCACTCAAGAAGTGTTTGGTTAATGAGAGAAAGTGACGGAACAAGAAAAAGCGTTCTTTTGCTTCTTAATTTCTCATGAATCCACAAAGAGGTTAAAGTTTTGCCAGTACCACACGCCAGTATTAGTTTCCCTCGATCGTTTTGCTTGAAGCCTTCTAAGACATTCCTAATGGCCTCTTCTTGATGTGGTCTGGGAGTTTTCTTTAGTTTAGGTTGTGGCTTCTCTCCCAAATGATGCGGCCATTGTAATTCCTCGCCTAGCAAGTCGCCACGCAACACAAAACCAACAGGGATTTGCTGTCCTGCTATGGTACGCCTCGCATTGACTCCAATGTCATCAGTTGTGGCGATAATAAGACGAAACTTGATGTCTGGACGATTTGATTCCGATAGAAAAGAATCTAACTCACTTTTAGGAATAGAGCGGTCTGGATTTATACCCTTTGCCTGGATTGCCCATGTTTCGCCCTCATTAGTCTCAGCAACCAAGTCTATCCCTGTATCAGGCCCCCAACGCTTGGGCCAATCTCGCCAGTGCCAAACATACTTAAACTCACCGCGATACTTTGGCGCATTCTCAAGATAAAATTTACAAAGACGCTCAAAAGCATTGCCCAGCTCTTGCACTGAACCTTTGCGTATCTGCTGGTCAATATATTCAAAACTTCCGGGTTCAGTCATTAAGCCAACTTATACCACGAAAAGGCTCTATTTCAAAGGCTGGGAGGGGTATCTAGTTGAGACCTAACTCTTTCTCTCCGTGACGATGAACTGCTGGGGGGTATTTGGTTGAAGGTGAGGCTCCCAGTCGCATCGGCGCGCTTGATCTCCTCCACCCTATAATTAGTAATATCCCCCACCAACAGCAGTCATGCCAGCAAGTATGGCTACTATGATGAGAACCGGTATAATCCCTCGTTGTTTATTGGGCACGGTTATTTAATTAATTTGTATTCTTTAGTTTCCACGTTGTACTGCCAAAGTTGAATTTTCTTGTTGCCATTATCCTCAGTTTGATAATATTCGACAGTAAATTTTATATTGTTATCCTTCCAGTCGATGAAGTCAATATATTTACTTGTCCATTTTTCGCCAATATCAGGATCAACCTTTGTCTCTTCTCCTGTCCTTAGATTAACATAAACTAGATAAGTGTGCCCACCGGGGTACAGCCTGATTCCGACAGTGTATAGTATGTATCTTTCATCTTGAATTAACCCGAAACCCATACCATTCTCCACACTACCCAAATCCCTGTACTCACCTGTATTTACATTCACCCCGCCTAATTGTCCGTAATGTACTGCGTTACCGGAATTATTTAAGTCATTTATTACAAAGTACAACTCATTATTTTTTCTGAATACATAAAGTCACTCAGGGAACTCCACCAGCCTGGAACATATTCATCGATAAAGCCCCTACCAGGTTGGGGCATTAATTCGAATGTCAAGTCTAAGACAATTTCATGATTGTCGGCTCGACGGATTGAAGTCATGGAGTACTCCATCGGTGAATTTGGTATACTCTTGTACTCATACTTGACATCCTCGGGGGATATTCCTTCGCCTGAATCTATAGCATCATCAAAGCTATTCATTAGAGCGTACACAGAGTCGTCAATAAAGTATATCCATTTTTCTATTTTATATTTTGTGCCGTTTTCATCGCTGAAGTATCTTTCAAACACATATGAATTATGGTTCGGCTTTGAATAAGCGCCGAAATGCTCCGTCAAATCCTTCACGTCTTTAGATATCTTATTTCTCAGGACGTAACTCTCTTTAGAGTCTGTAAATGGTGGGATATTTGATGATTGTACGTCTATAATTTGTTTATATTCTTTAGTGTCAAGGTTGTATGCCCATTTCTCTGTCCTGATTAGTTCTCCACCACATCTAGAATCGTAGTATTCAACAACCAGCTCCACCTCATTATCACTTAACCACTTGTCGTGGCTAAGTTGTAGTGCGACTCCGTTTTCACTTTCCGTATGTATTCCATTAATTTCTGAAATCGTCTTTACTTCGCCGACCTCCCCGTTATTGATACTTGCATAATCAACAGAGGTGAGCGCTAGACAAGCGCTCATAACATATTTCGCATCAGCAACAAAAAAGCTCCCTGAGGGCGAAACATCTGGCAAACCACCTATGTTGGTGTTAGATAAGTAATACACAACACGCTTGTTTGAACCGTCTAGGTTTGACCAGATAACATAGGCCGAAGGATTGTGAGATCCAAAGTTTATTGGGTCGTCCACTACGACCTGGATCTGGTTTACCTGCCTTATGACTTGTGGCTCGGAAGCAGTGTACTCGTTCAGGGCATAACCGTCTCCTTCAACGGGGTATGAGTCCTTTACAAACTGTTGATAATCAAGGACTTTGACCGGCAACTCTGTAACTCTTTGTCTACTACGAAGAACGCCCAGAGTGATCCCTCCCACAAGTATTATTAAAACTATACCCAAAATTATTTTTTTCATTTCTTTTTCTTAGCCTGGCCTGGTGGTATCTTACCTTAGTCCTCGTGGTTGCTACTTTACCTCTGTGTATGTTTTTGTTTGGACATTATACTGCCAGGTCTCAGTTGGGTATATGGTACCAATACTATCTGAAACCTGTCTTTCTAACGTAGTTGTATCGTCATCGATCAAGGTGTAGTTTCCGATTGATTCACTCAGATTAAGTGGGTCAGCACTTATTTTATGCCGTGTCACGTAGTCTTGAATGCTGTCCGGAAAATCAGGGGCCATATTTTTTGATGGATCAATCAAATTTATATGAATTTCTCGAGAAAAATAGCAACACGCACCTTGGCGGTACAGCTCATCATAAATCACAACCGAATTATCTATCCTCAATGTGTCTTGTAGGACCTTTTTTGAACCAAAGAATTCACACAACACCTTAATACTTTCCCCATCTGCGGATGAAGAAACAACAAAACCCCTTGTTCCGCCGGTCCCAGACCACTCTGGGATTTCGATAAATTGGATGATAGCCTTTGTTTTGGGGTCGGTAATCTCCGCAGTAATTGACGCCTCCTGATCGTTTATGTCACTTGCGTCTATTAATCTCTTGTCAATTAATTCGTTTGTAATATCAGAAATACTTAATGGTTTATAATTATCACCCCGATCATAAAAGTGCCAAAAGACTAGAAGTCCTGCAAAAAGAGCGAGACCAAACGCGACTAGGAATTTCTTGTCTAAGGTAGTCATTTCTTTTTGCTTTTAACTTTACTGCTACTGCGGTTGTCCTTGTTATCATCGTTCTTTTCTTCATTATCCTTTTTGTCCCCCCTTACCGTTCCCAGATATTTTCTCGTGCTCACTCTCATTATCCCCGTCCTTGGCGTTTTTGTCATGCTTCTTGTTAGACTCACACTCCCCATTCTTGTCCCCGTGGGCTAAGTGAGCTGATACGGCCGAAGCGGGCAAGTATAGGGTATGGGCATTGCCGGATCGGCGATACCAAAACCTTACTCAACTTGCTTGTATTCCTTGGTATCAATGTTGTATTCCCATAACTCATCCATAGTAATCCCTGTGGAACAAGGTGTCGTTGAGTATGAGAAAGTAATACTGACACCAGCCCATGATTTTGCTATCGATGATACAATTGTATCCTCTGGTAATCCATTGGGGTTAAGTGCTGTGACTGCCTTTTTTGCTATTAGGTCAATCACATAACTTAAGTTACGAGTGTCACATTCAGCGCCTCCAGATCCATAACGTACTGAAATATAATCCCCGTTTGAGGCAACAAGTAAACTATCGAAGTATTCCGTTCCTGGTAACGCTAGAACTGAATGCTGCGAGCCAGATTCAATGTTTATCGCCACAATTTCTGACTGTGCAGACGACCACGGAGCATCCGGTGGGGTTGGAGTAACAGTAAGACCAACATAGACCTCCTTACGAACTAAGTTTAATCCAAGGACAAAAAGTTCTCTACCATTGATTGTTGTTTCCTCAAGTGATAGAGATTTGACTACTCCATCAACGGTATTTCTCACGGTGATAGTATTGTTGCTAACAGTGTATTCGTAGTTTGCTGAATTTAACTTATTATCTTTGCTCACTACCAAGTACACGCCAAGAATAGCGACCAAAAGCACGAAGAAAGGGGCGGTGTACTTTTTCATTTTTTATCCTCTTTTGAATGCTTACTTCTGGACGATTGGATTGATTACTCTCTTGCCAAAATCTTTACTGGTCTTTGTTTCAGTACTAATCAAAACTGTGGGATCATTTGCATTAAAAGTTGTAACTGTTGTGGTAGACAATAGCCACTCACCGCTTAGGTAGAGATAGCTTTCAGTTTCCGCGTACCTCGTCAGACTACCACTAGTATGATGAATTTCTAATGATTGGCCATTGATCGCGATGCGACTAAAGGGGTCACCATTGCCCCCAACGCCCCCGCAGGTAGAACATCTCACCGCTGTATCAGAAACTATGGATGTATCATAAAGTCCATTTGGAAGTCCGAATAAGATTATCAGTAGCCTGTTATTTTCAATCCCCTTCACGTCCGTATCCAGTACCACCACCCGATCCTCATGTGAATCATTATTAAGTTGACCTCTTTGATCATCAATTACCCGCCAGCCCACATTGGTATACTTGTCTATAATTTCATCAAATGTTGCGTTTTCTTTGGGGATCCTTGTTCCCCCACTGTTCTTCGAAATCACCAAAACCACTAGGATTACGAGGGCCAAGATTAGTAATACGCTTATTAGAATTGGTTTTCTATTCATATATTATTCGTCTCTAGAATTAGATTTTGAATTTTTGCCTTTCTTATTTATATTATCTTTTCCTTCACTCCTGTTGTTTTCCTTGCTATCCTTGTTTTCTTTGTTTTCCTTCTTGCCTTCTTTTTTCACTCTTTTATCATCCACATCACTAACTTCTCTTTCGTCTTTACCTTCATCTTTTTCCTTTTCTTTCTCCTTGTCGCCATCGGGCTTCTCATTTTTACACTCTCCCTTTTTATCTCCATGCGCCATGTGGGCAGATATTGCGGATGCAGGGAGAAATAGCGTTTTAGAGTTGCTTGGATTGCCCGGTGGCCGATGGCAGATGGTTACTTTGTCTGAACTCAGCGATGGCAGGAATTGATCACCATTCATTAATTTTCCTCCTACAACAGTCTTCTCAAAAGTACCGTCTCCATTTTGATCTACTTTTATCGTCACACCGCCTGTATCCGTTAAATTTGCCCAATCTATTTTATATTCGTGGATCGAACCTATGGTTGAGGGGATATTATCCATCTTTACCTGGATTGGACTAGAGCTATTGGTGAAATTGGCAATAACAAAATCATAAGTTCCGCTTTCCTTCCCAACTACTCTAAAGGTGTAGGTCGAATTTGGTACTAATATCGAGGCCTCTTCATAGTTAATATCGTCATAAACAACGTTAGAAATCTGGTCCACGATTTTAGATCCATCATAACCGGTTAAATTGTTACTGCCATCGATTATCTGCAAATAAGCAGGGGAACCAATGCAAAGTTCTGTCTTGTTCTTATCAACCAACAGTAATTTTTGATACAGGGCTGAGGAAGTAGCATAGGAACCTGACGTTGGAAATACGTCGTGTGCTTGTAACAAAGAATACGCAACAGATGAGAGATAGTTAGAGTTTAATGGATTATCAAAAAGATAATAACAACTTACCTTTTCCCCTTCAGTGTTTCTTGCCTGACCCAACCTTCTGCCGAAACCGTTGTACCCTCGCAAGGCGAGGAAGGCCTTAAGGTCATTATCGTCAATCGTAATTGCCCCCTTAGTAAGCCATGGACGTACAAGTAAGCTATTTTTTACTAGACCCCTTTTAGAGGCGTATTTTTGAAGTAAAACTGAGAGCCCATTCTTCACACTTGAATACAGTGATTGTTCAGTATTCTGGTAATAAGAAATGAGCGGTGTCCCAGCTTCCGTATTAGCCACCATATTGTAGTGGAATCCGACCCCGTTAGGTTTGTAGCAATTTTTATAGTAGTTTTGTGAAGAAACGCTTGATTGGTCAACGTAATCTTTACACGGATAAACCACTAGGCCGACTACCCCGCTTCTGTTGTCGAACATTCCGGCTGTTTTATCACGGGAATATGTTTCTCCCCCGACTAGAAACGACTTGAATTTAAATGAGGTTGGTATTGAACTCAGCTCGGGCTGTAATCTGTTAGCCTCAAGAGACGTATTCAATAATGGTAAGGTGAGAGGACCTACATCTCCACTAGTAGTGAGGCTTTTGGAAGTCTGAAATGATTTTACTGCGGCTACTGTGGAATCGTCGAATGATCCGTTTGGAGTACCAGTGTAATAGCCCAGTTTCTTCAGTAAGAGTTGCAAATAAGTGACGTCCTTCTGGTAACCAGCAACTGTTAATTGTCCGGGAGCATGGCCGTAATCAAATGTGATTAGTTCGTTATCAAAATCGGATAGAGCACCGCCAGATTCTTCAATTAATGTAGCAAGATACAAATCGATCGGGAATTGACCTTCCGTCGCTAGATGTTGATTTAAAAATATATCCTTATCTCCATCATTTTTATCAACAACACTAAAATCATTTCCGCTGTACAAATTTTTATCCGTAGAAGAATCCGCCCAGTAATGAGCCACTGCTTTTGCCAGTATATCTAATCTTTCGGTTCTAGTATTTGCAGTACTTGTTGCGGCACGGGCATTGAATAAATCTTTTTGTGCTTGAGTGGTCGCTTCTCGTAAACTACCTGAATCAATAAAGCCAACAACTTCATCAGCTACATCACGCACTTTGTATGGATCCGAGGCGTCGTCTAGTAATTCTAAAACCCAGCCATTAGGTAACTCTTTGAGTTTTATTGTTTTAGCACTGTCTTGGTAAAATGTTGCGGTCAGTGGATTAGAAAATGTAGAGCCGTCTTTTACTTCCATCCAGCGGTCAGTTCCTCCCCCTGACGGTGGTGGTGGAGGCGGTGTAACCCTCGGGCAGGGACTGCCAGTTCCCCATGCATTTGCACAAGCCCAAGGAAGGGCATCAGCACCGATGCTTGGGACATCATACTTATTGGCACAGTGATTGGGGTTAGCAGGAGCTGGGTCTTGCTTGCAATCAGTGAATTTTTTCCAGTAGTTACCTCTATCAGTTATGTTGGCGAGAGTCATGCCACTCGCGACTTGGGAGATATCCGTGCCGTTGCCCTCCCAATTGTTCTGGGTGAACGTCACAGGGTCCACGTTGTCCACGTAGGCACCTAGAGCGGCATTCTTAATGGTGGAGCCTTTCGCCTTTATGCCATAGGTTGGCAGACCGTCACTGTTGAAATCTTCAATGAATAAGCCTGTATCTGCCCCAATAGAAGTGACGTTAGACATGCTGAGCTCAGACATACCCTCAATGTGCACGTTCTGGGCCAAGTTAGTGAGTATGACAGACTCGATTGAGCCACCGGTGGGGGATGGGACGATGATAATGTGTGTGGCTACGTACACAATGCCTCGGGCGAAGCCGGTCACGTTTAGGTTTTTGACTGTCACGTTGGACATATCCGTGTACACACCGTCGTCGGTGCCTACGCCAATCACTTTATGTATAACACTCGTGTTTGGATCCTTGCCGTCGAGCGTGATGCCGTTATCTTCAATGGCGATGGTTCGATTGCCATCTTTGTTCACGTCGGTGGTTAGCGCGCAGGTTTTGGTTGCTGGAAACCAGATGCCGATTGATTTGCAATCCCCACCAGCGGCATACAAGTTCCAGATGTTGCCTCCTAGGTTAATGTGATAGGTCGAGGGATTGGCCTTGATGATGAACTGTTGGCCTTGCTTGGAGGCGTAGTCGAGGGTGAGGGTGCCTTGCTTGCTGCTGTGGGCCACGGCGTGGTCGCGATAGCCTCGGGTGTACACGTGCAGGTCGGTGTCGGCGGGTAGGCCTCCCACTGTCACGGTGGTGGTGGCAGGGATACCGCCCCAGATGTGCCACCAGGGGTTGTATGGCTTCACACGCACCACACTCATACCGGGCAATGATTCGATGGAGGTGTCTGTCCAAGTGGAGTTGGTGGTTTTGGTGGGCCAGCCCAGCGGCTCGCTCACAGTTAGCTCCTTGCCACGTTCGTGGGAGTAGCCCTTTGGCCCCTTGGCCTTAGCTGAGGTAATTAGGGGAAACGTTAACACCGGCACCAAGAGGATGAGGGCACAGAGTAGAGCCACCCGTTTCATTAGAGAGAGTATGGGGGATGATGCAAATAGTGTCAACTCCTCACAGCCTTTCTTAACTCACGGCGACAGGTGGCGTAGCTTGGGATGGTCTCGGCCACTAGTGACCAAAAGGCTCGTGAGTGGTTATGCTCTCGCAAGTGGCACATCTCATGCACTACGAGATAATCTTGCAGATGGGGTGGCAAGTGAGCGATGCGATAATTAAAATTTAGGTTACCTTGTTTCGAGCAACTACCCCAGCGCGAACGTTGATTGCGTATAGCTACTCTCCCCCACTTTAAATTGTAGTGCTGATTGAAGTGCGCCAGCCGCTCCATCACCAAATCCCGAGCACCCTCCTTGTCCCGCAAATAATCCCGTCGCGGCCCACCCAAGGCGCCCACTCTCCTCCGCCGTATGCGATACAAAATCCTGAACACTTCTATAAATTCTTGAGGATGAACTCCACCCGCTCGTTTGGTGCTAGCACTGGCACATCGATTAGTTCGTAGCCAACCTCTTTGTACGCTTCAATTATCGCCTTATGTATCGCCATCGCATGTGCGGAGTGTTCGAATCTTGAATTGTCGGTTTCGTAATAATTTAGCGGAGCGAGCAGAAATATTTTGTAATATCTGCCTTTGTCCAAATCTTCTAACTGCTTTGGAGGTGGCACGTTAGCCAGTTTGCAATAACCGTAACCGTCTATTATGCTCCGGTCGCAAAAGACTACTTCGCCCTTGGCCGCCGCCTCCAACTCTAACTGCCTCACCGCCACAAGCTCCTGAAACTTAGCAATATCCCTATTGGGCAAGGCGTCACTGCCCTTCAACTTCTCCTCTTCAATTATCATCCGGGCCGCCTCGGGCACAATCGAGTAGCCCTTCTGCATCAACAATTCAATCAAAGTTGTCTTACCAATCCCCGGCCCACCCGTGAGTACATACTTCTTCATGTGATTTAGTCGAAATTACCAGGTCTCGAATTTACTAATTAGCATACCGCGCAATCGATTCTGCGGAATCGTGTCGCGTACCGTTCATTGATACGCGACCCAGGGCGCAGCGTTGTTATTATACCACTCGTCCTATCTCATTTTCTGTCGCAAATAATGTTTACGGCGAGGGGCTAATTATTCGCTATGGCTGATCCCACTCTTTTCGCCTTGCTTGCCTTTCGCGCTCAAGAGTTTCAAGTCTCTCAATCCGTTCCTTGAGTTTGATTAACGTTTTGTCCGAAACTTTGTTTCTATCGAATTTTAAATCCTGGCCGTATTCGCTCTCCTTATAAACCTGATTCTCTAGATTGATACCATTGCGCCCTATCGCAGTAGCTCGCTTCGCATACATATCGAAAATGTTTTGTTTAACTATGGTATATACGTCCACGCCTTGTTGCCCTGCCTCTTGCCTCGCCACAACAATGTCAACCTTCGCCTCGGGGAAGGTGGTGACAAGCTTGGCGACCCGTCGCTCTCGCAACAACTCAACATCACTGCGCCACTGGACCTTGTCGACCTCCTCAAGCAACGCCCTCTTGCCATCCCGCAAGTGAACAAGAGCTTCGCTGTCGTGTAGATATGCGTTGCTATTCTCGTCGACCTTGCCAACCACTCTTCGCGCCTCTTTTGTGGCTTCTTCGTTACTTCGGCTGATGCCGAGCTTTCGAGGCAGTACCGCAGTAATATACTTTCTGTCTAGCACTCCCTTGATATGGACCTCGTTTTCGAAATGATCCTCAATTTCACCAATTGGCATGTCGATAATTAAAACACCCTTTTGTCCATATCCAACAGCCTCGCTTAAGTCAGTGGACGCAGAGATGTAGGGGGTAAGGTCGCGATCAGCATAGCCGCCATTGTGTCCAAGTTGTTTGTAAACTAGCGTCCTCCTTGTGCTTTCGCCTGATAAAACATCGTCTTCAAATCTCTCAAGGTCTTCGTCGAGCTTACTTTGCGCCCATTCACTTAAATACGGTCTGACTTTATCAACATATGCTATTAAGTTTGCGTAAGTTGGGTTGTTCGCCAATGCTTCCACCTCCGGCCTGACGGCCTCCAGTACTTCGGGCTTCTTTGTCTTTTCATCAGTCTCGCCCCTCAATGCATACGGGACTTGCTCGAGAAGTGATGCGTCGAGGTGACTAACGCCTCTGTAGAGACGGATCATCCTTGATTCTGGTATCTCTGTCTTCTCAAGAATAACTGCCTCCTCAAACTCACCCCCGCCACCAATTGTCACAACCCTTGTTTTGACTCCGGCCTCTTTGAAAAGTTTCGCAAGCTCCTGCCCTGGAGTTTGCTCCCTGTTCATCACCTCACTCTCCATCTCCATTTCTTGTGGCGCTCCTTCAAACACAGAACAATCCTACTATGTACACTAAACAAACTCAACAAAGGCTAATTGGATGCGCTCCGCGGGCTATGGTGGGCCGGCGGAGCGCTGGATATCGGAGTTGATCGGCAATCAATCGTTGACGAAACCCGCGAGCTGGCGCATGTGAGCCGGCCAACGAGCGATGGTCCCACGGACAAGACGAAACTGTCGCTCGAGACCGTCGATGATCTCCTCGACCATCTTGTCGACTACCTCGTCTCTGAACGCTAATTATCAAATATGTTGACCAAATAGGCGTCGATGAAACGTTGGTCGACGTCGTAGAAGTTCTTGTTGTCATTATGAAGACGAAGGGCAAGAGCCTTGCCCACGAAGCGCCAGTGCCAAGGCTCGAAGACGTAGTAGGCGTTGCCTTGTGGGTAGGAGAGGATGAAGCCATACTTGTAGGCATTGGCGAGGAGCCATTGGTAAGCAACTGTCTTATCAAAACCAGTAAGTCCACCACCTAGCCCGGTGGTGATAAAATCAATCGTGGTGCCAAGTTGATGCTCGGAGTAGCCTTGATCGGCCGAGAACTGATTGGCCGTGCCAGCGCCATAGAGCACGCTATACTCCCCCTTGAGGTTGGCCTGCTCTACGAACGAGCGGTAAGCCGAAGAGACATATATGGTTACACCCGCTGCTGTGGCGTCGTCAATCATGCGCCTTAGATTTTGCAACACGGGCGTGAGTAAGGTTGCCCCACTCTCCTCGCGGTAAAGATACTTCTTATCTATTGATGTGAGCTGGAAGGGCACGTAGTGCTCGTTCAAGAAGTAGACTTTGGAATATTTACCCAAGAGTTCGGTGTCGATCTTAGAGAGTTTGTCGAGCGTGCCCACCGTATTGCCTATAACCTGTATCTCTTTTTGAAAGGAGGCCACGTTCGCCTGCTCGGTGGCTAAGCGTGCGGCAAGCGAGGAGGCCGCGGCTGAGCTCTCGGTACGCGCCTCTTTGAGCTCTTGGCTAATGAGGTCGATTGAGCGGGCGAGCGATGCTGTGGTGCTGGCGAGCAAATCAACCTGGGCGTCGAGTTTCGCATCGAGAGCCGTACGTTTTTCATCTTGGATTAGCGATTGCCAATAGACCCCAGCGGCTGTGGCTAAAATCAAAACCAACAAGATATGGGGGTAAAATTTCTTCATGTGGTCATTCTATCATCCCCTCAAGTTTTACGCTTCCACTCGGTTATCTTGCCGGCCTGTCGCTCTACCTTATCGGCAGGACGCAAACCTCTAATCATCGCCCGGGTTAGAATGTCGTAATGAGTTTGGGCGTTGATCCAGTCGACGATGTGCCACAAATTCTCATCTGTGGTAATCCAAGAGGTGTCCTTAATTTTCGCCAAATTGAGTGGTCCGGCATAACTGCGCAAAGTCTTTTTGCCATTGTCTAAAAAATATTCGTGAAAGTAGGACATGGTGAGCTCGTGGATAGATTCGTAAACCGGTTCTCGATAACGGAGTACTGCATGATTGGTCTTGCTTATGGCCCCCCAATGCCCGTGACGTTTGAAGAGGGCGACTACATGGTCTACGTCTGGCTCGCTACTTACAAGGTCAAGCAAAAGGGGTGGCTCGCCGTGATACCACAAAGCAAGCGCCGCCACCAACACCCCCTCAAGACAATGCGCCACCCTCTCGCGCATCACAAAACGTGGCGAACGCGCAGTATCCCCCATCGGCTCAAAATTAATCTTAAGTGAATCAACATAGTCTTGGATCTTCGTAGGCGTTGAAAGCTTGCTCAAAACTGCACACTCCTGTCGAGTAAGTAACTTCTTAACGCCCATTGCCAATTAACTTACCTATCTCAAGCATCACCTTCTGGGCGGCGGCGTGATAACGCTTGTCTTCTGGTAAACCGGGCTCTTCTATGTCTGCAAAATAAATAGACTTGCCGAAAGTAACTTTGACTTTACGCTGTAGTAGGAAGAACTGCCACCAATGTAAATCTTTATCGCCCTCGATACAGATAGGGATAATCGGGGCACCAGAAGCTTGGGCAAGATAAGCCACACCACCGTGGGCCTCTATAATTTCGTCGCCATAGACAATTTTACCTTGAGGGTAGATTGAGACAGTCCGACCAGATTTAAGAAGTGTGATGTGAGTGGCAAGACTGTCAGCATAATTGTGCAAACCTTTCTTGAACGAGTAGGCACCCAAGATCTTAAACAACCACCCACCGTAAAAATATCTCCCGATAGGGAAACGGGTGTACTCCTTACTCTCTAGGGCCACAAAGTACACGGGACCAAGGCGCGACAGGAGAGGCAGAGCGCAGGGTAAGATAATGCTATCGAGCTGGTTGTTGTGGTTGCTAGCGAAAATTAGCCCACTACTTGTATCTACATTTTGGAGATTAGCTAAACCGCGAGCGCGCAAACCAACGAAAAAGAAAAGAATTAAGCGAAACGGGATTGAGACAAGGGCCTGAATGAAGAAGGTAAGCCTTTTCATCCCTATATCCCCTCCTTACGCAATTCCTCTAATGCTTCACGAGCTTTCTTTGAAAACTTTGTAGGCGTTTTGACATGAAGTCTGACATAGAGATCGCCAGACGGGCCGCCACGAATGGCCTCGCCTCTACCCGCAACCTTCATCACTTCGCCAGTAGCAACTCCTGCTGGTATATTGGCCTCAATCTCGTCAAGACCTCGAATTATGCCGGCACCTTTGCATATGTGACACTTGACTTTGGGTCTTTTGCCTTCGCCATCGCACTCGCGACAAACTGACTCCACGTTAACAGCGCCAAAGATTGTCCGGCGAGCTTCGCGTACACTGCCCTTGCCATCGCAAGCGACGCACTTTTCAAGTTCGCTACCAGGCTCGGCTCCGCTTGTTTTGCAGGTTGCACAGGCAATATGCTTATTTATGCGAACAACCTTTCCAGCGCCCAGTAGCGCGTCTGTGAGGGGTATCTCAATATCCACTGTGATATCCTCACCCCGGCGGCTTGCCCTTCGTCTACCACGGCCGCCCCCAAAGAAATCAGAGAAAATATCACCCAAATCAAATTCAACTCCGCCTTGTCCTTGACTAAAGCCGCCCATCCCTCCCATATTAGAGAAGTCCCATGCTTGCCCCGCAAAGCCTCCGCCAGGAGGCGGCGTGGGGCCAAATCTGTCGTACTGGGCTCTCTTAGTATCGTCCGAGAGTACTTGATAGGCCTCGTTAATCTCCTTAAACTTATCCTCCTTACCACCACGATCGGGGTGGTGTTGATGCGCCAGTTTGTGGAAGGCCTTCTTGAGCTCTTCTTTAGAGGCGCTTTTACTTACTCCCAAGGTCTTATAATAGTCTTTAGCCAAAGTATAGAATTTAGAACATAGAACTTAGGACTTAGGGGGTTCTTCAGTGGGTTTTTCGGGAGCTGCGCCCGGAGTACCGCCCATTGCCGGGCCAATCTTTTGCATCTCGGTCCCCAATTCTTCCGATGCTTTTTTTAATTCTTCTTTTGAGCCAGCGTCCTTAACTTTACGCAAGTCAGTGATTTTCTCTTCTACGCTTGTCTTAAGCTCGGCTGGGATTTTGCCTTCTGCATCCTTGAGCGCTCTCTCGGCTGTGGCAATGAGGGCGTCGGCCATATTGCGAGCGTCCACTTCTTCCTTTTTCTTTTTGTCTTCATCGGCGTGAGCTTCGGCATCTTTTTTCATCCGTTCTATCTCATCCTTTGATAAACCACTCGAGCCCTCTATTTTGATAGATTGCTCCTTACCAGAGGTCTTGTCTTTAGCCTTCACATTTACAATGCCGTTAGCATCAATGTCGAAACTCACTTCAACTTGAGGCATACCGCGCGGCGCTGGTGGGATGCCCTCCAAAGTAAAGCGGGCCAGAGTTTTGTTGTCAGCCGCCATCTCACGTTCACCCTGAACTACATGTATCTCGACTGAAGTTTGACTGTCGGAGGCGGTTGAGAAAGTCTGCGATTTACTGGTTGGTACAGTGGTGTTACGTTCAATTAGTTTGGTTGCTACCCCGCCCAAAGTTTCAATGCCAAGCGACAGGGGCGTGACATCAAGCAAGAGCACGTCTTTAACATCACCTTGCATAATGCCGGCTTGGAGAGCGGCGCCAGCGGCAACCACTTCGTCAGGATTGATGGAAAGGTTTGGCTTCTTGCCGAAGAGTTTTTCCACCTCGGCTTGGATGAGGGGCATGCGTGTTTGACCACCCACCATCACTATCTCGGCTATGTCGCTCATTTTGATGCCACTTGCCTCCATCGCGCGTTTGGTAATCTCAATAGAGCGATTAACGTAATCTCGCGAGAGATCCTCAAGCTTGGCTCTGGTCAATTTAAGGAGTAAATGCTTAGGACCTGAAGCATCACTTGTGATAAACGGGATGTTAATTTCTGTCTCCATTGTGGTGGAGAGTTCGTGCTTAGCCTTCTCGGCTGCTTCTTTGAGTCGTTGGAGGGCTAGGGCATCAGTGCGTACGTCTATACCACTCTCCTTCTTATATTCATCGGCAATCCATTTGACGATGGTCTGGTCGATATCCTCGCCACCCATGTGTGAGTCACCGTCAGTACTCTTAACCTCGATTACATCGTTGGCAACTTCAAGCACAGACACGTCGAAGGTGCCACCGCCAAAGTCGAAAACCACAATCTTCTCATCCTTGCGTTTGTTGAAACCGTAAGCAAGGGCCGCGGCAGTAGGCTCATTGATGATACGCTTAACATCGAAACCCGCAATTTGGCCTGCATCCTTGGTGGCCTTGCGCTGGGCATCGCTGAAGTAGGCTGGCACGGTAATCACCGCCTCGGTTATCTTCTCACCCAAACGCGCCTCAGCATCGGCTTTGAGCTTGGCAAGTATCATGGCCGAGACTTCCTCGGGCCTGTAGTCCTTACCAGACAACTCCGTTACCACACCATCACTTGATGGAGATTTCTTAATCTTAAATGAGACATTTTTAATATCTTTCTGCACCTCCGCATCATCAAAGCGATGGCCCATCAGGCGCTTAACACCGTATATAGTGTTAGCGGGGTTGGTGACCGCTTGGCGTTTGGCCAAGAGACCGACCAACTTCTCGCCCGTCTTCGAATATGCCACTACTGATGGTGTGGTGCGATTGCCTTCGGCGTTCTCAATAATCTTCGGCTCGCCACCCTCCACGATGGCCATTGCGGAATTAGTGGTGCCAAGATCGATTCCCAATATTTTAGCCATAATTATATAATGTTAAATCGTAAATAGTAAATGTTAAATGTTAAATGTTGAGCGCCCCTACTTTTACTTTTGCTGGTTTCAACACTCTACCTCCCAAGCTGTATCCCGAACTAACAAGCTCAAGTATTATATTATCTTTTTCCGCCTCCGCAACTACTATATTCTCAACCGCCTCGTGTTTACTAGGCTCAAAGGCTTCGCCTACTGCGCCAACCTTCTCCAAACCGTAGCTCGTCATCACCTTCTCAAGTTGCCTCTCAATTGGCTCAAGGTCCTTCACATGCATGCGAGCTAAGTCTATGCTTTCTAACACAGGTAGCAAATCCCTGACTATCCTTTGGCTAAGCCTTGCCTCCAGATCCTTCTCTCGCTCTGCCACCTCCCGCTTAAAATTGGCGTAATCCGCCTTCGAACGTTGCCAACCGTCCAAATATTCCCCCTTCTCCGTCAAACAAGCATTCAGTTTCTCCTTAAGTGTAGCAAGTTTCCCAACCTCTCCTCCCTCCTCATCAGTTTCAACAATATCGCCAAGAGGGGCCGCTGTATCGCTTATTTCATTTTCGTCTTTGTCGTTATTCATGTGTCACAAGTTACACGCTATAGCGTCTAAGTTGTCCGTAGTCATATTAAATCAAATTGCTCACGCAAATGCAAGTCGTTATCTATGTGCTCTAGCAAGCCATAACGCACGTATCGCTTCACGCCGTAGAATTCTATCAGAAATTCGACCTGGGTACGACAATCATACGCGTGCACCCACACGCTTTTCTGAAATTCGATGAAATCGAGTTGTTTTAAGTGTTCACGCAAAGCGTCACGAGTGGCTTTGCGCTTCTCCGGTATGTCCGAGAGCACCACCCGCCACTTCTCGTCCCAATGTTTAGGTTTAGGAATTTCCATCTCGTCTAAATTGGCCGTGAGGGCATAGCCATGGCCCTTATCCGACAACACCAATGTCACAGTCTCGTCTGCATTATGCCTCTCGGTAACAAGTCGAGATTCATAAAGAGAGGCGATGGCACGATTGAGTGATTTACGTTCTTCCTCTTCCCACTCCTGTACAAGATTTCGAACAACCCAACGATTATGCGAAGGATCACGGTGTAAGCCCAGTATTGCACCCGAGTAAAGTCGAGCCAATACCTCTTTCTGCAAACGTCCCAACTTATGTCTCATGTCCCAATCCTACACCATCGCGTCCCCGAGCACAAGTTAGACGCTATAGCGTCTAACTTGTGCTACTACTGCAACTAGCTCTGTTGAAGAATTGGCTACTATCTCTTACTCCACTGGGGGGATTTGCGGGCTTTTTTGAGGCCGAATTTGCGCCTTTCTTTGATGCGACCGTCACGGGTTAGGAGTTTGTTTTTACGGAGTTCTACTTTAACTTCAGGTGTGGCTATGAGCAGGGCTCTGGCAATACCCAAGCGCATTGCTTCGGCTTGGCCATGGATACCGCCGCCAGAGGCGCGCACTGTTACTTTGTACTTTTGCTCGCCAGTATGCGCTAGAGCTGTCTTGGCGACGCCTTGCAACTCAAGAGTTGGAAAATATTTATCGAGCGTTTGGCCGTTTACATCAAAAGTTGTTTTGCTGGCAGGCACCAAGCGCACCCGGGCACGTGCCGTCTTACGCTTGCCTATAGCTTCAAAATATTTGTCGCCCACCTTATCCGCTGTTTTGTCTGCTACTTTTTTAGGAGGCATATTATTCGGTAATAGTTAAACATTTCATAATCTCGGGTCGAAGTTTGTTGTTGGGAATCATACCGTGGATAGCCTCGCGAATTGCCTCTCTGTAGCCCTTGGCGGCCACCAGATCTTGCAAGCTCTCAAAACGCAAGCCTCCTGGGTAACCGCTGTAACGAGCGTACTTTTTATTTATCAATTTGCGTTCGAGCACCCGCATTGCCTTGGCGTTAGTAATCTTAACCACTACGCCAGGCAAAGTGTGTCTTTGGAAGGCGGTCGAATCTTTGCCACGCAGGGCCTTGGCGGCCATGCTTGCAACCCTGCCGAGCGACATGCCTGTGGCGTCTATTACGAGTGGCTCAGACTTTTTAGCTTTGGTTATATTTTTAGTCATACAAATTCTAGTATTGCCATTTTGGCACTATCACTTTTGCGTGCCGGCATTTTAACAACTCGCATATAGCCTCCTACTCGATCCTTGTACCTTGGGCCAATTTCTTTAGTGAGTTTGGTTACCGCTCCTTTGGTAGCCAGACGCGAGGTAAGGATGCGAGTTCCAGCCAAACTCCCAGATTTAGCGTGTGTGACAAGCTTCTCTACGTAAGGGCGCAACTCCTTGGCCTTAGCCTCAGTGGTTTTGATGCGGCCATTTTTAATAACAGCCTCGGCAAGACCTATCATAAGAGCCCGACGTTGGTCTTGTTCTCTCCCAAACCTACGATTATGATCGGAGTGGCGCATTACTTTAATTTAAGACCAATTTTATCGAGTGCATCCTTAATTTCTGTTATGCCTTTGGCTCCCATACCCTCAACCTCGGCTAGATCCCCCTCACTCTTGCGAGTAAGACCACCTACGCTCCTTATCCCGGAACGTGTTAGGGCATTGGTAACTCTTGCAGAAAGTCCCAATTCCTCAATTTTCATCTTTGAGCCATCTTTACTCTCGCTACCACCTTCGCCTGAACTCGATTGTTCGGAGGCCTCTTCAAGGGGCTCCTCTTGAAAACCAACTACAGCCTTAAGCTGGTTAATCATTATCTTGATAGCGGTCTCAAGAGCCTCGCGCGGTGACATAACCCCATCTGTCTCTACAAAGAAGCGCAGGCGATTAAAGTCCGTGCGATCACCCACGCGCATATTCTCAACCTCGTAATTCACGCGACGAATCGAGGTGAAGATGGCATCCATCGCTATCGCACCAATCTCGACACGCTCACGTTGCAAAACCTCCTTGGGGGCATAGCCTATGCCGCGTTCGACAGTCATCTCAATATCGAGCGTCGTGCCCTTGCTAGTAATGTGAGCAATAGAGATTGTAGGGTCCACGAGCTCCACTTGACCCGGCAAGATTATGTCGCCAGACTTCGCTTCTTTCGGCCCGGTGACCTTCAGGTGGGCCTTCTGGGGCTCGTCGGTTGTCATTCGAAAACGCACCTTCTTGAGATTAAGCAGGATAGTAATAACATCCTCCTTGACCCCCTCGATGGTCGAAAACTCGTGGCTCACCCCATCTATCTTGATAGATGTGATCGCAGCGCCTGGCAGGGATGAAAGGATAATCCGACGTAACGAGTTTCCTAGGGTGTAACCATAACCGGGGTAAAGATTCTCTATCTCGTAAATTCCCGAGTTATCCTCCTCTTTGAGGACACGAGGCTTTGAAGGCAAAATTACATTTATGTTTGGCATAATAAATATTTATACTCTACTATAAAATTGAACCACAGAACCAAAGTTGAGATTTGTCTCGTTCTCTCCTGGTGTCGGCATTGCGACAATCTCTGCCTCAAGAGTATCCGGGTTGAATTTAATCCAGGTGGGCGTCTTCATCTCCTTGAGTTCCTTTTGCTTGTCTTGGAAAATGGTTTTAGCTTTGCTACCAGGGTACAGACCAATCCTGTCACCCAATTTAACCTCATACGATGGTATGCTCATGCGCTTACCATTTACCACAATGTGACCGTGATTGCTGATCTGCCTACCAAACTGACGTGTACTAGCAAGCCCAGTGCGAAAGACAACGTTGTCTAGCCTGCGCTCAAGTAACTTGAAGAGTTCCTCAAGCGGCTTCGTGCCGGCAGTGCCTTTGGCCTTTTTGATATAGTTCGCCATCTGACGCTCACCTAAGCCGTAGGTATAGCGGACCTTCTGCTTCTCAAGGAACTGCAGTCCGTACTCGGTCACGTTACTGCGATGCTTTCTCTTCTTAGTTAAGCTGGCACGTTTCTTAGACTCAACCATGGCAAAACGTGGCTTTTGAGTCTTGGGGAAGATAGCATCTCCCAATCGGCGAGCGATTTTGTATTTTGGTCCAATAATCATACGCGTCTGGCTCGAGGAGCTCTCGGGCCATTATGAGGTACCGGTGTAATATCACTAATGGAGGTAACGCCTATCCCCTTGCCGGCAAAAGCACGCAGTGCGGATTCACGCCCTGCGCCGACACCATTTATCATCACACTGACCTCCTTTATTCCGAAGACTGTTGCCTTCTCTGCTAGTAACTCACCTACCTTGCTTGCGGCGAAAGGTGTGCCTTTTTTTGCTCCTCTGAAACCAAGCGAGCCTGAAGATGACCATGCTAGGCCGTTACCCTTCTCGTCCGCCAAAAGTACCTTCGTGTTGTTGTAAGTGGATTGGATATGCAACACTCCATTTGAGAAACGCTTGCGCGCGGTTTTAGATACGCTCTTGGCAGCCTCTGTTCCTTCCGCTTCCTTGCCTTCAGTTGTGACTATACGCTTTTTACCCATATTATTTTACCGCTTTGCTTTGTTATTTCTTTTCTAGTTTACGTTTACCACTGCCCATGGTCTTCCTCACGTTTCCGCGTACTGTGCGCGAGTTTGATTTTGTACGCTGACCCTTGGTGGGTAAATTTCTCGAATGACGCATTCCGCGATAGCTCTTAATATCCTTGAGTCTCTTAATGTTGCCCGAAACTTCCCGTTTCAAATCACCCTCAATCTTGATTGCTTCTACAATCTTGCGAATGCGGGCCTCCATGTCAGCTGTAAGCTCCTTACCTTTTATCCCGAAAGCCACCTTTGCTTCTGTCAAAATCTTGTGCGCTCTCGCTCGACCGATGCCATAGACGGCCGTCAAGCCCATCTCTATGCGCTTATCCTCGGGTATATTTATGCCTGCGATTCTCATCCTTGTTTTTGTTTATGTCTACCTTTGATACAAATAATATACAAACGCCCGCGTCTACGAACAAGCTTACACTTGGGACATCGCTTTTTTACAGATGCTCTAACTCTCATGTCTGTTGCTACACTTCGCTTCGTTTAAAGCCTCCTTGTAATACGCCCCCTTTTCTTATACTGGTCGAGAGTCACCTCGACTTTATCACCTACCAACACTTTAATCCGATTCATCCTCATCTTCCCACCCAAATAAGCCAACACCTCACTCCCATCAACAAACAATATTCGGAAGTTAGTATCGGGCAAAGCCTCCGTGACAGTTCCCACGACCGGCGCCTCCTTTACCACCCCGCTATCCACCCCATTATTCATCTCTGGGCCTAATTATCATGAGCAGGCATTCTAGCAGACAAAGAGAAACCCCGCAAGTGCCTCAGGGCGCGACCTGTCTAATTATAATCCGCTTAGCATTGCTTGGGAAGGAGCCGGACCAGAATGGGGAAATACTCACCTCAGCCGTGTTTATACTTGGGTAATTAAGGAAGACTTTGGTGTACTCTGTTTTCTTGATGCCAGCTAGGTCCTTTTTAAGTGCCGCCTCATCGACTTGCCACACAAACCTGGCGTTACCCTTAACCCGCAAACTAAAATCGCCACCATCTCCAAGTTCGGTGGCCTGGTCAAGACTGGCGGTCAAGTCAGTCCAATTATCTATTCGAAGATTGACCTCTCCAGCTCCAGAGAGTACCCGCCTCGCTAAGTAGGTGCTGAGCTCTTGCTTATCAAAGACAACAGCAGTTGCTGTTCCGTCCATACTTACAACCTGGGAATTGTCATCTGTTTTTATAGTACTACTGGCGGAACCCCCATACTCATTAAAAGTGGAATCAATAGAGTAATCATTGAAAAAAACCTTGTCCTCTGGAATCTGGGATTTGATCTTAGCAAGAATCTTTTCGGTAACGGCGCCCTCAAGTGTAGACCTGGCTTTACCCAGGTCGGCATCCGACACAACTTTAACTGTGCCCGAAAACCCGCCGCTCATTGGAGCATTGGACTTAGCGTAGACGCTTTCAAACATTGGAGAACCCGCAAGCCCGGGTAATGTAAACGCCGACGGGCCGATATTGTACAGAGCCCCAGCATTCTCTGCTGTAACTCCAACTTCTACACTACCAGGCACTGTCTTGCCACTCGCCACTTTGTAACCTGGGATGTTTGCGACCGTATGTGATCTAAAAATCTTTCCGTCAGGTGTCTCGAAACGTGTGTTTGGGATACGACGCACAGGTTGCTTGCTGAATGTGTTGTAGATGGTAAGGGTGCCCGTCGTTTTTTTCTCCACCATCTTCGTGCCAGAAGACCTTACTGAAACTGACTCTGAAGCACTTGCCTTGATAACCTCATAATGTGGAGCCTCCACGGACTGGGTCGGATACACCTTGAACGTCGCATCTACGAGCGCGACTTCAGAACGTGGAGTGATATCAACCACTGCTTTGGCAAGTATGGAGGCTAGTCCAAAAGCACCAACCAAGAGCACCCCGGCGGAAACTATGATTATCCACATAAGACGACGATGCGATTCATCATTCATCTGTGGATCCAAAGATGCTAGGGGTTGCGGAGTGCCACGCCGTTCGTCACGGCGCTCTTTCGTAAGAAACGCTGAGGAGCTTTCCGGAGCTTTTTGCTCTACAACATCTAGAAATATTTTCTTTACTGGCATACTGGTGATTTTACAGCATACTCACATACTTATCAACGAACAACATCTCAAGCGCCAGAAATACATCAGGTTTACCATATACCGTCTCCACAAAGAATTGTTTTAGCTCCTCCACTTTTGGCAAAAAACACGAATTTGTATTGCGGGTCAGGTCTAAACTTTTGATTAGCGGACTGTCGAGCGTTTCGCAAAAGAGCCTTGTAGTCTCTGGCATTCCTACCACACAATACTGACTTGGCAAGATACGCGTGTTAGACAATTTTTGCAGTATCCCACTAACGTATGTTGCCCACTTAATGCCGACCCCCGACAAGATCCCAACAATCTTTTTATCGACAGCGGCGCTCGTCCGCTTCTCAAGATACGCCGCATAGAGAGAACGTGCCTCTTCAAGGTCGATATTAAAGCCCTTCGCGATATCTCGCGTTATTGTGTGGGCGCCGAGTGGAAATGACACACTCTCGGTAATTGAATTTTCTTCAATCAAAGTCCATTCCGAAACCTCCCCCCCTATATCGACAAAAGTTAAATTTGGGATATCCCTTATCAAACTTAGGCGACTAGCTTGCCAAGCAGCAAACGTAAATGTGTGGAGACTAATTTCGGAACGATGGTAGACGAATGCAACCTCCTTTCGTACCATCTCCAGCAAAACCTTGTCCATCATAGACAGATAGAAAATGATCTCAAGCTCCCTGGCACGCTTACCATATGGGCTGTTAGTTCGATAACCGTTTAGGGTTGTTTTCATTACGACTCTCTCAATGATCTCCACAGGGCGATTGGGATAGTGCTCTTTTGTAAATGAATCAATTTCAGTGTCCAAAAGACGACCCACAAGTTTTCCATCCACATTCATCGGCCCTTCCCCCTTATATATGACTGTACGTGTCTGCGAAAGATACCATGGTGTCCCAATAATTACAGACAGTGATCTCGGATGTCCCGGAACATGTTTCCTCGTCACATCAAGAGCAAGCTTTATGCCAGCTGCTAGATTCCCTAGGCCTCGCTCGCTATCGAACTCCCTTTGTAGGGGGATCTGAATACGCGTGGCAAACAGGCAAGTGGGCACCTTAGCTCTTTTCTCGTACGCATAAGCGCACGCCCCGACAGACCCACTTCGTAAATCTAAGATCAAATCAAACTTCACGCTCATTACTACTATTGTAACACGGCTTTGATTCTACGGATGCCACTACTCACAGCCTCTTCTTTGATGATTTTAAAGACTCCAAGCTGGTTGGTACCTGTAACATGCGGGCCTCCGCAAAACTCTAATGAAAAATCACCAATCTTGTACACCCTCACTTTGTCACCATACTTTTCTTCAAATAAGCCTATGGCTCCCCTTTTTTCAGCCTCCTCAATTGGCAGATCTTCGTAAGACACGGCTAAAGCTCTCTTAATCTGCTTGTTCACCAGATCTTCCACCTTCTTCTTCTCTTCATCTGTCATCTTGGTGGGGTGGGAGAAGTCGAAACGTAGTCGCTCTGGCGTGATATTACTCCCTTTTTGAAAGACGTGTTTACCAAGGACCTCGCGCAGAGCCTGCTGTAGCAGGTGGGTTGCGGTGTGATACTTCACGCTCATATCGCTTGTGTCTGCTAAGCCACCCTTAAATTTGCCCTCACTCCCTGAACGCGAGAGAGCTTGGTGCTCGCTCATTTTCTTTTTGAATTCAGTCTCGTTTAGCTTCTCACCTCGCTCGGCCGCTAGTTCGGCCGAGAGTTCGAAGGGAAAGCCGTACGTGGTAAACAAAACGAAGGCATCGCGCTCGCCTTTCTCAAATTCATGTAAACCGCGCTTGAGGGTGTCGCGAAATTTCGCCTCCTCTTCGGCAAGAGTGTGAGCAATGTCTGTCCACAATTTTTCGCTGTAACCGAAAACCTCGCGATACATAGCAAAAGCCTCGCCACTTTGACCATAAAGCGAACCCGCGCCAATGCCCAACTTATCAACGTGGCGCACAGAGCGGCGGATGAGCCGACGCAACACGTAGCCCTGTTCACTGTTAGCTGGTCGCACGCCATCGGCAATGAGCATAATGGCGGCCCGCGTATGATCAGCTACGATTCTGAATGATTTAGTAAAGGCCGGGTCACGATATTCTTTGCGCGACAGCTTCTCTAATCTACGAACGAAACTGGCAAAGACATCGAGATTAAAAACATCCGGGTCGTTGTTAGCCGCCGCTGTTATTCGCTCAAGTCCTCCGCCAAAATCCACGTTTTTGCGAGGAAGTAAGCTGAACTTACTTTCACCCGTCTTCTTGTAAGTCATGAAGACGTTGTTGCCTATCTCCATATAACGGCCACAATCACAATTGGGATGACAGTTCTTGCCGTACTTAGTATCGTGCACAATCTCGCTAAACTCGTAGAACATCTCTGAATCAGGCCCACCGGGTTCGCCTGTCGGCATTTTGTCTGGTATCCCCGCGCGGCTCCACCAATTCTTCTTCGCGGGATAGAAAAGTATGTGTTCTTTGGGCACACCAAGCTTCATCCAGATTTTGGGTGTCTCACTATCTTTGGGCAATTTGTTAGCCTCATCGCCTTCGAAGCAAGTGACCCAAAACTTACTCTTATCAATACCAATCTGCTTAATCAAAAAATCGTAAATCCACGAAATCTGCTCCTCCTTCCAATAATCCCCGAAGCTCCAATTACCCAACATCTCAAAGAAGGTCGTGTGGCGGTTGTCACCCACCTCTTCAATATCTTCAGTACGGAAACTCTTCTGCGAGTCGGCGATACGCGTACCTTGAGGGTGCTTCTCGCCCAGTAAATAAGGAATCATCGGTTGCATCCCAGAGCCCGTAAACAAAGTCGTAGGATCCCCTTCAGGCACCAAATTAGCGCTAGGCACAATGAAATGCCCCCGAGCCTTCATAAAATCCAAGTATCGTTTGCGTACTTCTCCAACTGTCATAAACGCGATTATATCACGTTTTACCTCCCCCGTCGAACAACTAATTTAGGCAACGATACCGCCGCCGAGGCAGATATCTCCGTCGTATACAACTACGGACTGGCCGGGGGCCACAAGCGTGGGTTGCGTAAATTCTACCTCACAACTGTTCGAAACCGAGTTTGGCACAGTTAGAATTATTGGATACTTCTCGCCGTGATAGCGGGTTTGAGCCGCAAGCGTACGAGCGCTAGGCACTAATCCTGAAATCCAGTTTACATCGCGAAGATCAATAGTATCCCTCCCATGCCCTCCTTTACTGTAAGGGAGGGTCGAGACGAAGTCCGGGGTGGGATACTTTTTAGCCACAGTAATTGTATTTCTATCAATGTCCTTACTCACTGCTGACCACGGCTTCTTCCAAACCTGCCCGATGGTATAAAAAACGGCACCGTCGTGCTTACCTATCACTTTGCCTTTTTCGTCGAGTACATCGCCGAGTTTAGTTTTGATGTAATGCGAGAGGAAATCTTTCATGTCGACATTGCCGAGGAAGCAGATGCCTTGGCTGTCGCGCTTCTCGGCTACTGGCAAACCAAATTCTTTAGCTAGTTGCCGCACTTGGGACTTCAGCAAATGACCCACTGGAAAAATGGTCTTCGAAAGTTGCTCTTGATTAAGCGTCCAAAGGAAATATGATTGGTCTTTGGCTGGATCAGCCCCACGTAGGAGACGTATCCCTCCCCTTCCCTCCCTTACATTAAGGGAGGACCGAGACGAAGTCCGGGGTGGGATACTTTGTGCATAATGTCCGGTGGCAATCATGTCGGCTTCAAGCTTGAGCGCGTGTTTGAGGAAAGCGCCGAACTTAATCTCCTTGTTGCACATCACGTCTGGATTAGGCGTACGCCCAGCCGTGTACTCGGCAATCATATAATCGGCCACTCCCCTCTTATATTCTTTTTCTAAATCAACAGTTATGAAAGGAATGTCCAAATGAGCCGCCACTCGCATAGCATCCCGCCGTTCTGCCCGCCAACTACACTTATCTTCCATCCACTCCGGATGCCAAGTCTTAATGAAAGCCCCCACAATTTCCACGCCTGGTTCATGCCTGCTAGCGTGCAGGCGTGTTAAAAGCGCCGCAGATACAGCGCTATCTACCCCGCCTGATAAACCAACAACAACTTTTAAACTCTTCATTAGAGCTTATATATCACATCTTTGCGCTCTACCACAATCTCCCAACCCATACGCTTGGCATGCTTGTATAACTTTTGATTTGGGTTGAAGGCTATGGCTCGCTCCACTAGTTCGAGCATGGGCACGTCATCTTCGGTATCGCCTACGGCCACCGAACCTTTGAGTGTTAAGTTTTCCTTCTCGACAGCGCGCTTCACAACATTGGCTTTGTTGGCTATCAAGTGAAGGTCGAGAATGTTACCTGTAAATTTGTTTTGCGGGCCGAGTTCATATATTCGCCCGTACACTTTATCGAAACCATAACGTCTGCAAATGAAATCTAGAACTGTCTTGGGTGATTGTGAGATGGCGAGCAGGTAGTAGCCTTTGCGCTTAAGCTCCACTATTAGTTCGCGAGTAAAACGGTACGTCCTGTCGCGGTGTTTGAGAGCCATACTCTCGGCCACGTCGGCGAGCTTGCTGTACTCAACACCCTTAATATATCGCATGTAAGTTTCAACTACTGATTTTATATACCTCTCATAATCTCCCTGCCTATCGAGCCAGCGAGTATGGTCACGCTCAAATTCCTTAGTTGCCTGGGCTGGGAAGATCTTGCGAGCAATCAGTTCGTCGGTAAGAGCAATGAGCACACTCGAGCGAAAAATGGTACCGTCTATATCGAAAATCGCGACCTGCCTGCCGGCAGGCAGGCCTTGCTTTTTGGCTTTTGTGCTCATTCATTCATTAATTTCTTGTAAAGTTCGAAGCAGGCTCGGGCATCAGAGAGGGCCGTGTGGGCGCTCTCGTTTTCAATATCATAATAGTTACACAAACTACGCAGAGCATAAGACTCAAGCACAATATCGCCCCGCAACACTTTGCGCGAGAGTGTGTAAGTGTCGAGCGAGTGGCGCGGATTCCAAGTAACCCCGAAGCGGGCGAAGAAGCTTGCTAGCATCAACACGTCGAAATGTACATTGTGCCCAGCCACGGCCACGCTATTAACTTTAGCGTCATTGGCATCCGGCCGCTCGAGTATCGGCCCTAGTATTTCGAAAGCTTCTTTGGCAGAAAATGCGTCTTGCCAATCCTCGGGCTTAAACTTGTTAATCTTAAAAGCAATCGGGTCGGCATCTGCCAATCGTTCTGGTTTAATCTTAATCTCGTGCTCGCTTAGCACCTCATAATTTAACCGCTCCCCCACTCGTGTTTCCCGAACCTCCAATATCCCCACCGATATAACCTCATGCACGCGATGATTAAGCCCCGTAGTCTCCGTATCTATGAAGTGAATTACGCGTGAACCGTCTTTCATCTCTTTTTATATCCCATACCGTTCGCGGTTGGCTTTGTGCTCGGCGAAGGTGCGGGTATAGTGCATTGTGCCAGATTTGTCTGAAAGATAGTACCAGTAGGGCGAGTCGGTGGGATGTTCGACCGCTTCGATGGCATCAAGGCCGGGGTTATTAATGGGGGCACTGGGCAAGCCAGTGTGCTCGTAAGTGCTGGTAGCCACATCAACCTGCAAGGGCATCCCAATCTTTAATCTTTTCAACAAGACGCCGGCAACCATGCGCCTATCGCTTGTTGTAGCTGCTTCAGCTTCAATGATGGAGGCCAGAGTTACGGTGTCTTTGGTCGTTGTACCAACTCTCGCGTTAAAGTTATCTTTCATTCGCGCGCGCACTTCTTCGGCTGTGCTGAACTGGTCGAAAAAGTACGTATCTGGGAAGAGGTAGCCTTGATCTTTTTCACCTAATTCCACGCCAACTAGCTTACTAATTTGCTTATTAGTGAACCCTTCGGGTATTGTTATTTTTCGCGTTTTGGTACCATATTCTCCACGCGAAACGCGACCAATGACTTGCCAGAGGAAAAGTGGTTTTTCGAAAACATACGTACCAGCTTTAAGTTTAGAATCCACTCGCAGAAAAAAGGCATAAGACAGGAAGGTTTTTATATCTGAATTAATAACATGTTGGTCTTGAAGTTGCCTTCCAATTTCACGAAGGGCAGATCCTTGGGTAATTCGAACGGGTAAACCGGTAGGAAAATCGCGTGGGGGCAAGACCGACGCAACAATTGCAAGCAAGAGAGCGACTCCAAGAGCAAGCCCGACAGCCTCTCTGTTGCTCATATTGGCAGATTTGTAGGCGCTTCAGACTTCTTAGACTCGATGCGAGGCAAATTGCCCGTAGTAGTTACTCCACCGGGGATGTGAAAGATGGTGGCAAGCTCCTCGGTATTGAGCACAAAAGGATGTGGTTTGTATTTGTGGTGGTATTTGTGCGGGAATGGCGGGTAGAAGAAGTTACGATTACGATAGTCATTGGCTATAGTCTCTTTGATGTACTTGAGCTCATGTTTGGCCGAACCTGTCCACTGTTTGAAAACAGATTCAACTGAAGTGTCGTACGCACCCTTGAAACCATTGAGGTTCAAGGTCGTGTACTGCGCAAGAGTGTTACCCAGACCGAGCTGGTGGGGTAATTTGTAGTCCTCCTTTTTGGCGGCATAGAGACGCCTAATACCGCAATCAAAACCAAGTTTACCAAGAGAGCGCTCAACTGCCTTCACAATCTCTGTCTCGCCAGGCGTAAGTTTAAACATTGCCGGTATCACTGGGGCATCGCCCTTACCCGCTTTGACAGCATCGTCTTGTTTCGAAATTTTCTTGATTAGCTCTAGGCCCTCGTCATGCCAATCTTGCTTCTCAAACCAAGTCCCAGGTTTGTGAAATCGCTTTTGGGCTGCCTGTACTAATATTTGGATAAAAGCATATTCTCCTTTACCGAGTGAACCCAAATATTCGATAGTTAGGTTAAGTGGATCGGTTTTGGTCTCTTCCTTGCTGGCCAAGTTATCCAGACCGTAATCAACATATGTTTTTATAGGGTATGCATCTGGCTGTGCTAACTTCATGACATGTCCAGCCAGCTCCCAGCCTGGCTCAATGCCATACTTCATCAAATGCGTGTAATCATCAGCCTCTCGTATCTCCACGTCTGGGTACTGTCCATAAATTTGGGTCTCTATCAAATCTTTAAAGAATCTCAAAGTGCGAATGTAGAAATGCACCTTGCCCTCAAGCGAAACCATCTCAAGAGAAAACCAAGTGCGATAAGTACCTTGGGTCAGTCGTGTCCACCAAGTACCTGCGTATGTTTGCTGAAAGGCTCCCAAGACAATCTCCATCGATTGCGGTGATTTGAAGACATTCTTAGGCATAATTATCTCGAGCAAGGCCCAATCAGTTTTCAAAATATTCTGAAGGCGGATGTAATCCATCCAACGTTTGCGTAAAACATACACCAAGAGTGGTACTCCGACAATCGGCACCAAATAAAAAAGTGGTGTATGTAAATAAGGCCAAGCCCAGATAACTAAAGAAAAGGGATTGTTCATGTAATTTAGTCGAAATTATGCCGCGCAATCGTCCTTTAAAGCGCGGCCATATAATTATACCAAACCGCCTGTATTAAAACACTGCGGCCGGGCACTAAGGCCCGGCCGTCTTTTGAGACCATCAATTAACCTTCTCGTACACCTGCCTCAGCTAATCTTGTGGAGGACCATGCGGCCCTGTTCCGGCTTGTCGCCGTCCCAGTACCACAAGGTGAAATCGAGATTCGCATCATGACGGTAGAAGCGGTCGCGCGGGTACTGCAGGATCGTCGTCATCTTCTCCTGGTCGGCAGTGATGACGAAAGTATCCTTTTTGCCCTTCCCGTCGATGATCGTGATCGTGCCGCCGTGTGAGATGATGTTCGCCTGGAACTCAACGACTCGCGCCGCGTTCATGGGCGCGACCGGCCGATCGACGGTGACGGGGTCAGCTAGTAGGAGCACCAGGACCCTGAACCCGATGTACATGAGGGTCGAGAGCACTCCCACCCTCCACGGATTGATTCTTTCGTTCTCCACATTGCCTCCTCTGGCTTCGGAATTGGCGACGGTGTCGCTTTTCCTCAGCTCAGTCTAAAAAGATGCTAGCAGGTTAACGCAATTATGTCAATAGCAAAAACTATACTAGGGCGTAGCGGCCTTTGGGGTCTTTTTTGAAATACTTGGGGTTTTGGAGGTTGACGTAGATGGTGTTCTCTTTGACTTGGCGTTGCTTAAGCACTTCTTTAACTAACTCCTCTTTAGTCATTGGCCCTTTCTTGAGAACACTCGAGATGACCTCGCGCACAATCCCATTGGTATACCCCCATTCAGAAAGAGCGTAGAGCCCTCTGCCCACCAGCACGAAGCGGTCAGAGTCCTTAATCAATTCGTTATGAGTGGTTGCCACATGAGCCTTACGATCGAACATCTCTTCAATCTTTTTCGCAACTTCAGTGAAATGCAGAGGCTTGCCCTCATTCCTCAAAACTAAATAAGCATAGTCGCGCATGCCACGCACTTTAATATTCGGAGAGTCAGCTAGACCCCACTCACCCAATGGGTTAGCGCCAATGTGTTTGGAGATACCCAACCAATGCTTGGCTTGTTCAGGACTCACGTACTCCTTGATATCTTTAGCCAAATGTTGGGAGAAACGCTCAAGCATCTCCGCCTCAGCAACCAGATCTTCATAGGACAAACTCTCATGGAGCGAATGAAGGGCGCTGTGAACTTTCTCACTAGTCTCTTCGTCGGTTGTCCAGCGATGGTGGAAGTGATCATCTTCCTTAATGCGAACAAACGAATCGCCGATGTTTAAAAGAAAATTTATGTGATTTTGGGTAGTTTTATCCTTGGAAAGTTCGTTCAAAAAAGTTTCCTCCTTTACCAAACCTCCACGATTTGCCATCAAATCTTCCAAGTCCAACAGAGCGGACTTGGCCTTTGCATAATTGTCGGACTTACGGATAGTGTCGGTTGCAAAATTCTCGATCTGACGTACACGTTCGCGGGTAATACCATAAATCTGACCTATGGCCTCGAGAGTCATCCCTTCACCCTCGGTACCAGTGAGTCCATAACGACGCTCTACTATGTCACGAGCACGGTCAGAGAGTACCGCCAAAAGCGCCTTGGTAATAGTCGCAGGTTTCCAATTAAGTTTTATAGTCATAGTACCGTTCTTATTTATCATTTCCTATTTCTATCACTAAGCCTAAATTAAGTCAAGTGCTTGCGCCGCGAAGCCTTGGCGAAGTGGTGTGGATAATCATTTAGTAACGACGTTAACGATTCTTCCGGGGACGTACACCACTTTGGCCAGCTCCTTGCCCTCCAACCATTTTTTCACAGTAGGGCTCTGTAGGGCCGTATTTCTCACAGATTCCTCATCCGCACCATCCTCTATAAAAATAGAGTCCCTGACTTTACCATCAATTTGGACGGGCAAATTGATGACTCCCGAAGTGCTTTTCTCCAAATCATCATTTTGGACTTCGGGCCACTCGCTTAAATGCACCGAACCACTTTCTGCTAGGCTACTCCAGAGCTCCTCCGCTAAGTGTGGAGCGAAAGGAGATAGCAATTTCAGGAAGATCTTTATCTCTGAATTGCCAGTTTCGGACTTTTCGAGCTCATTCAAGAGTTTCATCAACTCGCTAACTGCAGTGTTGAACTTAAGCGCCTCAATATCCTGACTTACTTTTTTTATATACTTGTCTACGCCAAATCCTTTTACCCCTGCGGTTTTAGCACTTGTGGTTTTTACCAGTCTCCAGACTCGTTCGAGAAAACGGCGTGGCCCAATAATGGCATCGTCATTCCACGCTACGCTGTCTATGAAGGGGCCTATAAACATTACATAGAGACGCAAAGTGTCGGCACCGAAACGGTCAACAATATCATTAGGGTTTACCCCGTTACCCAGACGCTTACTTATCTTGCGTCCATCGGCTCCCAGTATCAGTCCAAGATTTAAACGCTTAGTAAATGGCTCCTTCGTTGAAACCAAATCTTGATCGAAAAGAAACTTGTGCCAAAAGCGTGCATAAATCAAGTGCCGCGTTGTATGCTCCGAACCGCCAACATATAGATCAACCGGCGACCAAGCTTTCTCAATCTTTTTATCTACAAAACTTTTGTCATTGTGTGGGTCCATGTAACGTAACCAATACCACGAACTTCCCGCCCATTGAGGCATTGTGTTGGTCTCGCGTTTGGCCTCACCTCCGCACTTTGGGCATTTCACATTCACCCACTCATCAATATTGGCCAAGGGAGATTCGCCTGTGCCTGTGGGCTCGTAATGTTCAACTTCAGGCAGCTTGACCGGCAACTCGCTATCAGGCACAGCCACAACGCCACACCCGCCCGAACGACCGTCCGGTCGGGCAGATTTGCCGCAGTGAATAAGTGGGATAGGCTCACCCCAATAACGCTGTCGCGAGAAAACCCAATCCCTCAGACGATACATCGTCACTCGCCTAGCCCAACCGTTGCCCACTACATACTCAGCAATTGACTCACGCAACTCTTGACCTGTTTTCCCCGACAAGTTAAGCGGCTCAAGCAATATGCCGTTTTTAAAATCCGAGTAGCAATACTTAAATGTCTTAACCCCTTCTTGAAGCTTTTCGTCTTTGGGTACTAACACAACTTTAAGTGGTATCTCGAATTTGGCAGCAAAGGCAAAATCGCGCGGATCATGAGCAGAGCATTTAACGATGCCTGTACCGTAGTCTGACAAAGCGTAGTTGGCCACCCAGATAGGCAGGTGCCCATTGCCAAGCGGGTCATCAAGATAACGGCCGGTAAACACACCATCTACTTCACCCTCCTTGTAACCAGCTTTCAAGCGTCTGATATTGATGTCATCTATCTTGTTCTTTATTTCCTCCTCATTTGATACACCCACGATAAGTTTAGCCAAGAGCGGGTGATCGGGAGCAATAACTACGAAGGTATCGGCGAAACACGCTTCAAAATGCGCGCTAAATGTCTCTACCTCAATGTTGGTATCTTTAACTTTGGCACTAAAAATTAATCCGTCAGAACGGCCAATCCAAGCACGTTGCATTTCTTTAATATGCTCTGGCCAATCGAGTTCCTCTAAATCCTCAAGCAGGCGGTCAGCGTACTTGGTGATGGCCAGTACCCACTGGCGAATGCGTTTCTTCTCAACCACCGAGCCGCAACGCTCACATTTACCATCCTCTAAATCTTCGTTGGCAAGACCAGTCTGGCAGGATGGACACCAGTTGATGGGCTCATTCGATTCATAGGCCAAACCCTTCTTAAACATCTGGAGGAAGATCCACTGCGTCCATTTGTAGTAAGCAGGGTCAGTGGTGTTGACCTCCCTACTCCAATCAAAATCAAAACCGAGTTTGCCTAGCTGACTTTTAAAATTAGCAACATTCTTCTCTGCGGCGATACGTGGGTGAACTTTGTTCTTAATAGCATAATTCTCGGCGGGCAAGCCGAAAGCATCCCAGCCCATTGGGTGTAAAACCGAGAAGCCCTTCATCCGCTTGTAGCGCGAGTAAATGTCGGTGCCTATATTGCCCCGCAAGTGCCCTACGTGCAAACCCTCACCCGACGGGTAAGGAAATTCGTTTAGTACGTAGCACTTATCTTTGCCCCCCTCAAGCTCTTGCTTATAAGTACCCTGCTCTTGCCAGAGCTTCTGCCACTTCCCTTCAATCGACTTATGATCATACGGCTCCATTGCTTGATTAAATCATAAGTTATACCAAAACGAAAGCCTCTCTCTGGAGCAAGACTGCCGGCTTCAATCAAAAAAGGTGAACCGCCCCAAGCGAGCCTGCTAGCCGCGGTGGCAAAAATCATAATCATTGCAAAGGCTCCGTAGTAAGCAAAAACCATCCACCAGATAGCCGCGTAAACCAGTATCCCCAGCCAGGCGTAGTGGAAGATTACAAATATGCTTGCGATTAAATCTTTACGTCCCATGCATACAGAGACGCTAGATCTTGAATTCAATTACATCGCCCCACCTTCGCCAACAGAAAGCGCGAGTAAGCCCTTGCCTACTCGTGCGTTGGTCATTACTAACGTTCCCTCCTGCGGAAATTGGGCGCTGGTTGGAAATAGTGCTTTGCGCGCTCAGCCATAGCCGCGTACCTCTGTTTCTTGAACTTGTCTCTTTCAATTGTAATCAGCACCACCAGAGAAGGATCCTCTCTGTCTCTGACAAAAACCATCCGCCAACCTGAATTGAAAAGGTAAACGGCAGGTTCACCCTCATTGGCGTTTTGCCGCAACCTAGCAACTTCGGGTGTCATGGTGAAATCTGGCATCGCAGTTTCGATGAGGCGCCTGATAGAACGTTCCGGGTTCTTTGGAGCAGCGCCGAACCCCGCCTCTACCGAACGCTCGACAAAGCGCCTAATCGTATGATCCCTAATGACAACTGTGTTGTGGTCAATCTTGTCCTGCAACTCCCCACCCCCTTCCTTATTGGGTAGACCGAACCTGTAACATTAAACACCCAAAAGCGCTGGACAGCAATCAGATTTTAAATTCTATCACATCCCCGTCTTGGACGATGTACTCACGCCCTTCGGTGCGCACCAAGCCTTGCTCGCGGGCTTTGGCGTAACTACCTGATTTCATTAGGTCATCATATGCTACCACTTCGGCTCGGATAAACTTGTCTTTAAAGTCAGTATGTATAGCCGCCCCCGCCTCCGGCGCCGTACTCCCCGCTTTGATAGTCCAAGCTCGCGTCTCATCCTCGCCAGTGGTGAAGAAGGTCATAAGGCCTAACATCTTGTATCCCTCTTTAATCAGGCTATTAATCCCATCATCAGTCGCGCCCAATTCGTTTCGGAACTCTGCCTTATCCGCCCCCTCAAGTTCCGAAAGCTCCTGCTCAATCCGCGAATCAACATATACGTAGCTACTCCCGTGCGGAGGCTTAGCCTCCGCATTAGTAACCCCGGCTTTGCGATTGAAAATGTAGAGAATGGGTTTGGCTGTGAGGAGTTGCAGGTCAGCAAATTCGGGACCAACTAGTTTACCCGCTTCAAGCAACTGCTTCGCGTCAGTGATGTGGGTAGCAAGCAAGGCCGCTTCTTTGTCTCCCCGCTTGGCATCACGCTCCACGTTAGGCAAGCGCTTGGTCACACTCTCAAGATCAGACAATACTAATTCCATATTCACCACAGCAATGTCATCCTCGGGCGTATTGCCGGTTTTGATGATGTCGGCATCTTCAAACACTCGCACCACTTCGGCAATGGCGTCCACCTCGCGGATATGGGAGAGGAACTTGTTGCCCAAACCTTCACCTTGAGAGGCGCCTTTGACTAAGCCCGCAATGTCCACAAACTCAATTGCCGCGGGTACTTTCTTCTTCGATTTACTAAACTCATTCAACTTCTCCAACCGCTCATCAGGTACAGCCACAACCCCCACCGAAGGATCGATAGTGCAAAAAGGGTAATTCTCCATCGGCACCCCCTTTTTGGTTAGTGCATTAAACAATGTCGACTTCCCCACATTTGGCAAACCCACAATTCCAATCTTAAGCATTTCGCTAGCTTACTATTTTTTTCACTTCTTCGCTAGTTCCTTTTATCGTCACAAGTTAGACGCTATAGCGTCTAACTTGTGCACTCATAAAGAGAACTCAAGACAACTAAATCCTTTTTATATCCGCACCGAGTTTGGTGAGTTTGCCGACTATATCTTCGTAACCTCTATCGATGTGACCTTGCGGGTCGAGGATGGTGCTTTCGCCTTTGGCGAAGAGGGCAGCAATTAACACTGTGATACCAGCTCTTACGTCGAGGGAGTCGACGGTTGCTCCCACAAGTTCAGTTGGCCCGTACACATACGCACCATACGGATCACCAGCGTTAAACTCACGTTCGTTGAAATTGTAATCATTGGCCGTGTAGCCGACTGGGTTGAAAAGTTCGTAACGCGCTCCCATCTTGCCCATCTCACGCAAGGCGCTCCAGCGTTGTTCATAAATCATTTCATGCACCTCAGAACGCCCATGGGCTTTGAGAGCAAGCAGTAGTGTAATTATCGGTTGCCAGTCGGTCATAAAGCCGGGGTGCACTGCCGTTTTTAAGGTACTAGGTGTCAGGTACTTGGTACTAGGTATTGCTGACACACTGTTACCCTGCCACTTTAGTTCCACTCCAATCTTCTCCAACTCTTTAACAAACGATACAAGCATGGCCGGGTCAGCATTTCGCACCTCCACTCCCCCATCATTCATCACTGCAAAAGCTATGGCCGTGGCCGCCTCTAATCTATCGTAAACAGAGACACCAGTTGCGCCACTCAAGAGTTTAGGTACACCTTGTATTTCAATCGCGCGTTCACCCACTCTTCGCACACGCGCGCCCATTGCATTTACAAACTCAATTAGGTTATCGACTTCAGGCTCCTCTGCCGCGTTACGTATAGTTACATCACCCTCATTAAAGATTGAACCGAGAATTAAACTCTCCGTGCCGGTGTGGGTATTCTTCGCAAATGTATAATCGCGAGAAAGTGGGCGCTCGGGTAAAGTCATCTCGAGGAAATTAGTTGTCTGATTTACTGTGGCTCCCAAGCTCGCAAGCCCTGCCACCAGTCGATCAATCGGCCTCTTGCCGATGTCATCCCCACCCACTTTGGCAATCCGCACTTTGCCCAAACGCGCGAGTGTGGCGCCAATAAAGAGTACCGCGTGGCGCGCAGTGAGAACAACAGCTGGCACATCTGATTTGCTTAATAGGGCGCAATTTACTTTTACTTCATGATCTCCTGACCATTCGCACTTACCTCCCATCTCATTGATAGCCTGCACAATCTTTTCTGTATCAGATATGCGCGGGACGTTGCGCAGTGTGCACTCTTTGTCACTAAGCATGGCGGCAATGATGAGCTTAGGCCCGGCGTTCTTAGCACCAGAAACCTCGTAAGTGCCAGCAAGCTTCTTGCCCCCATTAACTATAAACGTTGCCATATGAGAGATAATATCATATGATACCTCGCGGAAGGAGGTGAGGAACTTGTTCAGGTCAATCCAAAAAAGGTGTAAGGGGTGTGGTCACCCCTACAACTGCCTCGTTGCCGGGACGCACGAATTCACCGACAGGTGTTTAAGGTGCCGGCCAAGGGCCAGACACACACCGAAGAGGAAAATCTGTTGCAGGTGTAAAAGGAGAAACCCTGTCGGGTATTGGCTCGATAACTGGCATCCCGTGTGCCACTCCTGCCAAGGGCTGGAACGCTACCACAACCCCCACAAATGGGAAGTATGCGTGACCTGCCCCATCCGAGACAAGCACGGGCGTTTTGCAAAAAGGCGCAGGGCAGTCTGGCGACGGCTCCCTAACGGACCGCAGTGCTCCACCTGCTATTACAGAGTGCATCGCACCGCCGCATGAGTCGCATAGAAGGGGGCTAGGCGACGAATAGTCATTATCAACCCCCACACAAGGGCCCGTAGCTCACTTGGTAGAGCGCATCCATGGCATGGATGAGGCAACCGGTTCGATCCCGGTCGGGTCCACAATTTCGCAGTTTCCGAAAAATCCGCATCGCGCGCGACCGACCCGACCGACCCAAGGCGCCCATCGGCAAGGTAGGCAAAGGGCTTGAGCCAATCGAGAGAGAGGGTTCCCGACGTGAGGCGAGAACGAGATTTTCGGGAAATTGTCGGTGAAGAGGCGGTGCCCAAATTTAACTCACGCAATTATGCAAAAATATTTTATCTACTGTCGCAAGTCTAGTGAGGACGAGGAACGTCAGGTGTTATCTATCGAAGCTCAACTAGCAGAATTGCGTGAGTTCGCCAAGCAACAGAATCTGTTCGTGGTGAAAGAATACACCGAGTGCAAGACTGCAAAAGAGCCTGGTCGTATTGTTTTCAATGGCATGCTTGGCGAAATTGAGAAGGGCACCGCCGAGGGAATCTTAGCGTGGAACCCCGATCGTCTGGCTCGCAACTCCATTGATGGTGGTCGGGTGATTTACCTCGTTGATACTGGCAAGATCACCACGCTAAAATTCCCTACATTCTGGTTTGAACCGACGCCACAGGGAAAGTTCATGCTAAGTGTGGCGTTCGGTCAAGCTAAATATTACACCGACAATTTGAGAGAAAACATTTTGCGCGGTATCCGTCAGAAGATCCGCCGTGGTGAGTTATCTGCCAAAGCTCCAATAGGGTATATCAACGAACCGAGGCTTCGGACCATAGTCCCCGACAAGGCCACGTTTCGCAAAGTTAAGGAAGTATTGGAGCTTTTTGGTACTGGCCAATATACCCTCACTGCCATAGCGCGCAAAATGTTTTCTCTGGGCTTGGTTGGCCAGAAGACGGGTGCACCTCCTCATCTTTCATCCGTTGAACATATGCTCACTAATCCTTTCTACTACGGTCACTTTCGCTATCGTGGTGAGGTGCACCCCGGTTCGCATAAGCCAATGATTGCCAAGAAACTGTTTGACCAAATACAGACAGCACTTGTCGAGCGAGGAAAGGGACGCAAAAAGCGTGGCAAAAAGGGTTTTGAGTTCTTGGGCTTTGCCACGTGTGGAGAGTGCGGGTATGCCATTACGGCTGAGCGCAAGATCAAAAAGTCTGGTCTTGTTTATCACTATTATCATTGCACGTTCAAGAGCCGTACCCGCACTTGCTCCCAAAGAGTCTTTTTGCGGGAAGAAGAATTCGCTCGACAAGTACAAGGGATGGTCAAATCAGTTTCTCTGTCCGATACCTGGCGGGATAGGTATCTTGAGCGGTTGGACAGTGAATCTCGCGAGTCCCGCCAGGTCTCGGACACGTTCGCTCAAAACCTGCGTCTGGAGATTTCCGCCATCAAAGCAAAGCTTGATCGTCTCACTGATGCCTACTTGGCTGAAGCACTTGACCTGTCTGATTATCAGGAGCGCAAGAATGCTTTGCTGTCGGAGAAGAAGACGCAGGAGGAGAAATTGTCTGATTTTGAGCGAACAGGCAATCAATGGCTCGAACTCATGCGAACCTGGATATTAGAGGCCAACCAAGCCGAAAATCTCGTTAAACAAGAAAATCTCCCAGCTATGAGA